>MRWG01000687.1_pt1 | contig 30621 bp, 27 predicted proteins | sample 1013341 | NCBI WGS metagenome assembly MRWG01 (sample SAMN06117577, study PRJNA244670) | biofilm metagenome | biome: Water; feature: Cathode Biofilm; material: Biofilm; isolation source: microbial consortium enriched at the cathode of a solar microbial fuel cell | place: USA: District of Columbia ... | reverse complement strand
CAAGCGCGCGGCACAGCCGACTCGTCACGGTCGGTCTTCTTCACGTAGGACCAAACCTGCTTCGGGTTGTCAGGATCGGTAAGATCGAGAGCCTGCACAACGTTACAGTTGGCCATGGACGGGCAACCAGAAACCATGAACAGCATGGTCTTGCCGCCGACGTCCTTGATCACAAGCGGCTGGCCCTCATGACCGCGAAGGGCGTTGGTGCCCTGCAGCCAAGCCATCTGCAGCTTGTTCACGTTCTTGGTGGTGATGTCGGAGAGTTCGCTGTGACGCGTCATCGCGAAATCACGACCAGGGGCAGGCCACTGGTCGGGATCAGCCATACGCTTCAGCTGCTCCTCATCGGTGTTTGCTAACGCCTGACCAGACAGACCCATCGTCACTGCGACGAGGGTGCCGGCCAGAACACCATACTTCAGTTTCATATCGTTCTCCTCTCCCTAGCTACTCAGTTCACCGAAACGAAAGCTGAGCTATTCTGTTTTGCTTGGGTCTTCGTACCCTTAGGCGCTATTGCCAAGAGGTCACTGAGCCCTTGCAAGTTTTCAAGCTGTCACTGTGGTTGTGGATATTGGAGGCGGCCCGAAAGCGCCGAAGCAAATCAGTGCGCCTCGCGCCCGCTCCTGGCGGCGGGTTCTCCGATGAACACATCACGCGGTGACACCTCACGAGGAATTTCAGCCTAACTCAGAGTGGGACACGGTGATTCCGCTTTGTTTGTGGAAACACGCATCCCACACATTGCCAAGCTGCCCGCTCATAATTGCCAAATGTAATGCCAATGCAAGTGAAAAGTGCTCATGGCAATGGAATCTGCCAAATCCTATTCCCGCTTGTTGCGCTGCATCAAAGGCGCAAACCGACAAGCCCTAGCATTAAGTGAAATCTTTCGGAGTTTGTGTGCAGCGCACCGACGCGTTGATCCAATGTCTGAACCGGCCACAGCGACAACAGGGAAAGCCGCTCATCGCGGACTCACGTCGCCCCGTCACGCTGTCCTAGTCTCAACGCGCCTTGCCGCTTGGTCCCTCGAGGCCGCTCCGAAGCCCCTGCTCCCTCCCAGGTGCGGGGCTATTAATAATGACGCCCGATGCCAGTAGGCATCGGGCGCCGGTCGTCTCGTCAGGTCGCGCCTACTACTCGTAGATGCGGAAGACGTTCAGCGCGCCGCCCTGAGGCACGTGCTGCAGGCCAGCGGCCTTGGTCATGGCGGTGGCACCAATGGCGCCAAACTTATCGCTCAGGTCCAGACCCGCAGTGACCGGAAGACCGATCCAGCCGCCGATGCCGGAGTAAATGCCGACATACTGCGTGCCACCCACCTTAAAGGTGATCGGATTGCCGATGATGCCGGAGGCGAGCTTGCGGCTCCACAGGACCTTGCCCGAGTTCCGGTCGACCGCGCGGAAGTCGCCGCCGAGCGAACCGTAGAACATCAGGCCGCCGTCGGTGACCATGGTGCCGCTCCAGTTCGGATACGGATCCGGGATCTCCCACACCGTCTTTCCGGTCAAGACGTCGTACTTCTTGATCTTGCCGGTGGTGCCGGGCTTCTCGGGATACATGTACACGTTGGCGAACACGTAGACCGTTCCCTGGTTGGTGTGCGTGCGCTCCTGGGGCTCCAGCTCCATGCACCAGTTGTTGGTCGGCACATAGAACAGGTTCGGCTCCTTGGGATCGACCGAAGCGGGCTGCTGGTCCTTGCCGCCCATCGCAGACGGGCAGGTCGAGACGTTGCGGCCGACCTCGAGCGGTGAGTGGTCACGCACCTTGACCGGACGGCCGGTCTTCATGTCGATCTTCTCGGCCCAGTCCGTCGTCACGTATTTCGTGGCGCGAAGCAGCGAGCCGTCGGCGGCATCCATCACATAGGCGAAGCCGTTGCGGTCGAAGTGGGAGAGAACCTTCCGCTTCTTACCGTCGACCTCCATCTCCGTGATGATGTTCTCGTTGATGCCGTCATAGTCCCACTGATCGAACGGAGTCAGCTGATAGATCCAGACAGCTTCGCCGGTGTCGATCTTCCGAGCGAACATGCTGAGCGTCCACTTGTTGTCGAACTCACCGGTGTTGCACTCTTCATGGGTCTTGTTCGGGCACCGGAACGCGGGGCTCCATAGACCCGGGTTGGCGGTGGAGTAGTAGACCAGCTTGGTGTCGGGATCGTAGGAGTACCAGCCCCAAGCCGTTCCGCCGCCGATCTTCCAATCCTCGCCGGGGAAGGTCTTGATGCCAAGGTTCTCGCCGGCCTGACCGTAATGGGGGTTGGCCTTGTTGGTGTCCTTGGTGAGGCACACGTCCTCGTCGGAACCGGTGGTGTGGCAAGTCCAAACCTCGGAGCCGTCCTTCAGGTCATAGGCCACGACGCGGCCGCGGGCGGCGAACTCGCTACCGCCGAAGCCGATGAACACCTTGTTGTCGGCGATCAACGGAGCCGGCGTGATGGTCTCGCCCTTCTCGGGATAAGCGTGCTTGACGACCCAGACTTCCTTGCCGGTCTGCCCGTCGAGCGCGATCACAAAGCCATCGAGCGTGCCGTAGACGAACTTGCCGTCGGCATAGGAGCCGCCGCGGTTGACGGTGTCGCAGCAAGCGCGCGGCACGGCCGACTCGTCACGGTCCGTCTTTTTCACATAAGACCAAATCTGCTTCGGCTGGTCGGGCTCGCTGAGATCCAGCGCCTGAACCACGTTACAATTGGCCATGGACGGACAGCCGGAGATCATGAACAGCATGGTCTTGCCGCCGACGTCCTTGATCACAAGCGGCTGGCCCTCGTGACCGCGAAGGGCGTTGGTGCCCTGCAGCCAAGCCATCTGCAGCTTGTTGATGTTCTTCGTGTTGATGTCAGAGAGCGTGCTGTGACGCGTGAGCGCGAAATCGCGACCAGGGGCGGGCCACTGGTCGGGATCAGCCATGCGCTTCAGCTGCTCCTCATCGGTATTCATTGACATGGCCTGACCGGACAGACCCATCGTCACCACGACGAGGGCGCCAGCCAGAACACCGAACTTCGTTTTCATATCGTTCTCCTCTCCCTAGCCGCTCAGTCACCGAAGCTGAGCTTTGTCTACCCGGGAGCTTCGCCCTTTCCCTTCACGCGAAGGCCAAGAGACAGGCGTCGCCGGGCAAATTTCTCGATTGCCGTTTTTGAAATTTGGAGGATGTTGATTTGGACGAGGCGACACCTCGTGCCCGCGAGTCCTCCGAATGGCTTCGCGACATCCGAGGATCAAAACCTAGCGCAGGAGGGCACCACGCATTTCCCCATTCTGGATGGAAAGTGGCAGCCCAGTGATTGCCAACTCGCGCCCCAATTTTTGCAAACTCAATTCCGCAAACACGCGAAATGTGCTGGCCGCGATTGGATAGACCGGCAGCACGCGCCACCGCGACCGCAGGCGAAACCCAATAAAATCAAGGCAGATAGCGCCTAGCGCTGCGCCCTGCCATTCGTGGACGGGAGATGCTGGATGGCGATGCGCATAAGCTCGGGCAGCGTGCGCACGCCGAGCTTGGCCTTCAACTGGGTGCAGGTGTTTGCCACGGTCTTGTAGCTGACGTGCAAATGTTCGGCGATCACGCCGTAAGGCTTCCCCTCGGCCACCAGGGCCAGCGTCTGAAGCTCGCGCACCGTCATGCGGCGCAGCGGATTGGTGGTCCCGCGCGCCTCCATGAACGCCACCTCGGAGGCGAGGTCGTGACTGAGATACGGCCGGTTCTCGCGAACCCTCTGAAACGCCTTCTGTACCTCTTCAGGCGGGGTGTCCTTCAGCACGTAGCCGGTTGCGCCCACTTCGAGCGCGCGCGAGACGATGACCGGGTCGGAGTGCATGGTGAACACCAGGATCGGCGTCTGTTGATCGTGCAGGCGCAGTCGCCGGATAAAGGACAGGCCGCCAAGCGAACCGGTGCGCATGGCGAGATCGACGATGATCACGTCGGGCTTCTGAGTGCGATAGAGCCGAAAGCCATCGGCGAGGCTTTGCGCCTGCTGAATATGCTCCACGCCGACGTCTTCAAGAAGCTGACGGCAGCCTTGCAGCACAATCGGATGATCGTCGATGACGAGAACACGAGTCATGATAGCTCCCCAACCAATTCCGGCGCTCGTGCGCGCTCTTTGCCTTCCCTCTGAACGGGTATCTCTACCCTGATGCTCGTCCCCTTGGACGGTGCGCTTTCGACGACACAACTCCCGCCGAGCGAGCGCACGCGCTCGGTCATGGTCGTGAGCCCAAAGCCCTTGGGCGTTGACGGCGCCATCCCCTGGCCGTCGTCGGTCACGGTCAACCGAACGCTTTGACCCGCGCTCTTGCGGCCGCTTTTCCCTCCCACATCCTTCTCGGTGAGCTCGACCGTGATATTCGCCGCATGACCATGCCGAATGGCGTTGGTGATGGCCTCCTGGATGCAGCGATAGACGGTCAGATCGACGGGTTCGCCATAGGACTTCGCAAGGTTGCCGAGATCGGTGTGGATCTGGGTGTCCAGATGGCGGCCCTGAAGCCCGGCGGTGAGCTCCGCGATGAGCTCGGCGAGCGTCACACGGCCGAGCGGTCCGGGGCGCAACTTCTTGATCAGCGCCCGGTTCATGGCCTTAAGCCGCTCGGCGATCGAGAGAATTTCACCGACGCGGCGCGAGATCTCGACCGTGCGCTCCTTGGGCAACCGATCGGCGATGGTCTGAATCGAGGAGGCATTGGCGGCAATGCCGAACAGGCAGGGGCCCGCCTCGTCATGAAGCTCATTGGCGATCTCGCGGCGCTCTTCTTCCTGAACGGTAATGAGCTGGCGGTAGAGCCGGCTGTTTTCCTCACGCGCCATGTCCAACGCGCCAGCCAGGGTGTTGAAACGATTGGTGATGGCGGCGAGCTCTTTCACCTTCGACGGCTTTAGCCGCGTCGTGTAGTGACCGTCCTCCAAGAGCAGCATGCCCTTGGAGAGGTTGGCGAGCGGATCGAGCACCCGGCCGAGCACGACATAGAGAATAATGAGAACCAGCGCGTTGATCCCGAGCCAGACGGCGGCAAGCGAGGCGAAGTCCTGCCACGCTTCGGCGATCTCGTCGGCCGGCTCACCGAGAACGACAACGGGGTTTGCTCTGCCGGCGACGACGCGAACCTTGCGATCGGCGATCTCCGGCCGGACGAGGGCCGCAAACCAGGCAGGCGCATAGGGCTCGGAACTCGAATCCGCGGCATGCGGCGACACGATGTTGAGCTGGCCGGAATCGTCCATGAACATGATGCGCACATGCCGCAAGTGCTTGAGCTGCAAGGGCAGCTCCTGATTGAGCTGGTCGAGCTTGCCCTGCGCGGAGAGATCCTTGAGGGTCGCGGCGACAAAGCGCTGCGCCACCTCGAGCGAGGCCTCCATCTCAACCTGCGTGGCGGTACGGGTGTTGAAGATCGAGACCGCGCCGGCAACCAGGGCAGCAAGAAGATTGATCGCGGCTACCGCGACAAGGAGTTGCGTTCGGACCGGGCGGTCATACCAAAGCTTTTGCAGCACGCCTCGAAAGTCTCCACAACGAGAGCAGGTGCCTCACACCATCGATGCGGGCACAATGCAAGGGCCGTTCCTATTTTGCTTTAACGCACCCCACGACCGCTTCCCAAGTACCAGAACTTCTTATTGCAAGTCTTGGCACCGGGAGCCGCCAAAAAAGCCAGTCGAGGCCGGAAGTGGCGAAATAGCAATGGCAAGCGTGGAAATAGCATTGCAAGAAGTTCCCGCTCAGTATTGCGAAACTATCCAAAGACGGGGTTGGACTAGGCGGCTAGCCTGATCGAGGCTGCTTCCTAGGCCGTTTGCGCGTGTTTTGCCCGTTTCATCACGGACCGAGCGCCGCGATCTCGACCGGCTTGCTGCCGGCCGTGCCCCGCAGTGTCTCCTTCCCATGAGCTGCGGGTCCGGGACCGCTCCAAGCCGTCGGGCGGGGGTGCGGCGGGTCTTCTCCGCACCCCCCTCACCCGGTGCGCGCGGCAGCTCAGGCCGCGACGGGAACTTGGCGCCTGCCAAGGGAAACGCCCTTCACGACCGCGTAGATCGCGGGGATCACGATCAGCGTGAGAAGCGTCGACGACACCATTCCCCCGATCATCGGCACGGCGATGCGCTGCATGACCTCGGCGCCCGCGCCATGACTCCACATGATCGGCAGAAGCCCGGCCATGATGGCGGCCACCGTCATGATCTTCGGCCGCACACGGCCAACCGCGCCCGTCATGATCGCGGCATGGAGATCTTTCGCGGTGAAGACGCCGCCCTCGACCTCGCGCTGCGTCCGGCGTTCTTTCAAAGCGTTGTCGAGATAGAGCAGCATCACCACGCCGGTCTCCGCCGCGACGCCGGCGAGCGCGATGAAGCCGGTGACGGCAGCCACCGAGAAGTTGAAGTCGAGCCACCACATGAGCCAGAGACCGCCGACCAACGCGAAGGGTACGGACAGCATGACGATGAGGGTCTCGGTGAATCGACGGAAATTCAGATAAAGCAGGATGAAAATAATGAGCAACGTGACCGGCACGACGATCTGAAGCCGTGCTTTGGCGCGCTCCAGATATTCGAACTGGCCGCTCCACGTGATGTACGTTGCCTTCGGAAAGTCCACCTGGCTCGCCACGGCCTGTTGAGCATCGGCGACATAGCTGCCGATGTCACGGTCGCGGAAGTCGACGAAGATATAGAGCGCGAGCTGCGCATTCTCGGTGCGGATCATGGAGGGGCCTTGCCCAAGGCTCACCGCCGCAACCTCGCCCAAAGGAACCGTGCCGCCGCTCGGCGTCGGGATCAGCACCTCGCTGGCGATGGCTTCCGGATTGTCGCGGTAGTCGCGCGGATAGCGCACCGCCACGTTGTAGCGCTCGCGGCCTTCCACGGTGGTGGTGACGGCCTCCGCGCCGAGCGCGGTCGAGATAACGTTCAGCACGTCGCCGACCATGAGCCCGTAGCGGGCCAACTGGGTGCGGTCGGGATCGATGTTCACGTAGTAACCGCCGGTCGCACGCTCGGCATAGGCGCTGGTGGTGCCGGGCACCGTGCGCACGGCCGCCTCGATCTCTCGGGCGACCGACTCCATCTCGCCGAGATCGCGGCCCAAGACCTTGATCCCGACAGGCGTACGAATGCCCGTCGACAGCATGTCGATGCGCGCCTTGATGGGCATGGTCCAGGAATTTGACACGCCGGGAAACTGGAGAGCCTTGTCCATCTCCGCGATCAATCCATCGACGGTGAGCCCGTCACGCCATTCGCTCTCCGGCTTCAGGTTGATGACCGTCTCGACCATCTCCATAGGTGCGGGATCGGTCGCGGTCGAGGCGCGGCCCGCCTTGCCGATCACCGAGTCCACTTCCGGAAAGCTCTTGATGATCTTGTTCTGGGTCTGGAGCAGCTGGCCGGCCTCCGTCACCGAGATGCCCGGTAAGGTCGTCGGCATGTAGAACAGCGTCCCCTCGTTGAGCGTCGGCATGAACTCGCTGCCGATCTTCGACGCGGGCCACACGGTGACGGCGAGAATGGCAAGGGCGACGAGGATCGTGGCGGCCTTGAAGCGCAGAGCGAGCTCGATGGCCGGGCGGTAGATCCAGGTGAGCAGGCGGTTCACCGGGTTTTTGTGCTCCGGCATGATGCGGCCGCGCACGAACAATACCATCAGCGCCGGCACGACAAAGATCGACAAGAGCGCCGCCGCGCCCATGGCGAAGGTCTTGGTATAGGCGAGAGGCTTGAACATCCGGCCTTCTTGCGCCTCAAGGGCAAAGATCGGCAGGAAGGAGACCGTGATGACGAGCAGGCTGAAGAACAGCGCCGGCCCGACCTCGACCGCCGCCTCGATGATCACTTCGTGACGCGACCTGCCCTCGGGCGCGTGTTCGAGACGTTTGTGCGCGTTCTCGATCATGACGATGGCCGCGTCGACCATGGCGCCGATGGCGATGGCGATGCCGCCGAGGCTCATGATGTTGGACGAGAGTCCCAACACCCACATACAGATGTAAGCGATGAGGACGCCGAGGGGCAGCGTCACGATGGCGACGAGCGCGCTGCGCGCATGCATCAAGAAGATGACGCAGACCAACGCGACGATGAGGCTTTCCTCGATCAGCGTGCGCTTCAGAGTATCGATGGCGCGGTCGATGAGGTCCGAGCGGTCGTAGACCGCCTCCACGCTGACGCCTTCAGGCAGGCTCGGCGCGATCTCGGCAAGCCGGTCTTTCGCGTTCTGGATGACCGAGAACGCGTTCTCGCCGAAGCGCTGCACGACAATGCCGGAGACGACCTCGCCCTCCCCGTTCAGCTCCGCCAGTCCACGGCGCTCGTCCGGCACAAGTTCGACCCGGGCGACGTCCTTGAGAAGCACTGGCACGCCGCCCTCGCTCTTGACGACAATCTCCTCGAGGTCCCGCAGGCTGGCGATATAGCCGCGCCCGCGCACCATGTATTCGCGCTCGGAGAGCTCGAGCGTGCGGCCGCCGACATCCATGTTGCTCTCGCGGATGACGTCCTTGATTTTGGAGAGCGGGATGCCGAGCGCCTGGAGACGGCGGGGATCGACGACGACGCTGTATTGCTTCACGAAGCCGCCGACACTCGCGACCTCGGCCACGCCTTGGGCCTTGGACAGACCGAAGCGCACATACCAGTCCTGAAGCGTGCGCAGCTCGGCGAGGCTGTGCTGCGCGCCGCGCAGAACATATTGGTAGACCCAGCCGACCCCCGTTGCGTCCGGTCCGAGCTCCGGCGTGACGCCGCCAGGCAGGTCCTTGGCGGCGGCGCTCAGATATTCGAGCACGCGCGACCGCGCCCAATAGATGTCGGTCCCGTCGTCGAAAATGACATAGACGAAGGACACGCCAAAGAAGGAGAAGCCGCGAACGACGTGCGCCTTGGGCACGGTGAGCATCGCGGTCGTCAGCGGATAGGTGACCTGATCCTCGACGACTTGCGGGGCCTGGCCCGGATACTCGGTATAGACGATGACTTGCACGTCCGAGAGATCGGGAATGGCGTCAAGCGGCACATTCTTGACCGCATAAATGCCGGCCAAGGCGATGAAGACCACGGCGAGGCCGACGAAGACGACGTTGCGCGCCGACCAGCCGATGACGCGTGCGATCATGGTATCGCATCCCGATGTTCGAGGCTCTGAAGCGCGGCCTTGAGGTTGCTTTCGGAATCGATGAGGAAGGTCGCCGCGGTGACGACGTCCTCGCCCGGCTTCACACCCTCCAACACCTCGACATAGCCGTCGCCGGTCCGTCCGATCTTCACTTCGCGCGGCTCGAAACGGCCCTCACCCGTGGCGACAAGCACGATCTTCCGGGTGCCGCTGTCGATCACGGCGCTGGCCGGAACGGCAGCGACCGGGGCCTCCTCGGTTTCAGGATGGAAGACAACGTCGGCATACATGCCCGGCTTGATGCGGCCGTCCGGATTGGGCAACTCGACCCGGACCGACAGCGTCCGTGTTTCCGGCTTCATCATCTCCGGATAGATGAAGGTCACCTCGCCTTGGTGCGGCATGTTCGGGAAAGCGCGCAGGGTGACGGTGACCGGCGTACCGACGGCGATGTCGCCGATGTCGGATTCGGCGAGCTGGGCGATTACCCAGACGCGCTCGTGGTTGCCGATGCGAAACAGTTCGTCGCCCGCCATGACACGCTGCCCCTCGATGACGTTCTTGCGGATGACATGGCCGGTTGCCGGCGAGGCCCAATCGATTGTCCTTGGATTGGTCTCGGTCTCCAGGACATCTTCGATACGGGACTCGGGCACGCCAAGATTGCGTAAGCGCTGCATGGCGCCATCGATATCGCGGCTCGCGTTACGGCCGCCTTGCCCGCGCTTGGCGACCAGAAGATCCACTTGCGCCAATTGAATCTGCGGGCTGTAGAAGCGGAATAGCGGGTCGCCCTCGACGACGCGCTGGCCGGTCTTATTGACGAACAGGTTCTCGACATAGCCGTCCGAGCGGACGGTCACTGTCCAGAGCCTGGACTCGTCGTGCTCCACCAGTCCGACGCCGCGGACGGCGCGGGCGATAGACTTCTTGCCGACCGTCTCGGTTTTCACCCCGCTGCGCTGCACCTTGCCGGGACTGATGGAGACGGCGTCGTCCGCAGCCTCATCCGCATAGACCGGGATGTAGTCCATGCCCATGGAGTCCTTCTTCGGCACCTTTGAAGTGTCGGGAAGTCCCATCGGGTTCCGGTAGTAAAGAATCTTGCGGTCGCCATTGACCGGCTCGGCGTGTTCCGTCGCCGTCATGCTCATCGGCTCGGGCCGATGGACATACCAATAGCTGCCCGCGGCACCGGCCAAGATGCCGGTCGCCAAGATGGCCAGGCTGCTTAGACGCGTCATGATCTTGCGTCTCCGAATCCTCGTTGCGTGGCCCCTCGCCCGTATCGGGCAAAGGAGATCGCACCGCTGCACGCGAGCAGGCGCTCACGCGAAACGGCGTTGCATCAAGTTTGAGGAGTCAGAGGCGTGGAGGCGGCGACGGCGGGATATAGGCCGGCGAGCGCGCGCTATCGGGGGCACGCGCCGTGGTCTCGACGAGCAAAGGCACCGTGGCCGAAGCGATTTCCGCAGGCATGACCGCGCTGAGAGCCAGTCCAAGACAGAGACATTTGCCTCCGCACCCGGGATGATCGGCGCAAGGCCCCATCCCGTCATGCGCCTTTTGGCCGTTGGCGTGATCGGCCACGGCCGCGCCAATCTTGACGTGGTGGCTTTCCGCCTGATCGTGCTCAGTCTGGGAGGCCGCCATGTGCTCCGCACAGTCGGACTGCGCCGCAGCCTGGGGGACGCCGGGGGCGGCCATCGCCGTATTCACGCTCGCCGCGGGAAGGGCGGCGACCGCGAGGGTCAAAAGAACGACGAAAATCGGGCGTAACCTGCTCATGCTGACCGGAAGTATGTGGCCCTGCCACATAAGGTCAAGTGACAGAGCCGTGAGTGGGACATTTTCAGCAAATTCGCGGTCTCAAAGGGTGTGATGCTTAACAGACCTCGGCTCTGTTGCCCTTAGCGAAGCCAGTTGCCCCGATCATGGGCAATTCCCGCGACTCGCGGCTGCGGCAAATCGCTTCCGCCGCCGGTTTGTCATGAAATCACTAAGGATGCGTCCTAATCAAAAGAGAACTCCTAAAAGTCTTCAGCCATTGAGAGGGTCGCGCTCGCCGCATGACGGTTCGCAATCTTGAACATGCCCTGCGCCCACGCAGCGTCGCGGTGATCGGCGCCAGCGACGAGCCCGGATCCGTGGGCCATACACTCACCCAAAACGTGCTGACCGGCGGCTTCGAGGGCCAAGTCTTTCTGGTCAATCCGCATCACGGCACGATCGCGGGCCGCGACTGCTTCAAATCCGTCGAGGCGTTGCCCGAGGCGCCCGAGCTTGCCGTCATTGCCACGCCGCCGGACAGCGTGCCGCCCATCATCGAGGCGCTCGGCAAGAAGGGAACGCGCGCGACGGTCGTCATCACCGCGGGCTTCAGTGCCGCGCTCAAGCAGGCCGTCCTGGATGCGGCGCGGCCCTATTGTCTCCGCGTCATCGGCCCCAACTGCTTGGGCATCTCGGTGCCGGCGCTGGGCTTGAATGCAAATTTCGGATTGAACGCGCCCAAATCCGGGTCGCTCGCCTTCCTGTCTCAGTCGGGCGCGCTCATGACGGGCATCCTCGACTGGGCCTCCGCTCGCGACATCGGCTTCTCCTATGTGGTGTCCATGGGCGACATGGCGGACGTGGACGTGGGCGATCTGCTCGACTTCCTCGCCGCCGACGTCTCGACCAGCGCCATCCTGCTATATCTCGAGACGATCCCGGCGGCGCGCAAGTTCATGTCCGCGGCGCGCTCGGCCGCACGCGCCAAGCCGGTGATCGCGATCAAGTCGGGCCGCAACGCCGCGGCGGCGAAAGCGGCGGCAACCCATACGGGCGCGTTGGCCGGCACCGACGCCGCGGTCAGCGCCGCCTTCCGACGCGCCGGGCTCGTGCGCGTGGAAGAGCTGGAGGAACTGTTCAACGCCGCGGAGACGCTGGCGAGTTTGCAGCCCGTCGCGGGCAACGAGCTCCTGATCATCACTAATGGCGGGGGCGCCGGCGTGCTCGCCGTCGACGATTTGATGCGGCTCGACGGCAGGCTTGCGCCTGTGGGCGACGACCTGGTGAACGCACTCGACAAGGTGCTGCCGGCCAACTGGTCGCGCGCCAACCCGATCGACATTATCGGCGACGCCGGCCCCGAACGGTACAAGGCCACGCTCGACGCCGTGCTCGCCGAGCCAAAAGCCGACGGCATCTTGGTGATGAACTGCCCCACGGCGCTCGCCTCCTCGACGGACGCCGCGCAGGCGGTGCTCGATGCCATCGCGCAAGCCCCACACCCGAGAAAGGTGCCCCCGATCCTCACCAATTGGCTCGGCCAGGACGCCGCCCACGAGGCGCGGCAGAAGTTCCGCGCGGCCGGCATTCCCACCTACGAATCGCCGAACGACGCCATCCAAGGCTTCTTCTATTTGTGGCAGTACACCAAGGCCCAGGAATCCTTGATGCGCGCGCCGCCGAAGAGCACGGGTCCCACCACGATCGCCGACGAGGCGGCCCGCGCCATCATGCGCACGGCGGTCCGCTCCGGGCGCACGCTTCTGACCGAGCCCGAGTCAAAGGCTGTGCTGTCCGCGTTCGGCATTCCCACCGTGGCCACGCGCGTCGCGACTACTCCCGAGGATGTCGCGGACATCGCCCATGCGCTTCTGAAGCAGTCGGAGTCGGTGGTGGTGAAAATCCTCTCCGACGACATTTCGCACAAATCGGACATTGGCGGCGTGCGCCTCGGCTTGCGCTCGCCGCAAGAGGCGCGTCACGCGGCGGAGCGCATGCTGGCGCGGGCGGCGGAGACCTGTCCGCAGGCACGCATCCAAGGCTTCACCGTGCAGCCGATGATCGTGCGCAAACAGGCGCATGAGCTGCTCTTGGGCGTCTACGAGGATCCGCTGTTCGGTCCCATGATCCTGTTCGGCTCCGGCGGGACGGCGACCGAGATCATCAACGACACGGCCGTTGCGCTGCCGCCACTCGACACCACCCTCGCCCTCGACCTCATGGAGCAGACACGCGTTTGCCGATTGCTCAAAGGCTATCGCGACCGGCCCCCCGCCGATCTTGCCGGCATCGCCTCGGCGCTGGTGCAGTTGTCACAACTGGTGGTCGACTGCCCGGCGGTCAAGGAACTCGACATCAACCCGCTGATTGCCGACGAGACGGGCGTGATCGCGCTCGATGCCCGTATCCGCATCGATCCGGACTTGGTGGAGATGGACGGACCCAGTCCGCGGCTCGCGATCCGCCCCTACCCGAACCAATGGGAACGGTGGACCGAGACCGAAGACGGCGAGCGCATCCTGATCCGTCCGATCAAGCCCGCCGACGAGCATCTCTACGACAATTTCGTCGCTAGGCTTTCGCCGGAAGATATTCGCTTCCGGTTCCTGGCGCCGCGCAAGGAATTCTCGCACAAGTTCGTCGCACGCTTCACCCAGATCGACTATGCGCGCGCCATGGCCTTCGTGGCTCTCAACAGGGAGGAGACCGAACTGTATGGGATCGCGCGCCTCGCCGCCGATCCCGACTACACGAAGGGCGAATACGCCATCATCGTGCGCAGCGACCTGAAGGGAACCGGCCTTGGCTGGATGCTGATGCGCAATCTGATCCGCTACGCCGAGCGGGAGGGGCTACAGGAACTGACTGGAGACGTCTTGGAGCAGAATACGCGCATGCTCGAAATGTGCCGGGCACTGGGCTTCGAGGTTTCCGCCGACCCGGAAGATCTGTCCTTGCGCAAGGTGCGGCTGAAGCTCCCCGCCCCTATCCAGGACGCCGCTTAGCCCTACTCAGGCGCCAAATGCGGGGTCAGCTCGTGGTCGGGCACGTTGGTGAGGTCTTTCTGAAGGTCGCCGACAACGCGCTTCGACACGGGCCCGGCTAGCTTGTGCTTCAGCTCGGTGAGCACGCCCGCCGGCGCCACCAATATCAGTTCGTCGAAAGCGCCACGTTCGTGCTCGCTCGACAACTCTTCGGCGACCAGACTGACGAAGTCCTCCTTGGCCGCCTCTTTCGGATCCTGACGGGGCTCAATGGCGGAACGCCCCGTGGTGGCGCTCTCCATTACACGTCCGGGCCTGTCGGTGCCGAGATCGCGGGCGCGGCTATGGAGATCCTTGGAGACGAAGCTGGCCACGGTGCGAAAGGCCCCGTTCTCGTCGCGCTCGACGAAGCGGGCACGCCCACCATCGGCGATCGCGTACCAGAGCTTCGGCTTCTTCATCACTCCGTCTCTTGATCTTTCAAGCTCATGATATAGGCGGCCAAGTCCTCCAACTCGGACTTGGTGATGGGGATCACCGGCATCGGATGCTTGGGCATCACGATCTTGGCCATGATGGAGCCTTCCGTCTGACTTTGCAAGTTGCCGATCTCATGAAAGCTCGGCACGTCGACGTTGACTTGCTCCTGGGCGCTGGAGACGAGATGACAGTTGGAACAGAGGCGCTCCGCCAGGACCTTGCCATATGCGGGATCGGGCGCGCTGGTGACCGGTCCGGCAAGACTCACAGTTGGGGAAATGAGTGTGAGCGCAAGTGCTGTGAGGACGACCTTCATGGAGACCGCGCGCGTCAAGCCGCCAACGCCTCGAGCTTGGCCATGTCGCGCACGGTCACGCGGCGCGCGGACTCAAGCTTGATAACGCCCGCCTCCTTGAGCTCGGCGAACATGCGCGAAACGGTCTCTAGCGTCAGACCGAGATAATCGGCGATGTCATGGCGCGGCATGGCGAGTTCGAGGATGCCGTCGGCGTGCGAGCGGCGTGCCATTTCCACAAGGAAGGCGGCAAGACGTTCGAGCGCGTTCTTGCGGCCCAGAAGGAGCAGATGATCTTGCGTCTGGCGCAGACCGATCATCGCGCGGTTGAGCAATTCATGGACGAAGCCGCTCGAGGCGGTCGCGCTCAACAGGCTGTGCCATTTGAAAGCGATCACCTTGACCGGGACGATCGCCTCGGCGGAGGCATGATGCACGTCGTCGACCTCAAAGCCGAACATGTCGCCGGGGAGATGGAAGGCGCTGATCTGACGGCGGCCGTCGGGGAGAAGCTGGGAGACGCGGACCACGCCGGAGACGAGCTTATAAACGTAGCCCGCCTTTTCACCTTCGGCGAAGATCTCGGTGTTGCGCGCGAAGTTCATGGGCACGCTCGAAGGATAAAGGGATTCCGGTTCACCCCTGCCGGCAAATGCGAATGGGGACGGCCGCTGGTTCGATCTCTGAAGTTCGATAGGGGTCGGCGTCAGCATGATGAAGTGATCCTCCCGGAGATCAGTTGCCCAACACCATGGGTACGCCTGGTTGGGGCGACCGAAAATTCGTGCCGATCACCTAAGGGAAACTACGTAGGTCGGGAGGAAGGCTAGGACCGGCGCAAGGCCGCACGGGAACATCCGTTCCTGCCAATCACTTGACGGATCGTATGGACCAAAGTCGGGCCCATGAGCGGCTGCTCGACGATTTCGGTGACGCCTGCGGACCGGGCGTTGTCAAGCACGCGCCGCGTCGATTCCGAGACCATCAGAATCACAGGCATGCCGTTTCCGGAGAAGAGCCCGCCCGTCACACCATCCACGACGCGCGAGAACACATCCTGATCGAGTACGAGGCAGGCGCCGCGCACGCATGGCGCGCTCATGACGGGAAGCAGCGAGTGCTCGTCGCAGAACCGGGTCTCGTAGCCTTCCAGCTCCAGCGAGAAGCGCAGGCTGTCCGCCAAGACGCCGTCGCTGACGGCAATGAGTATGGTTTCGGCCTGCGCCACTTCGATCTCCCTCAAACGCATATCGCAGCCCTGCCTCAACTCATCCTTGCGAGAACAAGCTATGCGGGTTTTGAGGAGACGCTTTGCGCTAGGTCAAATCGACGCGGCGCTTTGGCCCGGCGTCATCTCAGAGTGCTGCCGGCGATGGGCACACGGGCGAGAATGGCCATGCGGATCAGCTCGGACAGAGTCTTCGCCTCCATCTTGGCCATGAGATTCGCGCGGTAGACCTCGACGGTGCGCGGGCTGATGCCAAGCGCGGCGGCGATGACCTTGTTGGGTTGTCCCGCCACGAGGCCTTCGAGGACCTGGCGCTCGCGCTCCGAAAGACTGTGAAGCCGCGCGGTGACCGCAGCGAAGTCGCCGTCAGGGACACCCTCGGTCCTCTCGAGCGCGGTCTTGACTGCATCGAGAATGGCCTGCTCATCGAACGGCTTCTCGATGAAGTCGACAGCGCCCGCCTTCATCGCTTCGACCGCGAGCGGCACGTCGCCGTGGCCGGTGATCACGATCGCCGGCAGGCATGGCGCGCGCTCCTTAAGGCAGTGCAAAAGCTCGATGCCGGTCATGTCGGGCATGCGCACGTCGGTGATGAGACAGCCGCATTGGATGACGTCGAGCCCATCGAGGAAGGCCTTCGCGGAGTCGTAGAGGCGCACCGCCAAGCCCGCCGAACTCAGCATGAAAGCCAGCGACTGGCGCACCGCCTCGTCGTCATCGACGATATGCACGACAGGATTTTCGACCATCAGTCCTCGTTGCGTTCGGCCGGCTCCAACGTGAAGCGAAACACGGTTCCGCCACCCGGATTGGGTTCGGCCCGCATCTTCCCGCCGTGGGCCTCTATGATGCGTTTCGAGATCGAGAGACCGACGCCCATGCCCGACGGCTTGGTGGTTACGAACGGCTGAAACAGCCGATCGCCAATCGTTTCGCTGAGACCCTGGCCGGTATCGGCCACACTTATTTCGATCATGCCGCCATCCGCTGCGTCGGTTGTCACCAGCAATTCCTTGCGATCACACTCATGCATGGCCTCGATGGCATTGCGTATGAGGTTGAGCAGCACCTGCTGAATCTGAATCTTTTCCACCAGAACCGTATCGGTGTTGCTGGCGAACCGGAACAACGTCCTCACGCCCTCCTCCTGAGCGCCAACCAACGCCAGCGCGCCCGCCTCTTCAATGAGCTTGCTGAGATTTTCGGGCCGCTTCTCGGCCTCACCGCGTGCAACGAACTCGCGGAGCTGGCGGATGATCTGGCCGGCACGCAGCGTCTGCTTGGTGGTTTCTCCGAGCGCCTCACGAACCTTGGTTACGTTCTCGCCATCGACCTTTTCCAGCAACCTGCTGCACCCCTGAAGGTAGTTGGAAATGGCCGAGAGGGGCTGGTTGATCTCGTGCGCGAGGGTCGTAGCCATCTCACCCATCGCGGTGAGGCGCGACAATCGCGCAAGCTCCGTCTGGAGTTCCTGCAATTGGTGTTCGGTCTCCTGCCGCTCGGTGAGGTCACTGATGAAGCCGGTGAAGAATCGGCTCTCGCCGGACTGCACTTCGGCCACTTCGAGCTTCATGGGAAAGGTCGAGCCGTCCTTGCGCAGCCCGGTGACGACGCGGTCGATGCCGATGATACGCTTCTCACCGGTGGCCAGATAGCGAGAGATGTAGCCGTCATGCTCCTCGCGGTAGGGCGGCGGCATCAGCAAAGAGACATTCTTGCCGATGACGGCGGCCTCCCGGTGACCGAACAGCCGTTCGGCTGCGGCGTTGAATGACTGGATCCCGCCTTTCTCGCTGATGACCACGGTCGCATCGGGCACCGTGTCGAGCACCGACCGCAGATGCGCCTCCCGCGCGCGCAAATCCTCCGCCTGACGCCTGCTGCGGATGCGTGTGCGGCGGAGCAGTTCGCCCAGCCACGAGATTCCGAGACCGACTATGGAGAAGACGACCGTCTCCAGGGCCACGGTCGGGGGAAGATCGCCTTTGCCGGTCAGAAAGAGCCCCAAGACGGCGAAAATGGTTGTCGCAAGCACCCCTGGACCGACACCGCCAAAGCCCGCGGCGACGACGACCCCGGGAATGAAGATGAGGAATGAGGCGCGGCCTTGAAGCCAGGGGTAGAGGCCCCAGGCGAGGAGCGCCGAAACCACGACCGCCGCGATCGCCACCCCGTAATGGACGCCGCTCGTGTTCGGATCGGCCATCGCACGGCGGAAGCGCTCGATCCGACTGTCCGGAGGTTTGGTCAGGGGGGCGTGCATGGCGAAAGTCTAGCCTCCGGTGCCGGGCCACGCCCACTCTATTTCCAGGGCGCCCGGCTATCGCAATTCTGTTAGCTCTGTATTGTTAGCTTTCCCGATCCTGCGACATTGGCGCAGAGTGCTTGTCCTACCGGAGGAGACCATGGCCACGACCGACGCCGAAATGCCAGACCACAAGGCTTTGCGCGAAGACCTGCAAGAGATCGCCGCGCGTCTCGCGAATTTACGGTCGGACATCGACGGCTTGATGGGCGCGGCGGGCGCGACCGCCAGTCATCAGGCCGAAGCCCTCCAGGACCAAGCGAGCGAGGCTTTGGCGAACTTCGAGGACGCCGTGCGGCGCGAGCCTCTCAAGTCGCTCGCCATCGCAGCCGGGGCCGGCTTCGTGCTTGGGATGGTTCTCCGCCGCTAGAGCCATTTGCGCGGCGCACCCGCCGGCTCAGTGCATCATCAGCACGGCGACGTCCGTGCTGCGCAGGACATGAAGTGTCGCGCCGCCGAAGATCCATTCGCGCCACCGCCAGTGCCCATACCCGCCCATGACGAGGAGAACTCCGCTGCCGGCGGCGGTGAGCAAGGCGTCGCCGACCTCACGCCCACCCAGCGGGACCGTTTCCATCTCGACGGGAAGGCCGGCCATCGCGAGATAGCCTGTCATGGCGGAAGCGGTATCGTCCTCTTCATCTTCGCCGTCCTCGGCGATGCTGATCAGCCTGACGCGCTTGGCGGCTTCGAGAAACGGCGCCGCGGCGGCGATGGCCCGAACGGCCTCGGGGGCGTCCTTCCACGCAATCACCACGGTCTCGCCGATCGTCGTGCCGGCCTCGTCCGGCACGACGAGAACCGGACGGCCCGAGTGGAACAAGGCCGCATCGCGCGCCGGCTCGAACATCCCGTCCTCTCTGGCGGCGATGCTGGGCAACACGGTGAGATCGGAGACCTTGGCGCGCTGAGCGACGGCGGGACCGACCAAGCCTTCGACGGTGAGGAGGTCCGCCTTGACGTCGGGATGAGCGCCGAGCGCTTCCTCGAACCAATCCGTGGCCAGGCGTTCTTCCTCATCGACCTGCTTCCTGGCGACATCCTCCAGCTGGCCGAAATAGACGGGGCTCAGCTCGGTCGCATAAGGCAGCCGCTGGGCCGGAGGCGGACAGGGGTGCAGCACTTCGAGCGCGCAACCGAAGCGCTTGGCGAGCCCGAAGGCCGCCGCGGCGCACGCGGCGCTGGTGCCGGCCGAGTCGATTGGAAGCAGCAGTCTCACAGGTTTCACGGGGTCTCTCCACGGGTCCGGGCGTCTCCGGCACCTTCGTCCCATGCGGGTCAAAACGCGTTGACGCACCTCAAAGAACGCTGTCGCCTTTTCTCCGCATTCTGGCGCACAATATATCCCAGATGTCTCAGGCGTTTTTGAAGACGGTAAGTAAGAAAGAGGCGCTTATGGAAATCCCCTTGGAAGTCAACTTCCGCAACATGGACCCCTCGCCCGCCGTCGAGGCGCGCATCCGCGAAAAAGCGGCGAAGCTCGAGCGCTTCCATGACCGCATCATCGGTTGCACGGTCGTAGTGGAAGCTCCGCATCGGCATCATCACAAGGGCAAGCTTTACAGCGTGCATATCGATATCAGCGTGCCGGGCAAGGACTTGGTCGTGGACCGGGCCAAACCGCTCGACCATTCGCACGAGGACGTCTACGTGGCCGTGCGCGATGCCTTCAACGCCGCAGTGCGGCGTCTCGAGGACTATACGAGCAAGTTGCGCGGCGATGTGAAGACTTCAACCCGGGGCGGCGCCGCCTCGCTCGCGGAGTAAGCGTCCGCCTCAGGTCTTCCAGAAGGCTTTGACGTCGGTGAAGTGTTCATAGGCACGCTCGGCCTCGTCGATCCATTTTTCTTCATCGTCCGGACCGGAACCGGGCGCGGCGAGGCGCGCATCCATTGACTCCTCGCCGTCCTTGGCCAGAAGCACGCGCCGGGTAGCAATGTCGTTGAGCGTCCCAAGCGCATCCTGAAGAGACTGGAGCGCGACGAGCGACTTCTTCTGCCATTTGGCGCTCTTCTTGCCCGTAAAGGTGGCGGCGAAGAACTCGGTGGCATAGCGCAAGCGCTTGGCGCGGATGCGCAGTCTGTGCCGCTCGGCCGCGCTCAGGTCGCGCAAGTCCTTGCCTTTTTTCTTGATCGTGCGCCGCAGCTTCGAGAGCTTTTCCGCGGCATAACCGGTGACCGGGTCCTTGGCTTGGGCGTTGCCCTCCCAGCCGCCGATCTCGATCCAAGCGCCAAGATCGAGCAAGGCCCCACGGAAGCGGCCGGAGCTGCCCGCCTCGAAGGCGCGGGCATAAGCCTCGGCACGGCGCTCCATGACGTCGCGGTAGACCGCTTCCAGATCGGGATCGTCCGGATGCGCCGCGCGCCGTGGCTCCAAGATGTCGGCGGCGAAAACGTCGAGGTCGCGCGCCGGTCCGAGTTCGCCGCCAATCCATTTCAAGGACTCGGTGACGGCCTCGCGGTCCCGGTCGGCCACCACGTCGCCGAGCAGCGTGATGGCCGCCCGCAAGCGCCGCAAGCCGACGCGCATCTGATGCAGCGCCTCGGGCCGGCCGTCACGCATGGCCGGCGCGTTGACGACGATCTGGCGCAAACAGTTGCGCGCCACGGTACGGAAGGCTTGCGCGCAGCTCATCTCGGGCGTGACTATGACAGCCTGCGCCTTCTCGGACGCCTGGTCGCCGTCATCGAGAAGCTCGAAGCCGCGCTCCGCCTTGGTCTTGACGCCGAGCGTGAGGGGCACGGTCTCGGCGAGAGCCTTGGCCAGCGAGAACAGCGCGCGCCTGTCGCCCGACTTGAGCTCGAGCTCCAGCTCGCAGATCGGCGCCGCCTTGATGCCAGCGGTGATCTCGCCCTCGTCCACCGCCAGTTCGATTTCCGCACCCTCATGGGCCAACTGGTACGCCTTACGCCGAAACCGCGTGTGAAAGCGGGGGGACAGTGCGGCACGCAACTCGGAGGTGAGGAGCGGCTCGAGCGCGGTGCCCGCGGCGGCGTCAAAATCCAGCGCATGCGTGGGCAGTGAGCACTCCCATTCGTCCCGTTCCAGGAACTCGCCCGTCCCGCGCGCGGTCTTGATGGTCTGCACGTAGCCGTCGCCGGTGGCACGCACCCGCAAGAACACGCCCGCTTCGCGCAACGCATCTTCGCCAGTGTCGTAATACGTTGAGATCAGCTCGCGGACGTTCGGTGCGCCCGCCGCTTCCAGGATGGGGTGCGCCGCGATCAGACCATGATCGGCCGGATCGAAGGTGAGCTTGAGCTCAATCTCCGTTGCCTCGTGCTCCGGCTTTCCCGCTGCCACACTCCAACTCCCGATGAATGCGAGCCGGCTTCGTCCGCCCACTTGCGTGCCGCCGGAGGTACCCTGGCGCTGGAGGGAAAAAACCTACATCTGACTGTCACAATCAACCCCGTAGTCCCAGTTGGGGTGCGGCACGCGCAACGCAGGTTCTAAGGGGGAAGTGTGACAGCCGATGCGGTCAGGCCGAGCGCGCCCGATCGGGCCGCACCGCGGCGACGGCCGGCCGCAAGCGGGAGGGCGAGGTGCGGATCGCCGTGCACTGCGCGGCGACGACCATGTCCTCGTCCGATTCGAGAAAAGCGACCTGATTGCGGCCCGCCCGCTTGGCGATATAAAGCGCCGCGTCGGCCCGCCGAAACAGGTTCGAGAGATCCGCATCCACCTCCGTGTCGGTGGCGACGCCGACGCTGACCGTCGCCCCGACAGCCAGACCGTTGACGAACGCGGCCGAGCGGGAAAAGGCCCGCCGCACGCGTTCCGCGGCCTCCACGGCGGCGGCTGCCTCGACGCCGGGAAGAATGGCGGCGAATTCCTCGCCGCCCAAACGCCCGACGATGCTGTTGACCTTGAGATTCTTCTCCGCGGTCATGGCGAAGACCTTGAGCACCTCGTCGCCCAGACTGTGGCCATAGGAATCGTTGGTGTCCTTGAAGTGGTCGAGGTCGAGGATCAGCACCGAGACCGGGGTACCGCCCAGGATGCGGCGTTGGGCGACGGCATCGGCCACCTCGAACAAAGCCCGCCGGTTGGGCAACCCCGTGAGGCTGTCGGTCAGCGCGTCGACACGCTGCTCCTGCTCTTGCCGCTCTTTTGCCATGGCCAGCACGACAAAGGCCAAGGCGGTCCGGAGAAGCAAGGTGATGAGGATAACGATCGGGAACCAGCTGCTATAGAATACCGTGCCGAGCTCGGGGATCGGCCTGATCACGATCAACGGGAGCCAAGACAGGAAGCTCGCGCTGGTCAGAGCGAGAAGCAGGATCGCGAGCCAGCGCGAAGGCAATTGCTCACCGTGGTCGTAGGCAAGCTCGGTGGCGGCCGCGAAATTGTAGGCCGCAGTCAGCACGCAGACCAGCATCAGCCTGTCGTTAAACGTCTCGACAAGGCCCGTGCCGGCCGCCAGGAGCAAGATGACCGGCCCCACGAAGATGTAGAGAAGGCTCGAGTCGCGCTGCGAGAATTCGCGGCAGGCTCGCCACTTCACGCCGGCCCCTAGGATCATCACGGCCTGGCCCAGCACCAAGGCGCCCGGGAGGCCGCCTCGTGAGACGTTGGCCATCACGATCCCGACACTGATGAGGAGCATGGCCACGCCCCACATGCCGACGAAGGACGCTCCGCCTTGGCGCGCCCAATTGAAGATGAGTACAAGACCAAGGATTGCGGTGATCGCGATCGCCACGATCGAAATCGTCGACATGTCCAGATGCATGGTCTCTCGCTTGGCGGGACTGAGGTTGCGAGGACCGTAGCCGACAGGTGTTCACGGCAGGCTTTATGCTACCGCGACACTTTCTAGAAAATTTTAGCAAGGGACCGGCTGAACGCGCGGCCAGAGCGCCTGCTAGACGTCGCCGCTCTTCACCGTCCGAAAGAACGCAGCATTGGGGCAAAACTCTTGCGGCTCTGCCTGGCTATGGCCGGAAAGCCACTCGCGGCACTCAGGCTTGCATGCACAGCCATGGCACTTGGCGCGGGCCCTGACATAGGATTGTCCGCCGTCCAGATCGACGGCCGCCAGATGATCGACGCCGGTGACTTGCATCATGTCGTCCATGAGAACGGTCTGATGAAAGTCAGCAAGCTCCGGTTTGGGATCCTTCATGACATTCTGCCCTCCTGCCCCCTGCCCTCTTGGCACGCGCGCGCCCCGCTAGCAGGCAAGCGCAGGAGAGCTTTCGCGGCCTTGAGGCAAATCAAGACGGTATGGGCTTTGCGCTAGGCGCCTTTTTCGGCGCGCTCGATCCCGGCGCGGATGAGGTCGGCCGCCTCGGCGTGCTCCGCCCAGCGCACGACCTTCACCCACTTCCCCTGCTCCAGGTCCTTGTAGTGCTCGAAGAAGTGGCCAATCTGCTCCACCAAGATCTCGGGGAGGTCGCGGTAGCTCGTGACGCGCTTATAGAAGGGGTGCAGTTCGTCGATGGGTACGGCGATGACTTTCTCGTCGATGCCCTTCTCGTCCTCCATGAGCAGCGCGCCTATGGGACGCGCGCGGATGACCACGCCCGAGGCAACCGGCGTCGGAGCAATCACCATGCAGTCCACCGGGTCGCCGTCCTCCGAAAGCGTATGCGGGATGAAGCCGTAATTCGCCGGATAGAACATGGAGGTGTGCAAGAAGCGATCTACGAACAGAGCGCCGGACTTCTTGTCCATTTCATATTTCACCGGCGATCCGCCTTGCGGGATCTCGATGATGACGTTGACTTCGTGCGGCGGATTGGCGCCGACGGGAATATTGAGCAGGCTCATGAAAATCCGATCTCCTAAAGCTCCGCGGCGACGGCGCGTTCGTCCAGCGCAGCGGTCTTGATCAAGGCGAATACCCGCTCGCCGGGAGCAAGTCCAAGCTCGTCGATGGCTTTGCGCGTGGCGAGGGCAAAAAGATGGCCGTGGCCGTCGAGGTCGATGGCAACACCCGTGAGCGGCCCGTCGTCGGTCTCGAGCCCGCCCACGGTACCGGAGAGCGTATTGCGGATGCTGGTATCGCGGCCGGGTCCGCGTGCCAGGGCAATGTCAGTCGATTTGACCACGATGCGCACCTCTTGCCCCGGCGTTCCGGCCCGGCCGACCAGCCAGATCTTGCCGGCTGGATGGGAAATCTCCGTGAGCCCGTAATTCTCGTCGATGGCCGACAGCGTGCCGGTCACCACCGAGGCGCGCGCGAAGCGGCTGAGGCCCGCTCCCTTCAATGCGGGGCCCAGGGCCTCCTCCACCGGACCGATTGCGGCAACGCGGCCGTTTTCCAGCACCACGACCCGCGCGGCGAGCCGCGTGACCTCCTCGACGGCGTGGGAGACGTAGACGATGGGAATGCCAAAAGCATCGCGCAAGGATTCGATCAGGGGCAGAATTTCCAGCTTCCGTTCGGTGTCGAGCGAGGCGAGCGGCTCGTCCATGAGCAGGAGCGCGGGCGAGGTCAGGAGCGCGCGGCCGATGGCGACCCGCTGCTTCTCGCCGCCGGAAAGAAGAGCCGGCTTCCGCCCGAGCAGGTGGCCGATGCCGAGCGTCTCGACGACCGGATCGAAGGCCACGCGGCCCGCGGCCTCTCCGGCGAACCAGCGACCGTAGACGAGGTTCTGCTTCACCGTGAGGTGCGGAAACAGCCGGGCGTCCTGAAACACGAGGCCGATCCGCCGGCGATGAGGTGGCACGAAAACGCCGGTCCCGATGTCCACCAAGGTCCGGCCATCGAGCACGATCCGCCCGCGGTCCGGGCGGGCGAGCCCGGCAATCAGGTTGATGGTCATGGTCTTACCGGCGCCTGAACGGCCGAACAGGCAGGTGATACCCGCCTCGTTCTCGAACGCGACATCGAGATCGAAGGCGCCGAGCTTCAGCGCCACATCGACGCCGATCATGAAAGGGCCGTGCCGGTCATCGACCTCGCTTAACCCGAAGCCCGCCAGCCGTCCAGGAGCCGAAAGTCGTAGGCGCGGCCTTCCGAGGGACCGGCAGCCCGCATAAGCTCCCGCCCTCGGACACCGATTCCCTTGGAGCGCACACCGTGCTGTCCATTTTCGACATTATCGCCGGCTTGCTCACGCTGACCGCCTTGTTCGCCTGGGCCAATCACCGGTACTTGCGGCTGCCGAACAATGTCGGGCTCCTGGTCATGGGGCTCGCCGCCTCGATCGTGCTGGTTCTCCTCGAGATCTCCATCCCGGAGGTCGCCCTGTTCGGCCAAATCGAGAGCTTCATCGAGGAAATCAATTTCTCCGAGACATTGCTCGACGGCATGCTCGCTTTCCTGTTGTTCGCCGGCGCGCTTCAGATCGACTTGTCGCTGTTACGGGACCGGGCCTGGACGGTGGGCGCCATGGCGACGCTGGGCGTGGTCATCTCCACGATCCTAGTTGGCGTCATGTTCTGGGGCGCCGGCCAGCTGTTCTCCCTGCCCATCTCGTTTGCCTGGGCGCTAGTCTTCGGTGCACTGATCAGTCCGACAGACCCCATCGCCGTGCTTGCGGTGCTGAAGCAGGCGCGCGTCGCCAAGACGCTGGAAATGGACATGGCCGGCGAGTCCTTGTTCAACGACGGCGTCGGCGTGGTGCTGTTCACGATCCTGCTTGCCGCCGCCATGGGCACCTCGGGCGATGCGGGCATCGATTTCGTCCATATCGCACGGCTGTTTTTCGTCGAGGCGCTGGGCGGCGCGGCGCTCGGCTTCGTAACGGGCTATCTGGCCTATCTCGCCATGCGCGGCATCGACGATTATCCGATCGAGGTGTTGATCTCGCTCGGACTGGTGACCGGAACTTACGCCGTGGCGCAATCGCTCCATCTCAGCGGTCCGATCGCCGTTGTCGTCTCCGGGGTGCTGATCGGCAATCGCGGCAAGCAATTCGCGATGAGCCAGGATACGCAACGTTACCTGTTCGACTTCTGGAGCTTGATCGACGAGATCCTGAACTCCGTTCTGTTCCTCTTGATCGGGCTCGAAGTGATCGTGCTGCGCTTCGATGTCTCCGTGCTGCCACTGGCGATCGCCGCAATCCCCATCGTGTTCATTGCGCGTCTGTTCTCGGTCGCGCTGCCGATGGCCTTCGTCAGCGCCAGGCAACGCTTCGTGACCGGCACCGTCCCCATTCTCACTTGGGGCGGCGTGCGGGGCGGTATCTCGGTGGCGCTGGCGCTGTCGATCCCTCTCGTCGACGAACGGTTGCAGATCCTGGCCGCGACCTATGCCGTGGTGCTGTTCACGCTGATCGTGCAGGGCCTGACCTTGCCGGCCGTGGTCCGGCGCTTCGCCCATCCGGCGGCGCGAAAGGACACGGCCTGATTGCGGCCTTGCGGACTATTCACACCGGGTCCGGTTCGGCTAGAACGGAGCCCCAGCCACACCCGTAATGAACCCAAGAGGAAGCCTCATGCGTTCGGTATTTGCCGCATTTTCTCTCGCAATCGCCGCCCTCAGCTTTGGCCCAGCAGCCGTCGAGGCCGAGGAGGTGCGCTGCCAGGCCATCCGCGACTCGGCCCAGTGCGTCGCCGAGCCGAACTGCTGGTACGATGCGGCTAACAACAAGGGATGTCTCCCGGGCCCGCGGCCCGACGAGGATCGCTGCGCGGTGCATGGCGGCGAGTCCACCTGCAACACAAGCTCGTTCGGTTGCGCTTGGAATGAGTCTGAAAACAAATGCGCGGCCAAGGCCGAGTAGGAGAGCTAACACGCACCATGATCGAGCTGCTCAGAGGCTTTCCCGACAATGTCGTGGCGATGAGAGCACAAGGCGAGGTGACCAAGAAGGACTATGACGAGGTCCTGATTCCCGCCGTAGAGAAGACCTTGAAGACGCACGACAAGGTCCGCATTCTCTACGAGCTCGGCCCGAACTTCGACGGCTACGAGGCGGGCGCGGCCTGGGAGGACTTCAAGGTCGGCATGGAGCACTTCTCCCGGTGGGAGCGCATCGCGGTCATCACGGATGTCGAATGGATCGGCGTCGCCACACGCCTGTTCAGCGTCTTCCTGCCGGGGACCATCCGCATCTATCCGCACGCCGAAGCCGCCAAAGCACGGCTCTGGATCACACAGGCCGCCTGAGCGCAGAGCCTATTCGTGCCTCAGTGCGTCAATGGGGTTGAGCTGCGCGGCCCGGCGCGCCGGGAAATAGCCAAACACGATTCCGATCAACGCCGAGAAGGCGAAGGCGACCACCACGATGCTCGGGTCGAGCACGAAGGGGATGTCCATGCCGGCGGAGGCTGCGCCCGCAAGGGCCAGCCCCAAGAAGACGCCGACCGTGCCGCCGAGCAGCGATAGCACCACCGCCTCCACGAGGAACTGCATCAGCACTTGGCTTTCCTGCGCGCCGATGGCCAGGCGAATGCCGATCTCGCGCGTACGCTCGGTCACCGACACCAGCATGATATTCATGATGCCGATGCCGCCTACGAGCAGGCTAACCCCGGCCACGGCGCCGAGGAGCGCCGTGAGGACGCCCGTGGTCGCCGTTTGCGTGTCGGCGATCTGCTTCATGTCGGCGACGCGGAAATCGTCCTCCTCGCCTCCGGTAATGCCGCGCCGCTCGCGCAAGAGCCGCTCGATGTCCGCCTGCACTTTCGACGTGTCGACGCCGTCCAGGGCCGAGACATTGATGGTGTTGATATCGGTATTGCCCGCGATACGCCGGTGATAGGTGCGCAGCGGCATGAGCACGACGTCGTCGCGATCGCTGCCGAACCCCGACTCACCCTTGGACGTGAGTACGCCGATCACTTCGCAGGAGACATTGCTGACCCGAAGCCGCTTGCCGATCGCGTCCACTGATCCGAATAGCTTCTCATGCACCGTCTCGCCGACAATGCACACGGCGCGACCGCTTCGCGTCTCGCTGTCCAGGAAATTGCGGCCTTCCGCGAGCTCCCAATCCTGCGTGATGACGTAGTCCGCGTCCGTGCCGATCGTACCGACGCTGCGGCTTTCGTTGCCGAAAACGATCGTCGTCGATTGCTGGGCCATGGGCGCCACCGCCTTCACGCCACGCAATTGCTCGCGCAGCTCGGCGATGTCGCCGGCATCGAACGGCTTGGCCGTAGCACTCGCGCGGCCGGGGCCCCATTGCCCAGGGCGGATGAACAGCACATTCGAACCAAGCTTGGCCATCTCCTCCTTGACCTTCTCGGTGGTGCCGTTGCCGATCGTGACCATGGCGATCACGGCGCAGACACCGATGACGATGCCAAGCAGGGTCAGAAAAGAGCGTAAGGCGTTGCGCCGGACGGCCTGCACCGCGAGCTTCAGGGTCTCGTAGAACATCAGGCCGCCTCCTGCGTACGGCTGTCGCTTGCGATGCGCCCGTCAAGGAAATGCACGACGCGGCCGGCATATTCGACCATCTCCGGCTCATGGGTGACCATGAGGATGGTGATCCCCTGCTCACGATTGAGACCGACGAGAAGCTCCATGATCTCGTGACTGGTCTTGGTGTCGAGATTGCCGGTCGGCTCGTCGGCCAATAGCACCGCGGGGTTAGTGACAATGGCCCGCGCGATGGCGACGCGCTGCTGCTGGCCTCCGGACAATTCACCGGGGGTGTGCCGCGCCCTGCCTTGGAGACCGACGCGCTCCAGCGCCTCCATGGCGAGCGGCCGGCGTTGGGCATGGCGCATGCCGCGATAGATGAGCGGAAGCTCTACATTCTCAACCGCGGAGGTGCGGGCCAGCAGGTTGAAACCTTGGAACACGAAGCCGAGATAGTTCCGCCGCAGGAGCGCACGTTGCTTCCGGTCGAGCCCGCCCACGTCTACGCCCTTGAACAGATAGGCGCCGGTCGTCGGTTGATCGAGGCAGCCGATGATATTCATCGCGGTGGACTTGCCGGAGCCGGACGATCCCATGACCGCGGCGAACTCGCCCTCGCCGACGGCGAGGTTTACGCCGTCCAGCGCACGCACTTGCGCATCGCCTTGCCCGTAGATCTTCGTGACGTCACGCAGCGCGATCAGCGGCGACGCCTTTGTCCTAAATGGCTTGGTCACCGGCATCACCTGGCGGCTTCCGTGTCGACGATGACCACTTGGCCGGGGGTAAGCTCGCCTTGCACGATCTCGGTGCGCTTGCCGTCCGTCGCGCCCACGGTCACGGTCATCTCTTGCGGATTTCCGTCACTCAGGACCCAGACCTTGCGTTCCGCGCCCGTCGGCTCCGAGGGACTGCTCGGCCTGCGCATGCGCGGCGGCCCAGGCATCAGCTTTTGCAGGAAGTTCCGTTTGTCCACCGCTTCGCCGCTCGGCGGCGAAAAGCGCAGCGCCGCGTTCGGCACGGTCAGCGCGTCCTGCACGTGGGCGACCACGATCTCCGCCGTCGCCGTCATGCCGGGCCGCAAGAGCAGCTCGGAATTGTCCGTCGTGAGAACGGCCTTATAGGTGACAACGCCTTGGACGACTTCGGAGCCGTAACGCAGCTCCCGAATCTCGGCGGTGAACGTTCTGCCGGGATGGGCATCGACCGTGAAGCTCGCCTTCTGACCTTCACGCACGCTGCCGACGTCGGCCTCATCCACGTCGACCTGAACCTCCATCTTCGTGAGATCCTCGGCGATGGTGAACAGCACCGGAGCCTGCAGCGATGAAGCCACCGTCTGGCCCGGCTCGACGACGCGGCTCAAAACGACGCCCGTGATGGGCGAACGAATGACGGCCTTCTCCAAATTCGTCTCGTTGAGGGCAAGGTCGGCGGTGGCCGCGGCGACGTCGGCCTTGGCGCTTTCCAGCGCGGCGAGTGCCCGTTGATGCGCGGCTTCGGCGGTCTCCAGCTGCTGCGCGGCCCCCACTCTCCTAGTGACGAGCTGTTGCTGGCGCTCCCGCTCAAGCCGCGTTTCAAGGACCGTCGCCTTGGCCTCGCTGACCTTGGCTTTGGCGGCCTGGAGCTTGGCCCTCGAGCTGTCTACCGTCGACGACAGCTTGTCGGTGTCGAGCTCGGCCAGCGTCTGCCCCGTGGTGACGGCGCTGTTGTAGTCCACAAGCACGTTGCGCACGATGCCGGAGAGCTCGCTCGAGATCTCGACCTCGTTGGTCGGCTGCACGGTCCCCGTGGCCGTGACCGCAACGATGATGGCGCCCTTGGTCACCGGCTCGGTGACATAGCGGGCGCCGCTATTGGAGCCGCCGGTCCCGAAAATGGCGTAGAGGAGCACCGCCACGCTCGCGAGCGCCGCGAGGACGAGCTTGGGACGGTAGCGCCCGAGCGTAGCTTTCGGCTTGTCTAGGCCGAGCACGGCCTCGATATCAGCCTCGACCTTCTCGGCCCTGACCGTCTCGGCCCTGACCGTGTCGGCTTGCACAAATTCGTTCATCCAGACCCTTCTTCCTTCTCGGGGGCGCGTCCCTTGGGCGCGTCCATGGGCCCGCCCGTCGCGGTCCTCGACGCGTCCTCAAGTTAGGGCGGCAAATCGCGCC
>MRWG01000686.1_pt1 | contig 30648 bp, 38 predicted proteins | sample 1013341 | NCBI WGS metagenome assembly MRWG01 (sample SAMN06117577, study PRJNA244670) | biofilm metagenome | biome: Water; feature: Cathode Biofilm; material: Biofilm; isolation source: microbial consortium enriched at the cathode of a solar microbial fuel cell | place: USA: District of Columbia ... | reverse complement strand
GGGGGGGGGGGGGGGGGGGGGGCCAATGCGCGACGAGGGCGGTGTCCGACGACCCCCACCCGGCGCGCAAAGGCGCGCCTTCCCTACGACGACCCCCACCCGCTCGCAAAGGCGCGCCTTCCCTCCCCGTTCTAGGGGGAGGGATTTGGCCGAAGCTCGGAAAGGTCGAGCGCGCGGGCGGCGGCGTCGAAGTCGGTCTTGCGGGCGATGCGGCGCACTTTGGCTTCCGCGTCCTCGCCCCAGCGGCCGATCTGGAAGTCCTCGTCCACATGGGCCGCGTCCCAAGCCTCATCGGGGTTCAGCCGCTTCAGCGCCACGGCGAGCGCGAGCAGCGCCGAGCCGGTGAGCGACGTCATGACGTGGAGCGCCGCCAGGCCGAAATCGTCGAGCTTGGCGATCTCTTGGCGCAACGAGGCGATGGAGGCCTCCGGCTGCGCCACATGCACGATGCCTTGAGAGAGGCTGAGCGGTGCGTGGAGGGACTCCTTGGCCCAGGCGAGCACCGGGTCCCACAGCCTGGCCTGCCGCGCCACGAGCCCTTCCGGGCCATCGGCGCGGTAGCACAAGAGGTCGGCGCGGGCATGGGCGAGAATGTCGTCGATCACCCCGTCCCTCTGGCCCGCCACCCCGTCGATCGCGGTGTTGGCGAGCTTGGTGAGCGGCATGGTCTTGGGGTCGATATGCGCACCTTGCGCCCCCCATTCGTCCGCGATCGCCTCGCCCAGCGCCTTACTAGAAACGCTCAGCGGTGCCTTGCCCGGCGTGCGCACGGGCTTGCCGTCGAGCACGATCCCGAAGCGGCCGTCCTCATCCGCAACCGAAACGTCCTTGTAGAACCGCTTCGGAAGAGCAGGCTTTTTGGGCGGCGCGGGTCCGCCGGTGTCTTTCTGATCCTGGTCTCTCAACTGTCCGATCTCTTCTTCGGCGAGGCTTTCTTCGGCGAGGCTTTCTTGGGCTTGGCGGCCGCCCGGGGAGAGCGCTTGTGCGCCGCGCTCCGCCCCTCCTCCGCCAGGCGCTCATAGTCCTGCCTGATCGCTTCCAAATCCTTATCGTCCAGCTCCTCGAGGTCGAGCAGGATATTGCGTCCGCTGCGCGAAACGCGGATCAGCTCGTCGATCTTGATGTGCATGGCCGCGGTGTCCCGGTTCTGGGTGTTCTGAATGACGAACACCATGAGAAAGGTGACGATCGTCGTTCCGGTGTTGATGACGAGCTGCCACGTGTCGCTATAGCCGAACAGCGGTCCCATCACCGCCCAGAGCACGATGACGGCGACGGCGGTGATGAAGGTGACCGGGCGGCCGGTCACGCTGGAGGCAGCTTGCGCGAAGTGCGTAAACCAGGTCGTGTGGGCTTTCATGTGAGGTCCTCATAGGCGCTGAGACGATGGATCGTCGCCGGCCGGCAAGAGACTGATGGAGATACCCATTCGCGGGTGCGTCCAGGTCCAGGGTGGTCTCGTAACGCGCTGGACGGGCAAACGTTCGGCGCCCCGGCTCAGTCGGCCAGATCGTCCTCGTCCTGATCGCCGCCTTTGGACGAGAAGCCGAACGCGTCGAAGGCCTGCTCCAGATGTGGCGAGAGCGGCGCGGTCACGTCCACGGTGCCGTCCCCGCTTGGATGGGCGAAAGCGATCCGCCGCGCATGCAGATGAAGCTTCCGGGCGATCCCTTCCGGCAACTCCTCGTCGGAAGGGTATTTCTCGTCGCCCAGGATCGGATGGCCGAGGATCGCCATATGGGCGCGGAGCTGATGCTGCCGCCCGGTCACGGGCTTGAGCGAGACGAGCGAGACCTGCTGCCCGGCACGGTCGGTGACCGCATAATAGGTCACGGCCGACTGGGCGCGGTCCTGCTCGCCGGGGCGCGCTTTCCGGACCCGGTCGCCGTCGGCCGTCGCCGCCTTCACCAGGGCCGCCTCGATCTTGCCTTGCGGCGGCTTCGGCACGCCGTGCACCAACGCCCAGTAGACCTTGCGCACCGAGCGCGTCTGGAAGGCGCGGCCGAGCTTGGCCGCAACGCTCCGCCGCTTGGCGACGACCAGCACGCCGGAGGTGTCCCGGTCGAGCCGGTGCACCAGGCGCGGGCGCGTCTCCGGCCCATCCCCCAGCCCTTCCAGCAAACGGTCGATATGCTGCGTGGTCTTGGTGCCGCCCTGCACGGCGAGGCCCGACGGCTTGTTGAGGATCAGGAGGTCGTCGTCCTCGTAGAGCGTGATGTCCTTGAGGAAATCGCGGTCCGCCTTGGATAGCGACTTCTGCGGCCCTGGCGGCGGCGGAACATCGGGGAGCGGCGGCACGCGCACGCTCTGACCGGCTTCGAGCCGCGTGCTCGCCTTGGCCCGGCCCCCATCCACCCGCACCTGGCCGGTGCGCAGCAGCTTCTCCAGCCGGCTATGGGGCAGCCCCGCGTAATGGGTCTTGAACCAACGGTCGAGCCGCATGCCGTCCTCGTCGTGCGTGACGTTGCGGGTCTCGACGGGCATGGCTTTACAGCGAGCGCACGATGAACAGCCCCGCGAACAGCGCGGCGATGGAAAGTCCCACGGATGCAAAGAGATACAGACCTGCGCTCACATAGGCGTCCCGCTCGTAAAGGAGCGCGAAATCCGCTGAGAAGGCCGAGAACGTGGTGAAGCCGCCGAGCACGCCGACGGTGAGGAAGGCCCGCAGCTCGTTGCCGACGGTCCAGCGCAGCGCCATGGCCTCGATCAGGAGGCCCATCAGAAAGCAGCCGAGCACGTTGACCGTGAGCGTGCCCCACGGAAAGCCGAAGCCGATCAAGCGCCCCGAAGCGACTCCCACGAGATAGCGCGCGGACGCGCCGAGCGCCCCGCCGGCGGCCACGAACAGCATCGTCTTCATCATCAAGCCCCCCTCATGCGCGCTTAAGCCCCGCCCCGCTTGGCCCGGATCTCGGCCCAGCGTTCGAGCCGCTCCTTGACCTCGCGCTCGAAGCCGCGCCCCGTCGGCGTATAGAATTGCTGACGCTCCACGCCGTCCGGGAAATAGTTCTGCCCCGAGAAGGCGCCCTTCTCGTTGTGATCGTAGGCGTAGTCGCGGCCGTAGCCTTCCTGCTTCATGAGCGTCGTAGGCGCGTTGAGAATATGCTTCGGCGGCAGCAGCGACCCGCTCTCCTTGGCGACACGTGAGGCCGCGTTGAAGGCCATATAGGCGGCGTTCGATTTCGGCGCAGTCGCCAGATAGACGGTCGCCTGCGCCAGCGCCAACTCCCCTTCCGGTGAGCCGAGAAAATCGTAAGCGTCCTTCGCCGCGTTGGCCTGCAACAGCGCGGCGGGATCGGCGAGCCCGATATCCTCCACCGCCATGCGCACCAGGCGCCGCGCGATATAGAGCGGATCCTCGCCACCGGCAAACATGCGCGCGAGCCAATAAAGCGCCGCGTCGGGATCCGAGCCACGCACCGATTTATGCAGCGCGCTGATGAGGTTGTAGTGACCGTCTTGACCCTTGTCGTAGATCGGCGCGCGGCGCTGCACCAACGCCGTCAACGCCTCGCGGTCGACCGGAGCTTTCGCGTCCTTGCCCACGGAAAGAAACACGTCCTCGGCCAGATTGATGAGCCCGCGCCCATCGCCGTCGGCCATGTTGATCAGCGCGGCGCGCGCATCCTCGTCCACCGGCAGCTTGCGGCCCTCATGGGCCTCGGCCCGTTGCAGCAGGGCTTCAAGCGCGTCGTCGTCCAGCCGCTTGAAGGTGAGCACGCTCGCCCGGGACAAAAGCGCCGAGTTCAACTCGAAAGACGGGTTCTCGGTGGTGGCGCCGACCAGCACGATGGTGCCGTCTTCCATGTGCGGGAGAAATGCGTCCTGCTGAGCGCGATTGAAGCGGTGGATCTCGTCGATGAAGAGCAGCGTGCCGCGCCCTTCCTCGCGCCTTGCCTTGGCCTGCTCGAACACTTTGCGCAAGTCCGCCACGCCGGACTGGATGGCCGAGAGCTGCTCGAAATGAAGCTCGGTGACCTCGGCCAGCAAGCGCGCCACCGTGGTCTTGCCCGTGCCCGGCGGCCCCCAAAAGATCACCGATCCTAGCCGCCCGGCCCGCACCATGCGCCCGAGCATTCCCTGCCCAAGCAAATGGTCCTGGCCGATGACCTCATCGAGGGTCCGAGGGCGCAGGCGGTCGGCGAGCGGCCGGGGCGCCGCGTCGGCAAGCCCCGCCGCTTCGAACAGAGTCGCCGCGCCCTTCGTCATGGATCCGCCTTCTGCGTTAGCCTTGGATGGCGAGATTGAACACTTTCCCGCCGCGTTCGATAGAGAGCCGCCAGTCGGCGGCAGGCGCCTCCAGGACAACGGCGAGTTGCTTCACCGTCGAGATGTCCTGATTGTTGATTCCAACGACGATGTCACCGCGCCGAAGCCCCAGCCGTCCCGCATTCGAGCGCCGGTCCACATTCATCACCACAACCCCCGTCTTGCCGTCGCCGTCCATGCCGATCTCCACGGCCACCGCCGGCGAGAGATTGGCCACCGTGCTGCCGGAGAGCGGATGCGGCCCGCTCAGCTCGCGCATATCCCGCGGCGGGTCTTCGACTGGCGCCATCAAAGTGATCTTGGCATCCACCTGTTTACCGTCGCGGTAGAGGCCGATCTCCGCCGTACCGCCGACGCCTTTGGTGACGAACCGGTACTGAAAGGCTTCCGGATCCTGAACGGCCTGGCCGTCGACGCTCACGACCACATCGCCGACCTTGAGGCCCGCACGCCGCGCCGGGCCGCTCTCGTGCACGCTGGTCACGAGCGCGCCCGCCGGACGGTCAAGCCCCAGCGACTCGGCGATGTCGGAGGTGAGCGGCTGGAGCGAGGCTCCGAACCAAGGACGCTGCACCGTGCCGCCCTTGAGCGCCGACTGAACGACAAGCCGCACCATGTTGGAAGGAATCGCGAATCCGATTCCGTGGGAGCCGCCGCTCTTGGAGAAGATCGCCGTGTTGATGCCCACCAGTTGGCCGTCCATGTCGACCAGCGCGCCGCCCGAATTGCCCGGATTGATGGCCGCGTCCGTCTGGATGAAAAACTGATAGTCGGAGATGCCGACCTTGGTGCGGGCGAGCGCCGAGACGATGCCGCTGGTCACGGTCTGGCCGACGCCGAACGGATCGCCGATAGCGAGGACCAGATCGCCTACTTCGAGGCCGTCGGAATTGGCGAACGCAATGGAGGGGAAGGTGGTGTCTCGACCCTCGAGACGCAGCACCGCCAGATCCGTCTTTTCGTCTTTCAGGATCAACTCGGCGGGAAACTCGCGCCCGTCGTTCAGCGCGACGGTGATCTCGGACTCTCCGCTGCCGCGGATCACATGATAATTGGTGACCACTACCCCCTCGCTGCCGACGATGACGCCCGAACCCAGCGAGTTCTGGATACGCTCGCGCGGCACGCCGAACTGCTCGCCGAAGAAGCGGCGAAAAAACGGATCGCTGAAGAACGGCGACACCTGTTGCTGGACCCGGTGGCGCACATAAACGTTCACCACGGCGGGCGCCGCCTGCTTCACCACCGGGGCGAAGGACTGCTTGATGGCCGCCTGGCTCTTGGGCACCACGCTCTTTGGCGCAACGCTCTTTGGCACCGCGTCCTGGGCCTGGGCGGTCCCCGCCAGACCCAGAAGCAGGGCCGCGCAGAGCAGCCAGAAATTGCCATTCTTACTGCTGAGATTTTCCAGAAACGTCATCGCTCGCCCTGTTAGGCATCGCCAAGGAGGCCAAAAGTACAGCTTCGATATACCAGCACCGGGAGACCGTCTCCCAAAGAAAACTGGCCTTCTTGCGGCGAAAATCCAAGGGAACGCGGTTGCCGCTCAAGAGGTTTGAACTAAGATGCCCCACCGTCGGCGGTAACTTGCCGCCTGCAGCACAAAAAAATTGGAGAGAAACGCATGCGTGTTTTCAAGCTGACCCTGGTTGCTCTGGCCGCCACCTTCGCCTGGACCGCCGCGGCGGAAGCGATCGAGGTCAAGAAGCGGAGAGAAGCGCCCGGTAAGCCCGCCGAAGTCTGGGCCGTGGTTGGCGATTTCTGCGCCATCAAGGACTGGCACCCGGCCGTGGCCGAATGCGAGCAGATCGAGGAAGGCGGCGATACCTTCCGCATCCTTACGCTCGGTGACGGCGGCAAGATCAAGGAGAAGCTGACCGACAGCGACGACACGAGCTACAGCTACGAGATTATCGAGGGACCTCTCCCGGTGAAGAATTACACAGCGACGCTCGAAGTGGGCGAGGACGACGAGCCCGACCGCGTCGAAATCGAATGGGAGGCTGAATTCGATGCCGACGGCGTGGAAGACGCCGAGGCCACGAAGATCATCTCCGGCATTTTCAATGACGGCGTGACCGGCATCAAGAAGAAGGCCATCGCCGCCTATGACAAGCGCGAAGCGGCCGCCGGCAACCCCGTCTCCAAGGGCCGCGACCGGTCCGAGGATGAGGACCTGAACTAGGCTCCGAAGTTCAGCCCGGAATTGAAAAAGGCGCGTCGCTGGGCAGCGGCGCGCCTTTTAATTTGCTCGATGAAACTGACGCTTGCGGCGAACCGCTACGCGGCGGCCTGCTCGCCCGCGTCCTCGCGCTCCTGGGTCGGACCGGAGTCGAGACCCTTGGCGTCCTCGTCGCGGTCCACCAGCTCGATGACCGCCATCGGCGCGGAATCGCCGTAACGGAAACCCGCCTTCAGCACCCGTGTGTAGCCGCCCGAACGGTCGGCATAGCGCGGGCCCAGCGTCTCGAACAGCTTCGCCACCATGACGTCGTCGCGCATGCGGGCATAGGCCTGACGGCGCGCATGAAGGTCGCCGCGCTTGGCGAGCGTGATCAGGCGGTCGGCGACCCGACGCAACTCCTTCGCCTTGGGAAGCGTCGTCGCGATCTGCTCATGCTTGATGAGCGCGTTTGCCAGGCTCGACAGCAGCGCGCTGCGATGCGTAGGCGTCCGGTTGAGCTTCCGGCCTGCTTTGCGGTGACGCATTATTCTCCCCTTCTCGGAGCTCGTAAGGCCGCAGACTGCGCGGCCTGAATTCTAGTAGTGGTCCTCAAAGCGCTTGGCCAGCTCTTCGATGTTTTCCGGCGGCCAGTCCGGCACTTCCATGCCGAGATGCAGGCCCATGGAGGCAAGCACTTCCTTGATCTCGTTGAGCGACTTGCGGCCGAAGTTCGGCGTGCGCAGCATCTCGGCTTCCGTCTTCTGGATCAGGTCGCCGATATAGACGATGTTGTCGTTCTTCAGGCAGTTGGCCGAACGGACCGAGAGCTCGAGCTCGTCGACCTTCTTGAGCAGCGCGGCGTTGAACACGAGCTCGGGCTGCCGCTCGTAAGTCTGCTCCTTCTTCGGCTCCTCGAAGTTCACGAACACCGACAGCTGGTCCTGGACGATGCGCGCGGCGAGCGCGATCGTATCCTCGGGACGCACGGAGCCGTCGGTCTCGATCTCCATCGACAGCTTGTCGAAGTCGAGGATCTGCCCTTCGCGAGTGTTCTCCACCTTGTAGGAGACCTTGCGCACCGGGCTGAACAAGGAGTCGACCGGGATAAAACCGATCGGCGCATCGTCGGGACGATTGCGCTCGGCCGGCACATAGCCCTTGCCGGAGGCCGAGGTGAACTCCATGTGGATCGCGGCGCCCTCATCGAGCGTGCAGATCACGTGCTCCGGATTTAGGATCTCCACCTCGGAGCCGCCCTGGATGTCGCCGGCGGTGGCCACGCCCGGGCCCTCCTTCTGGAGCACCATACGCTTGATGCCCTCGGAGTGCTGGTTGATGGCGATTTCCTTGATGTTGAGGACGATGTTGGTCACGTCCTCGCGCACGCCTGGAATCGACGAGAACTCGTGCAGCACGCCGTCGATATGCACCGAGGTGATGGCCGCGCCCTGGAGCGAGGACAGCAGCACACGGCGCAAGGCGTTGCCGAGCGTCAGGCCGAAACCGCGTTCCAGCGGCTCGGCCACGACCGTGGCGAACCGCGCCGGATCACGGCCGGGCGCAACGTTGAGCTTGGTGGGCTTGATGAGATCTTGCCAGTTCTTTTGCAGCACCGGGGTCGCCCTTTCTTGATCGTTGAGCGGAGCTGCCTGCTCCGGCTTGCGAATGTCTTCGTCCAGCATCTGGGGGTAGCCTGCCTTTCGGGTTAGACGCGACGGCGCTTGCGCGGCCGGCAGCCATTGTGCGGGATCGGCGTCACATCGCGGATCGAGATGATGTTGAAGCCCGAGGACTGGAGCGCGCGAAGCGCCGACTCGCGGCCCGATCCGGGGCCCCGCACCTCGATCTCCAAATTCTTCATGCCATGCTCGGCCGCCTTCTTGCCGGCGTCCTCGGCGGCGACCTGCGCCGCGTAGGGCGTCGATTTACGCGACCCCTTGAACCCCATGGCACCGGCCGACGACCAGGAAATCGCGTTTCCTTGCGCGTCGGTGATGGTGATCATCGTGTTGTTGAAGCTCGCCTGAACGTGGGCGACGCCCGAAGTGATGTTCTTCTTTTCGCGGCGACGGACCCGCGTCTTTTCCTTGGCCATGCTCTATTCCCGCAATTCACGAATTGGCGCCGGCCAGACCCCGAAGACGGAGCTCGGCCGCGCGTTGAGCGTCTCTACTTCTTCTTACCGGCAATGGGTTTGGCCGGGCCCTTACGCGTGCGCGCATTGGTGTGCGTCCGCTGACCGTGGACCGGAAGGCCACGGCGGTGCCTTAAACCACGATAACAACCAAGGTCCATCAAGCGCTTGATATTCATGGACACTTCACGCCTGAGGTCGCCCTCGACCACATAGTCGCGGTCGATGACCTCACGAATCTGAATGACTTCGGATTCGGTCAATTGGTTCACCCGCCGCTCGGACGGGATGGAAACTTTGCCGCAGATATCTTTGGCATAGGTATCGCCAATGCCATGGATATAGGTCAGCGCAACCTCGACCCGCTTATTGGTCGGAATATTCACGCCTGCAATTCGGGCCACGTCGTCGCCTCCTCGCGCACGCGCTAACGTGCTGAAATTAAAGCCAGATTTCCTATCGGAACACAACGAGACCGACCGCGGACAGGCACTACCCCCGGGACGGTCAGTCCATCAAGCAATGTGACGCCGTTATTTAGCGATTCCGCTTGACAAGGTCAACTGGTGGAAGAACCAGCGGGCCCTGAATCACGTTTACGCCTCGTCCAGCGCCTGGTCGATCTCCTTCTGCACCGTCTCAATATCAGCCATGCCGTCGACGGCACTGACCTTGTCTTGCGCCTTGTAATAGCCGATCAGGGGCTCGGTTTGAGCGTGATAAGCCTTGAGGCGCTTCCGTACGACCTCCTCGGTGTCGTCGGCGCGGCGGCTGAACTTGGTGCCGCCGCACACATCGCACACGCCCTCCACCTTCGGCGTCTTGAAGAGCTCGTGATAGCCCTCCCCGCAAGAGGCGCAGGTGAAGCGCCCGGTGATGCGCGCCACGAGCGCATCGTCGTCCACCTCGATGACCACGACCCGGTCCACCTTCTCGCCGCGCGACTGAAGCAGCGTATCGAGCGCCTCGGCCTGGCCGATGGTCCGCGGGAAGCCGTCGAGAATAAAGCCCGCGCCGCCTTCGCCCTCGTCCATGCTCTCGGCGATGAGGCCGATCACCAGCGCATCGGGCACGAGTTGCCCCTGCTCCATGAGCTGCCCCGCCTGGCGCCCCAGATCTGTGCCGGCGGCAACCGCCGCACGCAACATGTCCCCGGTTGAAAGCTGAACGAGGCTCCGCAGATCTTGCAACCGCTTCGCCTGGGTCCCCTTTCCCGCGCCGGGCGGGCCGAGCAGGACCAGGTTCATCGCCGCCGCGCTCCTCTAAGCTTGGCCCGCTTGATCAGCCCCTCATATTGATGGGCGAGCAGATGGCTCTGGACCTGGGCCACGGTATCCATGGTGACGCTCACCACGATGAGGAGCGAGGTGCCGCCGAAATAGAACGGGACGCCCCATTCGGCGATCAAGATCTCCGGCAGCACGCAGACCGCGGCCAGATAGAGCGCCCCCACCACGGTGATCCGGGTGAGCACGTAGTCGATATATTCGGCCGTACGCTCGCCGGGCCTGATGCCGGGCAGGAAGCCGCCATACTTCTTCAGGTTCTCGGCCGTGTCCTTCGGGTTGAAGACCACCGCCGTATAGAAGAAGGCGAAGAAGATGATCAGCGAGACATAGATCAGAATATAGAGCGGCTGACCGCGGCCGAGCATGGCCGTGATCGAGTTCAGCCACTCCGGACCCTGACCGGCCGAGAAGTTTGCCACGGTGATCGGCAGCAGCAGCAGCGAGGAGGCAAAGATCGGCGGAATGACGCCCGCGGTGTTGAGCTTCAAGGGCAGATGGGAGGCATCGCCCTGGAACATGCGGTTGCCGACTTGTCGTTTTGGATATTGCACCAAGAGTCGCCGCTGGGCCCGCTCCATGAAGACGATGAACGCGATCACGCCCATGGCCATGACGAACAGGGCGATGATCAGGCCGATCGACAGCGCGCCCTGGCGGCCAAGCTCCAGCGTACCCACCAGAGCCGAGGGCAACTCGGCGATGATGCCGGCGAAGATGATCAGCGAGATGCCGTTGCCGACGCCCCGCGCCGTGATCTGCTCGCCGAGCCACATCAAGAAGACGGTGCCCCCAACCAGCGTGATCACGGTGGTGATGCGGAAGAACATGCCCGGATCGGTGACGATATTGCCGGCGCCCTCGAGCCCCACGGCAATGCCGTAACCCTGCAGCGTCGCCAGCAGCACCGTGCCGTAGCGCGTGTATTGGTTGATCTGCCGCCGCCCCTGCTCGCCTTCCTTCTTGAGCTGCTCAAGATGGGGCGAGACGGTGGTCAGCAGCTGAATGATGATCGACGCCGAGATATACGGCATGATGTTGAGCGCGAAGATCGCCATGCGGCCGACCGCGCCGCCCGAGAACATGTTGAACATGCCCAGGATGCCGGACTGCTGCTGGCGGAAGACATCGGCGAGCGCTTCCGGGTTGATGCCCGGAATCGGGATATAGGTGCCAAGCCGGTAGACCACGAGCGCGACGAGCGTGAACCAGATGCGCTTCTTGAGCTCGTCGGCCTTGGCGAAGGCCGCGAAATTCAAATTCGAGACGAGCTGTTCTGCGGCGGAAACCATCGGCGCATCTACCCTTCTCCGAGACGATTGGGCGGCCCTTGATCAGGCCGCCTTATCTCACTCGGACTTGTCTTTCTTAGCGGGAGCCTTCTTTGCCGCCGCCTTCTTGGCCGGCGCCCCACCGGCCTTCTTGGCAGACGACTCTGCGGCCGCCTTGCGCACTTTCTTGGGCTTGCCCTCGCCTTCCGGCTTTGCGGTCCGGCCCGGCATCGGCGTCACCGTGACGCTGCCCCCGGCAGCCTCGACCGCCTTGACCGCGCCGCTCGACGCGCCCGTCACCTCGAAGGACACCTTGGTCTTGAGCTCGCCCGATCCGAGCAGCCGCACGCCGTCGCGCGCGCGGCGAACGAGGCCCGCATCGAGCAGGGCCTGCACCGTGACCGGGTTCTTGGGATCGAGCTTCTTGGCGTCGATCGCGGCCTGCACGCGGCCGAGATTCACCACGCTGTAATCCTTGGCGAAAATATTGGCGAAGCCGCGCTTCGGCAGACGCCGATGCAGCGGCATCTGACCGCCTTCGAAGCCCTTCACGGCCACGCCGGAGCGGGCTTTCTGGCCCTTCTGGCCGCGGCCGGACGTCTTGCCCAGCCCAGAGCCGATTCCACGCCCCAAACGCTTCTTCGAAGTGGTCGCGCCAGGGAGGTCCCTGATCTCATTCAGTCGCATGATACTTGTTCCTTAGGCTCCGGCCTCGTCCTCGACGATCCGCACCAAATGGCTCACCTTGGCCACCATGCCGCGCACCTGAGGACTGTCGACCAGCGTCCGCCGCTTGTGCATCTTGTTCAGGCCGAGCCCGATCAGGGTCGCACGCTGCGTGGCGGGACGGCGGATCGGGCTCCCGATCTGCTCCACCACGATTGTTTTCTTCTTGTCGGCCATGTCTCTTCAACCCTGTCTTCTGGCTCTAGGCCTGCGCCTCGACGCCTTCGCCCGCCTGATCGCGGCGGCGTGAAACGATATCGCTGACCTTCTTCCCGCGCCGCGCGGCCACGCCACGCGGGCTGTCCTCATGGCGCAGCGCGTCGAACGTGGCGCGCACCATGTTGTAGGGATTGGAGCTGCCGAGCGACTTGGCCACCACGTCCTGGATCCCGAGCGTCTCGAACACCGCGCGCATCGGACCGCCGGCGATGATGCCGGTGCCCGGGGGCGCCGCGCGCAAGACCACCTTGCCGGCGCCATGCTGCCCGCGCACGTCGTGATGCAGGGTACGGCCTTCGCGAAGCGGAACCTTCAGCAGACTGCGCTTGGCGGACTCGGTCGCCTTGCGGATGGCCTCAGGCACCTCGCGCGCCTTGCCGTGGCCGAAACCGACCCGGCCCTTCTGATCGCCGACCACGACCAGGGCGGCGAAACCGAAGCGACGGCCGCCCTTGACCACCTTGGCCACACGATTGATGTGAACAAGCTTGTCGACGAATTCGCTGTCGCGGTCGTCACGGTCTCTGCCTTGCGGACCGCGCGATTGGGGACCTCGTGCCACGTGTCAGACCCTTTCCTTCAAACCTAAAAGTTCAGACCGGCCTCGCGGGCCGCGTCTGCGAGCGCCTTAATGCGCCCATGATAGATATAGCCGCCGCGATCGAAGACGACGTCCTTGACGCCGGCCTTGGTCGCACGTTCGGCGAGAAGCTTGCCAACGGCTTCCGCCGCCGCCGTATCGCTGCCCTTGGGCAGCGCGCCCTTGAGATCCTTGTCGAGGCTCGAGGCCGCCGCCACGGTCTTGCCGGAGCGATCGTCGATCACCTGGGCATAGATATGCTTGGACGAGCGGAACACCGACAGACGCGCACGTCCATTGGCCGCCCGCTTCAGCGAGTGGCGAACCCGGCGCGTGCGCCGGGAAAAGCTATCGTTAAACGCGCTCATTTCTGATCCCGCTACTTCTTCTTGCCTTCTTTGCGGAGGATGTACTCGCCCGCATAGCGCACGCCCTTGCCCTTGTAGGGCTCCGGCGGCCTGAACCTTCTGATCTCCGCAGCGACCTGGCCGACTTGCTGCTTGTCGATCCCGCTGATCACGATTTCCGTCGGCTTCGGGCACTGGGCCTGAATACCGTCCGGAAGCGGATAGGTGATGTCGTGGCTGTAGCCGAGCTGCAGCTGAATCGCCTGGCCCTGCATCGCCGCGCGATAGCCGACGCCGGTGATCTCCAGCGTCTTGGAGAAACCGTCGGTCACGCCAGTGACGAGGTTGGCCACCAGCGTGCGCGACATGCCCCACATGGCGCGCGCCTCTTTGGTGTCCTCGCGCATGACGATCTCGATGCCGTTCTCGCCCGTCTTGGCAATCACCTCGTCGACGAGCACATGCCTGAGCTCGCCCTTGGGGCCCTTCACCTTGACCTCTTGACCATCGATCGCGGCGGTGACCCCGCCGGGAATAGCCACTGGTTGTTTGCCGATGCGCGACATTGAATCAAACCTTCGCTTAAAAAAGCTCCGCTAAAACACGTTACAGAGAATCTCGCCGCCGACATTCTCGTTACGCGCCCGCGAATCCGACATGACGCCCTTCGGCGTCGACAGGATGGCTACGCCAAGGCCGTTGGCGACCGTCGGCAGTTCCTTCACCGAGGAATATACGCGCCGGCCCGGCGTCGACACCCGCTTGATGTCCTTGATGACCGGCTGGCCGTCGAAATATTTCAGCTCGATCTCGAACTCGGACTTGCCGCTGTCGTAATCGACGCGCGCATAGCCGCGGATATAGCCTTCCTCCGCCAGCACGTCGAGCACACGCTCGCGCAGCTTGGAGGCGGGCGTTGTCACCCTATTCTTATGCCGCATCTGCGCGTTACGGATGCGGGTTAGCATATCGCCTAGAGGATCGTTAATCATCGACCGTCCTTACCAGCTCGACTTGACCATGCCCGGGATCAGTCCGTTGCTCGCAAGATCGCGCAAGGCAATGCGCGACATGCGAAGCTTGCGGTAGTAACCGCGCGGGCGCCCGGTCAGATCGCAACGGTTGTGAATACGCGTCGGCGAAGCGTTGCGCGGGATTTCCGCGAGCTTCAGCCTTGCCGCGAAGCGCTCCTCCGCCGGAACCGACAGGTCGGAGGCGATCGCCTTCAACCGGTCCCGGCGAAACGCAAACTTCTTCGCAAGCCGGCGGCGCTTCTTGTCCCGCTCGATCATGCTCGTCTTAGCCATTCAGTCCTCCTGTGCAGCCGGATAGCCCTAGCTGCGGAACGGAAAATTCAAACCCTTGAGAAGCGCACGCGCCTCGTCGTCGCTCTGCGCCGTCGTACACACGATGATGTCCATCCCGAGCACGTCATCCACCTTGTCGTAATCGATCTCGGGGAAGATGATGTGCTCCTTGAGCCCCATCGAGTAATTACCTCTTCCGTCGAAGCTTTTCGGATTAAGCCCACGGAAATCCCGGACCCGCGGCAGCGCAATGTTCACCAACCGGTCCAGAAACTCGTACATGCGGTCCTTGCGGAGCGTCACCTTGACGCCGACCGGCATGCCCTCGCGCAGCTTGAAGCCGGCGATCGACTTGCGCGCCTTGGTGATGACCGGGCGCTGGCCGGAAATCAGACCGAGGTCGGCGGCGGCGGACTGCACCTTCTTGGAATCGCCGACGGCTTCGCCGACGCCCATATTGAGCACCACCTTGTCCAGACGCGGCACCTGCATGACGTTCTTGTAGCCGAACTCCTTGGTGAGGTCGGTCTTCAGTACGTCCAGGTACTGCTGCTTCATCCGCGGAATATATGTCTGCTCAGCCATCGATGACCTCGCCCGAACGCTTGGCAAAACGCACCTTGCGCCCGTCCTTTAGAAATTTGTAGCCGACGCGCGTGGGCTTCCCGTCTTTGGGGTCTTCCAGCGCGATGTTGGAAATGTCGATAGAGGCTTCCTTGGTGATGATGCCCCCCTCTTGCGACGCAGTCTGACGCTGATGGCGGCGCACCAGGGAAACGCCCTGGACGATGGCGCGGTTCTCCGCGGGCATCACCTTCAGCACCTCACCCTTCTTGCCTTTGTCCTTGCCGGTGAGCACCACCACGTGGTCACCCTTTTTGACCTTCACCTTGGCCATAATCACAGCACCTCCGGCGCGAGCGACACGATCTTCATGTGCTTCCTCGCCCTCAACTCACGCGTGACCGGCCCGAAGATACGCGTACCGACCGGCTCGCCTTGCGGGTTCACCAGAACCGCGGCGTTGCGGTCGAAGCGGATGAGCGAGCCGTCCTGACGGCGCACGCCCGCGGCGGTACGCACGATCACGGCCTTCATCACTTGGCCCTTCTTCACGCGGCCGCGCGGAATCGCTTCCTTGACGCTGACCACCACAGTGTCGCCGATCGAAGCGTATTTCCGCTTCGAGCCGCCGAGCACCTTGATGCATTGCACGCGCTTTGCACCCGAGTTGTCGGCGACATCGAGATTGGTCTGCATCTGAATCATGGCATCCGCCCTTGCTCGGACCTCCACCGAGGCCCGAAAATCCTATTGATCTAAACCGCCGCCTGCTCGCGCGACAGCACAACCCATTTCTTCAGTTTCGAGATCGGCGCGCACTCTTCGATCCAGACCTTCTCACCCACCTTGAACTCGTTCTTGTCGTCATGGGCGTGATAGTTCTTGGACCGGCGCACCGTCTTCTTGAACAGGGGATGCGTGAAGCGGCGCTCGACCTTGACCACCACGGTCTTGTCGGTCTTGTCGCTGACCACCACCCCTAGCAAAACGCGTTTTGGCATCGTTCCTACCTTTATGCCTTTGCCGCGGCGCTCTTCTGGCGCGCGACCGTCCTGATGCGCGCGATATCGCGCCTGATCTGCCGCACCCGCGCCGTATTCTCAAGCTGGCCCGAGGCCGCCTGGAAGCGCAGGTTGAACTGCTCTTTCTTCAGCTTGACCAACTGGTCGTTGAGCTGGTCGACCGTCATGTCGTGCACTTCGCCCGCTTTCATCGCTTAGCCCTCGATACGCGCCACGACGCGCGTCTTAATCGGCAGCTTGGCGGCGGCAAGACGCAAAGACTCGCGCGCCGTCGCCTCGTTCACGCCGTCGATCTCGAACATGATGCGGCCCGGCTTGACCCTGGCAGCCCAGAACTCCGGGGTGCCCTTACCTTTACCCATGCGCACCTCGGTCGGCTTCTTCGACACCGGCACGTCCGGGAAGATGCGAATCCAGACACGGCCCGCGCGCTTCATCTGACGCGTCATGGCGCGCCGGGCCGCCTCGATCTGCCGCGCGGTCACGCGGGCAGGCTCCTGCGCCTTCAGGCCGAACGTGCCGAAGCTGAGCGCGGTCGCACCCTTGGCGGCGCCTTTGATGCGCCCCTTGTGCATCTTGCGGAACTTTGTGCGTTTCGGTTGCAGCATAACTCTAAGCCTTAGCCCTGCGCCTGGGCGGGTTCGCGGCGACCGGTCGAGCGGCCACCTTCTTGGGCCTCAAGGGCCTTGTTCTCCTGGGCCATGGGATCGTGCTCCATGATTTCGCCCTTGAAGATCCAAACCTTGATGCCGATGATGCCGTAGGCCGTGCGCCCCAGCGCCGTGCCGTAATCGATATTGGCGCGCAGCGTATGCAGCGGCACGCGGCCCTCGCGATACCACTCCAAGCGCGCGATTTCCGCGCCACCGAGACGGCCAGAGCAATTGATGCGGATGCCCAGCGCGCCCATGCGGATGGCGGACTGCACGGCGCGCTTCATGGCCCGGCGGAACGCCACGCGGCGCTCGAGCTGCTGGGCGATGCCCTCGGCCACCAAGGTGGCGTCGACCTCGGGCTTGCGCACCTCGACGATATTCAGATGCACCTCGGAGTCGGTCATGCTGGCGAGCTCGCGGCGAAGCTTCTCGATATCGGCGCCCTTCTTGCCGATGAGAATGCCCGGACGCGCCGTATAGACCGTCACCCGGCACTTCTTGTGCGGACGCTCGATCACGACCTTGGAGATGCCGGCCTGCTTGCGCGACTTGAGGATGTGCTCGCGCATCTTGAGATCCTCGTGGAGGAGCTGCGCGTACTCGCCGCGCGAAGCGAACCAACGCGAATCCCAAGTGCGGTTGACCCCGAGCCTAAGCCCGATCGGATTGACTTTCTGTCCCATCAAGCAGGCTCCTCGACCTGGCGAACGACCACGGTCATCTGCGAAAACGGTTTCAAGATACGTGTGGCCCGGCCGCGCGCCCGCGGCTGAAGGCGCTTCATCACAAGATTCTTGCCAACATAGGCCTCGGCCACGACCAGCGCGTCCACGTCCAGATCGTGATTGTTCTCGGCGTTGGCAACGGCCGACTCCAAGGTCTTCTTCACGTCCTTGGCGATGCGCTTGCGCGAGAAGGTGAGATCGGCGAGCGCGCGATCGACCTTCTTGCCCCGGATCAGCTGGGCCACCAGGTTGAGCTTCTGCGGGCTCACGCGAATAAGCCGGGTCACGGCCTTCGCCTCGTTGTCCTTGAGCGTGCGCTCACGTTGCGACTTGCCCATGACTACTTGCCCCTCTTCACTTTGCGGTCGGCGGCATGGCCATGGAACGTCCGGGTCGGCGAAAACTCACCGAACTTGTGGCCGACCATGTCCTCGGTCACGAGCACCGGAATGTGCTTCTGGCCGTTATGGACGCCAAAAGTGAGACCCACGAACTGAGGCAGAATGGTCGAGCGGCGCGACCACATCTTAATGATGGCGTTAGAGCCGCTCCCGCGCGCCTTCTCCGCCTTCTTCAAGAGGAAGCCGTCGACGAACGGACCTTTCCAGATCGAACGTGCCACGTCGTTATCCCTTCTTCTTCTTCTGATGGCGGCTGCGCAGAATGAACTTGCTGCTCGCCTTGTTGGAGCGCGTCCGCTTGCCCTTGGTGGATTTACCCCAAGGCGTGACCGGATGCCGGCCGCCAGACGTACGTCCCTCACCGCCGCCATGCGGATGATCGACCGGGTTCATGGCCACGCCACGAACCGTGGGCTTGCGGCCCATCCAACGGCTGCGCCCGGCCTTGGACAGCGACACGTTGGAATTGTCGGGGTTGGACACCGCGCCGACCGTCGCCATGCAGGCGGACGGCACCATGCGGGTCTCTCCGGAATTCAGCCGCACAATCGCGTAACCGGCGTCGCGGCCGACAAGCTGCACGTAAGCGCCGGCGGCGCGTGCGATCTGGCCGCCCTTGCCCGGCTTCATCTCCACGTTGTGGACGATGGTGCCGATCGGCATGTTGGCCAGGGGCATGGCGTTGCCCGGCTTCACGTCGGCCTTCTCGTCGGCGACCACCGTATCGCCCGCGGCCAAACGCTGCGGCGCCAGGATGTAGGCCAGCTCGCCGTCCGCGTATTTGATGAGCGCGATGAACGCCGTGCGGTTCGGATCGTATTCCAACCGCTCCACGGTGCCCGGCACGCCAAACTTGGTGCGCTTGAAGTCCACCAAGCGATAAGTGCGCTTGTGGCCGCCGCCGCGATGCCACACGGACACCCGGCCGGTATTGTTGCGGCCGCCGGACTTGCTCAAGCCTTCGGTCAGCGACTTGACCGGCTTGCCCTTCCACAGATGGCTGCGGTCCACGAGCACCAGCTGACGCTGGCTCGGCGTGGTCGGTTTGAATGTCTTCAGAGCCATCTCGTCAGATCCCTGTCGTCACGTCGATCTTGTCGCCTTCGGCGAGCTTGACGACGGCTTTCTTCATGTCCTTCTGGCGTCCTTCGATGCCGCGGAAGCGCTTGGTCTTGCCCTTGCGGGTCAGCGTATTGACCGCCACCACTTTGACGCCGAACAGCTTCTCCACCGCCTTTTTGATTTGCGGCTTCGTCGCGTCGAGGCGCACCTTGAACACCACCTTGTTCGACTCCGACGCCTCGCTCGATTTCTCGGTAATCACCGGCGCGAGGATCACGTCATATGCTTGGAACGCACTCATTTGAACCGCGCCTCCAGCGCTTCCAGCGCCGCCTTCGTCAGCACGAGCTTCTCGTGCCGCAAGATGTCGTAAACATTGATGCCCTGCACCGGCAGCACATCGATCCGCGGAATATTCCGCGCGGCCCGCGCAAAGCCTTCCTGCAACTCCGCGCCGTCCACGATCAGCGCCGAACCGACGCCAAGCTTGTCGAAGCGCGTCTTGAGCTCCTTGGTCTTGCCTTCTTTCAGCTCGCACGAGTCGAGCACGACCAGAGCGTCAGCCTTGGCCTTGGATGACAGCGCGTGCTTCAGCGCCAGGGCCCGAACCTTCTTCGGCAGCTCGATGGCGTGGCTGCGCGGCTTCGGCCCGAACGACTTGCCGCCGCCGCGGAAGATCGTCGGCTTCGCGCTACCGTGACGCGCGCGCCCGGTGCCCTTCTGCCTGAACATCTTGGCCGTGGTCGCGGTAATCTCCGACCGGTCCTTCACGTGGACCGTGCCGGCGCGGCGCTTGGCGAGCTGGTAGCGCACCATGCGATGCAGCAAGTCGGCGCGCGGCTCGAGCCCGAACACGTCGTCCGAGAGCTCCACGGTGCCCGCCTTCTTGGCGTCGAGCGTTGTTACGTCCGCCTTCATCACGCGTTATCCCCGCCCTCTGCCGGCTCGGCGTTTGTCTCGGCGGCAGGCGCCGCCTCTTCCTTGGCCTGCTTGGCCGCCTGATCCTCAGCCCCATTGCGGAACGCGCCGGGCTTCGGCACATCGTTCGGGAGCGCCCGCTTCACCGCATCGCGCAGCAGAACCCAGCCGCCCTTGGCGCCGGGAACGGCGCCGCGGATCATGATCAGGCCGCGCTCGACGTCCGTCTTGACCACCCGCAGGTTTTGGGTGGTGACGCTCACGTCGCCCATGTGGCCGGCCATCTTCTTGCCCTTGAACACCTTGCCCGGATCCTGGCACTGGCCGGTGGAACCAAGGCTGCGGTGCTTGACCGACACGCCGTGGCTGGCCCGCAAGCCGCCAAAGCCGTGCCGCTTCATGCCGCCGGCAAAGCCCTTACCGATCGAGGTGCCGGACACGTCCACGAACTGCCCCTCGATGAAGTGGTTGGCGGTAATCTCCGCGCCCACGTCGATCATGTTGTCCGGGCTGACCCGGAACTCCGCGATCTTCCGCTTCGGCTCCACGTTCGCCACGGCGAAGCTGCCGCGCTCTGAGCGCGTCAAACGCTTCACCTTGCGCCGGCCCGCGCCAAGCTGGACAGCCGTATAGCCGTTCTTCTCGGCCGTGCGCTGGCCGACGACCTGGCAGTTTTCCAGGCGCAGCACCGTCACGGGGATGTGGTCCCCGCCGTCGGTGAAGATCCTGGTCATGCCGACCTTTTGAGCGATGACACCTGATCGCATCGAACTTTTTCCTTGCCTCGTCCCGCGGCCGCTAGAGCTTGATCTCGACGTCCACGCCGGCGGCGAGATCGAGCTTCATCAGCGCGTCAACCGTCTGCGGCGTGGGATCGACAATGTCGAGCAGCCGCTTGTGTGTACGCATTTCAAATTGCTCGCGGCTTTTCTTGTCGATATGCGGCGAGCGGTTCACGGTGAACTTTTCGATGCGGGTCGGCAGCGGGATAGGTCCGCGAACTTCCGCACCGGTGCGTTTCGCCGTGTTGACGATTTCCTTCGTCGACGCATCGAGAATGCGATGGTCGAAGGCTTTCAGCCTGATTCTTATATTTTGGCTCTGCATCTCGACGGCCTTAGGTTTGAGAAGCGCGCCGCCCGGATCGGACGACGCGCTGATTCTCTTTCAACTACTCGATAATCGACGACACCACGCCGGCGCCGACGGTCCGGCCGCCTTCACGGATGGCGAAGCGAAGCTTCTCCTCCATGGCGATCGGCACGATCAACTCGACGGTCATGGCGATATTGTCGCCCGGCATCACCATCTCAGTGCCTTCCGGCAATTCCACGACGCCAGTCACGTCGGTGGTGCGGAAGTAGAACTGCGGACGGTAGTTGCCGAAGAACGGCGTATGGCGGCCACCCTCTTCCTTGGTGAGGATGTAGGCCTCGGCCTTGAACTTAGTGTGCGGCGTCACGGAACCCGGCTTGGCCAGAACTTGGCCACGCTCCACGCCCTCGCGATCGACACCGCGCAGCAGACAACCCACGTTGTCGCCCGCCTGGCCCTGATCGAGCAGCTTGCGGAACATCTCGACGCCGGTGACGGTGGTCTTGCTCGTGGGCTTGATACCCACGATCTCGACTTCCTCGCCGACCTTGACCACGCCGCGCTCGATGCGGCCGGTCACGACGGTACCGCGGCCGGAGATCGAGAACACGTCTTCGATCGGCATCAGGAAAGGCTTGTCGACCGGACGATCGGGCTGCGGGATATAGTCGTCGACAGCCTTCATCAACTCGAGGATCGACTTCTTGCCGATTTCCTCATTGCTGTCCTCGATGGCGGCCAGCGCGGAGCCCTTCACGATCGGGATCTCGTCGCCCGGGAACTCGTACTTCGACAGAAGCTCGCGCACCTCAAGCTCGACGAGATCGAGCAACTCGGGATCGTCCACCTGGTCGACCTTGTTCATGTACACGACGAGCGCCGGCACGCCGACCTGACGGGCGAGCAGGATGTGCTCGCGGGTCTGCGGCATCGGACCGTCGGCGGCGGACACCACGAGAATGGCACCATCCATCTGCGCCGCACCCGTGATCATGTTCTTCACGTAGTCGGCGTGGCCCGGGCAATCGACATGCGCGTAATGGCGGTTCTCGGTCTGATACTCCACGTGCGCCGTGGAGATGGTGATGCCACGCGCCTTCTCTTCCGGCGCCTTGTCGATCTGGTCGTAGGCGGTGAACGTCGCGCCACCCGTCTCTGCCAAGATTTTGGTGATCGCGGCGGTCAGGGTCGTCTTGCCATGGTCGACGTGACCGATCGTCCCGATGTTACAATGCGGCTTTGACCGGTCGAATTTCTCTTTAGCCATGTTGGCTCTCCATTCTTCTCACCAAAAGCTAACTCTTCAATCGCCCAACGATTTAGGCGAACTTCGCTTGCACCTCTTCGGCGACCGCCTGGGGCACCTGTGCGTAATGATCGAACTGCATCGTGAACTGGGCACGGCCCTGGCTCATCGAACGCAGCGTATTCACATAGCCAAACATGTTGGCCAGCGGCACCATGGCGTTGATCACCGTGGCGTTGCCGCGGGATTCTTGACCCCGCACCTGCCCGCGCCGGCTCGTCAGATCGCCGATGACGCCGCCCACATAATCTTCCGGCGTCACCACCTCGACCTTCATCATCGGCTCTAGCAGCTTCGGACCGGCCTTGAGGGCGGCCTCGCGAAACGCAGCACGGGAAGCAATCTCGAACGCCATGACGCTCGAGTCCACGTCATGCGCGGCGCCGTCGATCAGCGTGCATTTCACGTCGAGGATCGGGAAGCCGGCAAGAATGCCCGCGTCGATGACGCTCTTCACGCCCTTCTCGACGCCGGGGACATACTCCTTCGGCACGTTGCCGCCGACCACCTTGTTCACGAACTCGTATCCGGCGCCCTGCTCGTTGGGCTCGACCAGCAGCTTGACGCGGGCGAACTGGCCCGAGCCGCCGGTTTGCTTCTTGTGGGTGTAGTCGATGTCGGCCGTTTTCGACACGGTCTCGCGATAGGCCACCTGCGGCGCGCCGACATTGGCTTCCACTTTGAACTCGCGCTTCATGCGGTCGACGATGATGTCGAGATGAAGCTCGCCCATGCCCTTAATGATGGTCTGACCGGACTCGTGGTCGACCGACACGCGGAAGGACGGGTCCTCCTGCGCGAGACGGTTGAGCGCCACGCCGAGCTTCTCCTGGTCGCTCTTGGTCTTGGGCTCGACGGCAACCTCGATGACCGGCTCGGGAAACTCCATGCGTTCCAAGATCACAGCCTTGGTCGGATCGCACAGCGTGTCGCCGGTGGTGACATCCTTGAGGCCGGCAATGGCGACGATGTCGCCCGCAAAGGCTTCCTTGATGTCCTCGCGGTGATTGGAGTGCATGAGCAGCATGCGGCCGATGCGCTCTTTCTTGTCCTTCACCGTGTTGAGCAGGCTCGTGCCGGTCTCGACCTTGCCGGAGTAGATGCGGCAGAAGGTGAGCGAACCGACGAACGGATCGTTCATGATCTTGAAGGCGAGCATCGATAGCGGCGCGTCGTCCGAAGCCGGACGGGCCACCAATTCCTCGGTCTTCACGTCGATCGCCTTGATCGGAGGCACGTCGATCGGCGACGGCAGATAATCGACGACGGCGTCGAGCAGCGGCTGCACGCCCTTGTTCTTGAACGCGGAGCCGCACAGCACCGGGACGAAGTCGAGATTGCAGGTGCCCTTGCGGATCAGCGCCTTCAGCTTCTCTTCCGACACCTCTTTGCCCTCGAGATAGGCTTCCATGGCCCCCTCGTCGAGCTCGACCACCTGCTCCACCATCTTGTCGCGATATTCCTTGGCGATCTCCAGGAGATCGGCCGGAACCTCTTCGTCGCGGAACGTCGCGCCGAGCGACTCGTCGTCCCAAACGACGGCCTTCATACGAAGCAGGTCCACAAGGCCCGCGAAATTCGACTCCGCGCCGATCGGCAGCTGGAGCACGAGCGCGTTCGCGCCGAGGCGCTCCTTGATCATCTTCACGGACATGAAGAAGTCGGCGCCGATCTTGTCCATCTTGTTGACGAAGATCATGCGCGGCACGTGATACTTGTCGGCCTGACGCCACACCGTCTCGGTCTGCGGCTCCACGCCCTGGTTGGCGTCGAGCAGCGCCACCGCACCGTCGAGCACGCGCAAGGAGCGCTCTACCTCGATGGTAAAGTCCACGTGGCCGGGCGTGTCGATGATGTTGATCCGCTTGTCTTTCCAGAAAGCGGTGGTCGCGGCAGAGGTGATGGTGATGCCGCGCTCTTGCTCCTGCTCCATCCAGTCCATGGTCGCAGCGCCATCGTGGACTTCACCGATCTTGTGGCTCTTACCCGTGTAGTAGAGCACCCGCTCGGTGGTCGTGGTCTTGCCGGCGTCGATATGCGCCATGATCCCGATGTTGCGGTAGTCCTGGAGAGGGGTCGTGCGAGGCATCGTTCAAAATCCTTGAGAGGGTTACCAGCGATAGTGCGAGAAGGCCCGATTGGCCTCCGCCATACGGTGCGTATCCTCACGCTTCTTCACCGCGGTCCCGCGGTTGTTGACGGCATCAAGCAGCTCACCGGAGAGCCGCTCCACCATCGTGTTCTCGTTGCGGCCGCGCGCCGCGGAAATGATCCAGCGAATGGCCAGCGCCTGGCGGCGGTCCAGACGGACCTCGACCGGCACCTGGTAGGTCGCGCCACCGACACGCCGGGAGCGAACCTCGAGCGCCGGCATGACGTTCTGCAGCGCCTGATGGAACAGCTCGATCGGGTTCTGCTTGACCTTGCCTTCCATCTGATCGAGCGCGCCGTAGACGATCCGCTCGGCGGCCGACTTCTTGCCTTCCTTCATGATGGAATTCATGAATTTGGTGAGCACGATATCCCCGAACTTGGGATCGGGAATGATCTCGCGCTTATCAGCTCTGTGCCGCCTCGACATGTCGCCTAATCCGTTTCTTAAGACGCAAAAAAACGACCCGGTTATTTGGGCCGTTTGGCTCCGTATTTCGATCGCCGCTGCCGGCGGGCATTGACACCCTGGGTGTCGAGCACGCCGCGAATGATGTGATAGCGCACGCCGGGAAGGTCTTTCACACGGCCGCCGCGGATCATCACCACCGAGTGCTCCTGGAGGTTGTGGCCCTCGCCGGGAATGTAGCTCGTCACTTCCATCTGGTTGGTCAGGCGCACGCGCGCGACCTTCCGGAGCGCCGAGTTCGGCTTCTTCGGGGTCGTGGTGTAGACGCGGGTACAGACCCCCCGCTTCTGCGGACAGGCCTGCATGGCCGGCACTTTATTGCGTTTCACCGGTTGCTTGCGCGGCTTCCGGATCAATTGCTGAATCGTGGGCATGGCAGCCTTTACGTCCAATCATTTGAGGGCACGAACGCCCCATTCATCCGCGGGCCAAATGCCCACATCACTAGAGCCGAAGGTGCGAGTGGTCCCGCGTCTTCGGCGCCTCAAGACAGAGGATCTTGGAGGGTGGCCCCCAAGATCTTGACCCCGATTTGATCCCGGTTAGTCCAGCAGCGTCTAACCCGCGCCCGAAGGCAATCGATTCCGTTGGGCTACCGCCTGCCGAGAAGTCCGCGCGTTTTATCAGGCCGATTCTTCTATCGTCAAGGTAGAAGTGCCGGATTTCGGGGGCCGACCGCCAGTTTTGGGTCTATCTGGCGATCCGGCCCCCGATGTTCTCCTAAACCACTAGGCCGAGGCGCCTTCTTCGGCCTCTTCAGTCCCTTCGGCCGCCTCTTCCTCCCCCTGGACGATGGTCTCCTGGGCGGCGCGCTCGCGCTCCTCCAGGATCAGGTCGTCGCGATGGGAGGCGATTCGGTTGAGCCTCGAAAGCATGCTGCCGGTGCCGGCCGGGACCAGCCGGCCAACGATGACGTTCTCCTTGAGGCCCTCGAGCGCATCCGACTTGCCGTTGACGGCGGCATCGGTGAGCACGCGCGTGGTCTCCTGGAACGAAGCCGCCGAGATGAACGACCGCGTCTGGAGGCTCGCCTTGGTGATGCCGAGCAGGACGTGCTGGCCTTCGGCCCGCTTCCCGCCAGCCGCTTCGGCCGCGATATTGGCATCCTCGAAGTCGATGCGGTCGACCTGCTCGCCCTTGAGGAACTCGGTGTCGCCCGGCTCGCCCACCTCGATCTTCTGGAGCATCTGACGGACGATGACCTCGATATGCTTGTCGTTGATGGTCACGCCCTGAAGCCGGTAGACCTCCTGGATCTCGTTGACGAGATAGTTGGCGAGCTCCTCGACACCCTTAATGGCCAGGATGTCGTGCGGCGCCGGATGGCCATCGAGCAGGTACTCGCCCTTCTCGATGCGGTCGCCTTCCTGCACCGTCAGATGCCGGCCCTTGGGGATCAGGAACTCGACCGGATCCTTGCCCTCCTCCTCCGGCGTGATGGTGATGCGCCGCTTGTTCTTGTAGTCGCGGCCAAGCGTCACCACGCCCGAAATCTCGGCGATGATGGCGTGATCCTTCGGACGCCGTGCCTCGAACAGCTCGGCGACGCGCGGCAGACCACCGGTGATGTCGCGGGTCTTGGCGCTTTCCATGGGGATACGGGCCAAGACGTCGCCGGCCTTCACCTCATGACCTGGCTCGACCGACAGCACCGCGTCCACGGGAAGCAGGTAACGTGCCTCGCCGCCGCGTGAAAGCTTGCCGATATTGCCCTTCTTGTCCTTGATCGCCATCGCCGGCCGCAAGTCGGCGCCGCGCGGAGACGCACGCCAGTCGATGATCACGCTGTTGGTGATGCCCGTCGACTCGTCGCGCTGCTCGGAAACCGACACGCCCTCGACCAGATCCTCGAACTCGATCGTGCCCTCGATCTCCGTGAGCACCGGACGCGTATAGGGATCCCACTCGGCCAGACGATCGCCACGCTTGACCTTGTCGCCGTCATCCACCCGCAAATGCGTGCCGTAAGGCAGGCGATGGACGGCAAGCTCGTTGCCGTCGTCATCGACGACGACGATCGCCGTGTTCCGGCCCATGACCATATGCCGGCCTTGGGAGTCCTGGACCACGTTGCGCTGCCTGACCTTCACGGTGCCGTCGAAGTTGGATTCGAGCGACGACTGATCGACGACCTTGGAGCTCGCCACGCCGCCCAGATGGAACGTGCGCATGGTGAGCTGCGTGCCCGGCTCGCCGATGGACTGAGCGGCGATAACGCCGACCGCCTCGCCCATGTTGACCGGCGTGCCGCGGGCCAGATCGCGCCCGTAGCACTTGCCGCAGATGCCGTTGCGGGTCTCGCAAGTCAGCGCCGAGCGGATACGGATCTCCTGGACCCGCGCGCTCTCGATCGCCTCGACATGCTCTTCCTCGATCAACTCGCCGGCCTTGATGATGACATCGCCGGTGACCGGGTTCTTGACCGGATCGGCGGCCGTGCGTCCGAGCACGCGCTGTCCGAGCGACACCGTGACCTCGCCGGCCTCGAGAATGGCACGGGCGGTGATGCCGCCTTCGGTGCCGCAATCCTCTTCGGTGACGATGCAATCCTGCGCCACGTCCACGAGACGCCGCGTCAGATAGCCCGAGTTCGCCGTCTTCAAGGCCGTGTCGGCCAGACCCTTACGGGCGCCGTGGGTGGAGTTGAAGTACTCCATCACCGACAGACCCTCCTTGAAGTTGGAGATGATCGGGGTCTCGATGATCTCGCCCGACGGCTTGGTCATCAGACCGCGCATGCCGGCGAGCTGCTTCATCTGAGCGGGCGAACCACGCGCGCCGGAATGCGACATCATGTAGATCGAGTTGATCGGCTTCTCGCGGCCGGTCTTCTCGTCCACCTGCACCGAGGAAATGCGCTTCATCATCTCCTTGGCGACGAGCTCCGTGCACTCTGTCCAGGTGTCGACCACCTTGTTGTACTTCTCGCCGCGGGTGATGAGGCCGTCATTGTACTGCTGCTCGTACTCGCGCACGAGCTCGGACGTCTTGTGAATGATGTCGTCCTTGGTCTCGGGCACCACCATGTCGTCCTTGCCGAACGAGATGCCGGCGCGGCACGCATAGCGGAAGCCGAGGCCCATGATCTTGTCGCAGAAGATGACCGTCTCCTTCTGACCGCAGTGCCGATAGACAATGTCGATCAGGTTGGAGATTTCCTTCTTGGTGAGAAGGCGGTTGACGTAGTCGAAGCTCACCTCGGCGCGGCGCGGCAGAAGCTCGCCGAGCAGCATGCGGCCGGGCGTGGTGTCATAGATATAAGACACCCAATCGCCGTTCTCGTCGCGGGTGATGAACCGGCCCTTAACCTTGGCGTGGAGCGTCACAGACCCGGAATCGAGCGCGTGATGGATCTCGGCCACGTCGCCGAAGATCATCCCCTCGCCCGGCTCGTTATCCATGACCAGCGACAGGTAGTAGAGACCGAGCACGATATCCTGCGACGGCACGATGATCGGCGAACCATTGGCCGGATGCAGGATATTGTTGGTCGACATCATCAGCACGCGCGCCTCGAGCTGCGCTTCCAACGACAGCGGCACGTGCACGGCCATCTGGTCGCCGTCGAAGTCGGCATTGAAGGCCGCGCAGACCAGCGGATGAAGCTGGATCGCCTTGCCCTCGATGAGCACCGGCTCGAAAGCCTGAATGCCGAGGCGATGGAGCGTCGGCGCACGGTTGAGCAGCACCGGATGCTCGCGGATCACCTCATCGAGGATATCCCAAACTTCCGGCTTCTCCTTCTCCACCAGCTTCTTCGCCTGCTTCACCGTGGCGGCATGACCCTTGGCGTCGAGCCGCGAATAGATGAACGGCTTGAACAGCTCGAGCGCCATCTTCTTCGGCAGGCCGCACTGATGCAGCTTGAGCTCGGGACCGACCACGATCACCGAGCGGCCCGAATAGTCGACGCGCTTGCCGAGCAGGTTCTGACGGAACCGGCCCTGCTTGCCCTTGAGCATGTCGGCCAGCGACTTCAGCGGACGCTTGTTGGCGCCGGTGATGACGCGGCCGCGCCGGCCATTGTCGAATAACGCATCGACCGACTCCTGCAGCATGCGCTTTTCGTTCCGGATGATGATGTCCGGCGCGCGCAGCTCCATCAGCCGCTTCAGACGATTGTTCCGGTTGATGACCCGGCGGTAGAGATCGTTCAGGTCGGACGTGGCGAAGCGGCCGCCGTCGAGCGGCACCAAGGGCCGAAGCTCCGGCGGAATGACCGGCACCACGGTCAGGATCATCCACTCGGGCTTGTTGCCCGACATGATGAAGGCCTCGACGACCTTCAGACGCTTGGCGAGCTTCTTGGGCTTAAGCTCCGATGTCGATTCGGCAATTTCCACGCGCAGATCGGCCGCGATCTTCTCCAGGTCGAGACCCTTGAGGAGTTCGCGGATCGCTTCGGCGCCGATACCGGCCGTGAACGAATCCTCGCCGAAATCTTCCTGCGCCTGGAGATACTCGTCCTCCGAAAGCAGCTGCAACGGCTTGAGCGAGGTCAGCCCCGGCTCCAGCACGATGTAGTTCTCGAAATAGAGGACGCGCTCCAGGTCCTTCAGCGTCATGTCGAGCAGAAGGCCGATACGCGACGGCAGCGACTTCAGGAACCAGATATGCGCGACCGGCGCCGCGAGCTCGATATGGCCCATGCGCTCACGCCGGACCTTGGCGAGCGTCACCTCGACGCCGCACTTCTCGCAGATGACGCCCTTGTACTTCATGCGCTTGTACTTGCCGCACAAGCACTCGTAGTCCTTCACCGGGCCGAAGATGCGCGCGCAGAACAGGCCGTCGCGCTCCGGCTTGAAGGTCCGGTAGTTGATGGTCTCGGGCTTCTTGATCTCCCCGAAGGACCACGACAGGATCTTCTCCGGGCTGGCGATGCCAATCCGGATCTGATCGAAATTCTGCTGCTGGACCTGAGGATTGAACAGGTTCGCGAGATCTTGGTTCATTCTTTTATCTCCCAATGGGCGGGCATGCCGCCCTTCGGTTGGTCGAGTGTTGGTGCGTGTTTAGCCTGGGGGCGTAAGGCTTATTCCGCCGCGGGCTTGGGCAGCTGCGCCCGTTGCGGCTGCGCCTCCTCCGGTTTCGGCTGCACCAATTCGACATTCAGTCCCAATGCACGCATTTCCTTGACGAGCACGTTGAACGACTCGGGGATGCCCGCCTCGAACGTGTCGTCGCCGCGGACGATTGCCTCGTACACCTTGGTACGGCCGGCCACGTCGTCCGATTTCACCGTCAACATCTCTTGCAGCGTGTATGCGGCGCCATAGGCCTCCAGCGCCCACACTTCCATCTCGCCGAAGCGCTGACCGCCGAACTGCGCCTTGCCGCCGAGCGGCTGCTGGGTCACCAGACTGTACGGCCCGATCGAACGGGCGTGGATCTTGTCGTCCACCAGGTGATGGAGCTTCAGCATATAGATGTAGCCGACCGTCACCTTGCGCTCGAACGGCTCGCCCGAGCGGCCGTCGTACAAGACCACCTGACCGGACGAGTCGAGCCCCGCCATTTCAAGCAGCTCCGAGACGTCGCTCTCATGCGCGCCGTCGAACACCGGCGTCGCCACCGGCACGCCGGGCATCAAGCTCTGGCTCACCTCGATGAGCTGGTCGTCCCGCAGCGCCGCCACGGCCTTGTCGTCGCCGTAGATGGTCTTGAGCAGATCCTTGAGCGGCTTCGGCTTGTGGGTCGCCTGATACTCGTGGAGGGCATCGCCGATCTTCCGGCCAAGGCCGCGGCAGGCCCAGCCCAGATGAGTCTCCAGAATCTGGCCCACATTCATGCGGCTCGGCACGCCGAGCGGATTCAGCACGATGTCGACCGGGGTGCCGTCCTCGAGATAAGGCATGTCCTCGATCGGCACGATCTGACTGATCACGCCCTTGTTGCCGTGACGGCCGGCCATCTTGTCGCCGGGCTGGATCTTGCGCTTCACCGCGACGAAGACCTTGACCATCTTCATCA
>MRWG01000685.1_pt1 | contig 30684 bp, 28 predicted proteins | sample 1013341 | NCBI WGS metagenome assembly MRWG01 (sample SAMN06117577, study PRJNA244670) | biofilm metagenome | biome: Water; feature: Cathode Biofilm; material: Biofilm; isolation source: microbial consortium enriched at the cathode of a solar microbial fuel cell | place: USA: District of Columbia ... | reverse complement strand
GACGCACGCAGTGCGCCCCGCAGGGGTGAGCAAACGAGTCTTCGTTTGCGAGTCAATCCCTCTCTCTCCGCCAATTTCCCCAGGCAACCGGTAACAAACCCCAAACCCGCCGTTACCGGTAGAGCGCGGTAATTTTTCACCACCGCGGACTCCCCCCACCCCAAGGTAGCGGCTCCCTCATTTCACAGCGCTTCCGCCCGGAGAGCGCCTGATCGTCCGGCTCGTGTCGAAATCGAACGACGTTGGCTACAATCGACCGAACGCTCGGGCCGACCCGGCTCGCGCGAACTGCAATAGACCCCGGTATCGTCGGCACCAGTGTGTCGGGTGAATTATTTTTCAATTGTTTTGAGAGCTCAAATGAATACAAGGCCAGAAATCACGATCTCGTCACTCGATGCAGACAGGCTGTACAAGCTGATCGAATCGCTGCCGAAGAACAGTTTTGCCGGCAGGGTCGATCTCGAGTCGGAACTTGCACGCGCACGGGTTGTGGATCCCGACGAAATCCCGCCGACGACAGTCACGATGAACTCCACCGTGAAATTCGCGGTCGAATCGAATCGGCATGCCGTCGAGCGAACGCTGGTTTATCCGAAAGATGTTGCGGCAGACGGCAAAACAATCTCGATACTGGCGCCCGTCGGGAGTGCGCTATTGGGTCTGTCACAGGGCGATGAGATTGATTGGCCGAAACCCGGTGGCGGTATCCTGAACGTCAAACTCACCGAGGTGACTTACCAACCGGAGCGGGCGGGTGAACTGCACCGCTAGCCGGGTCGCCTGAACAGGGGGCCGGCGAATCGACACCAGCATGCGGCGAACGCCGCGGTCGTATGCGAGACGCCGGACCGGAGGCGTCGATCAGCCATGCTCCTCCGGGAAACGTCATGGCCACGAGTCGCCGCGGGCAAGTTCCGGCGCCCACGTGCGCAGCCGGACGGCGCACGTTTGCGGCGGTTACAGGAATCGTAAACGCTTGCGTGCCGGTCGTGCTATGGTCCGTCCCGCGCCGCGAGACGCGCGACCGAACAGCGCCCGGTGCTCGCGCGGTCCGCATCGGGGCGGCGCGGGGAGCCTGTTTGAGAGTTGAATCTGATGGATGAGAAAACACCGCGGCCACCCGCCGATAACATTACCTACGCCGATGTCACGACCGTGTCCGGCGCGCCACTGTCGGAAATTGCCGAATGTGATCGTGACATCGCACGGCGAGGCGCGGAAATTCTTGCCGCGGCGTTACGCGCGGAAGGTGTCGATCAGGTGTTCGGATATCCCGGCGGCGCAAATCTCGAGATCTTCGACGTCCTCGCCGCTGCCGGCCTGCGCTGCTATCGCACGGAACACGAGCAGGGAGCCATTCATGCGGCGCAGGGGTATGCGCGGGCAACGGGACAAATCGGGGTATGCCTCGCGACGTCCGGACCCGGTGCCTGCAATCTCGTAACCGGTCTCGCCGATGCCCACAGCGACTCCACCCCCATCGTCGCGATCACGGGTAACGTACCGAGCCATCTGCTCGGCAAGAACGCGTTTCAGGAAGCGGATATCGTCGGCATCACCGCGCCGATCACGAAAGCGAGCCTGCTCGTCAAGCAGGTCGGCGACATCCCGCGCACCGTCCGCCACGCGTTTGCGCTGGCCGGTTCAAACCGCCCGGGACCGGTCTTGATCGATATTCCGAAAGACATCCAGCAGCATTACCCGCGCGATCCCGACGGACGCTTTGCCCCGCCGCGATTACCGGCTGTGATCGACGCGCCCGAGACCGCGATTGCCGGCATTCCGGAATCGCAGCTGAAACAATGCGTGCGGATGATCGCCGAAGCCCGGCGACCGGTGATTTACGCCGGCGGCGGGGTCGTCGCGAGCGGCACGGAAGCACTGCTCGTTGCGCTCGCGGAAAAACTCGGCTGCCCGGTGACGACGACGATCATGGGACTCGGCGCGGTGCCGGCGACGCATCCGCTGTGGCTGCACGTGCTCGGTATGCACGGCAGTTATACTGCCAACGTGGCGGTGAACGAAGCGGATCTCGTGATCGCGCTCGGCGTCCGTTTCGACGACCGCGTCACCGGCAACGTCGATGCGTTTATCCGCGACGGACAGATCATCCATATCGATATCGACCGCCGTGAAATCAACAAGAACAAGGTCGTCACGCTCGGTGTCACCGCCGATTTGAACCCGGCGCTGACACAGTTGCTCGATGCGGTCGAACCCGGTGATTACGCCGGGTGGCGCGCGCGCCTCGAAACGATGAAGGCCGAGCATCCGCTTGACCCCGGCGAATCCGCCGAGCTCACCGGTCCCGGCGTGATCGCGGCGCTGTCGGCGCTGACGGCGGGCGAGGCGCTCGTGACGGTTGGGGTGGGGCAGCACCAGATGTGGGCCATGCAACATTACGCGGTCGCCAGGCGGCGTTCATTCCTGTCGAGTTCCGGTTTCGGCACGATGGGGTACGGTTTGCCCGCGGCGATCGGGGCGAAGGTGGGTTGTCCGGAGCGTCTCGTCGTGGATATCGACGGCGATGGTAGCCTCAACATGAGCATCCATGAACTGTCGACGTGTCATCGCTACAACATCGGCGTGAAGATCGTCTGCATCAACAACCAGTGGCTCGGCATGGTGAGGCAGTGGCAGGACATGATTTACGGTGGTCACCGCGCGGAGTCTTCACTCGGTGATCCGATGGCGGTGAAGCGCGCCGGTGATGACGATATCTATCCGGACTTCGTCACGATTGCGGCGGGGTACCGGATCGCGGCGGAGCGCGTGCGCGACTCCGCCGCGCTGAACGACGCGCTGAACCGCATGCTCGCCGATCCGAACGAACCGTACCTGCTCGATGTGATCGTCGAGCGCGAACAGAATGTCTACCCGATGATTCCGGCCGGCGGCAGTTACAAGGACATCATCCTCGACGACAGGCGCTAGCGTCGCCGGGTTGTCGTCGCCGCGCGGTCGCGCGCCGCAGCGTCCCCGCCGGGATGCCTGTTCGCCACTCGTGACGACCGGGTCCGCGAGGCGGGGCCGGGCCTGCCGAACCGTCACGATGCGACGGTGCAGGGCCTGACCCGCTCATGGTACGGTGTGTATCGCAAGTCTCTCGGCCACGGGAAACGAGTATGGGATCGAGTATCCGCGGAACCAGCGCGCATGAGCGAGCGTCGATGCCCGCGTGCGTCGCGCTCGTCACCGGGCACCGAACATGACCTGGCTGCACCTCGTGCTCGTCTACGTCGTCGAGCATCTCACCGCGATCGTCATTTTCGTGCTCGCGTTTTTGTTCTTCGCCCGGGTTCTGCGCGATCAGGACAAGGCCAGTACGTCGTTCGCGTGGATCCTCTCCATCGTCCTCGTACCGTTTCTCGCGATTCCGGCTTACCTGCTTTTCGGCGGACGCAAAATTGCGGCAATCGTGCGCGACAAGCGTCCGTTGTCGCTGCGTGAAGACGGTGCCGAAGCCACGCCGGTGACCGACTCGGAATGCGAACGCATGTTGATCGGTTCGGGTTTGAATCCCGCCCGTCCCGGTAACGAAAGCCGGTTCATCGCCGATGACGTGGCGATGTACGAAAAGCTCGTTTGCCTGATCGACGAGGCGAAACATTCGATTTCGATCGTGACGTTCATCTTCGGGACCGACGAGGTCGGCCGCGACATCGCGCGTCGCCTGTGCGCGAAGGCCGAAGCCGGGGTTGCGGTCCGGGTGCTCGTCGACGCACTCGGCAGTTTCAAATCCCGCTTCGGCCTGCTGCGGCAAATGGAGCGCAGCGGGGTGGAAATCGGGGTCTTCATGCGATTTCTCTCGCTGCGTCGAAAATGGTCGGCGAATCTGCGGAATCACCGCAAGCTCGCGCTGTTCGACAACGAAATCGCGCTGATTGGCGGCTTCAATCTCGCCTCGGAATACATCGGACCGCACAAGCGCGACCCCGTCGATGTCTGGATCGATACGGCCATGACCGTGCGCGGACCGCTGGTCGCGGACATGCTGCGGCTGTTCGAGGCCGACTGGCAGTTCGCGCGCCCCGGGGATCACGTACCCGCGGTACCGGTCAATACCGCGCGGGTCGGCAATGATGTGATGCAACTCGTACCGAGCGGACCCGATGTCAACGGTGATCCGTACTACGAAGCTATCCTCTCGCGACTGTATCGCGCCCACCACCGGATCTGGATGGTCACCCCGTATTTCGTCCCGGATGAAGGGGTTATGCGCGCGTTGCTGATCCACGCCCGGTCCGGACACGATGTGCGTCTGTGCGTGCCGCTGCGTTCGAATCACTGGCTCGCGGATCGCGCGCGAACGCGCTATCTAAGGCGCCTGCTGAACTCCGGTGCCCGCGTGTTTTTCCATCCAACGCGGATGATCCACGCGAAACATCTGCTGATCGACAATGATCTCGCGGTGTCCGGTTCCGCTAATTTCGATTTGCGCAGTTTTTATCTGAACTTTGAAGAATCCGTGTTCGTCTACGAAGGCGCCGCGCTCGACGATCTGTCGGCATGGTTCGAGCAATTGTTCGCGACCTGCACCGAACGCGAGTTGGCGGAGCCGGATGGCGTGGAACGCTGGATCGAAGACATCAGCTGGCTGTTGTCGCCGCTGTTGTAACACGCACCGGTCGGGGCTTCAGCGTGACAACGCCTTGATTTTCCGATAGCGCTGCTCGATGACGTCGCGGTCGGCGCGCTGCACAATGCTGTGCTGCGCGTCGGTATGAATCATCCCGGCCTGCCGCAGCAGGCAATCCTGCCAGGCTGTGTTGCCGGTAACGCCGATGATCGCCGCGATCGCCTCGAGCAGACGGATGACGACCATCTCGTTGCCGCGGGCGTTCTGGCGCAGCGGATCGAAAATTGCGTTCACCGCGCCGGCGAACGTGAAGTTGTCGGCGGCAAGTCGCAGCTCGCCATCGGTGTCCGTCATGTACGGCGGGGGAAACGCGCGCGTGGCCATCTTCGCGAGCGCCGCGCTGAGCCAGTCGATACATGTCATCGCCGTGTACGGGTCGTTGATTCCCGGCGACAGTGCCCGCAGCGCGACCTGCACGAGTTGATCGAGCGCGAATTCGATATCCTGGATCGGGGTGCGTTCACGGCCGGTCGTGATCAAACAGCGCAGTTGCTGGAGCGTGTCATCGTCGAGTGCACGGCGCGCGTAATATTCGCCGATACGCGCCCGTTCGATGATGAACCTGCCAGCGCGGGTGTCGATGCGGATGTAACAATCCAGCGCCTTCGCCCGCGCCGCGAGACCGTCATAATCAATCGTTTGAACGTAGCCGCTCGCGTCGCCCGCAAGCGGAAACGCCTGGAGTCCGTTGATCCGCCGTTGCCAGTCCGCCGCGGCGAAGTGCGCGCCGTTCGGCGCGTCACCGTACAGCGTCCTGTCGATCGCACGATCGAGATCGCGGCCGATCAGCGCGATAATCTGCTCGGCCTGGATCGATTTCGAAATATTGTGGAGGAAGTAGATCAGCCCGCCGATCGCCGTGACGGTGAGCACGAGATTCACGATCGTCGCGAACAGCGGGATGTAGCCTTCACCCTGGCCGTCGATGAATGCGAGCACGGTGAGTCCGTAGATGAACGTAGCGATCAGCAGGCCCAGCACGATCTTGTTCGCGTGGTCGCTCATGTAATTGCGCAGGATCTTCGGCCCGAACTGGTTCGAAGCGAGCGACAGCGCAACGATCGATATCGAGAACGTCACCCCGGTGATCGTCATCATGCTGCCGGTGGTGACACTGAATACCTGGCGTACACCCTCGGCGCCGATCTGCATGAGACGCAGCCACTCCCAGGCAAGGTGCGCTTGTCCGCGATCGAGGTGCAGCATGACGAAGGCGAGCACGACGCCGGCGAGGCCCATCACGCTCGGGACCAGCCAGATGCTCGTGTTGATGCGATCAATCACGCGCGCGAGAAATTGATTCGGGATTGTCATAGCGCTATCGCGGACCGGACCGGCGTTTTAGTTTCGGTGATGCCGTAGTCCCGGTGCAAGCGGGAAGACGTACGTGGCGCGCACCCGGTGTGGAATTCGGGCATAGTTTATAACCCGTACCGCACGCGTTAGGAGAGGGGGACTGTCATGTCGATAAAGCCGCATTCGCTGGTCCTGGCCTGGCTTGTTATCGGGCTGTGGTTGATCGTTACGTTGACCAGCTTCTTCGCACCTGCATTGTTATCGGCGAACGACGCGCGCTTTATCAACGTCACCCTGATGAGCGTATTTACGCTGCTACACGGCGCGCAGCGTTACCGCCTGTCGGGAATCCTCGTGTTCTTCGCGCTTGCCGTCGTCGTCGCGAACGCGACGGAAAACCTGAGTATCGTCACCGGATTTCCGTTCGGCCAGTATCACCACACCGCGGCCATGGGGCCGCGAATCGCCCATGTGCCGCTGATCATCGGCCCGATTTTCGCGGTCGCGGGATACCTGAGCTGGGTCATTGCCGGCGTTCTCCTCGGCGACGTGTTTGCGGCACCGCGGCGCACGCTTGCGCTCGCGCGGCCCGTGATCGCGGCATTCGTCACGACGACCTGGGATTTCTGCGTCGATGCGATCGGGGGCACCGTGAATCGCGACTGGATCTGGGCCGACGGCGGTCCGTGGTTCGGCGTCCCGTGGCTGAATTTCTTCGGCTGGATGCTGACGATGTGGCTGATCTTCCAGGCGTTCGCGGTTTATCTGAAGTTCGCGGCCGCGCCGACCCGGGTACCGGCGCGTTCCGGATACTGGCTGCAGCCGATTGTTTTCTGGGCCCTGATCGCGTTGCAGTTTCCGCTGCTCGCGGCGATCGTTCCCGCAGCGACCCTGACCGATCCCGCGGGCGGGGAGTGGCGCAGCACGGACTTGTTCGCGAGCATGGCGCTCGTGAGCGTGTTCACGATGGGTTTCACCGTCGTGCTCGCGACGCAGCTGTGGTGGCGTGCGCGCCGCGCGGATTCAGCCGCGACCTAGCGGGGTTGCGGGTCGGCAGCCCGCCCGCTAGCCGACGGGGCCGTGATTGAGGTCCGTGAGCGCGCTGTTGACGTCGAAGATCCGGCCGCGCACGCCGCTAATACCAAACCCCGCGAGCCGCTCGGTGTGCATCGTCAGATAGGCGCGTGCACACGCCTCGTCGGTGAACAGATAGATGCCGCCCGCGGTCTGTTCGCGTTCGTTTTCCGTCCAGATCTTCCATACAAACCCGGGCTCCGAATTGATCGAGCGGGCCAGGTCGGACAGCGCGCCGGCCATGTCATCGCCAAACGGACCCTGGAACGGAAAATCTACCTGGAGCAATACGGACATGGCTCACCTCGCCTCATGATTGTGTGATCTCGGACAGTAATGCTACCGCATCGCGGGGTCGGCGCTCGCGCGAATTGCCGGGGGCATGACGGGATATGGCGGCGCGGGTGCTTGCCGGGTCGGCGTTGACCACAGCGACCCGATCACCCCGGCGAAATCCGTTTCCGGACGCTTGCGCCGGCCCGGCCGGCCGCTGACCCGGCTTTTCGTCACGAGGTCCTGACACACGAGCTGTTCGAGCCGTGCTGTCAACGTGCTTGGCGGAATGCGCTCGGGTTGATCTCGCTCGCGATGATGCCCCCGCACTGCGGCCGGTAAAGCCCGGCGCATTGAGCCTCGTCACGAACCGCGCACGCATCGGCATGGGTTGTGGAATCCGGGGCATCATCAACGGCGAGATCGGCATGGCCCTGTACGTCATCCGAGCATGACGTGCGGTATTGTCGACGACGACACCGCGCACTTGCTGAGTAAATATCTGCGCGCCCGACGTGAGCGCGGTATGCAGCCCGAGGCCGCGGTGCGATACGCCATCAAGACGGCTGGTCGCGCCCCGATCTTTACCGCAATCGTGTTGCTAGCCGGATTCCTCGTGCTCGCAACGTCGCACACTGGTTTGAATTCGACAATGCGCACGTCCGTTGCGATCGTGATCGCGTGCGCATTGGCTACGGTGTGGCTGTTCCGGCCGCCGGTACTGATCCGGATCGAGGGCGGCAGCGCGCGCCGTCGCCGGCGCACGGGCTCGACGCCTGGCATCCGTGGCCGTCTTCACGCGATGATGGCCGGGGCAATGGATTGCAGCGGCCGGTGACACCCGGCCGCGGGGTTTGTTCGCCAATTTCGCCTGTGCCGCTGCTGGCCCGAGCGTGCGCGGCGCTATTGCGGTAACGCGAACACGACGAGCGCACTGCCCGTCGTGATGACCTCCGGCGTACCCATGAAACTCGGTACGACCCCGCCCGAACCGCTGCCAATGGCAACATACTGGCGTCCGTCGGCCTCCCAGGTGACCGGTTGGCTGCGAATCGACGAGCCGGTCTGGAACTTCCATAGCACCTCACCGGATTGCGCATCGAATGCCAGCGCATAACCGTTCTGGTTGCCGCTGAACACGAGGTCCCCGCCGGTGGCCAGCGCGCCGCCGAAAAACGGGTGGGCATCCTCGTGTCGCCACAGTATCCTGCCGCTCGCCGCATCGAGCGCGACGAAGATCCCGTAGGACGATCCGTCCTCGCCTTCCGTCGCGCCCGGACCGCCACCCCAATACGGTTCACCCTCGGTGTATTCCATCGGCACCGTTTCGGGTTTTACACACGACTCGATGACCGGCACGAACATCGTGCGACCATCGAACGCATACGTAAATGAACCGTTGTGCCCGCCGGCCACGCCGGGGCACACGAAGCGCGGGTTGCCGCCCGGTAACGGCAGGTAATCCTTGTCGACGATCGGCCGGCCCGCCGCGGTCAACCCCTTCGACCAGTTCAGTCGATCCACATACTGCGTACCCCGGAGAAATTGCCCCGACGTCGCATCGAGCATGTACAGATAGCCGTTACGGTTCGGCTGCAGGACGACGCGCCTGGGTTCACCCCCGAGCTCGAGGTCGGCTACCACGAGACCGTTCGTTGCGTCGTAGTCCCAGACGTCATGCGGGGTAAACTGAAAATACCAGACGAGTTCTCCGGATTGCGGATTCAGCGCGAGAACGGAATTCGTGTAGAGATTATCGCCAGGCCTCGCATCGCCATCCCAGTCCGGAGCGGGGTTGCCGGTTGGCCACAGCAACAGGTTCAGCTTCGGGTCGTAGGACCCCGTGGCCCAGGTCGGCCCGCCGCCGGTTTTCCACGAGTCGCCGCCCCACGTGTCATTGCCCGGTTCTCCGGCGACCGGGACGACGTAACGTCGCCACCGGCGCTCACCCGTCGCGAGCGCGTAGGCATCGACATAGCCGCGCGCGCCGTACTCACCGCCGGCGACCCCGGTGATGACGAGATCACCGACGACGAGCGGTGCACCGGTGGCGCTGAATCCTTTCGCGTAATCGTCGATCTCCGTCTCCCACACGACTTTGCCGCTGTCACGATCGAGCGCGACGAGATGTGCGTCCAGCGTCGCCATGAACACGTGCTTGCCGTGAATCGCGACGCCGCGATTCGCCGGTCCGCAACACAGGCGCACATCCGCGGGTAAGTCGTACTGGTAATGCCACAGCGGATCGCCGGTGCGCGCATCGAGTGCCCACACGTGGTTATACGCGGAAGTGACATACAGCCTGCCGTCGGCAACGATCGGCGAGTTCGCCATCTGGCCGGGAACGCCGGTTTGAAATATCCAGGCCGGTGCGAGCTTCGCGACATTCGTGCGATTGATCCTCGCGAGCGGACTGAAGCGCCAGTTCTCGTAATTACCGCCGTAGTGATACCAGCCGGACGTGTCCCGGGTTCCTTGCTGCAATTGCCGGTCCGTGACGTGACCGCTGTCGGCGACCGCGCGACCGGCAACGATCGCGAAAGTAAGGGTAATCAGGACTGCGGCGCAGGTGTTTTTAACTGTGTTGGTCAACATGGTGATGGCACTGGCTCCCGGGTGCATGGTGCAGGGAAAAAATTATATCTGCTTATGCCGGAGCCCGGCGCGTGCGCCGCGGCGGCAACGCTGCAACGGCATGAAATATCCCGATTGAGCGAAGATTGCGTGCCGCCGGGCCGTTTCGCGAACGGCGATCGGCGGTCATCATCGCTGTGTCCCGCTAATCCAAATGCGCCTCGCCGGCGTAAACGAGTCATGCGAATCACGGGGTCAAATCGATGAATATTATCGCGGTCGCGGGCGGCGCATGCGGCATCGTGGTGTCGCTGGCCGCCTGTTTCGTCTGCTACGAAATGAGTATCGCCTACTGGTTTCCATCACGCGCGGGAACGCGCTGGCGCCGTTTTGTCGAGTCACCGAAACTCGCAGCGTTCGCACCGACGTTTCGCTGGTTCATGCCCTTGTTCGTCATTTTCATGGCGCTGCAAGTGGCCACGTCGGTGCGCATAGTCATGGCCGGACTGGCGTAATAACCGCCGGCGGTCCGCTCGCGCGCGGCGCGGATGGTATACCGCTCGATCGTGTGGTAAAACGGTGGCATGCCGAGAACACCCGTTGGGGAGACCCGCGCCAAAATTCACGAATTCGTCCGCGCCCGGATCCTGCGCGGCGCGCCCCCGTCCATCCGCGAAGTCCGTGATGCGTTCGGTTTCAAATCCAGCGCCACGGCGCGCGAGCATCTCGATGCACTCGTCACGGCGGGTGCCCTCGAGCAGGAGGCCGGTAAGGATCGGGGTTACCGCCTGCCCGGCGCGTTCGTGCCTGGCATGGCGCCGATCATCGGCCGGGTCCAGGCTGGCGCACCGCACGAAGCGATTGAACTCGCGGAGGGTTACGTCGCGATCGACCCGGCGTTCGCGGAATCGACATTCGCCTTGATCGTGCGCGGCGAAAGCATGTCCGGCCGCGAAATCCACGACGGCGACATCGTCCTCGTCAGGCGCGATCTGCCGGTGCGCGAGGGCGATGTCGTGGTGGCGCTGCTCGGCGAGGAAGCGACGGTAAAAACCTACGCCAGCGTGTCCGGCCGGGTGCGCCTGCGGGCCGAGAATCCCGCCTACGACGACATCGAACCACGGCCCGACGGCGATGAATTCCGCATCCTCGGCCGGGTTGTCGAGGTGCGTCGGGCGCTATGAGTGCCGATCCGATGCAGCAACTGAATCCGTCGCAGCGCACCGCCGCGGTGTTCGGGCAAGCGGAGAACGGAACGTGGGCCAGCGATCCGCTGCTGGTTATCGCCGGCGCCGGCACCGGCAAAACGACAACCCTCGCACACCGGGTCGCCCACCTGTGTCTGCACGGCGTTGCCCCGGATCGGATCCTGCTGCTTACGTTTACACGCCTCGCCGCGCGCGAGATGGTGCAGCGCTCGCAGCAGATGGTGGCCGCCGCGCACAAGGCGGCGAACGGGCACCGGCGCGCGGGTGTGGCGTCGAAGATCGATTGGGTCGGCACGTTTCACGCCGTCGGCGCGCGCCTGATCCGCCATTACCACGAAACGCTCGGACTCGAGCAGACGTTTACCGTGCTCGATCGCGGCGACGCCGCCGACATGCTCGATTTCGAACGCGAGGCGCTCGGTTTTCACCGCAGCAAGGAACGCTTTCCGCAGAAATCGACATGCCTCGATATCTATTCCCGCACCGTCAATGCGCGCTGCAGCCTCGTCGACACGCTGACGGAGAATTTTCCGCATTGCATGCAATGGCACGACGAACTGAATGCCCTGTTCGCGGCTTATGTCGACCGCAAGCTTGCGACGCAGACGCTCGACTACGACGATTTGCTGCTGTACTGGTTCTACCTCGTTGAAGATCCACGCGTCGCGGCGGATATTGGTTCGCGCTTCGATCACATCCTCGTCGACGAGTACCAGGACACGAACCGGCTGCAGGCGGAGATCATTCGCCGGATCCGGCCCGACGGCCGGGGGCTTACCGTCGTCGGCGACGATGCGCAGTCGATCTACGGGTTTCGCGCCGCGGATGTCGGCAACATCCTCGAGTTTCCCGCGCAGTTCGCCGGCGCGCGGGTGATCAAGCTCGAACACAACTACCGTTCCACGCAGGCAATCCTCGATGCGTCGAACGCGCTCATGCACGAAGCGACACAGGCGTTTCCCAAGGCCCTGCGCGCCGCGCGCGGTGCCGGGATCAGGCCACGCCTCGTCACGGTCGAAGACGAACAGGACGAAGCGCTGTTTCTGTGCGACGAGATCCTCGAACGACGGGAGCAGGGGGTACGCCTGTGGCATCAGGCCGTGTTGTTCCGCAACTCGCGCCACACGATGCGGCTCGAACTCGAACTCGGCAAGCGCGACATTCCGTACGTGAAGTACGGCGGCCTGAAATATCTCGAAGCGGCGCACGTGAAGGACGTCATGGCGGTGCTGAACTGGGCCGAGAACCCGCGTAACGATCTCGCCGCGTTCCGGGTCGCGCAGATCCCGGACGGCATCGGTCCCGCAACGGCGCGCCACGTGTGCGAACACGTGCGCGCGAACAATGCGGATCTCGCCTCGCTCGCCGCGCTGCCGCGGGTGCCGGCGAATGCGCGTGAGCAGTGGCGGGCGCTCGCACGCCTGATGGCAACCCTCGTTACCGAGCCGTGGCCGGGCCAGATCGAGCGGGTCATGGAATGGTATCAGCCGCACCTCGAACGACGCTTTGATCATGCATTTCCCCGTGAGGGCGATCTCGAACAGCTACTGCAACTGAGCAACGAGTACGCGAGCCGCAGTGCGTTCCTGACGGAGTTGACGCTCGACCCGCCGAGCGGTAGCGGCGATCTCGCCGGTGCGCCGCATATCGACGAGGACTACCTCGTGCTGTCCACCGTGCACTCGGCGAAGGGCCAGGAGTGGGACACGGTGTACGTACAGCACTTCAGCGACGGCACGTTTCCGAACGAGTTCGCGGCCGGCAACGCGGACAAACTCGAAGAGGAGCGGCGGCTCGCGTATGTCGCGCTGACCCGGGCGAAGAATCAGCTCGTGCTCGTCAACCCGCTGAAATACTTTGTGCCGGAACAGATGAAATACGGTGACCGGCACGTGTACGGCACGAAGAGCCGTTTTCTTACCGATCCGGTGCTCGCGATGTTCGATCAGTCGAGTTGGTCGAGTCGCGGGGGAGCGGATGCCTGTTGGGATCGAACGGTGCGGGTTGATCTGAAAAACCGGGCGCGGTCGATGTGGCGGTGACGGACGCGGGGTGGACGGGGATGCGCGCGGGTCGCGGGATCACGCGGCGTATCCGGGCGGAACAGGGCGCGGTCGCGGCGGCAACCGCCGGCTGAGGGTGGACGCAGCGTCGTGTGCGCCCACCCTCATCGATTGACGGTGGAGAATTACGCCGCGCGCGTCGTCGCGATATTCCAGCTCTTCAGTTCCGGCATCACGTGTTTCGCAAACGTCTCGACCGTGCGTTCGGCAATTTCGAACGGCATGCCGGCGAAACGCGGAATGATCAACACGTCGAAATCACCGATCACTTCACGGCGTTTCTCGAAACCTTCGAGCATTTGCTGCGGGGTACCCCACACCTGGCCTTCGACGTAACCGTCGGCCACGGCATCGAGCCCCATTTCCCGCATCGCGACCGCGGTATCGCCGTAGGATTCGTAACCTTTTGCGTCCTTGAAGTGCTCGCCCATCATTTCGTAGTGGTGCATGACGCTGAGCAGGTAGTTGCGCACATATTTGTTCGCATTCTCGGCGGCACGGTCCGCATTCGAATCGCACACGGTGATGTCCGTCATGATCGGCACCGGTGCATCCGTGCCGTGGTGCCGCTTGTAGGCGGCGCAGTAGGCGCCGATTTCCGCTTTATGTACGTCGAGCGGCTTATACGTAAACTGCATCATCTGCGCGCCGAGTATGGCTGCTTCCTCGACGGAATCCTCGGACATCGCAACCTGCTTCAGACGATCCCTGAATGACGCTTTCGGTCTTGGTCGGATCACGGCGCGCGGCTGATCGAAGTATTGCCCGTGGTGTTCTTCCATGACCCCGGTTTCGAGTGCTTTCAGGATCATGTCGGCGGCTTCGTCGAAACGTCCGCGCGATTCTTCCATCGGGATCCCGAACTGCTCGTATTCGCGTCGCGACAGACCGCGTCCGAAGCCGAGTATGAAGCGGCCGTTCGACAGGTAATCGAGCATCGCGGCTTTTTCGGCAACGCGCAACGGCTGGATGTTCCACGGCAGGATCGTCGCGCCCGTGGCGAGCTTGATGCGTTTCGTCAGGGCGGCGAGATGCGCGAGGTAGACAAAGTTGTCGGGGCAGAATGAATAGTCTTCGAAGTGATGCTCGACGACCCAGACGTCATCGTAACCGAGTTCGTCGGCCATCAGGGCAATCTTGATTTCCTCGTCGTAGACCTGCTCGTCGGAAATATTGTCCCAACCCCAGCTTTGCATTACCTGTTCGATACCGATATTCATTCTTGTGCTCCTGTGACGGTTTGCTTGTCACGGCTGTCCTTTCAATGTGGATCGAGCCGCCTCGAGTCGGATCAGTATAAACGCGCTTGTGCCGTACCGTGCAGTAAGCGCACCCGTGTTTTCACGGCAGGGTCACGTAACTGATTTCTTGCATCGCAACAAAACGTGTCGGAAACGCGACCGCGGCCGATACGCAGGGGAACGAGCGTGCCTGTTCAGGCTGTAAACGAAACTACATGTGCGGGCGCAGCAAAGCTCACGCCACCGTCATCGTTGACGAATGACGACAAACGCTCCGTTGCGGCCGCCGTCAGCCGGGCGTAGTCGGCGTCATTGATGATATTCGCGAGCGTCCAGCCGCGAATGTCGGTGTAGAGCCACGCGTCGAGACTCGCAAATTGCGCACGACCCACGATCGTTTCGATGTGTGCATCGTCAATGCCGGCCTCGGCGCACAGTGACGCGAGCATGTCGCGATCGCCGAGCGAGTAGGGCGCCGCCAGTGAGTTCGCGACGTCGGCGCCAAACAAATCGAGTAACAGCGCGGACATCGCGGCATACCCCGGGGTGTCGGCCAGCGACCCCCACACGGCAACCGCGATCCGCCCGCCGTCGCGGGTAACGCGACGCATCTCCTGCAGCGCGCGCGGGCGATCGGGGAAAAACATCAGGCCGAACTGGCTCACGACGCGATCGAACTCGTTATCAGCGAACGGTAAGGCACAGGCATCGCCCCGGTGCCACGTGACGGCGGCGGATCGTTGGCGCGCGACGGCGAGCATGCCATCGTTCATATCGATGGCGGTGACGCTGCCGGAAGCGCCCACCCGATCGAGCGCCGCGCGCGCGAGTATCCCGGTACCGCAGGCGACGTCGAGCACGTGATCGCCCGGGCCCACCGTGGCGGCCGCGAGCACGTGCGCCGGCCACCCGGCAAACAGGGCCGGGACGAAAAACGACTCATAGATTTCCGCGGCACTCGCCGCGACCTGTCCGGTGTCGTGTTCTGTCATGGGTTCACCTGCCTTGCGTATTAACGCGTTGCAGCCTCGTTGACGTGACGAGCATGACGCAGGCGAGCAGCAACAATGCAGCGCCCGCGGGTTCGGCGACGTGAATCGCACGCATCCTGAATGATGCCAGCGCCGCGGCCGCTGAACCGTAGACGACCTGTGCGAGCGCGATGTTCGGTTCCGTGCGGGTGACGTCAATCGCGAAATTGAAATCGCAGGCCGGTGAGCGGCAGCCGAAGAATGTTTCGCGTGAGGCGGCCGAAAACGGATTTCCCGCGCCGCTGAACTGCGCGGTCAAACCGTCGATGCCGAGGGTGCCGCCTGCCGACACCCAGTTTGTAAACACGAAGTCCGCGATCGAGTCGCCGCTGACGGCGATGTTGGTCGATACGACATCGTCGAGCGTGAACGTGGCGCCGGGCGCCGCATCGATCTCGATGGTTCCGAACGCACGCAAACTCGCATCCGTCGAGGAGACGATGCTTGCATCACGCGCCGGGTCGCCATGCCAGGAAAACTCGAATAGCGTCGCCTCAGCGACGCCGCTCGCAAGCAGTAGCACGAGCGCGCCCGGTAAGACGGTGCGGCGCAAGTAAACGTCGATCGGAAGCATTGTCCGCGACCGTCGTCGCTCAGGCCCGCTGTGCCCCGCGGACGAGGCGGCCGGGCAGGGCGCCGGTCGCTTCGCCCTGTTCGAACGTGACCGTGCCCTTCAGTATCGTCGCGTGGTAACCGCTTGCGCGCTGCACGAGTCGCTGCCCCGAGGCCGGCAGGTCGTACACCATTTCCGGCACCGGCAACGCGAGATTGTCGAAATCGATCAGGTTTATATCGGCGCGCATGCCCGGCGCGATCAAACCGCGATCGTCGAAGCCATACAATTCCGCGGTATCGCGCGTCTGCATTTTGACGGCAAGTTCGAGTGGCACGCGGGGGCCGCGTTCGCGGTCGCGTACGAAGTGTGACAGCAGATACGTCGGCGCACTCGCGTCGCAGATCACGCCGCAGTGCGCGCCGCCGTCGCTGATCCCGAGGATCGTGTTCGGATGCAGCATCATTTCACGCGCGACGTCGTAATTGCCGGCGTGGTAATTGAACAGCGGGGTATACAGAAACGCCTTGCCGTCGCGTTCGAGCAGACAGTCATAAGCAGCCGCCTCGGCGCTGCAGGCTTTCGCCCGGCCGATCGCGGCCATGCTGCGTTCGGGCGCCGGTTCGTAGTCCGGCGGGTCGCCGAGCCAGTAGATCCGGTCGTAGTCGGCAATCGAAGACTGCATCTCCTTGCCTTCGATGAACAGCAGACGCAGCAGGCGTGCTGACTTACCCGTGGCTTCGCCGAGGATGCGTTCACGCACCTCGGGTTTGCGCATTTCGGCTGCGCGCGCTGCCGGCGGCAGATGGGCGAGCGCCTTGTAAGACGGTCGCGCGAGAAACGGGTGGGCGCCCTCGAGGCACATGAGCATGCCGGGCGGGCGGATTGCAACCTGCGGATACATACCCGGTCCGCGTGCGGCGGCATAATCGATGAGCCGCTTCCACTGCGCCGGGTCGGTGTCGTTCTGCACGCAGGCATACGTGACCGGGCAGCGCATCTCGTCGATGATCCGGTCCATCCACGTCAATTCATTCGACTCGGGCGCGAGATCGGAGGCAACTTCGAACACGGCCGAACCCGCATCGCGCATCCCCGCGGCGATGGTCAGCAACTCGATGGCATCGGCATCCGTACCGGGCACGACCTCGCCGTCGATCGCGCGGTGCAGGATCGTGCGCGAGGTGCTGAAACCGACCGCACCGGCGCGCACCGCTTCGCCGACGATGTTTGCCATTGCGCGTCGTTCGTCTTCGTTCGCGGCCGCATCCGTGGCGCCACGCTCACCCATGACATAGGCGCGCACGGAGCCGTGCGGCACCTGGGCGGCGATGTCGAGCGCATAAGTGCGCCGGTCCAGCGCATCGAGATATTCCGGAAACGTTTCCCATTCCCAGTCGATACCTTCCGCGAGCGCCGTGCCGGGAATATCCTCGACGCCTTCCATCAGGCCGATCAGCCAGTCGCGCCGCGCCGGGTCCGCCGGCGCGAAGCCAACGCCGCAATTGCCCATGACCGCGGTGGTTACGCCGTGCCAGCTCGATGGCGTGAGATACGGATCCCACGTCGCCTGGCCATCGTAATGCGTGTGGATATCGACCCAGCCCGGAGCGAGCAACAGGCCGTCGGCGTTGATCTCGCGTTTGCCCTGCGTGATCCCGGCGCCGACTTCCGCGATCCGTTCCCCGTTGATTGCGACGTCGCCGTTGCGCATGAGCGCACCGCTGCCGTCGACGATGCGTGCATTGCGAATAACCAGATCGTACATGCAAACCCCCCTCGTCGCTGCGGTGGACGGGCCGGCGTGAGCGCCGGCCGCGACTGCCTATTATGCCCGATGACGGGCGCGGTTTTGTGTCCTGTGTCCGCTCGCGGCGATGCCGCCGCGGGCCGCGCGGCTCAATCGCGGTCGATCGACGCCATCAGTGCCGGTGGATAGCGGTCGCCGGCGATATTCTCCGGCGCGAACAGCGTATCGAGCGCCGCGATATCCGCCGGATCCAGCGTCATGGCCGCGGCCGCCATGTCCTCTTCGAGGAAGCTCACCCGCTTCGTACCCGGGATCGGCGCGATGCCTTCGCCCTTCGCGAGCAGCCAGGCGAGGCACAGTTGCGCTGCAGTGCAGCCCCTGTCCTGTGCGAACGCCATGAAACGTTCGACGAGCGCCCGGTTCGCGGCGAAATTCGCCGCCGCGAACCGGGGCATCGTCGCGCGCAGATCATCCGCGCCGAGCATCGCCGGGTCCGTCAGCGCGCCCGTGAGCATCGCCCGACCGAGCGGGCTGAACGGGACGAAGCCGACCCCGAGTTCGCGGCACGTTGCGAGCACCCCGGATTCCGGATCGCGGGTCCACAATGAGTATTCCGATTGCAAGGCCGTGATCGGGTGGACGGCGTGCGCGCGACGCAGGGTCGTCGCCGAGATTTCGGACAAGCCGAGATGGCGGACTTTGCCGGCACGCACGAGTTCGGCCATGGCGCCAACCGTGTCCTCGATCGGGACTGCCGGGTCGCGGCGATGTAGATAGTACAGATCGATGACGTCCGTGCGCAGGCGCCGCAGGCTCTCGTCGCAGTACGTCGCTACCCGGTCCGGATGCCCGTCCACCCCGCGGGTGCCGTCCGCATGTCGCACGATGCCGAATTTCGTCGCGAGCACGAACTCGTCGCGCCGCGCCGCAAGCACCTCGCCGAGCAGCGTTTCGTTGCGGCCGTTGCCGTACGCATTCGCCGTGTCGAGAAACGTAACGCCGATATCGAGCGCGCGATGCAGGACGCGCTCCGATTCCGCGCGGTCCGCTTCACCGTAGGCCTGCGACATGCCCATGCAGCCCAAACCGAGTACGGAGACCTTGAGTTCGCCGAGTGTTGTCTGTTTCATCGTATCCCTCTGGACGTGTGTACACTGTCGCGATTACGAACGGAGGATGAACGGTGCGTGCGCTCATTTGTCGTCAATGGGGCGACCTCGATACGCTGGAAATCGCGGACATCGCCGCCCCGGTTCCCGCCGCCGATCAGGTGCTGATCACGGTTGCGGCAACCGCGGTGAATTACGCCGACGCGATCATGGTAAGCGGGAATTATCAGACGAAACCACCCCTGCCGTTCGCGCCCGGTCTCGAAACGGTGGGGACGGTCGCCGCGTGCGGCGATGCGGTCACCCGCTTCAAACCCGGTGACCGTGTGATGGCGTTGCTGCACTACGGTGGTCTCGCGGAACAGGCCGTCGCCGACGAGCAGGATTGCTGGCTCGTCCCCGCGGCGATGGATGACAGCGACGCGGCGGCGTTTCCGATCGCCTACCTGTCCTCGGACGTGGCCCTGCGCTGGCAGGGCCACCTCGCCGACGGCGAGACGCTGCTCGTGCTCGGCAGTGCCGGCGGGGTCGGGCTCACGGCCGTCGAGATCGGCAAGGCCATGGGGGCCACGGTGATCGCGGGCGCGAGCAGCGCGGCGCGCGTTGCGATTGCGCGCGAGCACGGCGCCGATGCCGGGGTCGATTATTCCACCGCGGATCTGAAAGCCGAAGTCATGGCGTTGACTGACGGCCGGGGTGCGGATGTGTGTTTCGATCCGATCGGCGGCGATTTGTTCGATGCCGCGCTGTCGTCGCTCGGCTGGGGGGGACGGTATGTCCATGTCGGTTTCGTCGGCGGGGTGCCCCAGGTGCCGGCGAATCGATTACTCGTCAAGCACCGGGCGGCGCTCGGATCATCGTTACGTTATTTTCGCTGGTACGCTCAGGATAAGTTGCAGTGCTCGATGGAGGCTTTGCTCGGCTGGTACGCGCAAGGCAAACTAAAGCCGCTCGTGACGCACCGCTTGCCGCTCGAGCGCGGCATCGAGGCGATCGAATTACTTACGCAACGTCGCGCGCACGGCCGCATCCTCGTCGTGCCGTCGCTGACCACCGCAGGAGACGCTTAAATGGAACCACTCGCCGGAATTCGCATTGTCGAGGTTACGACGAACGCTGCCGGACCGATGGCAACGGGGATTCTTGCCGATCAGGGCGCCGATGTGATCCGCATCGAAACGCTTGGTGCCGGCGACCCGGCGCGCCATGTCGGCGGCAGCCGGGGCGGCGTGTCGTCGTACTTCGCGACGATGAATCGCAACAAGCGCTCGCTGGCGGCGGATCTGAAGCATCCGGATTTGCGCCAACCGCTCTACGACCTGATTGGGACGGCGGATGTGTTCGTGCAGAATTCGCGTCCCGGTGCGCTTGCCCGCTACGGGTTTGGCTACGAGGATCTGCACGCCGCGTTTCCGGATCTGATCTATGTCTCGATCTCCGGTTTCGGCGCGACCGGTCCGGCGATGCACCAGCGTGTTTACGATCCCGTGATCCAGAGCGTCGCCGGGTTCGCCGCCGCGCAAGGCGCGAACGGTACCCCGGCACTCGTGAAAACGATCGCGAGCGACAAGGTGGCCGCGGTCACGGCCGCGCAGGCGATCTCCGCTGCGTTGCTCGCGCGGGCGCTCGGCAAGGCGGGCGGGCATCACGTCGAGTTGTCGATGCTCGATGCGAGTCTGCAGTTTCTGTGGCCGGAAGTGTTCTGGAATAACGGCTTCGTCGGTGAAGACGGCTTCGAGCCGAAACCGTTGATTGCGGATTTCTACCGCCTGCTGCCCGCAAGCGACGGCTACGTCACGCTGATGGTAGTCGGCGACGAGGAGTTCAAAGGTGCGTGCGACGGCCTCGAAACGACGGCGCCGCTCGACGACCCGCGGTTCAAAACACTTGCGAGTCGTTTCACGCATTACGCCGCGCTGTTCGAGGCCTTCGAACAGGCGTCGGTCAATTTCACGAGCGCGGAAATCGTTGCGCGCATGGATGCCGCCGGCGTGCCCTGTGCGAAAGTGAATACGCTCGATGAAGTGATCGACGATCCGCGGGTCACGCACCGCGACAGTCTCATCGAATACGATCATCCGGACGCCGGGCGCATGCGCCAGTCACGGCCAGCGGCGATATTCGATGGCGAACCGAACGGCGTGCGCCGCCCGTGTCCGGCCCTGGGTCAGCACACGGACGAGGTATTGCGCGCTGCCGGGTGTTCCGACGACGCGATAGCCGCGCTGCGGGCCGCTGGCGCGATTGGCTGACCGCGAGGCGAGTGCCTGCGCCGCCTGCCGCCCGCAACGCCGAGCGCGAGCGTAAAGCACACGATAGCCGGCGGCAGGGGTACCGCGGTGGCGAGCGTGAAATCGTCGGCGAATAGCAACACCTGCTGGGTGTCCTTGCCGCGTAATTCGCGCAGTTCCGCGACGAAGAAGCCCGCTTCGTCGATCACGCCGACGAACGCGAAGTTGTCAACGAACTCGCCTTCGCGCTGCACGTTGTCGATGTTGTCGGTGTCGTTTGCATTGATATCGACGCCGTCGAGTATGAACGTCACTTTGCCGCTGTTCGCCGTATCGATGCGGCCGCCGAAACCGTAGAGCGCCTCACCGTCCTGCGCTGCGACCTCGAGACCGTCATTCTGGAAGCATTCTTCAGGCACGTTTGGATCCTCGGCCGAATCGCAATACAGGCCGGAGTCGGTCGTCACCCCGTGGGGCAATGAATAAATCGCGAACAGTCCGTCCGGCGCGCTGCCACCCACGGTGCCGGTGGCGATATTGTTCTGTGTGTGATTCGACGTCCAGCGGATCCCCTGGCTCGTCACCTGCGGTGTGCTGCCCGGCGCGACGATAGCGTTGCGCGACGCGGCCCACACCGTGTTGTCTTCGAAACTTTCATGGATGAGTCTCGTGCCAAGCGTTGTCAGGGCGTTGCGAAACGCCGACTCGCTCGTGTAGACGACCGGCGCTGCCGCGACAGCTTGAGAAACAAGCAGCGCGCCGATAATAAGCGGTACGGCCCGCGCGACCAGCCGCGCAGGGCGCGGTCCGTGTCGGCCGCGGGGCCCTTGCGCGGGCCCCGGTCGGGGAGCGTTTTTTTCCTGATTCATGCTTCGTCCTCCTGGACGGGGTCCGCGGTATTACGGAATTACTGCCGGAGCCTGTCTAAATACGTGCTCCAAATTATGAAACACTGACCTTGATGGACTGGGTACCCTTCCCCTCAAATCGAGGGGAAGGGACTTAGGATGGGGTGTAGACAGTGGTTCCGGTCTCGAAGCCACAGTGTCTCAGATTTATGCACACCTATTTAGTTAACGTTGCCCTGCGGCGTCAGGTTCCGGCGCGAGCAAATCCTGCTCCTCCGGCGACGCCCGGTGCTTTTCCCAGTCACCGAGCCGCGGCGCGACGATGTGCCGCCACAGTGGCGGGACCCACACGATCGGCAGCGCAGCGAGGTAACCGAACGGCAGGGTAGGCGCGCTCGCAGTACGCTTGAGTGCCGGGTATTTCACCCCGATGCGACTGTGATGGTCGGCATGCCAGGGGAGATTGAATAACGCGGCGTGGGAAAATCGACTGAGCGAATCCCACGCATGGCGCGGCTCGATGCGTGTGCCCGGTACCCGCACGAGTCCGTAATGTTCGACGTAGTTCAGTGATTCGAGCAGGAACTTGTTCCATGCGCTCGCGGCAAGAAACGCCGTGAGTGCGAGCCCGCCACCGGCGAGAAAAAACAAACCGGCGACGATCGATGAGCGGAGCAGGCCCGCGATCACCTTGTTGCGCCAGGTCAGCGCGCCGCGGCCCGTTGCGCGCAGGCGTTCACGTTCGATGCGCCACGCCTGGAAGAACTGTCCGACCGTCGAGCGAATGTAGAAGTGGTAGATCGTCTCGCCGCGTCGGGCCGTTGCCGGGTCGGCCGGCGTACCGACATCGCGATGGTGTCCGAACACATGCGCGACTTCGAGCGTTGCATTGAACGCGAGCGCGAGCATCCAGTGCGTGAACCACATTGCGATCGGGTCGTCGATGCGGTGCATCAGTTCGTGCGCCGTCAGGATCCCCCCCATCGCCATGGCCAGCCCGAACGACAGACACGCGCCGATGATGTGTGCCGGTGCCGGATCGCCGTGGCGTGCCAGTACGTCGACCTCGAGCACCGATCCGAGCCACGCGCCGAAGCCGAAAATATCCGCCGGCGACAGTGCCCACGCGAACGTGAATGTCATGACAAGGAGCGGCGGGAACAAGCTGTACAACGCAACATCGAGCAGCAGCGGATGGCCGTAATCGGGAGTCGGTTCGTTGACCGCGCCGCTGAGGGCGTCGCCGCCGACCCACAGCACAAAGCCCGCGGCCAGGCCGAGCCAGTGCCACGCGTCCCCGGCAACGAGGCCGAGTGTCGTTGCGGCGATGAGCGCGTGGGTACCGTAATAGCGGAGATACTTCAGCATGCGGGTAATCCGCGCGGGCAGCGACCGCGTGCGCTTCAGCCCGCGCCGGCCGGAGCCGCGGCGAGATTCAGCGCGACGATCCCGGCCACGACGCAGCCGACCCCGAGCGCTTTCAGGCGATGCGGTTTCTCCGCGAGGCAGGCGACGCCGACGAGTGCGACCCCGGCCGTGCCGCCGCCGGCCCATACGGGATAGACCGTACTCACCGGCAAGTGCACGAGCGCCAGGCTCACGAGGTAGAACGCGCCGCCGAACGCGGCCAGCGCGGCGATTGCCGGCACCCGCTTCGCGAAGCCGTCGCTCGCGCGCAGCATGATGGCGGCGGTGACTTCGGCGACGATGGCGCCGCCGACGAGGAACCAGGCGTAATGCATGGGCTTGCGTGCTCCTGTTCAGGTTCCGTGTGCGTGCGTCAACAGCCGGAGCGCTTTTCCGAGACTGTATTGACGAGCACGACCCCGAGCATAATAAGGACGACACCGACCGCCTTCGGCGTGCTCAGGGGTTCACCGAGTGCGAGAACGCCGATGAGCGCGACCCCGGCGGTTCCGCCGCCGGCCCACACGGGGTAGGCGATACTGACCGGCAGGTGTTTCATCACTTTGCTGACGAGGAACAGGGCGAGGCAAAAAGCCGCGAGTGCGACGGCCGTCGGTAGCGGCGCGCTGAAACCCTCGCTGAAACGCAGTCCAATCGCGCCGGCGATTTCGCACGCGATCGCGATCCCGAGCAGCAACCACGCGCCCGTCCGGGTGTCCGCGGCATTCTCGATGGTCGTTTCCATCATCCGGCCTCGCTGTTTCGTTTCGTCATTTTCGATAATATCGAAATGATAATGCGATGACAATACGGGACGACGGGCGCAGGCTTATTGACTGAGCAGGTGCAGATCGCCGAGCAGGGCTGTTTTCAGTCCTTCACTCGCGATGCGGTAGTAGACGAGTTTGCCGTCGTGTTCCGTGCTCAGCCAGCCCGCGTCCTTGAGCAGTTTCAGCTGATGTGACGTTGCCGCAATACTCAATTCGACGACATGCGCGAAATCACCCACGCACAGGCGTTCGCTGTCGACGAGGATCAGCAGGATTTTCAGACGTACCGGGTTTGCGAGCAGTTTGTAGAGTTCCGCCATGCGTGGCAGCGCATTACGGTTCCGGCGCAACAGCTTGCGAGCCCTCGCGACAGCCGCCGGATCAAAACAGTTCGCGGCAGCGGTAGCACGGTCGGGCATCGATGATCCTTCGGGTCACGTGAGACCGCGCTTATTCTGACACACGGACCGGGAGGCGGGGAGGCGCCGGGACGGGCATCTCATGCGTGACGGAACGGCAGCGGCCACAAGCTGAAAACGCGCGACAAGGCCGACAGCGCGAGCGCGTGTTTGATCTCGCCGCCGCTGGCCGCCGCGATGACTTCCTGCGGCGACATCAATTCAATGGCGATGGTTTCACCGTCGCCGAGGTCCTGGTCCTGGTCGCGCCAGGCTGCCTCGGCGAGCCAGTGATGGCACAGGTTGTTGTGGACGGCGGGGTTTGGTTCGACGGCACCGAGGTAGGTCCATTTGTCGGCGGCATAACCGGTTTCCTCGCGCAATTCGCGGGCGGCGGCGGTCAGCGAATCTTCGCCCGGATCGACCATGCCGCCCGGCGGTTCGAGCGTGCTGTACCCGACCCCGAAGCGATACTGGCGGATCATGACGCAGCGGCGTTCGGCATCGAGCGCGACGATGTTTACCCAATCGACGGATTCGAGCACGATCCGATCGAAGGTCTGCGCGTTGCGCGGGTTGCGCAGGCGGTCGATGCGCTTTTCGAACAGCATCAAACCCGCGTCGGGCTCGTAGCGGGAATCGAGCAGTTCCCAGTCGAGCGCGCCGTCCGTCCCGTCGTCAGCGGGGCTCACGTCAGCCCGCGGACGCGGGCCGCGCGGAGTCGGCACCGGAGAGCGTGAAGCCGGCGTAGCCGCGAGCCGCGACGTCGTCACACTTTTCACGGTAGGGTCCGACCCCGCCGATGTAGGGCATGAACAACTGCGGTTTGCCGGGAACGTTCGCGCCCATGTACCAGGAGTTCGCGCGCGGAAACAGCGTGCCGGCGGCGACGTCGTTCACATGGGTGACCCACTCGTTTTCAGCGTCGGCAGATGCTTCGATCGTGTCGACGCCGGTGTCGCGGGCATGTTCGAGGCAATCCGTGATCCAGTCCACGTGCTGCTCGATCGAAATCATCATATTGCTCATGACCGACGGGCTGCCTGGCCCCGTGATCAGGAACAGGTTCGGAAACCCCGCCGTCGCGAGGCCGAGGTAGGTGCGTGGTCCATCCGCCCATTTGTCGCGCAGTGTTTTGCCGTCACGGCCGCGGATGTCGACGTTCACGATCGCGCCGGTCATCGCGTCGAATCCGGTGGCGAACACAATCGCGTCGAACTCGAACGAGCGTTGCGCCGTTTTGATGCCGTTCGCCGTGATCGTCTCGATCGGATCCTGCGTCAGATCGATGAGGTGAACATGCGGCTCGTTGAACAACGCGTAGTAGTTCGTATCGAGACACGCGCGCTTGGAACCGAGCGGAAACGTTTTCGGACACAGGGTTTCCGCCGTTGCGGGGTCTTTCACAATCGCGCGAATCTTGTTACGGACGAATTCCGAGGCCGTTTCATTCGCTTCGGCGCTGACGAGAAGATCGTTGAACTGCTGCATGATGGCGACGAGTTCGCCGGACTCCCAGCCTTCCTCGTAGCGGCGCTGGCGCTCTTCCTCGCTGACGCTGAGCGCGCTGACATCCATGCGCCGGTCGGGCACGCCAAACAGGGAATAGCGGGATTTCTCGCGATGCCCGGCGTAATTCGCCTTGACCGTCCGAACCTCGTCCGCCGTCAGCGGGCGATTGAACGCCGGCAGACTATAGGCGGGTGTGCGCTGGAACACGGTCAGTTCCGCGGCCTGCGCACCGATGATCGGGATCGACTGGATCGCCGAGGAGCCGGTGCCGATCACGGCCACCCGCTGCCCGCTGAAGTCGACGGGTTCGCGCGGCCAGTCCGCGGTGTGATACGTCTTGCCGGTGAAGCGCTCCTTGCCCGGGATGTCGATCGCTTTCGGCACCGACAGGCATCCGGTCGCCATGATGTAGTAGTGCGCCGTGAACTGCTCGCCAGCGGTCGTCGTGATGTGCCAGTCGCGGGATTTCCCGTCGTACGCCGCGGCTGCCACGCGGGTGTCGAAGCGGATGTCGCGGCGCAGATCAAAGCGATCGGCGACATGATTCGCATAGCGCAGAATTTCGGGCTGCGTGGCGTATTTTTCCGACCACTCCCATTCCTGCTGTAACGCGTCATCGAACGAAAACGAGTAGTCGATACTCTTCACGTCGCAGCGCGCCCCGGGGTAGCGGTTCCAGTACCACGTGCCACCAACCCCGTCGGCGGCTTCGAGTACTGTCGCGCTGAATCCGGCCTTGCGTAATCGATGCAGCATGTACATGCCGGCGAATCCGGCGCCGACGATAATGGCGTCATATTTCATCGTGTTCTTCCTCGCGATAATTCCTGGCTTGCGCCGGTGATGCGGATCGCCGGCGGCTTCCCGATCGGTCGCTAGCGTAACAACTCCTGCGCGATGATCAGGTTTCTCACTTCCGTCGTGCCGGCGCCGATTTCGAGCAGTTTAATCGAACGGTACAGGCGGTTGATTTCCGACTCCCAAATGTACCCGGAACCTCCGTGGATCTGAACCGCCTCATCGAGCACGCGATTCATCATCTCGCCGCCGTATTTTACCGACGCGGCGGTCAGTTTGTGGATGTCCCCGCGACCCGCTTCACCGGCCGCGACGGTCGCCGCGGCGGCCAGCGTGCGGTAGTTGAACGTGCGCAGGGTTTCCACCCACACGTACATGTCGGCAAGTTTTTTCTGCACCATCTGGAACTCGCCGATCGGGCGGCCGAACTGCTCACGGGTCTTCGCGTAATCGATCGACAGTTCCAGCGCGCGCTCGCAGATGCCGAGGCAAATCGGCGTAATCATCGCGCGCTCGAGGTCGAGCCCGCTCATGACGACGCGTACACCCTTGTCCTGTTCACCGACGAGATTTCCCGCCGGGACCCGGCAGTCGTCGAACACGAGCTCCGCCGTCTGGCTGCCGCGAAAGCCCATCTTCACGAGTTTTTGCGCCACCCGGAAGCCGGGGAAATCCTTTTCGATAATAAACGCCGAGATGCCATGCTGGCCTTTATCCCGATCGGTCTTCGCATACACGAGCAGGATATCGGCCACCGGTCCGTTCGTTATGTACAGCTTGCTGCCGTTGAGCACGAATTCGTCGCCGTCGCGACGTGCCGTCGTGCGCATCGAACCGAGCGCATCCGAGCCCGCACCCGGTTCCGTAAGCCCGAGCGCGCCGATATGCGTGCCATCGCACAGGCGCGGCAGGTACTGTCGCCGTTGCGCATCGCTCGCGTTCGCGTAGATGTTGTTCACGCACAGATTGTCGTGGGCGACCCAACTCAGCGCGAACGCGTGATTCCACCGCGACATTGCCTGCAGGATCAGGCCGGCGCTCATCAGGTCGAGACCGGCGCCGCCGAACTCTTCCGGTACCGTGATGCCGAGATAGCCGATTTCGCCGAGCTTTGGAAACGCGTCGGCCGGCCACCATTCCTCGTTGTCCATGCGTTCGGACAGCGGGTACAGCTCATTGCGCGCGTAGCGGTCGGCCTGGTCGAGGATTTCGTTCTGATCCGGGGTCAGTTCAAATCCGGAGAAAAGCGCGGCGCCCGTGTCACCCGGGACGATGTCGGCTGTTGCCATGTTGGATCTCGCAGTCTGGTCCGCGCGCGGACCGCCTGGGATCCGTGCGAAGTGTTATTCACTAAAATGCCACATGTGAGCGTACTGGAATTCGCGGGCGCGGACAAATTTAGCTCCGAATCGTGGCCGCGCAGGGATCGCGAGTGCGATATTGCGGCGAAATACTGCGAATTATTGCGCCGGCAACGGGACGCTTAACGTGACCGGGCGCTGCCGGAAAGTGCCCGCTTGAATTTGTGAGTAAGCCTCACTAAACTGCGAAGCCTGGTCGGCGATCCCCGTCCCGGGCGGGCTTCGACCGCGCCATACACCGATCCGTCAGGTAAGCACCCGTGCCCGAAAAGCGCAAAATCGTGCGCCGGCCGCGCGCCGAGCGAACGCAGGAAATCCGCCGCGCGGCGCGCGAGGCGTTTGCCGCGCACGGTTACGCCGGTGCGGTGATGGCCGACATCGCGCACGCCGCCGGCGTCGCCGAGGGCACGATCTACAAGCTGTTCGAAAACAAGCGAGCGTTGCTCGACAGCGTGATGACGGACTGGTACGCGACGCTGACCGACGGCCTGCAACACCAGTTGCGCGGAATCGACGATCCGGCGCAGAAATTGCGGTATGTCATCTGGTACCACCTGACGACGATCCGCACGGAACCGGCGCTGTGCCGGGTGTATTTTCACGAAATCCGCGCGCAGCATGACTACCGTGATTCGGCGATGTTCAAACTGAACCAGGACTACACGAGCTATACCGTCGAGGTGTTGCGCGAAGGGGTCGCCGCCGGGGTGTTCCGTGACGACGTACCGCTGCCGATCGTTCGCGACACGATTTTCGGCGGGCTCGAACATTACGCCTGGCAATTTCTTGCCGGCGCGAAAACGCTCGATATCGAGCACACGACGGAGCAATTCTGGCGCCTGATCGTCGCCGGGATCAGCGCCGGCAACGGGGCGCCTGAACGCATGGACCGACAGCTCGCGCCGATCGTCGAACGACTCGAAGCGGTCGCCGGGCGACTGGAACGACAACCGCAAGGCAGGGGACAGTGATGCAGACGAAGTTCGCGAAAGTGCTGATCGCAAACCGCGGCGAAATAGCGCTCCGAATCATGCGTACGCTCAGGCGGCTCGGGATCGAATCCGTCGCCGTCTACCACGCCGTCGACGCCGCGACCCCGTTCGTCGCCATGGCCGACGAGTGCGCGGAAATCTTCGGCGAGACGCCAACCGCAGCGTATCTGGATGTCGACCAGCTGATCGACGTCGCGCGACGTCACGGCGCTGCCGCGGTGCATCCGGGCTACGGTTTTCTCGCGGAGAATGCCGCTTTCGCCGACGCCGTCGCGGCGGCCGGGATCACGTTTATCGGCCCCGGATCCGATGTGATCCGGCTGCTCGGCGACAAGATCACGGCGCGTACGTTCGTTGGTGAACGCGGCTTCCCGCTCGCGCCATCGATCGGGGTCGACGACGATGACTGGCGCGCGCAGCTTGCCGCAATCGGGTATCCGATCCTGATCAAGGCCGCCGCCGGTGGCGGCGGCAAGGGGATGCACATCGTGCATTCGGCGGGCGAACTCGATGCGGCGCTCGCGAGTGCCCGCAGCGAAGGGCAGCGTTACTTCGCGGACGCGCGTATTTATTGCGAAAAATATCTGTCACATCCGCGCCATATCGAAGTCCAGATCCTCGCCGACGAGCACGGACACTGCGTGCATCTGGGCGAGCGCGACTGTTCCGTCCAGCGTCGCTTCCAGAAAGTGATCGAGGAGACGCCGGCACCCGGTCTCGACCCCGCGCTGCGCGAGGAAATCTGTACGACGGCCGTCGCAATCGCCACCGCGGCGGGCTATACGAATGCCGGCACGGTCGAGTTCATCCTCGGCGACGGCGGCGAGTTCTATTTTCTGGAAATGAACACACGCCTGCAGGTGGAACACCCGGTAACGGAAATGGTGACCGGCATCGATCTCGTCGAAGCGCAGCTGCTGATCGCGGCCGGTGAACCGCTGCCGTTCGCCCAGCACGATATTCAGCATCGCGGTCACGCGATCGAGATGCGCATTTGCGCCGAAGACTGCGACGCCGGATTTATCCCGGCAACCGGCACCATCGCGTTACTGCGCGATGCGACGGGCGCGGGGGTGCGCATCGACAGTGGCCTGTGCCCGGGGATGGCGATAACGAGTGCGTTCGACCCGATGCTCGCGAAACTCATCGTGCATGCTGCCGATCGCGACGCCGCGATCGCGCGCGCCGCGGATGCCGCGGCGATGCAGGTGATACTCGGCGTGACCACGAACCTCGGCTTTCTGCAGCGCGTGCTGCGCCACCCGGCGTTTGCGGCCGGCGAGGTGCATACGCATTTTATCGAGCAGCATGCCGAGGCGCTGCGACGACCGGCCCCCGCACCCGAGCGCACGGACGCTATTGTGGCGATCGCGGCGCTGAACGAACCGGGCTTCCGGCGCCTCGTCTACGACACACCGCCGCTGCACGCGGCGATCGGCGCGTGGAGGAACACGTAATGGCGACGAAGTTTTGCTTCCTCGATGAGGAATACGCGCTGGCGCCGGTGCGGCGGGCGGCGACCGTCACACTCGCCATCGACGGGCGCACGTTAA
>MRWG01000684.1_pt1 | contig 30693 bp, 20 predicted proteins | sample 1013341 | NCBI WGS metagenome assembly MRWG01 (sample SAMN06117577, study PRJNA244670) | biofilm metagenome | biome: Water; feature: Cathode Biofilm; material: Biofilm; isolation source: microbial consortium enriched at the cathode of a solar microbial fuel cell | place: USA: District of Columbia ... | reverse complement strand
ACGCCACAGCGCCCGCATCTCATCCAGGACACTCATTCGATCCGCCTCCGCTTCTGGAAAGCCAATGATCGAATCCGTCCCGAGCGCGACCGTGATGCCCGCATTCATCATGTCGCGGTACCGATGAGCTCCGAGGGACTGCTCATGAAAAAAGTACGCGCTGGCGCGTGGGCAATACGCGATGACCGTCCCGCTTGACGCGAGAACATCGATGTCGCCATCGCTGCAATCGTTGAGGTGTGCAGCCAGCCACCGACGTTTCAACAGGACATCGCGCACGTGCTGCACCGGAGATCGATGCAGACCAAATTCCGCCGCGGTGGCAGGCGTCCACAGTGAGATCGATTCAAGAAAGTCGCGGAGCGGGCCTTCGCCAGCCTCAATGAGTCGCCGCTCATTCATTGACTCTGCGAGATGCGTCGTGACTGGCAAGTCATGCTCAGCCGCGAGCGAGGCGACACGTTCATACAACGCCTTCCCCGCCGAATACGGCGCATGGGGCTGAAGACCAATCCGAACACCATGCTCCGTGAATGCAGTTGCTCGCAGGAGCCCTTCAATTTGCGTCGCTGAGGTCAGTCCATCGCCGAGGCCGAAGCATTCCAGAAACGAGTTGCCAATCAATGGCGACGAACGAAGCTCCTGCACGGGAACAAGCGACAAGGCGCCAACGATGTCCCCCACTGCAACCACACCGCCGTGTCGGCTGAGTTCAATGCCGCGGCGGACGCTTGCGGAAATCGCCGAGTCTTCGACAGGTCGGCGCCGGCGCACATCGGCCAGCCAATCCGCGAAATCCATCTCAGGCGAGTAAGGCCTCGGACCAACACACGTCAGATCGAGATGCGTATGCGCATTGACGAACCCCGGCGAAATCAGCGCATCACCACGATCACACCGTCGAATCGACTCACTCGTCGCGAGTGATTCAACGCGGTCCCGATCGCCAGCTTCCATCAGCTCCGCGCCCAACCCATCGCGGTCATGACGAATCAAGACCGCGCCCGGCGACGCGATCGTCCCCCGGTCGTCGGCGATGGCGTGTGCGAAATAGAGGGTGAGCGGAGGATTCATGGCAGGAGCGGCGCGTGTCCGAAGGACTCCCTGAGTGGTGGACGCGCCGGATGTCGCGGTAGGGTATGCTCTCGCCTTGCGGCGGGAGGCGCCGCGATACATACGTCGATCCAAGGATGAAGGAGCATCACAATGGTCGTTCGGATGATCATGCTTGTGGCGTCGGCGGCGATCGCTGCCGGGCTCGGCGGCTGCGTCAATCAGCAGGAATACGACAGCCTCTATCAGACCAATCGTTCGCTTGAAGAGCGCAACGTCATGTTGCAGCAGGAGTTAGACGCCGAGAAAACGGCGGCTGGCCTGCTCCGTGACCGCGTCCTGAATGCCGATGACGCTTTGGCGGACGCCCGCACTCGAAACGCTGACCTCCAGAGCCAGATTCTTCGCCTTCGCGAGGATTACCGCCAGCTCGCTGGTCGCCTGAATAACATCGCGGTGACGCCGCTCGATCCGGTGACGGATGAGGCTCTGCGCAAGCTGGCCGCCGCCCACCCGGACCTCATGCGATACGACGCAAGTCGCGGCATGATCCAGCTCACCAGCGATCTGACCTTCGCGCTCGGCTCCACCGAAGTCACATCCAACGCCCGCAACGCATTGACCCGAGTGGCGCAGGTGCTCTCCAGCCCTGAAGCGTCGCAATACGATGCGCGAATTGAGGGACACACGGACAATGTGCCGATCGGCCGTCCCGAGACGCGTCGTCAGCATCCGACGAATGTTCACCTCTCCGTGCACCGTGCGATTTCAGTTCGCGACGTGCTGTCCCAGGCAGGCGTGTCCGGCTCTCGATTGCAGGTCGCCGGCTGGGGCGAGCATCGTCCGGTCGTCGCGAACCCGGCCAGTGGCGGCAATGCGTTGAATCGTCGCGTTGAGATCTACCTGATTCCTGGTTCAGGATCCGGCGATGTTCAGGTCGCGGCGCCGCAGGCGCAGCCGGCGATGCAGGAAGCCAACGCCGAAGAGCCCCTGAAGTAACGGACCCCTTCCATGTCCGGCGAATTGACTGGGAAACGCGCGCTCATCTTCGTAGGCGATGTCTATGAAGACTTGGAGTTGCTGTATCCCCGCTATCGCCTGATCGAGGCGGGCGCCGAGGTCACACTGGCTGGTCTGGACGCCAAAGGCACAACGTACCGCGGGAAGCACGGTTACCCAATCCAATCAGACGCCTGTGTTCGTGATGTCGATACTGATCAGTTCGACGCGTTGATCGTTCCCGGCGGCTTCATGCCCGACCGCCTCCGCCGGGATGATGACGTCAAACGGATCACCGCGGACATGCATGGCGCCGGGAAGCCCGTAGCCCATATTTGTCATGGGGGCTGGATACCGATCAGTGCGGGGATTGTCAGCGGATTCACGGTCACCAGCACGCCCGGGATCAAGGACGATCTGGTCAATGCCGGCGCCACCTGGAAGGACGAGGAAGTCGTTGTGGACCGGAATCACATCACCTCGCGCCGGCCGGACGACCTGCCGGCCTTTTGCCGCGCGGTCATCGCCGCGATGTCGTCCTAACGCCCCGCTCTGGCGTCCCGAACCGTGCGCCGATACGCTCATCAACCAATGAAACGCGCAATCACACTCCTGTTGTGCTCCATGGCGGCGGCGACGTCGGGATGCATTCATTCATCGACCGAGGAATGGTCGCTTGGCGGCGTCGTGACGCTGGAAGCAATCAGTCCGGCTGAGGACCTGGAGTCGGAACTCGAGTTCGAGCACTACGACGTGTTCGATCGCTCGGCCTGGCCGCAGGAAGTCGTGCTGGCGCCGAATGACCAGACCACGGAGCTCCCCCGCTTTGTGAGCGACGTGCAACATGGGAAGAATACGCCGCGTCAACGCGCCGAGTACCCGACAGCGCTGAGCGCGGTCGATCGCGACCTCTCGGAGAAAGGTCGCATTCTGGATGCCATTGCGCAGCCTTTCTGGGCGGGGCTGGATGTCATCCTGATCCCCTTCCGAACCAAGCATCCAACCGTGCTCTGGTATGAACGTTCACGCGAAACGATCGAAGGGGCCGACTCCATTTCCGCGTCGAGTGGACAGGGTTCATGAGCGGCGCCCCGGTGGACAATGTCGAACTGGATGATCGCGGACTTCCAGTGGGCGGTCGCCCCTTCAAGCCGGAGTGGGAGACCACGCCCCGGGAAGTCAAAGCAAAGCTCGACAGCGAGAGCGACGCCCTCGTGCTGATTGATTGCCGTCGTCCCGAAGAGCATGAGCATTGCCGCATTGAGTCGCCGAATCAGCGGCTTGTCCCCATGCACGAGACATGGTCGCGGCTGAAGGAATTGTCTCCGCTCAAGGACAAGGAAGTGGTTGTCTACTGCCACACGGGTCGGCGCAGTTTGTGGGTCGCCGCGTTCCTGCGCCAGGCCGGCTTCAAAGACGTGAAGTCCATGGCCGGCGGCATTGACGTGTGGTCGATTGATATTGATTCATCCGTGCCGCGCTACTGATCCGAACCGCGCCCGTCAGGAAGCGGATCCGCAAAGTATTCACAAGCAAAACAAAAAAGCCGCCCCGCGCCGGATGGGCGTGACGGGACGGCTTGAAATGAGCTGTCGTGGTCGTGCGAATGCGATCGCGGTTTAACTGCCCGGCAACTCCACCTGCATCAACACGCGCGGCCTGTCATTCGGACGACGCACATTCGACCGATCAAAGATGACGAGCACGCGCCGCTCAAACGTCGGCAGCAGGCCCGGGTTGTCTTCAGACACATTCGCCAGCCCATGCGGGTTGCCTGGATTCATGAGCGCCGCGATTTCATCCGCCTGCGTCATGCTCGCGGGGATGGTGATGGCTTCGATGTCCTTGGGGTCATAGGCGCGGATGATGAACCATGCCGTGAAGATGTCGCTGCGAGTGGAGACGATGTTGCTGACCGCGCGATATAGCGCCAGTCGTTCTTCAGGATCGTCCTGTGCTTCGAAGCCAGTGATAATCGGGCGGAGGTCAAGCGGAATGGCGTCGTTGCTTGTGCCATTGGCGCCGAGTTCAAGGAACGCATGGCTGCCCGGGAAGCCAGCATCCAGCGTGCCGACAGGGTCCGGCCCCCACGGCGTCCAGGCGCCGAGCACAGAAAGTTCACCACGAGACTGGAATCCAAGCGACCACGGCGCATTGGCGCCCGGCGAGCGCAGACCTGGAATCTGGGTGTATCGCTGCGGCATGTCGCGCTGCGGGATGGTGTCATCCGAAACATTGTTGGAATTGCTCGGCACCTGCTGATCGCGCCGGCGATACCGCTCAATCCAATCATGACGACCATCGAAGACGCCGTTGTTGGGCGTCCAACCTGAAATGGAAGGCACACTGAAGCTGAACTGATCCCACGGATCGACGAGCGGCAGCAATTCCAGCACACGTCGAGGCGCTGTATTTACATTCACACGACCGCGTGCGACGCCATCAGGTGTGGGCAATGCATCAAATGCATCAAAGACGCGCAGTGCGAGCGGCACGGCGAGTTGATCCGGAATCGCATTGCCGTTGTTGCCCGTCAACGCCGCGAGATCCGGAACACCAGACACAACGGACTGCTCACCATTCAGGATGAACCGAGATGGATCGAGCACGCCCAGGTATGGATTCGGGGTGGACGCGACGTTTGGGTTGTAGAAGTAATGCGCATCCCAGCCGAGTTGCTCAGATACGGTGACCCATTTGCCGAGGCCGAAATCGCCGCTGAGATCCCATGCGGTTGAGATATCAGGCGGACCTGACGTCATATGCACATACATGTGCGTGAAAGCGTTCAGCAGCCCAAGCTCGCTCGTCGCAAAGAGCGGACCGTTGGGTACGAAGAGCTCAAAGTTGGGGAGCGTCAGACTTCCCTTGTCTGCAGGTTCACCTGCGAGCAATTCGATTTCTTCGAGCGCAATGATCTCGTCATAGATTTCAGAAATGGGAAGCGCCGGCTGGCCATTCTGGCCAACGAGCCACGCATGACCGACGGCGCTGCCGGTTTGGGTCACATGGAGATTCTCGCTCGGGCGTTCCACGACGTACGCGGGGTAACCGGACGCGGAATTGGCGACCGGTCGGCGAAGGCTTGCCTGCGTGGCAACGCGCACAGCGGTGGAATTCACCGTCGTCGGCCCGCCGGGGTTGCCGGCGATGAACTCATCAAACTGCACAACCTGACTCAGTGAGCCTGGGAACGGATCGGTGCTTGGGGGTGAAAGGCGATCGACGAGTACCTGAACAGTACTGGCGCCCCCACCGGCCAAATCACGGATGAGCAGCACCGGCAGCGACTCGCCAGCAAAGGCGCCGAACATATCCGCCTCGTCAGCCACGATGGCCGAGCCAATCGGGTCATCAAGGTATTCGCGAATCTCGGCCGGCGCGTCGTTCCCATTTCCGACGAATTCATCGAGCAGCGCGTCTCGAGCTTCATCCCAGTGAGCTTGCGCCGCGCCGATTGGATTGATTGGTTCGCGGAAATGGTAGAACACAATACGGCGACCTGCTGGAAGAATGCCGCCGCCATCGATTGCAGCCGAAAAATCAAAATTGAAATCGTCAGTCCCGTTCTCAATGCGAACGGTATACCCCGCGAGGTCGAGGTCCTCTTCCCACGGATTGCCGATCTCAACAGCAAAGAAAGAGCCGAGTTGATGATCCGGCAGATTGGGATCAACTTCCTGACTCGTGCCAACGACGTTGAGGTTTGCTTCCGGATTGGCGTAGAACGAAGCCGAGAGCGCATGTACGAGGAATGGTTGGCGATCCAGTCCAACAAGCGTCACGCCATGGTTGGGCGCTCCGATCAACTCTTCAGGCAGAGCCGCGGACTCGGGACCAGTAAACACTTCACCAATGGGCGTGTTGATCGGGTCGCCCCAGATATCGCCCTGCGGGAAACGCACACCCAGTGGCACGGCGTTGGAATCATTAATCGCCGTGAGCACCGAAGGGTTCTGCCCGAGGAAGTAGTCCATGTTGAGCTGATTGAACAGCCGAATCACTGTCGGCTGTTCAGTCGTTGCGCTGCCAGGCGCGCCTTCAAGATCGATCGCGTCAGAGAGATTGGCTGCAAGCGATGCAGCGCGAAGAATCGCATATGCCGCACCGATGTCGTCCTGCCCACCGGGCGCCGCCGCGACAATATTCGGGCTGAGGCCATACAGCGGCGCCACCGCAGTGGCCGGGCCGGTCTGTCCCCCGCCGTAGTGCAGGTCAGCGTCCTGCGCAAGTTGCGCGTACGCGATTGAATCAACCGTGTCGAGCGGGCTCATGAGCGGGCGGTTGGTCGCGAGCGGCGCCAGCGCCCAAACAAAACCAGCGAATGAATCCTCAACGGCCGTGCGGATTCGGTCCACCGTGTTGGGCGTGCCCGTCGGGTTCACGAACCGTGAGAGCGCCATGCGTTGCGTCGTGAACGAACGCTCGTATTCGGGCGCCGTATTCAGGACCGGAACAGGGCCGATTGATCCTTCGCCGCTGATGGTGGTCAGCAGATGGCGAATGTCTTTGCGCAGTCGCTCAAGTTTGTTCTGATTGGTGTACTGCCCCGCCGCGGGCATCAGCGCGTACTGATTGCCGTACGTGCGGACCGAATCTGCCAGGAGATCCCATTCCTTGGCTCGCATCGGACCGAGGCCGGGACCGTTCACGAAATCGGTGTAGGTCGGCGCTGTGCCCGGCAGGAACCCGGCGTTGTTCGTGAAGCCGCCGTCGAGGCGCTGCTCCAGTCGCGACACGAACGAGCGGAGGTTGTAGCCGTTATAGGCGCGGAGATCGATCTCATCCCGCAACGGATACGCGAGACCGGAGGACGCCAGCGGATTGAATGGATTGGATCCGAACGCCTGCCAGACATGAGCGCGCTCGAATCGCTTGATATCCAGCGCTTGGATCAGCGACGGGTCAGGATTTGAATCAGAGTCGCCATACAACGTGCCGCCCGGCCACTCGTTCAGAAAATCGTTTTCCTCGCCCAGGGCCAACGTGCCGTTGTTATTCAGCGTCTGGAGTTGTTCAAGAATGCTTGGCGCACGCACGCCGCGATTGACGTGCAATTGCCATGAGCGCTCCAGCGCGCTGTCAACCTGAGGTGACTGGTTGTAATTCAATTGATTCGACAGGCGAATATCAGGGTGCGCCGTCGGCGCCAGCGATCCAGTTGACGCGTCGATGGATTGCGCGCTGAACGACTGCGATGCGATCAATCGGAACAGATCAACATCCGCAGGCGTGCGACCGTCACCCCAAAGCTCGTCTGGCGAAATGGACGAGTCAGCGCCCGGCGGGTAGCCATACGCCAGGTGCGAATTCACATTCGCCAGCGCGGAATTATCAATGATGCGCGCCGCCACCACCCAGCGAAGCCCGAAGGCGTTGCCAAGCAGATCGAGCTCCTGCCAGCGCGAGTCCGGGCGGCCATCGCCATCCGTGTCCGCCCAGAATCGTTCATCGGCCGGAAGGAACTCACGCTGGCCGATGTCGGGCGCGGGCGGCGCAGCGGGCGGCCAATAGCCGACTTCCTGCAGATCAGACATCTGGAGGTCAAAGATCTGCTGATTCACACCCAACTCAGGACCGTTCGGCCGACCGGTGAACGGATCCGTCCATACACCCGACTGGCTCCGATTGAGCGTCAGACTGGCGCCGGGATAACCCGGACGGGCGCCGCTGGTGTAATTCGGCGGCTCCTGCAACAGGAACTGCGCGAGATCGACGAATCGGCCGCGATCGCGGGCCCATCCCTGAAACGACGATGAGTCGCGCCAGCGATACGCGCTGTTCAGGTTGGTGATCTGCGGCCAGGTATCCCATTCCGTGAAATCACCGAATGGTCCATTGGTCGTGTCAATCGGCTCCACGGGCGACAGCCAGGCGTCATCCGCATAGGCGCGTTCGTTCAAATCGACGTCAAGAATGGCGTTTGATGTAGGACTCGGCGTCGGATTGCCGGGCGTCGGGACGCTCAGATCCCACGTCAATGCGCTGGCTGGCTGCGTCACGCCGGCCTGGCCGGCATACGTCCACGGCACATCGGCGTACTCGCCGTCTTCAAACGCCTTCGGCCAATTAGGCTGCGAGATATCGAACGGATTCGTTCGCGGCGTCGCCGAGTTCACAATGCGGTTGCCGAACAAATCCGCCGCGAGCAGGGATTGAAGGTACGCCGTGACAACGCCCACCTGCTGCTGCAGGTTCTCCTGCCGTTGATAGGCGTCCGTGCTGCGCCGATCGACGCGAACCACGGTGACATAGGACACCGCCAACGCCGCGAGCACGGCGAGGACAGCGACGGCGAGAACGAGCACACTTCCGCGACGGCGGCGGTGCGGGGAGGCGCCGATGTGCTGAGCTTGTTGTCGTTTCATGAAGTTCATCACTTCACACCTCCGGTTGCGTGCGCCACCGTGGCGCACAAGTCGCCTCTCACATTCTTACTCTTGCGGCGCCACGTCGAACACATATTCAAACGTGCGACCGCCTTTGATTCGATTCTGCGTGTCGTGCAGCGTCATGCGCACACGAAACTGCAACTTCTTCGGGAACGCTTCATCCGTGAAGCCGCCGGAGAGGCTCGGCGTTCGAAATGGCCAGATGGCCAGATATTCAGGCGTGTTCTCTGGAGCGCCGCCCGAAACCTCCTGGTTGTACGGGGGCGGGAAACCTTCATCCGCGCTGCTGGCAAAGAACGGGTGCCGCGTTTGCGTTGGCTGCACGACCGTATTGCTGAACAACCGGCCATAGCCCTGCGGCATGCTGCGCCATTCTTCGTAGCCCACTTCCGGTTGCTGCGTCGCATCCGCGCCGAAGAACGGCGCGAAGTTGTTTGACGCCGTCGGCGTCGCGCCGAAGCTCGGCGGCTGACCGGTCAACTGGCCATTCGGATCGAGCGTGTTCAACCAACGCTGCACGGTCGATCGCGTCGTGAACTCATTGTCAGGATCCAGCGGCGTGATGTCGATCCAAACGCGATCACCGGGGCGGAATTCGGGCGTTCCATCGTTGTTGATGTCGATGTCTTCCTGGGCAACGGGCCAGTCCGGGTCGGCAAGCCGCCACGCAATCTCGAAGTTGCTGCAATGATTCGCGAGAATGGCGTGCGCATCCATGTAGACATCTTCAGGGTCGCTCGGCGCTTCGAAATTGGCGATCTCGTAGTTGATGCTCGCCGTGTCGCGAATCCGGTCGAAATGGGCGGGCTGATCATCCGCGAGGATGCGCGTGAACGAGCCGGCGATCGCCGAACGAACGCCGCGCCGCGTCAGGTAGTACGACTGGTTATTGCTGAGTCCGGGCTCCGGTCGCTGCCACAGCAATCCGCGAACGGTTGGAACAAAGTTCGTCGCGCTAAATGTGCCAAATTCGTTGTCCGGAATCGCGTTGGCCGACCACGACAGGTATGGATCGGAAAAGGCGCCAATGCCGAAGCGCCCATCACTAAACGCATACGAGCGCTGATTGGCGAACTCCGGGGGCGTCGTCGGGCTGGATCCGCTCGGCCACGGCTCGCCTTCGAGCCAGCGTCGAACATCCGTCAGCGTTTGCGCGATCATATCAGTGCGACCGTGATGAATCAGGCGCATGCCCGGCGGTTCATACAGATCGTTGAATTGATTGACGATGCCGCTGCGCGGTCCCTGGAAATCAAGGTCGTAGCCGTAGCCGCCGCCATTGACGCCCCAGAAGCGATCAAGCGTTTCAAGGTCGCGAATGAAGGGCGCGTATTCGCGCTCATTGCCAAAGACGGTGTAGCTGTACGGGCTCTCACCATTTCCCGCGGCCGTGCCGCCCGCGAGCAACAACGCCTGGCGACCCAGCAACCACTCCGACGCGTATTCGTTTCGGCCCGTCGCATCTGCGAAATCAGCCGAATTGCCGTAGAACGAATTCAGCATGACCGCATATCGATTGGGATCGGTCAAGGCGCCGCCATCGGGAACGCCTTCGCCGAAGTCGCCATCCGGAATGAACATGCGCTGCGGCACGCGCGGTGGGTTGTTGGCGGCGTCGTCCGGCGGCCAATTGGGGTCGGACGGCGGGCGCAGCATATGGCCGTAGTAAATTCGCGCCGCCGGCGCGCTGGCCACCGTGTTGCCGGACCGGCTCTGCTCGAACGACGTGTACGTGCCGCCGATCGGCGCTTCGGCCAGGAACATCAGCTCATCCAGGCGCACCGTGACAGCGCGGCTGCCATCTTCATAGGGAGCGTTGAACAATCCATCGCCGATGTCGCGAATGTCCGCGTCGCGATCCTCCATCGTCAGGTAGATCGCGCGTTCATCCGGATCAAGTGAGCCATTTCGGTTGATGTCCCCTGCTTCGCGCATTCGAATCGCAATGAAGGTGTCTTCGGAGCGCATCGCGGAGAGCGCTGCAAAGTCATCACGAAGCTGGCGCTCAATGGAGCGGGCCATCTGTTCCACTTCTGTCACGGCTGAGCCGACACTGACCAAACCTCCAACGCTTCGGAAGATCTGGCCAATGCCGACGATCAGAAATGACACCACACCGACCGCGACCAGCAGTTCGACAAGCGTGAAGGCGCGTGTTCCGGCGCCGCGTCGGGTTCTCAATGTGAAACGCATTCGAATCATTCGTGTGCTCAACGGTGTTCAGCGAAGGACGATTGGCACGAGCCGCGCATCAACAGGGCGGACTTTCCATCGCGTGTCGTCCTGGCTGTCCGCATTCTCAATTTCGGGGTTGAGGACAAAGAGTGTGATCGTTTCCATCTGTGAGGCGTCCTGCGGCACGACGGCGGTCAGGTTCACGCGCGGCGCATCGTCGAGGTAGCCACGAAGAAAGTTGCTTGCGTTCTCATCGGGCAACTGATTGATGACGCGGATGACGTTGTCGCTCCCCGGGCCATTGCTCAGGTTGGCATGCTTCATGAGCAGTCGCTGCCCCGGCTGCACAATCCAGGCCTCGTCGGGGTCGTCGCTGACGCGCAGGTAATACTGCCGCCGAATGTCATCCCAATGGAGCTCGGCGTCCACTTCGCGCACCAGCGCGCGCTGATCGGTCGGGTCGAAATGCTCTGGAGTGATGAGCGGGAACTGGTCGTCATTGAGTCGCGGGCGTGACTGGGGCTGGAGCGAATACGTCAGCACCATCGCCTGGCTGATCTCGCCGAGACGACGAAAGAACAGGACGAAGCCGCCTTCCGGGCGCTGGCCGGCTGGAGGGAACCGCTCGTCGTCAACGTAGAAGAGTCGTTCGTTCAGTGAAAGCAGGTCCGTGCTCTTCCACTCGTACGGCAACACTTCGATGAAGCTGATCCACTTGTCCGCCGCAAGCAGTGATGAGAGATTGAATCGCTCGATGTACGCGTTCCGGCCCTGCACTGATGGCACAAGTCGGACTTCGATAGTGTCAGAGCCGATCACGCCGTTGCGATAAAGCGTGATCATCGCCGTGACGTCTTCGTCCGGCGGGGGCGGACTTGTGCTGAAGAAATCAAACGTTTCAGGCGCGCCGGCGAGGCCGCCGGTTTGCGATACGGAAATTCGAATGACGAGAGAACTGGGCGTGATGTTGCGCCGTGCGAAGTCCGCAATGGCGCCTTGAAATGGAGGGCCACTGCCTGACGCGTCATACGAGCCGGCGCCAAGCACGGTTTGGTCGAGCGGGTCCCCGGAAACATCCGTTTCATCGTTCTGATAGACCACGCCGCCGGACGCATTCGCAAGGAAGAACGCGCTCGGGCTCAGCGATGACACATCAAGAATGGAGCCCTCCACCGTCGGCGCGAGCGAGCGGACCCATCCCCACTGGCCATCAGGCAGATCATTCATGATCTGCGAGGGATCGCCATCAATGCGCCCCAGCTTGCGCGTGAGCGTCGCTTTGGCGTTCAGGCCAATCGCGACGGCCCGCTGAATTTCAGACGACGTCTGCTGCTGCTTCGCGGCGCCGGCAAATACGGCGCTGATGCCGAGGATGCCGAGGCCAAGAATGACCACCGCAAGCATCACTTCCAGCAGACTGAATGCGCGATTGCTCAGCGCGCGGGGCGCCGGCGCTGCCTCCCCAGGGCGCCGGTCGCCAATCCGCGCCGCTGAGCAATACTGAAACGTCTGTGCAGAGTTGAGCTGGTTCATCGCTTCACCGTCGCTCCCGTGTACCTGTTGAATCCGATGATCTGCGCGTTCTCATCGATCCACGCGCTCATTCGTCGCGTGATCTCGGAATCGATGTAGTTCAGCTTCTGATCACTGGAATTGGTTGGACGGGGAGGCAATGAACTATCCGGTCGCACCAGCCATGGACGATCCACGCCGGCGCCGGTTTGCAATTCGCGCAAATCCACGATCGCCAGCAAACTGGCTGATCGCATTCGCACCTCTGGATTCGGTCGCGTCAGATCGATCGCCGAAGGATGCAGGCATCCGGGATCGAACCGATCCGCGTGGTCGTACGGACGCACCACGGCGCCCGACTCGTCCAGCGGTTCATTTGGCCATTCGATGTACGCATCGAGCGGCGTGGTGCCGAGGCCGGACCCGAAGTTCGCGCTGACAGAACCGTCCGGTCGAAACGCGATCGCGAACGTCATCGCATGACGGACCGCCGCGCGCGCTTCATCAAAATTGCCGCTGGAGTCTTCGCCATTCATCACGCGCCATGGATCGTCGCCTTGATTGATGAACATGCGCGCATCGTTGCGAGGAAAGATCCAGGGGATGATGTTGTTGTCGAGGTTGTTGTCGCCGTCATTCAGGATCTCACCGGCGTACCACCGCTGAAAGTCAAACTCCGGTCCTGCATTGGCGCTGCCGATGGCGTCAACGTCGCCATCCTCATCCTGATCAAGAATGGGCGGATTCGATCCATCGAGATCGATCTCGGGAATTTGGTGTGACAACCCAAAGACCGCCGTGCCGGGCGGGAGCTCGATCGGAGCGCTGAAGCGCAACGGGTGATACGCGGCCGCGCTCGTGCCGACGCCCGTGGGCGTCAGGTCTTCAGCGCATTCGGGCTCGATGTTGGACGTGCCCTGGGGCGGGCCCATCTCAAACGTTGCCGAGTCACCGGAAGGCGCCAGCTCCAGCACCTGCATGGTGTAGACCTGACGATCGATGTCGAAGAGGAAGGCGACGGCCGTCGGTCGGCCGGATTCCATCGCCGCGGCTCGTGCGCGGCCGAGCGTCGCGGTGACGGCGTTGACCGCGCCCGTGTAGTTCGTGGATTGCATGATGCGCGCCACCGAAGGCACGACGGCGCCAAGCACGATCACGATGAGCGCCACGACCACCAGCAGTTCAACGAGCGTGAACGCCGCCGCATCGCGTGCGCAATTCGAACGAGTTGATCGTCTTGCATACATCATGGCATCAGCGCCTGAATGACATCGACATTCACTCGGAAATCAATATCGATTGGCGCGGAATAGAGATTGTCGTTGCGCGCCTCACGGAGCGCACGATTCCAGAAATCATCATCATTCTCGCCCTGACGCTGCGTCAGGTTGAATCGCGCCACGATCTCCGGGATTTCACGCGGATGGCCGTAGAAGCCATCGGGTCCGGCGGAGAAAAAGTACGGGCGACCGTTGACGCAGGAGCCGTACAACTCTTGCGCATCTGCGAATTCCTCGAGTGATGATGCGGCCGATCGGTCACGCCGGTTGTTCGGATGCACGTAGTAGATCAGTGACTGCTCAAGCATGGGCCAGGCGGTGTCGGCATTGACGCCGCCGCTGTCGCCTTGCAGGCCTTGCCAATCATCGACCGCCCACGCGTCAACAACGGATGGAGCGGAGTTCGTCAGGTTTCCGATGGGGCAGTTCGCACCGGCGCTGACGACGTCTTCAGGAATGGCCGTCACAATCAGGAACTGCGAGGGCAGTTGCGACAGGATGGAGTCAACCGCGCCAATGCCTCGCGCCTGACGGATAAACACAGACGCATCGGGCCGCTGCGGCATGATGTCGGTGTCCATCATGTACGTCGAATCAGTGACGATGGGCGATCCATCAACGTCGCTGCCGTAGGGCCCATCCCCACCAGGGACGCACGCATACGCCTCTCGCACAAACGGCGGAATGTTGTTGGCGTTGGCGATCATGTACTCATCGAGCGCTCGATTCAGCGCTTCGAGTACGCCTCGCGTCTGGCTCTTCTTTTGATTGCCTGTGATGGCGACACCAGCGCCGATGAAGAGCCCGATGAGCACCAACAGGATGGTGATCACCACCAGCAGTTCAAGCAGCGTGAACGCGCGCCGAGATGGACGATGTTGGATCATCATGGCGTCGTCCTGATGTTGTCTTTGATGGGTTCAATGCGTTTGACCTCGTCGATCGACGTCGAGCCGCTGGCAGTGAAGAACGCGTCTTCGTCCACCTGCTCAATCGCCATCGGGTCGGTGCGGTCCGTGTCGCCGTAATCCATGTCGGCGCCCGCGGACAGCAGCGCATACGGCGCGCGGAGAATGTCAGGATCGAGCAGCGGATCACCGCCGCGGCTGCCGCTGAGCGGCGACGTGAGGTGCTGATTCACGCTGTCGTAGCTGCGCAATTCAATCGGCACACGATTGGGCGACGTCTGCACCGTGCCGGCGATGTCGGCGCGCGTCGGCCAGTCCTTGTAATACCGAATCGGCATATCCCAGCGATCCACGAGGACGAACAGGTCGCCTTCGGCTTCTCGCGGGCCGGTCGCATCGCCAAACGTGGCTTCGTATTCCCACGAAAAGAATTCCGAAATCTCCATCGCGTCCGCGGAGTCGAGGAACGGGAAATCCGACACTCGTGCGCGGCGCAGGACATCCGTGCCATCGCCTATGTCGATGTACGGTCCGTAGACGCGGCCGCTGGTGGGCGCCATGTGGTCGTCGCGCTCGCGCGCCCCGCCCCACGACCGGTCCCGACCGGGATCACGAAAACCCGGACCGGCCTGTCCGTCATGACGGTCCGGCGCTTCACCCTGGCCGTAATCCATTGGATCCGGCGCCAGATCGCCCACGCCAAGCAAATACACCGTCAGGGAGTACGGACTGAAGTACCGGTGCTCTTCAAGCTCCATCGCGCGCTGGGCGGGATCCGGAATGGAGTCCATCGCATGCTTGTGACCATCGATCAGCGGCGGGAGGTAGCCAAAATCCTGCTTGAACTGTTGCATGCCCGTCTGAATGTTGTTCATCAGACTCTGCGTCGCCGCGTCCTTGCCCGCCGCCAGGGCGCCGCTGAAGGCGACGGCAAGCAGCGCGACCAGAAGCACGATGATCGCAATCACCACGAGCAGCTCAATCAGCGTGAAGGCGCTTCGGCGGCCATTCGAATTGTGTCGTCGTGGATTCATTATTGGTTCAGCGAATTGATCATTTCGACCATGGGCAGGAACATCGCGACGACGATGGTGCCGACCATGCCGCCCAGAAGGATGACCATGAAGGGCTCAATGAGCTTCACGAGCGAGCCGATCGCCACATCGACCTCTTCGTCGTAGTTGTCGGCGATCTTGGTGAGCATGGAGTCCATGTCGCCGGTTTCTTCACCGACGTCAATCATGTTGACGACCAGCGCATCACACACCTTGGTTTCGCGCAATGGCCCGGCGAACGATTCACCTTCGCGAATGGAATCGTGAACCTTGCCAAGAGCGCGCTCATACACCCAGTTGCCGCAGGTGTCGCGGGTAATGATGATGGCTTCAAGGATCGGAACGCCGGCGCTGATCAGCGTGCCGAGCGTTCGCGTAAAGCGCGCGATCACGGTCTTGCGAATCAGCGTGCCGAAGACCGGGAACTTCAGGAACGTCCAGTCAAAGGCGGCCCGCCCAGGATTGGTCTTGCGGAGTAGCTTGTAAACGACGAATGCAATTGGCAGCGAGCCAAGCAAGATAATGGCGCCGGGGAACGACTGGTCGGGCTCGTTGCCGGCGACCCAGCGGCTGAACGTAATCAGCCCCATCGTCAGACCGGGAAGCTCAATGCCGAAGTCGAGGAAGATCTCCTCGAACTGCGGAATGATGAAGTACATGATGCCGGTGACGATGAGCACTGCAACAGACAGCACGGCGACCGGATAAATCATCGCGCCCACGACCTTGCTCTTGAGGCGCTGCGACTTCTCCATGAAGTCGGCGAGGCGCTGCAGAATGACGTCGAGCACACCGCCGGCCTCACCGGCCAGCACCATCTTGGTGTACAGGCGGTCGTACGTTCGCGGGTGCTTGGCAAAGGCCTCGGACAGCGACATGCCGCCTTCAACATCATCTGCAACAGACTGCAGTACCGTCTTCAGTTTGCACGGCTTCAACTGCGCTTCCAGAATCTGAATCGACCGAAGCAGCGGCAGGCCTGCGTCCTGAAGCGTCGAGAGCTGTCGCGTAAACAGCGTGAGTTGTTTCTTGCTCACGCCGCCAAGGGAGATTCCTCCGCCTCCACCCTTCTTCTTTTTCTTGGATGACCCCTCTCTGGCGCCAGCCGTCGCGGATTTCTTGACTTTCTGCTCGCGCACCGACGTCGGGAAGTGCCCCTGCATTCGGATGCGCTGCAGCGCTTCCTCGCTTGAGCTCGCTTCGATGGAGCCCTTCTCCGGCTTGCCGGATGCATTCAGCGCTTCATATTGAAAAGTTGGCATGGTTCAACTCCGGAACGAGTGGGCGCCGTCGCGATCACTCTTCTTCGATCGTCTCTCGCACGACTTCGTCGATGGTGGTTTGACCGTTGTAAATGGCTTCGAGGCCGCACTGTCGCAGCGTTCGCATGCCGCGCTTTCGCGCTTCCGCTTTAAAAACCGACATGCTGGTCTCGTTCATGATCATGTCGCGCAGGTCATCATCGAGAACAAGAATCTCGAAGATGCCCATGCGGCCCTTGTAGCCCGAGCCGTGGCAATGATCGCAGCCACGACCGCGATACAGTTGCTTGCCGGCGACATCCTCCGGCGTCAGGCTCAATTCCATGAGCTGCTGCTCGGTCGGCTCATACGGCTCTTTGCATTTCGGGCAGATCGTTCGCACCAGTCGCTGCGCGACGATGCCTTCAATCGTTGCGGTCAACAGGAACGACTCCAGGCCGAGATCGAGCAAACGCACGATCGAACTCGGGGCGTCATTCGTGTGCAACGTGCTGAACACCAAGTGGCCCGTGAGCGACGCCTGCACTGCGATCTGCGCGGTTTCAAGGTCGCGAATCTCACCGACCAGAATGATGTCAGGGTCCTGACGAAGGAAGCTTCGCAGGCACTTGGCGTAGGTCAGGCCGACTTCCGTGTTGATCTGGCACTGGCACAGGCCGTCGATGTCGTATTCGACAGGATCTTCCGCCGTCAGGATCTTGGTTTCGATGTCGTTCAACGATGACAACGCCGCATACAGCGTGGTCGTCTTACCGGAGCCGGTCGGGCCGGTCACGATCACGATGCCGTTCGGCTTGTGCATCAGCGTGTCAACGGTCTGGAGATCCTTCTCTCCAAACCCGACTCGGTCGATGCTGAGCTCGACGTTTGAACGGTCGAGCACACGCATCACCACGGATTCCCCGTGCATGGTGGGAAGCACGCTGACGCGGAGATCAATGGGATTGCTGGCGACGACCAATTCAATGCGGCCGTCTTGCGGCATGCGCCGTTCGGCGATGTCGAGACTCGCCATGACCTTGACGCGGCTGACGATGGCCGGCGCGAGGTACCGCGGGGGCGGCACCATTTCATACAGCACGCCGTCGATGCGGTAGCGCATCTTGAACTCATCTTCGAATGGTTCGAAGTGGATGTCTGAGGCTTTGTCTTTGATCGCCTGCAACAGCACCAGGTTGAGCAGCTTGATGACTTTGTTGTCTTCAGCCGCATCCATGACCGCGTCGAGGTCAATGGAGTCGCCGCGACCTTCGAGGGAGGCGAACTTGTCATCGGAGGCAATGTCGCTGACGAGATCCGTGACGGACTCAGCCTTGGCGTAGAACTTCTTAACCAGGGCGTCGACTTTGTCTGGGTCCGCAACGAACGCTTCGACCTTGAATCCCATGAGGAGACGGAGGTCATCGACGGCGCGGAAGTTGTCCGGACTCTTCAAGGCGACCTTCAGGCGCTTGGAGCCCGCTTCATATTCAAAGGGGATGACCTGGTAAGCCTGCGCGGTCTCAGCGGGGATCGCGTGGGCGGTCTCGTCATCGATTTCGACTTCGTCCAGATCGACGTAGCCCATGCCGGCCTGGCCGGCGAGCGCCTCCTGGACATCGCGCTCAGAGATATGACCGAGCTCGACCAGCAGCTGGCCGATCGGCGCCTTGCGCGTCTTCTGGATCGCAAGCGCCTCGTGGACCTGCTCGCGCGTGACCTTGCCCATCTTGGTGAGCACGCGCCCGAGCTTTCGCCCCTTCAGTTCCGTCAGATTGACTTTGGTCGCCTGTGTGGCCATGGCTTTCCCGGGAGAGGCAGTCGCCCCCCAAGGCGCAGAACTGTTGCCGGACCGTCCGACTCATTGATCTTCGCGACCTGGGGCCGACCTGTTCTGGTTGAAAACCCATATTTGTCGCATCAAATTGATACGACAAATGGATTATGGAGATATTTCGTTGGCGCAAATCAGGGTTGAACGGCCTGATTCAAGCGCCTCAATCGTCCGTTTGTGCTGGCTCCGGTTCGGCTTCATCCAGTTCAGCGCGTCCGATTTGGCCGCCAGCCTTATGGACTTTATCCGTGAGAGTCTGCGGGTTCTTCGACTTGTCCACCATCTCCTCGGCGGAGATCATGCCGCGGGAGTAGAGGCTCCAGAGGTGGTCATCCAGGAGCTGCATGCCGAACTTCTTGCCCGTCTGGATGGACGAATCGATTCGGAACGTCTTGTTGTCGCGAATGAGGTTGGAGATGGCCGGCGTGATGAGGAGGAACTCGTACGCGGCGACCATGCCCTTCGTATCAATCCGGGGCAGCAGGGCCTGGCTGAGCACCGCCAGCAGCACCGTCGAGAGCTGAACCCGGACCTGATTCTGCTGGGTCACCGGGAAGGCGTCGATCACGCGGTCAATCGTCTTGGCGGCGCCGGTCGTATGGAGCGTTCCAAACACCAAGTGGCCCGTCTCGGCGGCTCGAATGGCTGATTCGATCGTCTCGAGGTCTCGCATTTCACCGACGAGGATGACGTCAGGGTCCTGACGCAACGCGCGGCGAAGGCCCTCGGCAAAGTCCGGCACGTCCGTGCCGATCTCACGCTGGTTCACCACGGATTTCTTGTGGTCGTGGTAGTACTCGATCGGATCTTCCATCGTGATGATGTGCCGGTCGTAGCTCATGTTGATGTAGTTAATCATGCTCGCGAGCGTCGTGGTCTTGCCTGAACCGGTCGGCCCGGTGACCAGGAACAGCCCGCGAGGCCTCCGGACCAACTCCGACACGGCGCCCGGAAGGCCGATCTGCTCAAAGGTGAGCAGCTTGTTCGGGATCTGCCGGCAGACAATCGCGAGATTGCCCTTCTGCCGAAACACCGACACGCGGAAGCGAGCGGCGGTGCCGTAGGCGAAGCCGAAGTCGCACCCACCCACTTCCTGAAGCTCTTGCTGCGAACGCTCTGGCGTGATCGCCTTCATGAGCGTTACCATGTCGTCCGGCTCCAGCACCTTGGTCTGGAGATTCCGCATCTCGCCGTGGAGGCGAAGTGTCGGCGGGCGGCCAACCGTCAGGTGCAAGTCGCTTGCGCCGGTCTTGATGACCGTGTCGAGCAATCGGTCAATTTGAATCGTGGACATCGGGTTGGCTCCTCCATCCCGTTTGAGTTGATGTCAATGACAGGCGATCATCATCCGGCTTCAGCGGCGGCTTTGTCGTCTTCTAGCGCAGTGAGCCCCTCAACCTGAACGATGCGCGCGATTTCCGCAGGCGACGTGACGCCCTTGAGAATCTTGATCTTGCCGTCAAGCAACAACGGCTTCATGCCGGACGCCAGGGCCGCGGCTCGAAGCTCGTTCACCGGGCGCTGTTCGAACGCGAGTTCGCGGATTTTCTGATTCATGACCATCAATTCAAAGATGGCCTTTCGTCCGCGGTACCCCGAGCCATTGCACGCATCGCAGCCAACGGCTTTGTAGATGGTGTTGTTGGCGACATCCTCAGCGGTGATGCTGGTCAGCCGCAGGTATTTCGGCTCGGGGGAATCATCAGGCGCCTTGCACTTCGGACACAGCACGCGAATGAGTCGCTGCGCCATCACGGCCTGAATCGATGATGCGACCAGGAATGGCTTGATGCCCATGTCAACGAGTCGCGTGATCGCGCTGGGCGCATCATTCGTATGCAGCGTGCTGAAGACCAAGTGACCCGTGAGAGCCGCCTGAATGGCGACTTCGCCGACTTCCTTGTCTCGAATCTCACCGACGAGAATGATGTTCGGCGCCTGGCGGAGCATGGCTCGGAGAATCAACGGGAATGAGAGCCCGATGTCTTCACGCACCTGGCATTGATTGATGCCGGTGAATGCGTATTCGATCGGATCCTCGGCCGTGATGATCTTCTTGTCTGGTCGATTCAACACATCGAGCGCTGAATAGAGCGTGGTCGTCTTTCCTGAACCGGTCGGCCCGGTGACGAGGAAGATGCCGTTCGGTCGGCGGATGATCTTGTTGAAGATCTCCAGGTTTTCTGGCTCGAAGCCGAGGTTTTCGAGGCCGATGCGGACCGAGTCCGGGCGAAGAATACGAAGGACCACGCTCTCGCCGTGGTACGCAGGGCACGACGACACGCGGAAGTCGATCTGGTCGTCGTCAATCGGCAGCTTGATGCGGCCGTCCTGCGGGACTCGCTTCTCCGAAATATTGATGCCCGCCATGAGCTTCATTCGGGCGAGGACTGCATTCTGCATGCGCTTGGGCAGGTTGTCGCGCTCGATGCAGACGCCGTCGATTCGGTAGCGAAGCCGCACGCGATCAGCCATGGGCTCGAGATGAATATCCGAGGCCCGCATCTTGACCGCTTCGATGATCATGCGATTGACGAGCTTGACGATCGGCGCGTCCGCGGCGTTGCGGTCGATCGAAGCGTCCACCGATTTATCGACGGAGCGGTCGATCGATTCGGTGACCAGCGATTCGTCCGCTTCCACCATGCGAGGTTGGCCAAGCTTGGTGTCGAGGAACTGCTTGATTCGGCCCTTCGGCGCGATTCGCGGTTCGACTTCCGCGTTCAGTCGGAATCGCAGCATGTCGAGCAGTTCGAGGTTCAGCGGGTCGTGAACCACGAGCTGCAAACGACCGTTGGTCTTGGAGAGCGGCAGAATCAGGTGCTTGCGGACAAGATCCTCAGGGATCAGCTTTTCATCGACCTGATCGGCGACTTCCGAAGGATCCACGTAGGGCAGTCCGAATTGCTTGGCGAGCGCCCGTGCGACGTCTTCTTCGGTGCAGAGATTGGCCTCGACCATGGCCTCGCCGATTCGCTTCCCTGAGCCTTTCGCGAGTTTGAGGCCTTTCTCGACGTCATCAGGCTTAGCGGCGCCCATCTCGACGAGAATCTCACCGATCTTCTTTCGACTTCGTGCCATGCGGCGTTTGTCCCGGGAAAATGAACGGAAGCGAACGTGAGTTGCCTCTCACGAACGCGAGATTGCGAGCCACGCGCCACCGAGGCGCGAACCAACCTGCGCTCGGACCCACCCATCGCCCGGAGGGATATCCTCCTCTGGCGACCCCAGCAGTCTACGAACGAGTGCGCGAGGCGGAAGCCGCAGGGAATGGAATGACGATTCACCACTCTCCACGACGTGTTGTCATCACAGCGGGGCCGACCCACGAGCCCATCGACGCCGTGCGATACCTCGCCAACCGTTCCTCAGGCCGGCTGGGGCGAGCGCTGGCCGAAGAAGCCGCCCACCGGGGGTGGGATGTCACACTTCTCCTCGGACCAGTCGAGCGCAGCGGGCACTATACGCAGGTTCGCACCGAACGGTTTACGACCACTGCGGACCTGCAGAATCTTCTCCGGATTCACATTCCGGATTGCGATGTCTTGATCATGGCCGCGGCCGTCGCGGACTTTCGTCCAAAGCGGGCGACTGCCAACGGAAAACTGTCCCGGTCGAATGGCCCATATGCGTTGGAGCTTGAACCCACGCCGGACCTCCTGGCCGAGGTCGCCATGTCCAAGCGTCCCGACCAACTCTTCGTGGGATTCGCACTGGAGCCTCGGGATTCCATGCGGGCTTCGGCTCTGAGAAAGCTCGAACGAAAGCATGTGGACGCCATCATCGCCAATCCCCTTGAAACCATGGGGAGCGACACGATCGAAGCCGAAATCCATTGGCGAGACGGCCAGTGTGTTCAGACACCCGGCGTGCTCAGCAAATCGACATTCGCGAGTTGGCTTTTCGATCAGTGCGCCGGCGCCCCCGCCATGCGCGACGAATCCACACAGAATGAGTAGGCTTTCGCGACATGGCGAACGCACGGAAGCGAAAGTCCACAACGAAAGCCGCGCGCGGCTCGAAGACCGATCAGTCGTCACGCGCCCGAACGGCGGAATCACTCGCGGGCGGTCAACGCGAGATTTCCGTCTCTGAATTCTTCGCGAAGAACCGGCACCTGCTGGGATTCGACAATCCGCGAAAAGCGCTGCTGACGACCGTCAAAGAGGCTGTCGATAACGCGCTCGACGCCTGCGAGGAATCCGGCGTGCTGCCGGACATTCTGGTTCGGCTGGAGCATCTGCCAGAGATCGATGAGAACCGGTTCCGTATTACGGTCCAGGACAATGGCCCCGGTGTCGTTCGGAAGCAGATCGACAACATCTTCGGCAAGCTGCTGTACGGGTCCAAATTCCACCGGATGAAGATGTCACGGGGGCAGCAAGGCATCGGCATCTCCGCGGCGGGCATGTACGGGTTGATGACGACGGGCAAACCCATGGTCATCGTCACGCGGTCGCGAAAGGGCAAACCTGCGCACCATGTCGAACTGGCGATGGACACGACCAAGAATCGCCCCGAGGTGACGGTCGATGTCGAGACCGATGACTTCCCGAATCACACCGGCACCCGTGTGACCATCGAGCTTGAAGGGCGATACACCAAAGGCCGCACGAGCATCGACGAGTATCTCGAGCAGACCGCCATCGCGAATCCGCATGCGCGCATTGTGTTTATCCCGCCGGTCAAATCGGCGGCGGATGATGCCGAACAGTCCACGCTGGCGGATTCTGATGAGTTGACGCCCAGTCCGAATCTCGATGTGCCGGAGGCGCTGAAGGACGAATCTGCATCGCTCGAAGAGACCACCAAGGTTGGCGACTCGATCGTTTTTCCGCGAACCGTTGATGAATTGCCGCCCGAGCCAACAGAGATCAAGCCGCACCCTCGTGGGGTGGAGCTGGGCACGCTCATCCGGATGTTGAAGCAGACGGATGAGAAGAATCTTGGCCCATTCCTGCAACGAGAGTTCTGCCGAATCGGACCCGGCAAGTCCAAGGAAATTGCAGAAAAGGCCGGTCTAACGACGCGCACCTGGGTCAAGAATGTTGGCCACGCCGAAGCGGAGGCGATCTTCAAGACCATTCAGAAGGTGTCGATCATCGCGCCGCCGCTTGACTGTCTGGCGCCGATCGGGCCGAAGCAGATTCTCGCCGGTTTGCTGAAGGGTGTGCGCGCGGAGTTCTACACCGCGTCGTCGCGTCCGCCTTCGGTCTATCGCGGCAACCCGTTCCAGATTGAGGTGGGCGTCGCGTATGGCGGCGATCTCTCATCAGACCAGACCGCTCGAATCATTCGCTTCGCGAACCGGGTGCCGCTGCTGTACCAGCAGTCAGCGTGCAGCGCGTTCAAAGCCGTCGTCGAAACGAGCTGGAAGAACTACGGGCTGAGCCAGGGCCGCTCGGCGGCGCCCGAAGGGCCGCTCGTCGTGATGATTCACATGGCGAGCGTGTGGGTGCCGTTCACGAGCGAAAGCAAAGAGGCCATTGCGGATTACGACGAGATCCGCAAGGAGATGAAACTCGCGCTGCAGGAATGCGGCCGGAAGCTCGGCTCCTACCTCCGGCGCCGCCAGCGCGCCCGCCGCGAAGGTGAACGCCGCAATATTTATGAGCGGTACATCGGTGAGATCGCGCGAGCCGTCGCCGCTATTGATCCTTCGATTCAGCCTGATCGCGTACGCGACGGCCTGCTTGAAACGGCCGAACGACTGACGGCGTTTGCCGATCAGGAATTTGACGAGGAAGGCCGCCCGATCGACCAGTCCGCGAAGGCCAAGGCGCCGGCTGATGATGAGGACACCATCGTTGTCGATCGAGAATCGACTGACGATGACGTTGAATCGACGGCGTCGAAGCCGAGTCGAGCGACCAAGCGAGGGGGCGGCGGCAAGAAACGGCGCTCTTCGCGAAGCAAACGCGCCCGAGTGTCCAAGGCTGCTTCGTTGTTCTAACGAATTGAATCAGCGGGCTTGCCAGGACGCCCGGTCAATGAAAGCGCATTGCTATGGCAAAGAAAAAAGTACGACGGAAAAAGAAAGTCGTTCGGAAGAAGACCTCATCGGCGCGTTCGCGCCGCTCGTCATCAGAGAGCGGGCACGAGGGCGCAGCCAAACGGCTTGATCAGTTTGCCAAGCGCGTCGCGACGGCGGCGGATCAAGGCGAAGACCCAAGCCTCAAGATTCCGACTCGCGCGTTGTCCAATGTGGCGTTCAACAAGCGAAGCCGGATCATCGAGATGGGCGATGCGACGCAGACGCGCAGTTTCTTCAATCTGGGGCAGGCCAAGAAGTTCATGCAGACGACGCTGGTCGGCGCCGGCTGTCGCGAACTGCTCAGGCAGGAAAAAACGACCTCGATTCGTGACCTGTTCTATCACTGCAAGCACACGATCGAAGGCACCAAAGAAAACACGTTTGACGAGCAGACCGAGTCCGATGTCATCATCGAAGACCTCGAAGTCGCGATCGAGTCCCTGCGTGAAGAACTAGGTCTCTTCGCGGAGCCGAAAGGCGCGCTCGTTGGTCCGATGGTCATTGTGGACAAGGGCGACACCATTGATCTCACCAAAATGGGGTCCGGCGGTTACGCCGTGCCGTCCATCGTCGAGCACGACGTCATCGAGATCAAGAAATGCACGGCTGACTTTGTGGTGCTGATTGAAAAAGGCGCTGTGTGGCGGCGGTTCAATGAAGATCGCTTCTGGAAGCGTCACAACTGCATGATTGTTCATGGCGGTGGTCAACCACCTCGCGGTGTGCGGCGGCTGTTGTGGCGCATGCATCATGAGCACGGCCTGCCGGTCTTTGTGCTCGTCGATAACGACCCATGGGGGTATTACATCTACTCCGTCGTGAAACAGGGGTCGATCAGCCTTGCGTTTGAAAGCCAGCGCATGGCCGTGCCCGATGCGAAGTTCATCGGCATGTCGAGTTTCGATGCGGAGAAGTTCGACATTCCTGATGCCGTGACGATTCGTGTCAATGACCGTGACGTTCGCCGCGCGAAGGAGATCCGGGGATACCCGTGGTTTCAGAAACGGGAATGGCAACGGGAGATCGACCGCATGCTCAAACTCGGCGTGAAACTCGAGCTCGAAGCCCTCTCCAGTAAGGATTTCAGTTTCATTACGGAGACATATCTGCCGCGCAAACTGGATGAGCAGGACTGGCTGGATTGAGTTGCACCCCCTGCGGGACGCGTCGCCTAGCAGGAGCAATGCGCTTTCGATAAGCTATGCGCGGATTTGCCTTGATTGCTGTCCAACTCTCGTTCGGAAACTGGTTTGCGACCGCGGCAGCGGGCCGAGTCGTACAGCATCCGCTGGCTCCCGCCCCGACGCGGGGTTCATCGTTCGCATTAGAGCGCTGATCCTCCAAGAGGCATCCGAATCGGACAAGTTGCGGAGGCGGTGATGGTGGATTCACTCATGAAGAACGAAGGGGCAACTCCCCCATTCACGGGCCTGGCAGGGCAAGATCTCAAACGTCTGGAGCATCCACGGGTGCTTCTGACGTACACGAGCGAGCGTCAGCCGCCGTGCGAGATCATCCCTGCGATGATGAAGCTTGAGTTCGACATCATCGGCCCGACGAAGTTTGGCGCGGACGTCTTTGACATGGTGCAGGCGGAAAAGCCTGATGTCATCAATCTTCGGGTCGATGACGGCTTTGACCATGGCTTCGACGCGATTCCGGATTTCTGGGAGCGGTTCAAGACGCCAGTGGTTGTCGTGACGACGAGCCAACTGCACGAAGCCTGGACTGGCGCCGCGGACGCCGGCGCGTTCGGTGTCCTGAACGAGAGCGCAACACTATCCGAGATTCAGGCGACGTTCAGATGGGCGGCGCTCCGCGGCTCTGCGCTTCGCGAAGCGCAACACCGCATCGTCCAACTTGAGAAGAACCTCGCGAATCGACGCATCGTTGAGCAGGCCAAGTGGAAGCTGGTTCAGGAAGAAGGCATGAACGAGCCCGATGCGCACCAGGCGTTGCAGTCCGTGGCGCGAAACACCAGGGCGCCCCTCATTGACATCGCGCAGGCGGTCATTGATGGCAAGCCTTTGCCGCGACTGCCTCATCGATGAGGCTTGGTCGCAAGAAGTTTGCCTATCTTCACACCCTCGTCACATTTCGAATGCGCTATAGCGCAGTTTTCTCTTTGAATTCGTGGAATTCGCATCGATACAGCGCACAACTTTGGTAGGTTGACCCACCGCTCGGCGTTACTTGTGCCGAGCCAACAATTACGGCCCGTTCGTCCGCAGTTCTTCCGCCGACGAACGCGTCCAGACCAGGTCGGTCGTTTGATGCAGGATGTCGGCGAGTGGAGGAGACTCCGACATCCAGCTCCGGTCGGCCTGGTTGCACTTTTGGCGCGTGCGGTATGGTTTCGGCGTGTCAACATCACCCAACATCATGCAGGAAACGTTTGGCCACGCACGCGCTCTCATCGGCATGGTGCATGTGCGAGCATTGCCGGGCGCGCCAAGAGCGTCACTCGACCTCAATGAAATTGAACGGATTGCGGCGCATGAAGCGCGCGTGCTTCGTGATGCCGGATTCACCGGCGCGATCATTGAGAACATGCATGATCGACCGTATCAGACCCATGTTGGGCCCGAAGTCGTCGCATGCATGACGCGCATCGGACTCGCCGTACGCGAAGCCGCGCCGGAGCTCACACTTGGCGTCCAGATTCTCAGTCTCTCCGCACGTCAGACGATGGCCGCGGCGCATGCGATTGAAGCCGCATTTGTCCGAATTGAAAACATGACGCACGCGCACGTTGCAGACGAAGGGCTGATGTCGAAGGCCGAAGCTGGCGATCTCCTCCGGTATCGCCGACAACTGGGCGCCGAGACAATTCGCGTCTTCGCCGACATCAAGAAGAAACACGCCTCGCACGCGATGACGTCCGATCTCTCACTGACCGATGCCGCCAAAGCTGCTGAATTCTTTCTGGCGGATGGGCTCATCGTGACCGGCAGCGCGACCGGCGAACCGACTGACGAGGCGGATGTGCAGGAAGCTCGTTCAGCATCGTCGCTGCCGATCGTTGTGGGCTCCGGTGTCACGCCAGACAACACTCCATTGCTCTTGGAGCACGCGGACGGGGTCATCGTCGGGTCGTCGATCAAAGAAGGTGGATGCTGGAGCGAACCCATTGATGCGGCGAGATGTCGATCCGTGGCGAAGGCATTCCACTCATCCTGAGACCTCTGGTCCCAGTGCCACCCAGAAGGCGACCTCCCGGTACAGTGCGTGTCATCGGCTTGCATGTCCTCCATGGTTGCAGGACGCCCCCCTTTCACCTTCGGAGTCACACGCCATGGTCCATAGCTGTCGAAACTTGGGCGCTGGTCGCGCCATCATGGTGGTCATCGCGGTTATTACGGCCGTGCTGGCGACGCCGGAAGCGCAGGCTGTGGACCCGTCCGAAGCGCCAATTGCCGTTCGTTGGTGGGGCGGCCCCCACGTCACGATTGAGACATGGTGGGGATTGTCAGTAGCGATCAATCCGACTCCGGAGACGCTCAACGACGACAACCTGACGGACCTGACGGTGGTGACCACGTCGAACAATCAGCACACCCGGTCCGCCAAGGATCGCGAAAATGCATTCGTCGTTTCAGCGGTTCAGCAAGACGGCGTTGTGCGGGAGTTCGACCTCATCCTGGACCGTCTGCCGAATGACCCAGCCGTCACATTGACTGAGTCTCACGAGAAGAGCCAGCGCGGCCCGCATCCGATCCGTCTGTACGCCTTTCCAGCTTCGGACTCAACATCCGCGCCCAATCGCGAGCCGCTTGTGCTTCTCGAAGCTGATGGTGTGAGTGTGCTGTACTGCGGCGCGCTACGCACTGACGATCTGAGTGAACAGACATTGAATCGAGTGACCGGCGTCAATGTGCTCGTCATTCCGATTGACGAGCATGGGAAGCAAGGACCCAAGCCAGCCGCCGCCGCTGCGCTCGTGGCTCGGATCGCACCCTCCCAGGTCGTCCCTTTGGCGTCCCCGGACAGCGCAGCTCTGGAACGCTTCGTCAACGCGCTTGACCTCGCGGAGCCTTCGGTGGCTGTCGGCAATACGCTCGCGGCCACAGGCATGAGTGAGACGTCGGGCCCGAGCGTGCATCTCTTGAAGAGCACGCCCTGGGCGGCTCCTGAGCATATTCAGGAAGGGCTCGAAGCGATGCGCAATGCGCGAGCGTCATTCGAAAGCGTGATCACGACGCTGAGCGCAGAGCAACTTGACCACCAACCCTCAAACGGCACACATACCGTGCGCTGGAACGCCGAGCATACGGCCGGCGCCGAGTTGTATTTCTTTTCGTTCGTCTTCAGGGATGCTGATGACGCCTTCCCTGTCATCCGCGCCACGCCGGCTCAACAGCCCGCGGATTATGTGGCAGGGCATCCGGATTGGACGCCCATGGAAGAAGCGGCGCACCTGCAACGCACGGGCGCCTTTGTCGAGCGATTCGCATACCTGCTGGTCGATGTGGACCCGGAAGACGAGCGATATCCGACGTTTTTTAAATCGCTTGATGGCCTCTTCACGCTGCTTGAAGGGCACTACAACAAGCATCAACACAACGTTGAGGCGAAGTTCTCACTCGCGGACTGGCCGAAGAACTGAGTCACTTGCCTCCATCAATCATCGTGATGGAGCCATCCTGCGTGACGATCGCGCCTGCGCCGCCTCCGCGAGGGTCGGTCGCGGGGTGGAGCCCACCCGCAGTGCGCACCACCATTTCCACGACACCAACGGTGTCGATCTCACCAATCAGGTGACCTCGTTCCCGAAGCGCTTTGTGCAGCGCACGAACGTCGGAAACGGACTGAAACATGCGCATCATGCTTTCGGGGTCTGCGTTGACATCAACTTCACTTTGGGGCGTTAAGGCCGGTTCGAGACCCAGGAACGGCGGGCTCCACTGGTGGTGGATGCGCGCGACGCCGGCCGCATCCTGAGCCGGCATTCGGAAGACCAGCACATTCAAGATGGACTGAATGGTCGCTGTAATGATCCGCGGCCCGCCGCGCGCGCCGGTGACCACTTCAACCTGATCATCCGCGCCCACCACTATCGTCGGCGACATGCTTGAGAGCGGTCGCTTTCCAGGCTCCGGGAGATTGCTCTCTGATTGCGAGAGACCAAAAGCGTTCACGGCGCCCAGTCGTGTGGTGAAATCATCGATCTCATTGTTCAGACAGAATCCGAACTCCGGCACGGCGATTTTGGACCCGAAGAAGAGATTGATCGTCTCTGTGCACGCCACGGCCATACCGGTGTAGTCAACCACGGAAATGTGGCTGGTTCCACCGTCGGTCGGCACAACGGCAGTGCTTCCCATCATTCCATAGGGCTCGCCGCGCAGCGTTTGCTGCTCGTCAACTCGCTCCGCCATTGATTGCAGCGTTTCATCACTGAGCAACGCATCGACCGGCACATCGGCGAACGCCGGGTCGGCAAGGAAAGCAGCGCGGTCTGCAAACGCATGCTTCAACGTCTCAGCAAGCACATGGACATATGCGGCTGTGTTGTGCGTCAGCGATTCAAAGTCGATCGCTTGAATGGCCTCAAATCGTTCAATGGCGCCGAGGGCTTGCAATGTCGCAATGCCGCCGGAAGACGGCGGCGGCATGGTGTACACCGTGCGACCTCGAAACTCCCCTTCGAGCGGCGCCACCCATTCTGGCTCGTAGTTGCGAAGGTCGTCTCGTTGAAGGACGCCGCCACTGGCCAGGACCGCAGCTTCAATAGCCGTTGCGATCTCACCTTCATAGAACGCTTCGGGTCCGCGCTCAGCAATGAGCGAGAGGGCGCGCGCCTGCTCGGGATTCCGAATGACGTCGCCCACCTGCACATCGCCCCGCTTCAGCCATCGCTTCCAGAGATTTTCATGCGTCTCTTTTCGCTCGGGATTCTGTTCGAACCAGGCGATGGTGTCACGGGCAACGCTCATATAGGCGTCATCCACTGCGTAGCCGTTCTCAGCAATGTCAATGGCCGGCCTCAGCAGCGCGGACCAGTCCAGCGACCCGAATTCCTGATGGGCTGCCCACAACCCTGCGACGGTTCCGGGAACGCCGACCGCGGCGCCGGTTGATTGCGAAGCCTCAGGATCGTCCAATTCGGCGAAGAACGCCTTGTGCATCCTCGAAGGCGCCGTCTCGCGATAATTCAAGGCGGAGGCGCGCGATTCAAGCGGCTGACTTGGGTCGTACACGAGCATGAAC
>MRWG01000683.1_pt1 | contig 30721 bp, 26 predicted proteins | sample 1013341 | NCBI WGS metagenome assembly MRWG01 (sample SAMN06117577, study PRJNA244670) | biofilm metagenome | biome: Water; feature: Cathode Biofilm; material: Biofilm; isolation source: microbial consortium enriched at the cathode of a solar microbial fuel cell | place: USA: District of Columbia ... | reverse complement strand
GCAACGATTGCGATTTCAAGAAGTGTGAGCGTCATGAATAGCGGGAAGCGAAAGATTCGAGCCAGGACCAGACCGGCCGATCCTAATGAGCAATCGCCGACCGTGCGGTATTGTTCCCGTTCATGGCCGAGCAACGCATCGTCACGATTACGCTGAACCCCGCGGTGGACCGGGTGCTCGAAGCGCCGGGATTCGCCGTCGGCAAGCATGTGCGGGGCAAACGCGTCGCACTGCACCCGGCGGGCAAAGGCGTCAATGTGTCGCGCGTGCTGGCCCTGCTCGGCATTCGCTCGATCGCGACCGGCTTCGTCGGTCAGGGTGAACTCGGGATGTTCGAAGAACATCTGGAAGAGACAGGCCACAATCGCGTGATCTGCCAGTTGCTCATTGTGCGCGCCCGGACGCGCGACAACGTCACCATTGTCGATCCGATCGAGGACACAGAAACGCACGTTCGTGATGAAGGCTTCGAAGTGCAGCCTGAGGATGTCGCGCGCATCGCGAGCAAACTGGCGCTGCTCTCAAACGAAGACACGCTCATGGTGTTCGCAGGATCATTGCCGCCGGGGGTGTCGCCTGGCGCATTCTCGCACATGGTGGATCGCTGCAACGAGCGCGGCGCCCGCATCGTCGTGGATACAAGCGTGCCGGGTCTGGCGGACATGCGCGAAGCCGCCGCCTGGATGCTCAAACTCAATCGCGAAGAACTCGCCGCGATGGCTGAGATGCCCACTGAATCTGAAGCTCAGGTGCTCGAAGCGTGCAAAGCGCTTTTCCGTCGCGGCAAGGGTCGATTCGGACACATCCTCGCCACGATGGGCGCCGATGGCGCAATTCTCTACGGTGAAACCGTGCGGCTGCGCGGGCGCGTCGGCGTGCATCCGGGGCGAATTGTATCCACCGTCGGCTGCGGCGACTGCATGGTCGCGGGCGTGATTGCGGGCCATATCCGGTCCGGCGACTGGACCGTCGCACTCCGGGAAGGCCTCGCAGCGGCAACCGCCGGCGCCACCGAGCGACGAGCCGGTTTTATCAACACCGAGGATGTCGAAGAGTTCCGAGAAGCCGCGATCGTCGAGCCCCTGGAAGGCTGAGACGCCCGGCAGCCGCAAGAATCGCTCCGAAAATCCGCACAACCCCTCCAGATGGAACTGTATCGGGTCGATTTCGGTCGCGGCCTGGGTTGGACCTTCAACCCACCGGGAGATGGGGTACCTTTTCCGTGCCTTGGGTCGCCGCGTGGTGGCGGCGAGTCAGGGCATACAACCAAAGACCCGGTGGACACATGAAGATTCGAAACTCCCGCGGTGGTGGGGCATCTCGACGAAACAAAGCGATTCTGGAAGGCGCGATCTTTGTGCTCGCCGCCATGCTGGTCGCCGGTTCCGCCGCGATGGCGAAGTCCCGTGGCGGCGCCACGCCGCTGGCCGCGATTGAAGTCGTCGAGCCTGCGATGAACGAAGTCGCCGCGACGAACGAATCATCCTTCGACATTGAGCAATCCGACGAGGCAAACGCTGTTGAAGGCGTTCGCTGGTTCAACGGTCGCATGATTCGCCCGGTTCGCACGGTGTGGATCACGGTCACCGCGTACAGCCCGGATCATCGCTCCTGCGGCGAGTTCGCCGATGGCGTCACCGCGAGCAACAAGTCCATCTGGACGAACAGCATGAAGCTGGTCGCCGCGGACACGAGCATTCTGCCCCTGGGCACGATGCTGAGCATCCCCGGGTATGACAACAACGCCGTCGTGCCCGTGCTGGACCGAGGCGGCGCCATCAAGGGCGCGCGTCTGGACGCGCTGTTCCCCTCACACGCTGAAGCGCTGGAGTGGGGCGTTCGCAAGCTGCCCGTGACCATCTGGGAATACGCGGACTGAATCGCCGCACGTGAATCGCGATTCTTTTATGAATCTGGCGATTCCGGTAAGTTCGACGCTGGTCGAATGGAACGCACCGACAGGTCATAGTCGAATTCAACGAATGGACCGATGAGCCGCGGCGCATTGAAGACGCCCGCGTCGGCGCGAGTCTCATTGATCACCGGTCGCGCGGCGAGATTCGCCTCAAGAATCCAGCGATCCGTATCTGGCGATTCCAGCACGCGAATGGCGTCACGCCCGGACAACCGAACAAGAAAAGCCTCGCCGAAAGGTTCACCGGTCTCGGGCCAGATGACCTTGAACATGCAGTCCACGATTTGCGTGTCAACGCGGTCGGAGGATTCAAGCTCGACCTCCCACGTCACAGCGGACCGCCTGTTGAGTTTGATCTGATTCACCCAGCGCCGCGCATCACGTAGGAACTGCGCATGCTCTTCCGATGACTCGAACGGCTGTTCGCCCAATGCCGCCGCGTACTCACGCTTGAGCGCTTCGTACAACGCGGCTGGCGATGCAAACGGGTGTTGCGCCAAATCAATCGAGGGTTCAGTCTCCGGCGGAGCGACGTGAAGCGGCGCCGCTTCCTCTTCAGTCGTGTCTGGCTCAACGGGCATGATCGTCTTCGCGTCCTGAAGCGCCTGCAGCGCAGCGGCGAGTTCGGATCGAAGGGCCGTGATCGTCGCGGTGAGCTGGTCAACCTCTTCCTGCAATCGCGTGGTCGCGGCTTCGAGCTCATGAACGCGCTCGCGGAGTTGATCATTCTCTCGACGCAATTCACTTGGTGACGCCCCCGGTTGCGCGTGCACAGCCATCGCGAAGGTGAGAGCGGCGAGAAGTGGTCCGACGAATCGAGTCATGGCGCCTGCCTGATTCCGGTGGCTCGTGCTGGTCGAGTGAAGCGCATAGCATAGAGGCGATGCGCATCGCGGTGCGCTTCGCCCGTGGAGCCTGCATGCTGACTCGATCGAGTTCATCTCAGCCACGCACGATCTCCGATCTGTTGAGCGCGCAGACGATGCGCCGCCTGGATCGACTGGACCTCTTCAGCCGCAAGGTCTTTGCGGGAAAGCTCCCCGGGGAGCGGCGATCGAAACGCCGCGGACAGTCCGTCGAGTTTGATGACTACCGGCAATACGTCCCCGGCGATGATCTCCGGCATATCGACTGGAATGTCTACGCGCGGCTTGACCGCATGTTCATCAAGCTCTTCCTCGAAGAGGAGGACCTCGGGCTGCATCTCGTTGTTGACGTGTCCGCGAGCATGGAAGCGGGAGATCCGGACAAGCTCATCTTTGCGCAGCAGCTTGCAATGGCGCTTGGCTACATCGGGCTTGTCAACAACAACCGGGTGGCAGTCACCTCATTCGGCGGTGATCGCATCCAGCGGCTCAACGAATGCCGCGGACGCCGCAACGTGCAGCGCCTCGGGCAGTTTCTGCTGGACGCGCCGGGCGATCACACGGAGCAGCGTTCGACCGAGCCAGGCCTCGGTGCGGATTTCACCAGCGCGATGCGCATGGTCGGCATGCGATCAGCCGGCAAAGGCGTGCTGGTGGTGCTGAGTGATTTTCTGCTTCGCGAAGGGTTCGAGAGCGGCCTTCGATACCTGGCGGGTCGTCGCGGCTGGGATGTGTACTGCCTGCAGATTCTCGCGCCGGATGAAATCGACCCCAGCCGCGCCGGTGCGGAAGCCATCGCCGGCGACCTGCGCCTGACGGATGTCGAGACGGGCGCAGACGCCGAGGTCACGGTGACCGCCGCGCTCCTGGAGCAATACAAACGATCGCTCGAGCGGTATTGCAATGAGTTGGCGTCCCTCTGCACGGCGCGCGAAATGTCACATGCGCTGGTGCGCACAGACACTGAGATCGAAACGCTCTTGATCGATTACCTGCGAAAGCGAGGGATGCTTCAGTAGCGCCGATTACGACGTGGACGTCGCAGCTTCATTCTCGAGCTTCGCCAGAATGTCGTCATCGATCCCGAGGTATTCGCGCATGTGCCGGTCATACGCGTCTGAGTCCTCGTCCTTGGACAGGTCGAGGCGCAGTTCATTGATGACCTTCGTGCCCTGGCCGATCCAGTCGCGCCAGGTCTGGGCGGAGATACTTTCGTAAATCCACTGCCCGACCGGGCCCTTGAATGGGGGCCCCGGCAATTGCGTCCCTGCGCGGCCGGTCCGCTGGCAAATGAACGCGCCGGCGGGCAACTCCGCTTCCTGTGATGATTCCACTTCAGGAACGGGTCGGCCAAGCTCCTTGAGCATGTCCGCCATGGCGTTCTTCGGGAGCAGATCGCCCCGCTCAGCGGCGACGACGAATCCGCGAGTCAGGAGATCCACAGCCCGATCCTGATCGCCGGTTTTCAGGAGCGACGCCGCGCCAAGCTGGTAGGCCTTGCTCATCGCCTGGTTGACCTCCGTGCAACGGATATAGGCGCGAGCGGCGTCATCATGGCGATCCGCCTGCGCGTAGGCGCCGCCGAGACTGAAGTGCGCCATGTCGTTGTCCGGGTCGGCCTGAGCCATATTCTCGAATTGCGCAATGCGCGTTTCAATGTCCATTCCTGCTCCTTCGTCCGGGGCTCGCAAGATCATCGTTCAATCGGATTCGATCATAGGTCGATTCGGTCGAAGTGCGAGTGCGATCACGTGCAAAGTCGCCCCGCGCGGCGTTCGACCGGGGCTTCGCCTATCCTCATCGGTGTGACGACTGCCTCAGATGCGCTCAAGACCAATCTGGCGGGCATTCCGCTTCGGAATCCTGTGTTGCTCGCGGCTGGAACCGCCGGGTACATCGATGAATTGGCCGATGTGGCCCCGTTGAGCGCGGTTGGCGGCGTGGTGACGAAATCCATCACGGCTGAGCCTCGACAAGGCAACGAAACATGGCGCGTGACTGAAGTCCCCGCCGGAATGCTCAACGCGATCGGCCTCGCCAACGTAGGACGCGACGAGTTTGAGCGCACGTACGCGCCACGCGCCTCGACCGTGGACACTGCGGTCATCGGTTCAATCGCAGGGCATGCGATCGAGGACTATGTCTCGGTTGCCGAGATGTTCGACCGGATCGAATCCATCGGCGCCGTGGAGATCAACGTCTCGTGCCCGAATGTGGCTGACGGCTCATCGTTCGGTGAGTCGCCCGAGGCGCTGCGCGACCTGTTGCAGGCGGTTCGGCCGGCGCTCGCTCACACGAATTTGTTCGTCAAAATGCCGCCCGTGACGACGGGTGATGACGACGGTCGCGGCATCGTGTCCTTATCGCGCACCGCGATCGACAACGGCGCCGAAGCGCTCACGATCGCCAACACAACTCCGGCGATGGCGATTGATGTGCATACGAGACAGCCGCGACTGGCCAATGTCACCGGCGGCCTGAGCGGACCCGCGGTTCATCCGATCATCGTGCGTCTGATTCACCTTGTCTTTCGCGGCGTGGCCCGTGACGCGGGGGTGCCCATCATCGGCGCGGGCGGCGTGTCGCGGTGGGAGGATGCGGCGGAGTTCATCCTGGCCGGCGCCAGCGCGGTGGAGATTGGCGCTGCGCTATTCGCTGATCCGCGAACGCCCCGAAAAGTGGCGAGAGGGCTCGATCGCTGGGTTCGTTCGCAGGGCGTTGCATCCATTCAAGAGCTGGTCGGCGCGGTGCAGCTCCCGGGGGATGCGACATGACCGATGAAGAGCGAGCTCGCTTTGATGCGCTCTTCGATGAAGCCGTGGCGCAGCTCCCGCCCGAATTGCAGGAATACCTTCAGGAGGCGCCGCTCGTGGTGGATGACCGCCCGTCGGTCGAGATGCTCGAAAGCATCGGGCTGGAGAGCGGTGAAGACCTGTGCGGCCTGCACAGCGGAATCGCCCTGACGGAGCGATCGGTCGAGCACTCGGGATCCCCGACGGACGTCATCAACCTCTTCCGAGAAGGGATCGTGAACGCGGCAGGGGGCTGGAGCCACGTAAACGCCGATGATCTGGTCTTTGAGCAGATCGTCATCACGATCCTTCACGAGATCGGCCACCATTTCGGGCTCGAGGAAGATGACCTCGAAGCGCTCGGCTTTGGCTAATCAGTGGATCCAGCGTCCTAGAATGCAACTCGAAAACGGCCGAAGACAAGAAGTAGCGGCTGAATAATTGGTTTGCCCGCCTCGCTATCAAGGGAGTGAACATGCGCACGATTCGACGAACCGCGATCCTGACTCTCGCCGTCCTCGCCACGGCATGTGGCGCCCGTCAGGCTCATGCCGATGCAACGCTGGGCTGGATCGAATTGGAAGGGACGCTGGCTGAACGCCAGGACCCGTTCGCATGGCTCTTTGGCGCCTCCAAGCCGACGCTGCGCGATGTGGTCACGACGATCGAGTCCGTCGCGGAGCGCGATGATCTGGACGGCCTCGTCATTCGGCTGCGCGAACCCGCGCTCGCGACATCGCAGATCGAAGAGCTCGGGCAGGCCATGACGCATGCGCGAGACGCAGGCAAGAAGATCCACGTCTTCACAGAGATCTACGGACCCGGTGAGTTGATGCTCGGCGCCTTCGCGGATGAAGCCATCATGCAATCCGGCGGCGCCGTGTCGTTCCCCGGGATTCACATGGAAGAGATGTTCCTCGCGGACACGCTCGGCTGGCTCGGGATCAAGATGGATTTCGTCCAGATCGGCGACTACAAAGGCGCGAGCGAGCAACTCGGACGCAACGCGCCGAGCGAAGCATGGAATGAGAACATCTCACAATTGCTCGACGGCCTTTATGGCGCGATGCGTGAACACATTCTCAAGGGGCGCCATCTCAGCGCACGCGAACTCGACGACGCGATGAAGACGCTGTGGTATGCCTCAGGTGAGGTCGCCATCGAAGAGGGATTGATCGACACGGTCATCGATCGGCTCGATCTCCCCGAGCATCTCGAATCCATCTACGGCGGCGATGTGACGTACGAGACCAACCTGCTCCCCGAAGGATCCGGTTCGGGCCTCGACGCGATGGCCAATCCATTCGCGATGCTTCAGACGCTGTCGCAGAAACCGGACCATCGTCCGAAACGAAACACGATCGCCATCGTCGATATCAACGGCGCCATCGTGGATGGCGAGTCCACGCCCGCCAGCCCGCTCGGCGGCGGTAGCTCCGTCGGCAGCCTCACCATTCGCACAGCGCTGAAGCAGATCGAAGATGAGCCGCTGATCAAGGGCGTCATCGTCCGGATCGATTCACCCGGCGGCAGCGCGATCGCGTCCGAGTCCATCTGGCTCGGTTTGCAGCGTATTGCCGAACACAAGCCCGTCTGGGTGAGCGTTGGCTCCATGGCGGCCAGCGGTGGGTACTACATCGCCGTGGCGGGTGAGAAGATTTACGTCAATCCCTCAAGCATTGTCGGCAGCATCGGCGTCGTTGGCGGCAAGCCCGTGCTGGGCGGCGCCTATGACAAACTCCGCATCAACGTCGTGCCGCGCGATCGCGGTCCCGCCGCAAGTCTGATGAGCACGATTGAGCCATGGACGGACAAGCAGCGCGATCTCGTGCGTGAACGCATGACGGAAACGTACGACCTGTTCGTGGAGCGTGTGGAATCCGGCCGCAGCGGCATCAACATCGATACGACGGCAGAAGGACGTTTGTTTACGGGCCAGAAAGCGATTGACCTCAACATGGCTGATCACATCGGCGGACTGGACGTCGCCATCGATGATCTGGCGGAGCATCTCCATCTCGCTGAAGGCCGCTACGACGTCATGCGCTATCCGGGGCCGAAGAGCTTCGACAAAATGCTTGAGGAGATGCTCGGCGGTTTCATGTTGAAGGCGCCTGAGGCGAAGTCACAGACGCCTTCAGTCCTGGCCGCCGCCGTCGCGACACTTCGTGAGATGGTTGGGGAACGCGCCTGGGCGTCTGTTTCAACCTCGCTGAACGCCATGTGGCAACTGCGGCGCGAACCCGTGATTCTGGTCTCGCCGCGCGTGCTGATGTTTCGGTGAATCGCCTGCGTTGCCTTTACGACGCCGCTGAAATTCGATCACGCCGGCCGATTGTTCGAACGATTGGCTGGTGATTTCGATCAGTCGTCGCTGAATGCTCGACCCACGAGTCGTCAGATTCGTAACCAAGATCGATCAGCACATCGCCCGCCTGTTCAGCAAAGATCTCGCGCGCCTCGCGCGAGAAGTGGTTGACCCAGTCGCCAGCGACGCCCTTGCGGATAAAGCTCGATCGATTCTCCTGCCCCGGCGCGCGGCCGGTCTGCCGACGCATGGAGTATTTCTCGACGGCGAGGTCCACGCGCCAATCCGCGGCGGCTTCCCCCGTGAGTGACTCGATCACGCGGCGAACTTCGCCGGTGGTGTCGGCAAGGAGATCTTCGTAACGCGTTTGCACCACGCCGGGTTTGCCCCACCAGGAGCGAACATGCGTCGTCCAGTTGACGCGAGCGCCCACGGGTCGTTGGTAAATATGCGTGAGAAACGCCGGGAGATGGTCGTAGGTGTTGTTGAGGTCCGCATCTCGCCCGAAAATTCGTTCGAGGCGTTTGGCGAGTGCGACATCCCGCTTGCGCGACTGCATCTGCACGTGCCGCACGAAGTGGAAGTACAGGGAGACCATCACGTCGCGCCCATCGCGAACCATGTAAACGGTTCGACTCAGCTTGGGGTCATATTTCCAGTGCGCGTGCACCATGGCGGGCATGGCGATCGGCGCCGCAGGTCGTTTCGGGAATGGAACCTGAAGCGTGTCCGCGAGCATCTGCCCGAGCCAGGTGCCGCCGGATTTTGGATACTCACACAAGAAGTACATCGGGAACGCATCGCCCCAGCGCCGCCCGATCTGTCGGGTCATTCGGTTCGAGGCTGATTCACACAATTCACGAATGCTTGGCATATCCACAGACTCCTTCTGTCGATCACATCCTTGCACATCATGGACAATGAACAAGCCTCTTGACGGTCGCCGAACGCGAACTTCGCGAAATGATTACGCAGCCATAACCCTTTGCTGTGACAGCACTCATCTGTGCTTAACAAAGAGGTGTTGAAGCGTCCGTTAACCGGCGTGCTGCGCGTCTTGAGGGCGACCGAATCCAATGGCGCGAAGGAGTCGTCGACGCTCGGCGTCCGTCAGTACAAAGGCTGCCGTCAAGAGGCCCACCGCACTGGCATACGCCAACGCGGCGCCGGCGAGCCAGAGCAGTCGCCAGTCGCTGTGGTCGCCAAACGAAACCAGGAAAAGCGCCGGCGATGCGACAATCGCGGCGATCGCCGGCCGAAGAATGGGCCGCACGAAGTCGCGGCGGCGCAACCCCGTGCACCGGGCGCCCAGAATCGGCAAGGCGATCAGATGCACGGTGACAAAGACAATCGTGTAGCCCCATCCGACCGCGGTGTATCGGATGGAGTCCGGCAGCACCGCGAGCAAGGTGATCGCAATGACGGGGTTGGACACTCCGCCCAGCAACACCATGGGGGCGTAGCGCTTCACATAGCCCGCGCCGTAGAGAATTCGCATCCAGCCATCTGAAATGGCGCGCGCGGTCAGCCCCAGCATCATGATGCGGACCAGGGTGACCGCAAACGGAATGTACGCGTTTGGATCATCGAGGTATCGACCGACCCACAGCGTCAGGGCCGGCTCAGCAAGCACAAAGACAGCCACCGCGGACGGGATGGCGACCAGCGCGTGCAGCCGGGTCGAATGTTGCACCAGTCGAGCCATGCGGTCGTGATCGCCTTCCGCGGCGATCCTCGCGCTGACCGCATCGACGCCAAACGTCATGCCCATCGTCGCCATGCGCACATAGCTCGTCAGGCGAAGGCTCAGGCCGAACACGGTGTTGCCCCACAGTCCAAAGGCCAGGTTCATGATGAACGCGGCGACACGTTCGTGGAGATTGACCGCCACGATGACCGCGCTGTTCCATCCAAACGTGCCGATGACGTCGCGGAGGACCGTCATTGAAACGAACCTCGGCCGCGGAATGAGACGGTGGTCCTTGATCAAATACGCGCCGACAAACACGAGCACCAGAACGGTGTTGAGCGCGCCCGGGACCACGCCGTACAGCTTCACGCCCTGAATCGGATCGCGAAAACCCAGTGCATAGAAGAGCAACGCCGCGGCGATGAGGTAATTCGCGCGTCGAATCGTCGTAAAAAGATTGTGCGCCATGAAGCGCTCGGCGACGACGTACATATTGAGCGCCGGCGCCAGCAGAATCATCGTCAGGAGCGCAACGCCTTCGCCGGCGATGAGCCATCGCGCCGGTGACGCCAGATCAGGGGGGATCTCAAGCAGCGGCGTCAGCAGCATCAGCCCGCCAAAGGCAAGCGCGGCGATCACGGCCGATCCCAGACAGATGACGTACGACGAGTTGTACGCCTTCAGGAACGCATCGCCGCCGTCCTGGTGCGCGGCGGCGAGCTCTCGGATGAGGCTCTGCCGGGTCAGATCCTGAAAAATGGCGCCGATGCCCATCGCGGCGCCGAGGAGCGCGACCAGACCGAACCCATCGCTCCCGAGCCACGCCATCTGGAGGCGGGTCAGGAAAATCCCAATGAGCAGCGTCGCGCCGAGCCGCAGGTAGTTCGGAATGATGCGAAGGAATTGTCGGCGTGCTTCAGTGGCCACGAATCATCCGCCGAATGAGGTGTCGTCCATGCTTACCGTCATCGGCTTCAGCGACGACAAAGATTGATTTCGCCCATGCGCGCGACGTTGTCAATACGTCGAGGCTTCGTACGACGACTCGTCGTATTGCTCGTCCGACCATGGCGAATCCCATCGATCGTGCTCGTCGCCATCCGGGTCCCACTCGTCATCGGGCGCCTCGTCATACCACTGATCGTCAGTGTCATCGGCGGTTTGCATTTGCCAGCCGATCATGCCGAGCACCTTGGCGCACATGAACATGAGGACCCACGCCGCGGTAATACCCATGAAGGCCTGGAACAGGAAGAGCCCTGTTTCGCCGCGCGCCAGACCGACGAATTGTCCAAGCGTCGTGCCGATCGGCAGAATCACAAACGGATTGGTTGGGTGAATCGCGATGAGGCGATCCAGCAACGACATGAAGAGCGCCCCAAACAGCGCGTAGATCGGCAATGCAAGAAACGGATTGTCAGTGGCCATGTGCCCAATCAAGCCGGGGCCAATGCTGTAATTCGAAGCGCGCTTTCGATCGGCGTTTGCTTGCGCGACGGCCGTGCGACCCAGCGCCTCGGGCTTGTTCTCATAGAACTCGCGCGGGATGCCAAGCGTCAGGAAATACCGCGCCGTGTGCAGCGTGTCGTATGGATATCGCTCGGGGTAATTCTCAAGCAACCACATGCTATTGCGTCCGGCATCCTGACCGGTCAGTAGGAGGCGTACGCCCTCTTTGACATTGGCGCCGCGCACAGCGGTCACGGCCTGGCCGAGCGATCGGTCACGATTCGAGCTGTCTCGCGCGGCGGTAAACGCGGCGACCAGCACCAGCGCGCCAAGACCCGCGCCGCCGAGGAGCACGACCACGCGACGCGGCCCAAGATGTTTCCATGAACCGTGATAGGCGCCCCAGCCGACACATCCGACCACGCCGAGAATGGCGCGGCGACCAAAGTCGGTGTGCAAAACACCTGCGAGCGCAATGCCCGTGATGACCACCATGGCCACGGCGAGGACAGGATTGAACATTCGTCCGGCCCAGACCCACGCCGACATGCCCGCAGCGACGGCGAGCAACGCTGACCCCATCATGAAGAATGCTGGCGCGACGACGGGGATCTGAATGAGCACAACGCGGAAGAAGACGCCAACGCCGAGAAACACAAAGGCGAGTGTGAGCATGCTCGCCGCGGCTGGCTCCGCCGTTCCAACCGGAATGTAGTTCGCGAGCCGGTGAACAAGCCACCCTCGCTGGTAAGCGACCAGAAAGATTCCGAGAAAAACAGTCACCATGAACAAGTAAATCATGGCCGTGGTGGGCATTCCGACGAGACCAAAGTCCCGCGTGCGTGGGCCGACGATGGCAAGGGCGCCGCTGACCAGCTGAAAAACGATGAATCCCAGAAGAAAAAAGTTCCGCACGCTCAAAAATTCAGCGCGGCCGGAGAGCCCCTGAAAGAGCATCAAGGCGATGAGCCAAATGGCGATGAAAACGAGAATGATTGCGATGAGTGTCGCCATGGCTGAATCGACTGAGGCGCTCTGTGAATGGGTTGGGGATGCGCGAAGGAAGGGCGCGAAAGGCAGGGTGTTTGTCCCGTCCACGTCCGTTGCGAATGGTACGTCCGTTTGTGGGAGGTGTTCAGTATTCGCAAATCGATATCGGCGCCACCGGGGCGATCCTTGCGGATCGCGCGGGACTCCTGCCCGAATCCGCTTCGAAATCGTCAAGTTTCTGAGGCTTCAGGGTCGTCTTCGCCGCATTCTTGCCGGGCAACGCATGGTGGACGCCCGTCCGAGAATCCCCACCTTTTTATTTTGACTGTGTTTGCGCACGGTTAGAATCGTGACAAGGTGAGTGTGTTGGAGCGGTCGTCTGGAGGAGAGAACAGTCGTGCGCATCAGAGTTATCCCTATGTCCCTGGTTTGCGCTACGGTCGCAGGCGCAGCGCCGCCAGTGTTCACGAACGTGACAACACCCGAAATTGCGGATGCTTTGGGGCATAGCCGGGGCGTCTCATGGGCGGATTACGACGGCGATGGCGACCTTGATCTGTATGTCACCAATTGGACCGGCGGGCCGAATCGACTTCATCGCAATAATGGCGATGGCACATTCACCTGGATTCAAGGCGGGTTGCTGAGTGACTCCAGCTTCGGCGGCGGCGCCAGCTGGGTGGATATGGACAACGATGGCGACCTGGATGTGTTTATCGCCAACAGCGGCGACAACCGTCTCATCCGAAACGATGGCAACGGCGTCTTCAGCAGCATCAACATTCTGTTCATCAACGACGGTGGCCTCAGTCGGTCCTCGGCGTGGGGCGATGTTGATGGCAATGGCTTCGTTGACTTGTACTTCTCCGTGGCCGGTGTGACCGGCGCCAGCGATTCAGGCAAAGTGAATCGCCTCGCCTTGAATCTCGCGCCCAACGTGCTCGCGATTTATCCATATGACACGCTTGAGATGCCGACGCAGGTCGGTCGCGGCGTCGCCTGGGCTGACTTCGATGATGATGGCGACCTGGATCTGTACGTTGCCAATGGCGGGCCGCCCGACACCGTTCAGAAGATGCCCGTCGATCATTCAAACGGTCTTTTCCTGAATAACGGTGACGGCACGTTTACGGATATCACGCCTCCGGAGTTGGCGCTGGCGGACAACAGCAGGTCCGTGACGTGGGCCGACTACGACAACGATGGTGATCTGGATCTCTTCGTGACCACGGTGAATGTCGGCACGAATGATCTGTTCGAGAACACGCCTGAAGGCTTTGTCCGCGCGTTTCATCCTGCCATCGAAGCCAATGGACGCACGCGAGACGCATCGTGGGGCGACTATGACAACGACGGCGATCTTGATCTGTATCTATCGAGCGTTGACGACAACCGTTTGCTTGAGAATCTGGGCGATGGATTCGTATTCATCGATGTGACCGATGGCGCGCTCGGGAATGCGGCCAATGGCCGCGGCGTCACGTGGGCGGACTACGACGACGATGGCGACCTTGACCTGTTCAACGCGACGTCGCTTGAGAACACACTGTTTCGCAATGACACCGTCACCGGAAATCACTGGCTGAAGGTCAGGCTCACGGGCACGACGACCAACCGATCGGCCGTCGGCGCGCGCATCACGATCTATGTGGGAGAGACCATTCAGACTCGTGAGGTGAATGCGGGCGAGGGATACCTGTCGTGCCGCCCTCTTGAGCAGCATTTCGGACTGGGCAAGGCGACCGTCATCGATCGGCTCGAAGTTCGTTGGCCGACTAGCACGATCACGCAAGTGTTTGAAAACGTGCCAGTGGATCAGACGCTGCACATCGAGGAATCGCTCCAGATCACGGCTGACCTCAATGGCGATGGAGTCGTTGACGGCGCTGACCTGGCGGCGCTCCTGGCCGCGTGGGGATCAACTTCACCGACAGCGGATATCACCAACAACGGCATTGTCGATGGCGCCGATTTGGCGGCGCTCTTGGCGGCATGGGGAACGACGTCTTGAAACCAATGATCAGACTTGCAGGAATCGTCGCGGCGCTCGGCGCGGCGGCGCACCATGCGCCCGCCGTGATTCAGTTCACTTCGCCCGGTTTGCATCAAACTGGGCAGAACTCCAGCGCGCTCCGTTTCGTCGATGTCAACAACGATGGGCGGCTGGATATCGTCGCCGCGAATCGTGAATCAAATGATGTCACGATTCTGTTCTTTCAGCTTCCGCTTGGATTCAGCCAGCCAGTGTCGCACCCTGTTGGGCTGTATCCACGTTCGATTGATCTGGCGGATCTCAATCAGGATGGCAATCTGGACATCGTCACCGCGAATTGGGATTCCCACGATGTGTCTTTCCTCTACGGCGATGGCATGGGCGGGTTCACGCCGGCCGTTCACATGCCCACCGAGGAAAAGCCGACATTCGCGATCTTTCTGGATGTCAATGGCGATGAAGCGCCCGACCTCGCCGTGTGCAACTCCACAACACAAGAAGTTCATGTCTATCGAAATGACGGCGTCGGCGGCCTGATCCTCCATGCAACCGTCGCGACGCAGTCTGAGCCACGGTGGATTCAGGCGACCGATATGGACACCGATGGCGACATTGATTTTCTCGTGGCGAATCGCATTGCAAACACCCTTACCTCGTACAGAAACACCAATGCGAACGGGTTCTTTCTGCCGGGTCCGACCATTGATTTCGGCGCTGGAACGCGGCCTCGCTCTCTTGCGACAGCAGATCTGGACGATGATGGCGACGAAGACCTGGCGGTCGTGCTCTTTGGGAGTGGCGAAGTCGTCGTCTACGAGAATGATGCCGGCGCCTATACCGAGCGGTTTCGTGCGATCAGCGGCCAATCGCCGCATGAGGTGCGCATCGCAGATCTGAACAATGATGGCGTCCCCGATGTCATTGTCGCCAACGTCGTCGGTGGTGACACCCGCGCGTTTGCCAACATGGGCGGATTCGAGTTTCTGCTGCCGTCGCCAATTATCACGTTGGACCACCCAGCCGCCTTCGATGTGGGTGATATCGATCTGGATGGCGATCTCGACATCGTGACGGGCCATTCCGCGAGTGTGCTCGCCGTGGCGCGCAACGTTGGTTACCCCGGCGGCAACCCGGGTGATTTCAACGAGAACGGCGTCGTGGATGGCTTCGATCTTGCCGTCATGCTCGGTGGCTGGGGACAGGGTGACTCAATCGCGGATCTCACGAAGGATGGCATGGTCGATGGCGCTGATCTGGCGCTGTTGCTGGCAAACTGGGGCGTGGGCAATAAGTGAGCCTTCTCGTGGTTCCAACCCGGCGCATGACCAACGTTCGCGGTTTGCGAGCGACCTGTGCATGTTGTGCGGCTGCGTTGTGGATTCAACCAGCGACCGCGCAGATGACCAATGAGGTCATCACGCCAGGCCCGAATGAAGACCTGCCCATTGTTCCTGTCTTTGTTGACGTCACTCCGACTGATATGGCGGACGAGGTCGGCCATGGTCGCGGCGTGGCGTGGGGCGACTATGACAATGATGGATTTGTCGATCTCTACGTGACCAATTGGGTGCTTGGCCCAAATCGACTTCATCGCAACAACGGCGACGGAACGTTTACGTGGGTCACAGGAACGCCGCTTGACGATTCTGGATTCGGCGGACGCGCAACGTGGGCGGATTTCGACAATGACGGCGATCTCGACCTCTACCTGGTCAACAGCGGCGCAAACAAACTGTTTCGCAATGACGGTGGCAGTGGTTTTATCGATGTGACCAGCGGAATTCTCGCACATGGCGGGCTCAGCCGATGCGCCGCGTGGGGGGATTACAACAACGATGGCCTCGTCGATCTCTATCTCTCCGTCAGCGGCGTCAACATCGAAGGCGATGTCAATCAGTTGTTCCAAAATCTGGGCGGCGGCGCCTTCGGCGTCGTTGCGAACGCGGCGCTGGATCTGCCGGATCGGGTCGGACGCGCCGTGGCCTGGGGTGATTTCGATAACGATGGCGATCTTGATCTCTATGTCGCCAATGGCGGGCCGCCGGATCCCGGGAAGAAGGATCCGCCGGTCGATGACACCAACGCGCTCATTCAAAATGATGGCAATGGCGTGTTCACAGAGATTACGCCGCCTCACTTGTTGCTTCAGGACAACAGCAGGTCGGCGACATGGGCCGACTTCGACAACGATCTCGATCTGGACCTGTATGTGACGACAGGATCGTCCGGCGACAATACGCTTTTTGAGAATACTGAAAACGGCTTTGTCATCTATCAGGATCCGGTGCTTGGCGGCGACGGGCGCACGCGGGACGCGGCTTGGGGTGATTACGACAACGATGGCGATCTCGATTTGTACCTGTCTCGACTCTCCGACAATCGACTGCTCGAGAACAATGGCAAAGGCACTTTCACCGATGTAACCGCAGGAGATTTAGGCAACGCGGCCAACGGTCGGGGCGTGGCCTGGGCCGACTTCGACAATGATGGCGATCTCGATCTGTTTAATGCCACCTCTGTCCGAAACACGTTATTTCGAAACGACACGCCATCCGAGTTTTCGTGGCTGAAGGTCCGGCTCATCGGCACAACGTCCAATCGCTCAGCCATTGGAGCGAGAATCATCGTCAAGGTCGGCGGGCTGACCCAACTCCGAGAAGTCGCGGCGGGAGAAGGGTATTTGTCACACCGGCCGCTCATTCAACATTTCGGACTGAAGCAGTACACGATCATTGAAGAGGTTCGAATTCAATGGCCAGCGAGCGGTCAGGAACAAATCCTGACGAATGTGGTTGCGAATCAGACACTCACCTTGACGGAGCCCTTCCCGTCGCCCGATCTCAATGGAGACAGCATCATCAACGGCGCCGATATCGCCATGATGCTGAGCGCGTGGGGGTCAACGGAAGCGATCGGCGATGTGAATGGTGATGGCGTGGTCGATGGAGCTGATCTGGCAATTGTTCTTTCATCCTGGGGCGCTGTGGAGTCACCGTGACGATCTGGTTGCAATCAAAGCATGCTCATCACCTGTTGGTCGCGGCGGTTGCGCTCAGCGCCACTGGGGCGCTGTGTCAAGCTGCGCCCAACCCGACGTATCAGCCCGCGACAGCCTATGACCAGCCAGACCGGCCGACCTTTGTCATCACGGCGGATTTCGATGGCGATGGCGACCGCGATGTGGCCCTGACCCGGCGCGACGCCAATGTCGCTGAAATCCTCTTGAATGATGGATCGGGCGCGCTGACGCCGCAACAAACGGTCGGTGTTGAAGTTGCGCCACGGGGCTTGATCGCGGCCGACCTTGATGGAGACGGCGACATGGACATCGCCGTGGCGAATTGGTCCACGGAGTCCAGCAGCGTGTCGATCTTGTTGAATGACGGCGCGGCCACGTTCACCAATGTCGCCAATGTCGAGTTATCAGAAGCCGCTCGTCCGCGAACGATGGCGGCGCTCGATGTGGACCTGGATGGTGATCTTGACCTCGCGACGGCGAACAACTTTGGCAATTCAGTTGGCATGCTCCTGAATGACGGCGCTGCGAATTTCACGCACATCACGGACATCCCATCAGGAAATCAGCCCGGCTCCGTGCATGCGGGTGACCTGAATGGCGACGGTTGGCCCGATCTTGTCGCCACGTCCCGGGCTGACGACACCGTCACGGTATACCTCAACAACGGCGCGGGAACATTGGTGTTCAGCGAGGATCATTACGCTGGGAATGTGCCGCGTGATGAGGCGCTTGGCGATTTTGACAATGACGGCGATCTCGACCTATTGGTGGCTGCCGGCGGCGCAGGATTTGTAATCGCGTATCGAAATGATGGTTCGGGCCATTTCACGAACATTGGCGCCTATGCCTCTGGCGAGAATCCGCATTCAGTCAAACTGCGCGATCTCAACTTTGACGGCGCGCCTGACATGATCGTTGGCGATGCGGGTGGGTTGTTCGCAATCATCCGAATGAACACTGGGAACGCCTTTGGCGGCGAGATTCCAATCGCGATTGGCGCCACGCAGGTGTTTATCGAGGTGGCGGACCTGAATGGCGATGGCGTTCAAGACCTTCTACACGTGGATGGCGTCCTGAAGCTCCGTGTGCAGATTGGCAATCCATTCACGGGCGAGTGCATTCCAGGGGATGTCAATCTGGATGGACTGGTGAATGCGCTCGATCTTGCCAGCATCCTTGCCGCATGGGGCGCCGTCGATGGGACGGCCGATGTCAATAAGGATGGCGCTGTCAATGGAACTGATCTCGCCATTGTGCTGTCAAACTGGGCGCCGTAGTCGTCACTTCGAGACGGATGTTGCTTTCGCCCGACCTGTGAACGCACAACGTTGCGATCAGATCAATCGTTTGCGAAATATGAGCGAAGCGGTCAATTCAAAAAAGGAGATCTCGCGTACTCGCGAATTCGCGGTATGGTTCATTCGTCATGGTGACTCGAGCCCTTCAAAGCAAGCTGTGGTTTCTCGGTGTGTTTATCGGAATGTGCGCGTTTGGCATACAAGCCACTCGCGTTTCAGCGGCGATGGATCCAGTTGATCCGCCGGACCCGCCGCTGGTCACAACGAACGCCTGGCTCAATTGGTACAATGAATTACTGCAGGTAAGGTTAGATTATGTGACGTTCGCGCGGGATGAAACGCGATATGTCAGCAGCGCACACGGCAATGACGCAAACGATGGTTTGACGCCGCAAACGGCGTGGGCGACCGTTGGCGCGGCCCGAAATTGGGTGAATTCATCGAATCCGACCGGCGAAACGCGCGAAGTCCTGTTTCGCCGCGGCGATGTGTGGCGCGTGAGCTCCATCATCACGACCAGTCAGGCGGGCGTTCGATTTGCGGACTATGGCGATCCTGACGATCCCATGCCGTACCTCACGGGATTTACCGGCGTCATTGGCCCGAACGATTCGCATTGGACGGCCGATGGCGTGACAGGCGTGTATTGGCGTCACGAGCCAACTGCCGTCAGTTGGGTGCGCGAGGATGGCGATGTGGACCTGGAGTCGCCGCTGCGGCGCATGAGCTCAGCGAGCGGTGTTGCAACGCACCCCGGATCGTGGTGGTGGAGTCAGTCTGAATCGCGGCTGTACATCCATCCACGTGCGCAGGATGACCCGCGGTCGAACGGAAAACTCTACGAGATTGCGTACCTCACCTCTCGCGGTTTCGGTGTGGGCGGCGATGGTTCGTTGGTTGAAAATCTCCGTGCTGATGGATTTGGGCTGGACCCCTTTGACTCATCGACCTTGCGCGAAGCGTTCCAGACCCGTGTGCGGAATGACGATCAGGCCGTCATTCGAAATTGCGTGAGCTATTACGGCTCCAGTCATGTCATTGCCCACTTCGCCGGATCCTCGCCCATTCAGGGAGGAATCGCCACGTTTACGGAGTGCGTGGCCGGGTTTACTCGACCGAATGGGTCTGGCGAGACTGTGTTGAACACGTATGCCGGTCAGGGAGAATGCCAAACCATCTTCAATGACTGCACAGTCGCGCGAGGCACATTGCCGTCGTTTGAGTACGAAGGAAGGCGCGGAGACCCCGTGTTCGGTCACACTGGCGGGGCGCCGGCGACGCTTGGATTGACAATCGTGAAGGGCTTGCGCGTTGTGGATCATCCCAATGGCGCGAAACGAACAGGCCGATTCAACAACGCGCCGACGGCGGGATCGCTTCGCGAGGTGCGCGTGTTCTTCGTGGACTCCATCGTCGAAGGGGGACGGGGCTCTGGCGACCAGCTGTGTCCATTGTTTTTGGAAGGGGCCGCATTCGTCAATTGCCAGTACACGCTGGCGCCTGACAATCTTGGGGATGATGCCTGGCTTCAAGTGACGCCGGTGAACGGATGGTGGATCAATTCAACCCTTGACCTCAATCTTGCGCAACAGAGCGACGACACGTTTGATCTGTATCGCGCTTCTGCATCAGGGAATTCGGCGCGATGCTGGAACAGCGCGATCCGAGTGACGAATGTCGGGCCCACCAAGACCATTCGATTCGGTGGAGGAGTCGCCCAATACTCCGCCGGTTGCGAGATGGTCAATACCATTCTGTCGCTGGATGATGCGGAAGGCGCGTTCGAGATCAACCTCCCCGTCGATGATTCGATCGTCCGGGGGAATGCATACTGGGGGTTGGATCGCCACAGCGCGGACGACCGGGGAGTCATCCTCGATGCGCCGCCCAATGTCAGGAAGCGACCGGAGGTGGAGTCTCCATTGACTGGCGGCGGTGTTCCGCTTCCCGGCGCGACGCCGCTCGACTTTGATCAGTTGCGCTCCATTCGCTTGGCTGATCCTCCCACCATTGGACCACTCGAAACGGAATCGCTCCCTGCGGACATCAACGTGGATGGATCAGTGGATGGTGTGGACCTTGCCATGTTGCTGGCCGCCTGGAATTCGAACAGCAGACTCGCTGATCTCAATGGCGATGGCGCCGTAGATGGCGGTGATCTCGCCATGCTTCTCGCCAGTTGGGGAGTCGTTGTTCCCTAGCGTGGCTTGCAGGCCCCAACGCTGAATCGATGGTGGGCGCCATCCACGGTTGGTCACACATTGTCAAATCTTCGCTATGTTCTCACGGTTCATGAATGAGCCGTCGCCAGATCGCGTCAACTTTCTTGTGGTCGGCTGCCAGCGGTGCGGCACGACGTGGCTCGACGCCGCGCTCCGGGAACACCCCCAAGTCTTTCTGCCCGCCACCAAGCAGAGTTACTACTTCGATCGCCATCTCGATAAGGGCGACGCGTGGTGGCTTGAACGATTTGCGGACTCTGGGCCGGATCACATCGCGGTTGGCGAAGTCGCGACGGGATACACCTTGCCGCACGCCATTCCGCCGATGGCGACGCTCGTGCCGCATGCAAAGCTGGTCATGACGATGCGCCATCCGGTGGAGCGGGCGTTTAGCTTCTTTCAGAGCCGCCGCGCCGAGCAGGGGTGGTCGTCGTTCGAGCAGGCAATGGAAGCGGACCCTGAAATCATCGCGCGGGGCAAGTACATCGATCAGATCGAGCAACTGCTGACGCACTATCCGCGCGAGCAGGTGTTATTGCTCCTCTACGACGACTTCGCCGGCGACAACGCGGCGTTCCTGCGATCTGTGCTGACTTTCATCGGGGTCGACCCGACATTTGAGTCCTCACAGGCCGGTCGCCGGCGAAACGCGGCGATGTTTCCCCGGCTGCGACGAGCGCTGCACACGGTCGGCCTGAAGCCCGTCCTGGCGGCGTTGAGCCGGAGCCAGGTTGGCGACGCGGTGCGACGTGCGAATAACCGGCGCCGGACCGATCCAAGCACTTCGATCGCGCCGGAGACGAGACGCCGTTTGGTCGATGAATACCGGCCGTTCAATGACCGGCTGGGGGCATTCCTTGGCCGCGATCTCTCGCACTGGAACCAATAACGGAGCGGACTGGGACAAGGATGAGAATCGGTGTCTACGTCTCAGCGGCGGCGGTCCAGCGAGGGTACGAGCGCAACGTCTCGGGCCATATCCAGATACCGATGCGCGCACTGGAATTGTTGCGCGACGCGGGACACGATGCGCGGCTCATCACCAATTGGTACGACGATTCAACGCACACGCTCCCTGAATGCGCGCCGAAAGGCATCACAACGCACCTGATCGATGACGCCCGAGTTCGCGGCAGCGTGCATGAAAAGAAGGGCGCCCATCGACGCGGGCTGCGCATCAGCATGTTGCGGCGGCAGGTGGGGCAACTCCAATCCATTTGCCGAGATGAATCGCTGGACATCCTGCACCTGTATGGCGTGAACAGGACGGCGCACCTCGGCGGCGCCCTGAAGCTCCTGGGTGTGAAAACACCAATCGTGTGCACGATGTTTCGCGCGGACTTTCCTGAGCGATTCGGATTTCTGACCCGTCGGCTTTGGAATCGCGTGGACGCGCTGGTCACCGCCACCGCTTTCGTTCAGCGACAAATGCAGTCCGTTGGTCTGGACGCAACCATTGTGCGGCACGGTATCGTTCGCGATCTTCGGACCGAAGTTGAAGATGAGACTGTCAACGGCAAGAGCCGCGTGCTGTTCTGGCGTGACCCCTCGCGAAACAACGGCGCGGATGTTTGCGCAACGGTTTATGACGCCCTGGCGCCGAAGCACCCGGACATTCACTTCGACATGGCAATCCGGCCGCACTGGGCGGAGGTGGAAGGGCTGGATGACCTCGCCGCCCGCCATGAAAACGTCACGATCTTTCGATTTCCATATGAGAAAGGCATCACACTGCCTAAGCTCGTTCTGGAGTCGCTCTGTGTCCTTCTCCCATTCCGCCGCATGACGATTTGCCCGCAACTCGCGATCGCAGAGTCACTGGCGGTGGGTGTGCCGGTCGTCGCGACAGATTTGTGGTCGAACAATGAATTGATCGAGCCGGGGCGGAACGGCGACCTGGTGCCGCTCGATGACGTGGACGCAACAATTGAGGCGGTGGAGCGCGTTATTCAGGATCGAAATCGAGCGCTTCAAATGGGGCGAGACGCGGCGGTGGATTTACGCTCACAATGGAACTGGGACCAGTATGTCGATGACATCATGGCGGTGTATACATCGTGTACTCCGGATCGCGGAACGTGAGCGAACAACCACTCCATATCGCGCACTATTTCCCTCGGATTCGACTTGAAGAAGGGGGCGTGGTTCGATCCGTGCTGGATCTGTGCGGCGCGCTCGCTGACGCAGGGCAACGCATCACGCTGCTGACGAATGACGACGCCGATGCGCCCGAGGCTTGGCGCGGTGAGAACGCGAATCCGCGCGTCATTCAGGTCAAAGAAACAAACGCACTCTCAACACGTCCGTCGCGCGCGGCGTGTGAGGTCATTGGACAGGCCGATGCGCTGCACTTGCACACGCCGTGGGAGCGGGGCAACCTCGCCATGGCGCGCGAAGCGCGCCGTGCGGGTCGGCCGTATATCGTCAGCGTGCATGGCATGCTGGACGATTGGTCGATGGCTCAACGCCGCGCGAAAAAGGAAGCGTTCCTGGCGGCGGTGGGCACGCGATTTCTCGAAGACGCCGCGTTTGTGCATTGCACGGCGACGGCTGAATTGGAGCAGGCCCGCAAGGCATTCCCGCAGGGGCGCGGCGTCGTCACGCCGCTCGTGTTTGATCTGTCTGAATACGAATCACTGCCGGGCCCGCAACGCGCGCGATCACGCTGGTCGCAACTTGAGAATGGACGCCCGACACTGCTGTTTCTAAGCCGCATTCACTACAAGAAGGGGCCGGAGCGCCTCATCGATGCGGCGAAAGACCTCCAGGAATCTGGCCTCGAGTGCAACGTGATTCTCGCCGGCCCTGGCGATGACTCATATATCGACGAACTTCAGGAGCGCGTGCGCGCAGCCGGCCTCGAGGATCGCATCGAATTTGTCGGACTCGTCTCAGGTGAAGACAAGATTTCACTGTACGAGGCGGCGGACCTGTTCGTGTTGCCGACCAGTCAGGAGAATTTTGGGTTCGTGTTCTTCGAAGCGCTGGCGGCGCAGACACCGGTCATCACGACAACGGGCGTCGATACATGGCCCGAGCTCGAGAGTTCCGGCGGCGCCGTCATTGTGCCGGAGGATCGCGCTGCGCTCGTGGACGCGATCGAAACACTGTTGCGAGACGATGCGCGGCGCGAGCGGATGGGGCCACATGGCCGGGAATGGACGCTGTCGCGATTCGGCGGCGATCGAGTGGTGCAGGATTACATTCAGTTGTACCGCCGCGCGATTCATGAACATCCGGCGCCCGAGCGCATCACGCTGGATCTGCTTCGTCGTGTGGCGCGCAAAGGCGGGGCATCGAGCAAGGACGACCCATTCTGGGTTTCCAAGTACATCTATCGGCACATCACGATTTATTTCACGTGGCTGTGCGCCAAGCTGGGCATGTCCGCCAACGGCGTGACGTTGGCCAGCGCGATCGCCATCTTCGCCGGCGCCGTGTGTTTCGGGATGCCGTCCACATGGGCGTGGCTGGCCGGGGCGCTGCTGGTGCAGCTCTACTTCATACTCGACCATGTCGATGGCGAGATGGCCCGGTTCGAGCGCGCGGTCAAGCGGCGAAGTTCAGGCATGGCGGGTGTGTTTTACGACACCGTCTGCCACGCCGGCGAGACCGCAGTGATGGCGGCCATCGGTGTGCGCTTGTTTGCCGACCTTGGCGAACCGTGGTGGGTGATGCTGACCCTGATCGTCGCGCTGTTCCCGGGTGGGATCGATCCGTGGCAACGCTATTCAGAGTCTGTCCTGGCGCACGCAGAGCGAAACGCCATTGATGGAAAAGCGGAGATCGACGCTCGATTCGCTGAGAAATCATCCATCGGCATGACGACAGGTGAGGCGCCGAATCGATGGCGCCGCGCGATTTCGATGATTTCGCAGACCGTTGGTTTCCCGGGCTATTTCGTGACACTGCTCGTGTGCGCCGTGCTTGATCTGGCGCCGAGCCTGCAGTTGGTCATCGCGGGTGAGCGTTTGCCGTACCTGTATCTGTGGCTGCTGATTCGCGCGCTGCACAAGTCTGCCGCGGCGTTGAAATCGACATTCGTGTACGGCCGGCGGCTTCGCGGACTTGGCTAAACGATCTCTTCGTCCTGCATCAGCGCGCTGATCAGACGGGACGCCGGAGCGCCGTCGAGCACGATTTCCTTGGCGATCGTCAGGAGCGGCAGTTCTCGCTCATACCGCTCGACGAGCCATCGAATGGCGCGAAGCGTCTGCACGCCTTCAACCGTCTTGTGCTGCGACGCCATGGCTTCGTTGGCCTGATCGAGCGACATGCCCTGGCCAAGCCATTGGCCAAGCGCCTGATTGCGCGTCTCGCCCGTGCAACTCATCCACAAATCACTTCCCCAGCACTGGCTGCCGGTGCTGAAGGTTTCGCGCCGGGCGCCGAGCCGCGTGACGCAGAGCTCTTCAATTTCGCGAGCCAGACGGCTGATCAGGTGAGTGACAGATCCGTACGAATGACCCAGCCCGCGCACCATGCCGGCGCAGATCGATACGACGTTCTTGAACGCGCCGGCATACTCGACACCAATCAGGTCCGTGGTGGATTCAATCCAGAGGCTTTGTGAACTGAGCAGTTGCTTCAGCGGGGGAAGCATGGCCTCGTCTTCACAGGCGATCGTCATGCCCAATGGCTCATGCGACAAAAGGTCGCTCGCGATCGTTCCGCCGGCCAGAGCCGCATACGTAAGGCGCACCGATCGTTGTTCAAATTCTTTACTGACCAGTTCACTCAATCGGGCGCCTGTTTCTGAGTCCAGCGCCTTGGCGGTGTTGATGACTGTCAGCGAAGAGCTGGTGACTGCCTCAGCGATCGCTCCCGATACTTCGCGCGTCGAATTCGATGTGACCGCGAGCACGATCGCATCGAGATTGTCGAGGAGTTCGTCGAGTGAATCAGCGATCCGCACGTCAGGCTGCAGGGGCGTCGTCGCCTCATGAAACGGGTGGCGGCGCTCCGTTCGAAGCGTCTCGCGCACGCCGGCATCGCGGTCGTAGGCGACCAAGGTCAGATGCTCCGGCGACTTTCGTTGCAGATGCCGCAGCATGGCGAAGCCGAAGTGACCGACGCCGTAGACCCCAATCCGATGCAGCTCCTTCACGAGGGCCTCCCGGCGCTGAGGTGCGCTCGCACGGCTTCGAGATCTTCAGGAAAATCCACCTCGCGACAATACTCAGATTCGATGGCGATCGGCGTTGCCTTGATCGCTCGACTGGCGGTCAGATTTTCCAATGCTTTTTCGAAGTAATCCTGAGCGCCAACGGCGTCGAGCTGTTCGATGAACTGTGGGAGATCGTCTTTGGCGATCACATTCATCCCAAGCGCTTCGCCGAGCGGCTCGGCAACCTGTTTGGAGAGTTCCGCGATCGAGCCATCGTCGTGCGTGGTGTACTTGATTTCCTCCTCGCCGACATGCGAACGATCCACAAGAAGGCGCGTGCCGTCGCCGGCGAGCAGGCGCCGAGCCGCAGGTTTTTCAAAGTACAGGTCGGCGTTGGTCCACAACACGTCGTCATCGGCTTTGCGCAAGGCGCACAACAAACTCTTGGCGGTATTGGTGTCCTTGAATCGGGGATTAAAGACGTATTGGAGATCGGGGAATGATTCCATGACGCTCATCGCGGCGTAGCCGAGCACCAGCGTGATCCGGTCGCGATTCGTCAGCGCGCTGAGCGTCTCGACCTGCGCGCCGAGAAGTGAGAGTCCCGGCGAAATTTCGGTGAGCGGTTTTGGTTGGTCGCCGCCAAGGCGAGTGCCCATTCCGGCGGCCAGGATGACAACGTGCATGCGTACTCCCAGGCGGCAAAAACTGCCGGTTTCATCGTTGGATGTCCGCGGATTGCGGCGATTTGTGAGTATATCGGTCTGATGAGAAAGGCTCAGTCTCGTATTGCATCGATGTGTTGGTTAAAGTCGATGTAGCGCGTGGATCAGGGCGGAGCGAGACGCAGTCCCATTGAAGAGAGTTCGTGCGTATGGTCAGTATTCGGGGCATTGTTCGGCGCACGCGCAAGCTGTGGGAACCCGCGCCGATGCGCGATTTCTCCGACTACGACGACTATTGGCATCAGCGCGGCGAGATTCGAATCGTCTTCGGACGCTGGCGGCTCACGGCTGATGCGCTGCCCGACTCAGGAACGCTCATCGATGTCGGGTGCGGCACCGGTGAGTTCCTGACGTACCTTCGCGATCATCGGCATTCAGGACTCACCATGAAGGGGGTGGATGGGTCGGCCGAGTCTGTGCGGATGACACAGCAGCGCGGCTTTGACGCCACTGTCGTCAATCTGCTTTCCGGCGCCCTGCCAGAGAAAGCGGAGTACCTGACCTGTTTCGAAGTGCTCGAGCACATTCCTGATGCTGAGGTTGCATTGCGGGCGATGCGGGATGCGTGCCAGAAGCGCATCTTCATTTCAGTGCCGAACATCGGCTACATCGGGTGCCGGGTGCGGCTTGCGCTGTTCGGGCGATTTCCATTGACGACGTGCGTGATGCACATCAAAGAGCACGTGCGATTCTGGACCGTTCGTGATTTTCGTCAGTGGGCGGAATCAAATGGTTTGCGGCTCGTTCGGGCGCGCGGCACACGCGGGCTCGGACCGCTGTACCGGCTGTCGGCGTCGCTGTTCTCAGCGACGGTCTTATACGAACTCGAACCAATGCCTCAGTCAGCGTAGATACGGTCGCTCGCCGCGACACACCTCGTTGCGGCAATGGAAACAGCACGATGCCCAGTCTCAAGCGAATTCTGCACCGACTGCACAATCTCTGGCGGCCGATGCCGCTCAGTGAATTCAGTGATTACGACGACTACTGGTCAGAGCGCGGCGCGACGAATCACATCTATCGGCGCTGGGTGCTTGCCGCCGACCTCTTGCCGGAGCAGGGATCGGTCGTTGATGTTGGTTGCGGCAGCGGGGAGTTTCTGACGTACCTCCGCAAACGCCACCCTCAGTTGACATTGAGCGGAGTCGATATTTCCGAAACCAGCGCGGAGATGACGCGCGCCGCCGGGTTCGATGCAACGGCGATTGATCTCTTGAAGGAACGACTGCCGGAAACCGTCGATTGCATCACATGCCTTGAAGTGATTGAGCACATTCCGGACGCGGAGATTGTTGTTGAGAAGATGCGTGACGCATGCCGCGATCGATTGCTGATTTCGATACCGAATGTCGGGTACATCGGTTGTCGTCTGCGGCTCTTGTGCTTTGGTCGCTTCCCGCTGACCAACTGCGTCTTCCACATCAAAGAGCACGTGCGATTCTGGACCGTGCGCGATTTTCGTGAATGGGCGGACCGACTTGGCTTGCGCGTCGTCTCCTATCGCGGCGCTCGAGGCCTCGGCCCAATGCAGCGGTTCTGGCCGTCGCTGTTTTCGTCGACCATGCTCTACGAGCTCCAGGCGAAGGAACGCCCCACCGGCGATCACATCGTCAAGTAAATACTCGACGGGAAGTGTCCGACGCCGCCGGAGGTATACGGCTTGACGAATTCATCAATCAGGCCATTGCGGTCCTGAGCGCGCTCGTACTCGGGGAACGCTTCCTTGATCGATTCCGGCCGGTCGTAGTGCAGCATGCTCATCGAGAAGAGAATCGACGAGCGGTTGTTGAAGATCAGGAAGGCGCGCAACAGTGACGACTCCGACCAGTGTGTGAATTCCTGGAGCGTGTTGCGGTCGTAGTCATATGGGAAGGTGATATCGTGAATATGCACGACGACGCCAGGCTTCACGCGGGGAAGCGCTTCGAGGTAGAGGTAATTGACGTCGCTGCCAGGCTTGACCGTGTGCGATGAATCAATGAAGAGGAAGTCGCCCGCCTCGAGCGATTCGAAGACGGAGTAGTCCACGACCTGCACCGGCGTGTCAATCAGCTTGATGCGCTTTTCCTGACGGAGCTTCTCCGACGGATAGGGCTCGATGCACGTGTACTCGCACGTCGCGGCGCCTTCTTTTTCATTCAGCTCCAACGCCTGCAGCATGCACAACGTGGAGACACCGGCGCCGACTTCGACGATGCGCTTCGGCTTCAGGTCGCGAATCACGCCGTGCAGCGCCTGCGCTTCGATGTAGCCGTATCCCGGGCCCCAACCTTCCGTGAAGCCTTGCTCGCGGACCTTGTTGCCGGCGTACTCGCTTTGGTACGGCTTGCACATGGCGAGCATGCGGCTCGATTGTTCTTCAATACTGGTGTCGATGCCGGGCATGGCGGATTTCTTGGCCCAGACGTCCTTGGTCTTCTTGAGTTCAAGAATGTTTGGCACACTCACGTAGTAGTGCACCGGCATGATGAACCAGCCGCAGCGGATCCCGAGATTGTGAAGGGAGAGCATGCAGCGCTTGATGAAGGTTCGCATTCCACGATTCATGAGCGGTTCACCATTGGTATCCGAGTTGAGTGAGTGTCGGCTCCATGATCGGCCGAATCCGGTCCAGGACTTGCTCGTCGAGTGCGTCTCGCCATTTGGCTTGCCGGGCAGGGTCGGCCGTGGACTCGACATGGGCGACGAGGTCTTCGGCGTCCTCGAGCTCGCAGAAGTCCACCATGTCCTGCATCACGCGGCGTGGCTCACGCATCAGATCTTCGTAGTGAAAAATGAACCGGGCGTGCTCAGGAAGGGCGTGAGCGTCTTCTGAGGCTCGCTGAATCGTCGCGACCCATTGCTTGGCCAACATGACCTCACGCGATTCTGAGCCGACCCATTCTCGCCAGCCGGGAGGCCGAACGCCCCAATAGGCGAGCGGGCGTCGCGTGATCTTCCGCATGATCGTGCTGGCGGCTCGGGGCAGGTACGCGGGCCATTCCCAGAAAGGCGTTTCGAAGGCCCGCTGCAGCATTCGGTTGGTCGGGACGCTGCCTTGCATGATCTCCGAGGTGGACCGCAGCACGCTGCGCCCGTCACGGATCACGAGGATGATCTTCGCCTCGGGGAAGATGGCGTGAATGAAGGGGATGCGGAGGCAGTTGCTTGGCGTCTTCTCGGCGAGGCGATCCTTGCCGGCGCGTTGAACGAATCGATCGACTTCGCGCCGGATGTGCCGCGTGACTGATGGCCGGGCGTCGGCCGCGGCGAGCACATCGTCCGGCTTGTACGCGTTGCCCCATGTCCACAAATGGCGCGGCTCCGGCCAGTACGCAATGCGGGGATGACGATCGAAGACCGTTCCCATCCACGTGGTGCCGGATCGCTGCGTTCCGATGAAGATGATCGGCGCCGTCGAGCTCATGCGTCGGCGTCTCGTGGACGTATCGCCTTGGCGGGGTTGCCGGCGTAGATCATGTCGGCGTCAAGGTCTTTGAATGCAGATGCGCGGGCGCCAAGGATGGCGCGCGGGCCGACCGTGACGCCTGGTCCGACGAAGGCGTCCGCCGCGATCCATGCATCATGCCCGATCGTGACCGGCGGGCGGATGAGTTGAAAACTCGGCTGCGTGTAGTCGTGCGTGCCGGCGCAGAGATGCGCGTACTGGCTGATGATGGCGCGCTCGCCAATCGTGATCATGCCGAGTGAATACAAAATCGCGTGATCGCCGACGACGCATGATTCGCGCAAGTCGAGATGCCACGGGATCTCGATATTAGCGCTGGGGCGGACGCGCACGCCATGGGCGACCTTGGCGCCAAATGTTCGAAGTATTGCGCGCCGGACGCCGTACCAATTGTGAAACGTGATGCGAAAGAACGGGCGTCCAACGAGCATCCAGACGACGCGTTTGATCTTCTCAGCTGTCGTCCACGGGCTGGACTCCGGCCGCAGCTCAAAATCGCTTGACGTCTTGGGCGCGCCGGCGGATTCGGGTTCCGGGACAGATGCGTTCGCGGCATCGGTCGGGGCCGCGTTCACGACGCTTTCTCCGCCTGACTCGCTGCTGGAACAGGCATGGGCTTCTTGCTCATCGCATCTTCGATGACATCGCAGAAGCGACCGCAGAGGCTCTCTTTACCGAGACGGCCTTCGATGAGGTCCTTCGAGCGGCTGCCCATCGCACTGAGCTCCTCGCGCGAAGTCGCGACGATGGAATCAATCGTGCGCACTGCGCCGTCCACATCGCCGTGATCGAGGTGCCAGCCGATGGAGTCATTCTCGAGAATGTCCGCGACATGCGATGGCTTGGGTCCGACGAACAGCACCGGCCGCGACACAGCCATCGCGCCATACACCTTGCAT
>MRWG01000682.1_pt1 | contig 30764 bp, 33 predicted proteins | sample 1013341 | NCBI WGS metagenome assembly MRWG01 (sample SAMN06117577, study PRJNA244670) | biofilm metagenome | biome: Water; feature: Cathode Biofilm; material: Biofilm; isolation source: microbial consortium enriched at the cathode of a solar microbial fuel cell | place: USA: District of Columbia ... | reverse complement strand
CACCGCTTGGTCCGATCTCTGCGAAACGCGATCGGGGAGACTGCCAGCCTTCGGTCGATGGCGTGTAGCCTTCCGCCCGACCCGGAATCACGGTCTGAAAGTTGGGGACGTATCGCGTGCTCTTCATCCCCAAAGGCTCGAATATCCGCTTCTGGGTGAACTCGTCCAACGGGGCCTTTGCGACGGTCTCGACGACTCGTCGCAACATTGCATAGCCGGAATTTGCGTATAGAAACTGTGTTCCCGGTGGAAAGTTTGTTCTGCTCTGCCTCGAGATTAGATCGAAGACCTCCTCGGTTCGAAGTTCGTCCTGGTAGCCGCGGCCCGCGAAGTAGAGCAATGTGAAATAGTCTCGCAGCCCGTCCGTGTGATGGACCAAGTGATCTATGGTCATATCGTTGGCGTAGGTAGGGAGCTCCGGTACGTACTTTCGAACGCTGTCAGATAGGGATAGTTGGTCCTCAATGGCAAGCAGTCCCACCGCGGAAGCGGTGAATTGCTTCGATGTGGACGCGATGTAGAAGGGCGTGTCCTTGGTGATTGGAACCCCATACTCAAGGTTTGCGAGCCCATATCCCTTTGCAATCAGCACCCGCCCATTCTTGCTGACGCCGACGGCGCAGCCTGGAGAGTCATTGCGATAGCGACTGAATGTCGCGTCTACCTGGTCGTTCAATTCGGCAGACAGAGCAGTTGTACTGACTGTCCAGACGGTCCAGAAGATGCAAATGGCCGCTCGATACATCCGTCTCCCCCTGAATGCAGAGCCTCGGACTTCCAGTGTACTGAAACCGTGCGATCAACGATCAAAGCCGGTGACCTGGGCACATCACGCTGGGGCCAGTAGCCGGGGATTTCGATCGGCCGCTTCTGGCCGGAAGCGGCCGGTCCAGCCGGTGCAGGGCCCCAGGGCCGCGCCGCTGAACGCCTGCTCGGGGATCATGCTATCGCCTTGAGTCGTAGTCGTTTTCATAGGTGACCGTACGGACCCCCACTGTGAGCTTTCGCGAAATTCGGCGCTGTCCAGTATTGAAAGTCGTCTTGTACGGAATCTGCGTTGTCCTGCCCTCGGCGTAGGCAGCCTGAGCGGCGCCGAGCCGAGGCTCGACACCGAGCCTCTGCAGTGTCTCTTGCGCCAGCTCCTCGAGCGGCACGCGCGGTACCGGCTTGCCCGACAGTCGACTGGGCCGGGCCTTGGCGTAGACGCCATAGCCTAGCCGTACGATTGTCCCTTCCTTGATCAGCTCGCGCAGTGCTCGAGATACCTGGCTCTGGCTGCCAAAGGCCGCGACATCGGCGCGCAGGATCACCTCGCCCTTCCGCCGGGCGATGGATTGAGCCATTCTCTCCTTCACGCTAAGCCGCTTCATGGTCTGTCACGGAAATCCGAGCAAGATTGCCTGCCGCACTATAGGCCGGAATGGGTAAGACCACGGTTACATCCGAACATTCGCTCGGATGCCATCCAAGTCAGCTCATCGACGCAGGCCGAATCAAGGGGACAGTGATAAGATCTACCCGAAGCGAAGTCCAACGGGTGACCTCGATGGAATCCAAGAAGAAGCAGCAGGTGCGCCGCTCCCGGACCATCGCCTTCGGCGAGGAGGCCCAGCGCGACGCCATTCATCAGGAGCGACTGGACGGGACGTTTGATGGCAAAGCTCACTTTGAGAGCTTGCCCATTGTTCGAGCCATGGCGAAGGGTTTTCCGCGACCCAACCTCGACCATTAGCCTCCGGCAAACGCAGAATCGGGAGACTCGATGGTGACCTCCGACTCAGTACGCATCTCGGTGACTTTGCCTCGGGAACAAGCCGAGCAGTTGACCCGCTGGGCTGAGGAAGTTGGTTGCAGCGAGGCAGAGATCGTTCGTCGCGCACTCTCCCTATACGAGCCCGGCGCAGAGTTCATCCCCGAGTTTCTGGGCGCACTCAGCGAGGAAGTGCTGCGCGTCGCGGCCAGGCCGAGCAGTCTCGAGGATATGGACGAACGTTTGGCCGCAGACAAGGCGGCCGATGCAGAACTTCACGCCCGAATTCGCATGTGGATGAAGGAGAACCCCGGGAAGGCACCCAGCCTGGACCTGATCAGAGAGCTGGATCCTCGGCCATGACGGGAACGCGGCAAACCGGGCGCTCCCGACTGGGCCATAGGAGTCTGAACACCGCATCTATCGAGCAATACGTCCAGCTAAGGGAGCTGATTGCCAGCGGCGGCACACGAACCGCCATCGCAATCATAAGAGCTGGCTTGCCCGCCCCGCTTCTCGTGAGCCTCGCCGAACACTTCAAGATTTCCCGGCGGGAGGCCTTTCGGCTCGTCGGCATCAAGCCGGCGACGGCCGAGCGGAAGATCCGCAATCGCGATCATCTATCCGCCGACGTCTCCGAGCGCCTCGTACGGATCGCCGACATCGAAAGAATCGCGATCGAGGTGCTCGGCTCCGTTGAAGCAGCCCACCGATGGCTGGAGACGCCGGCCGTGGCCTTCGGGGGCGAGCGGCCGATTGAGATGACCGATACCGGCTACGGAGCGACCGAGGTCCTGCGACTCCTAAATGGCATCCGCTACGGTGCCGTCGCCTGATCCCGGGCGAGGATCGTTGGCTGGTGGCCTGACTAACTATTCTGCTTCTTGGCCTCTGCCTCTCTGAGCAACTGATCGATCAGGCTTGGTGGCTCATCCGGCTGCGTAAACAGCTTCGCGAACTGCTTCTTGCAACGCAGTATCCTCGCAGCCGCCAAGTAATGCCTGAACGACACACGGGCATCGCCGCGCTCCATCCGGCTGTAGGTGGCGATCCCCACACCGAGCCGTAGGGCCATGTCCCGCTGTGTGTCAGCGGGCCAAACCTCCCGCCGCCGCTTGCGAAGATTGCGGCCGATCAGAGCAGCCAGCTTGGGGTCGTGGAAGTCATCCATATCTGATTGATTCAGGCCAAATTAATGATATGTGATCGATTCGCCTGGTTTCGATCAGATGTGATCGAATGGGCACCGGTGCTAAACGTCCACCACCAGCGCCGGGTCAAAATTCGTGAACGCCTCATTCGGGTAGCCGAGCGGATTGCAGAGCACTCGGGTCGTGTGGACGTGGTAGTCACAAGGCGAATGCGTGTGGCCGTGAATCCACAAGGCAGGTTGGCCAGCGTGGATGAGCTCCTGCAAATCTGAGAAGAACGCCGGGTTCAGGTCGCTCCCGACATGCTGCTCGGCCACGCTCTTCTCGTGCGGCAAGTGGTGGGTGACGACCACGGTCGGACCATCATGCGGTAGCGCCAGCTCTTTCTCCAGCCACTGGCGGTCCTGCAGGTGCATCTCCACGGTATCGATGGGCCGCAGCCGCCGGCCGCGGTAGCGGATCACCCGGAAGTCGGCCATGTCCTGGCGCCCGATCAGCATCGACATCTGGTCGCCGCCGTTGAAGTCCGTCCAGAGGGTAGCGCCCAGAAACCGGACACCGTCGATCACGACTGAGCCTCGGTGCAGCAGATGCAGATTAGGACGCTCATCCGCCCATTGCCGCCAATGTCTCAGGGTGGAATGGTAGTCCTCGCCGTAAAACTCGTGATTGCCGAGGACGAGAATCACCTGGGCCCCACCGGCCAGCCAGTCGTCGATCAAGGGCAAAGCAGATTTCCGGGCTCCAATGTCCCCGGCAGCGACGACGACATCTGCCACGGCTACCACGTCCGGCACCCGAAACTCACAATGGAGGTCGGAAACGATTTGAATCTTCACAACGTCACTCTAACCCATGACCCGGCTGGGCCTTCCGCTCTCTCCACGAACGCATCTACAAGCCGGCGGAGAACCGGCAGGAGATCTGTCACGGAGGCCGAGATGTCTCCCGAAGCCGGCCCGACGTTCGTGGGGGTTGCGCCAAGGCAGTCCGATCGCACGAACGCGAGCTCGCGAGCGCAGATCAGTGGGTTCGTACCCGACGCGCCTGCCGCCAGTTCGATCAGGACATCTCGATATCCCCTCCGGGTGAACGATCCCTCCGTCTCGGGCAGCCAGCCAAGATGTCCGTGCACGACCAGTTTGAGAATTCGGTCCGCCGCCTTCTGGATCTCGCCTAGCTGGTACCCGGCCGCCTCTTGGTAGACGGTTGCATTAGATGGGGTACGACCCGTCTCATGCCGCGCCACCAATCGCTGCAGGAAGCCGCGACGCTCCTCGAGCCGCTTGAGGCTGCGGCGGAGGATCTCCGCGGGGTCAAACGGCCGGACGAAATCAGGCTGGCTCTTTGGAACCAGCAAACACGACAGTCTCGCCGATCGAACCTCTGATTCGGCTATTGCCAGGATGTCGGCTTGATCAGAGATGGGGTCCACCCGGTTGCTAGCATAGGTGGCGACCAGATCGACGTCCGAGTGGGGGTGAAACCCGAAGGGCTGATACGCCGATCTCAACACGGACCGGTAGACCCGCGCGCTGTGGCCCGCGTCCTTCAAAGCCCGCACCGCTGATTCGGCTTCTCGCAGGGCCACCAAGCGCCAAGCCTCAACCCGGGCCGTGTCCGGTTGGCGCCAACGGATGCCCGTGGCTGTCACGCCGCCGATGCCGTTCTCGACACGCCAATTCATGCCCAAGCTACCCGCTGACCATCGAGATCGACCACCGTCGCCTGGCCCACACCCTGTACGACACCTCCTGAAAACGCCTTGCGATACGTCTCATGGTGGTGTCCATGGACGATGAGCTGGACGCCCATCGATTCCGCCAGCTCGTCGATCGCCACATAGCCGAGCGGATGGCAGCTCGGAGCCTCGTGGGTGACGAGAATATCCGCTCGTTGGCAAGCCAACATATCCAGATCTTCCTTCCAGATCGCCCCGCGCCGCCGGAGTGGCAAACCGCCGCGCCAGGCATTGCCCTTGCCCATCTGGGCGAGGTAGTCGGTACGCTTGGAGAAGCGCGGCGTCGAGCCGCCCGGGTGCTTCGGGTCCCAGATCTTGCGGTGAAAGACACCGCCGAGCCCGGCGATCCGGTAGCCACCAACCTCAACGACTTGTCCGTGCAGATTGCGGTGGCTCAGGGAGGAGTCGAAGACCCGATCGTACGAAGCCTCATCCTCGAACTCATGGTTGCCGGGAATCCACCAGACTTCAGCGCGATGCATGACCGAAGCCAGCTCCTCGTGGAGGGGACGCCTGAGTTCGAGGTCGCCGAGCAGGATGACGGCCTCCGGGGCTGTCTGCACGACAGCCTCCGCGATCTGCCGGAACTCTCCGTGGCAGTCACCGGCAAAGAGGATCACTGCCGGATCCTCACGATGAGAGAAGCGTTCGCCAGCAGCTCGAGATGATCGTGCACGATCGCACAACCCTGTAGCTCTGGATCGACCATGCAATCCAGCGGTGAGCGCCCATCCAAAGTCGGAGACCAATTCTCCGTGTGGAGCCATCGGCGCATGCAGTCGCCAGCGTTGGGATACGCCGCTCGAAGCTGTTCGCCGATCCGGAGCACGTATAGGCACCGATGCGCAAAATCTATCCCCATCCAACCTCGCGTCATGGTCGCGATCAGCGGCAGTTGCACCTGCAGCAAGGCGAGCGTCTGTGAGTGCGTGGGTGCCCAGCTCTGCAACACGTCGCGGGCAGGCTTGATCCGCGGCTATCAGCTGACGTTGAGTCCCTTCGTCGGCGGCCAGTGCCGCTTCTATCCCACCTGTTCGCACTACGCCGCCGGCAATGCCGGCGGCGGGGGCGCGGCGGGTCTGTGCGCGAGTGCACGCGGGGCAGCGCGGTCAACCCAGCTTTGGTGATACGGCCCGCCTGGAGGGCTTGCTCCAACGCAGCTCGCTGCGCGTAAAGCCGCTCTTCGATCAGCTCGAAATGCTCCATCCTGCTCACATCAGCCCCCCCGCATCCGAGCGCTGCACTTGGTCTCGAAGTCGCCGGAGGCCCTCCGCATACCACTCAGGCAGGTTGTCTCCCTCTACAGATGAGATCTCGAGGAAGATTCGCGTCTGCTTGGAACTCCGCTTCCGCACTGTGAGCGCGTTCTGGCGAACGCTCTTATGTACCCAGCCGATCCTACGGCCCGTACGACCTCCCACGATCGACGCAGCGACGTACTGATTGGCGAACTCCAGAATGGAGTTGCCGTCGACACGGCAGCCCCCTTGGACAGGTGCACGGCGGGCCAGCACCTTCAAATACCCCTCATCCAGCAAGCCAAACACGGTACCGGCGTCGACTCCCAGCACCGCGGCCGCATCCTGAACACCCACTTCGCGGGCATCGCGACGTCGGGGAGGCCGGGGCCGCGTGCTCACGAGCGCCTCGACCTCATCCTCGATGAGCACGATTGCGCGCGGAACGGCGCCACAGCGCCCCAAGGCAGTCAGTCCTCTCGTCATCAGAGAATCGAGCACCAAGACCTTTTGATTCAGCGCGTGTCTGGGGGAGGCCAGCACCCGGCCAAGGGTGATGCCTCGTGACTCCGGCACCTCGTCCAAGCCTTGGACGAACTGCCTGAGCCCCTGATGCAGGCGATACAGGTCTCGTTCGTGAAAGACGCCGCCCAAGGCATGGGCGCAGAGCGACTTCGCCCAGCCAGCGACGACACTCTCTGGCAACTTCAGGATGTCGGCGGCCTGGGCGGGCGTGTACCACACGCCGAATCGGGGCCGGCGCCGCGCTACGGCCTCCAAATCACAGCGATAGAGGTCAGAACCGCTCGCGCGCTCCGCTGCGATGTCACCGCTCTCGATCAGACGCCGCGCCACGTCGGGTTTCACACCGGCAGTGGCAGCAATGTCCTCCAGCCGAACCCGAGGGCCATGACCCGAAAAAATGACCGGACGGCCCCAGTCGCAAACCTCCAAGCCAAAGCGCATGAACTCAGCCTCGAGGAACGGAAAAGTGTCTGGCTCAGGGCCCCGGAAAAGACGGCTGTACAGGGATCCCTTCTGTTTGCCCAATGGGAAGTAGCCCGGGAAGGATTTCTTCCCAATGGCACCAGCCAGGAATCGATGAAACCCCGCCGGCCAGTCTTCGAGGACCCGGTGCAGCGCATCGAGCCCGCGTTCTTCGCGAGACCGTCTGGTAGCACGTCCTGCAATGGTGGGCAGGTCCGCCAGACGGTCCGCCAGTGCGACAAGTCCTGCAGGCCGAACTGTGCCGAGCGCCTGGAGGGGGTAGCCCGCTGCGATCAGGTCCGGACCCCCAGGACAGGAACCCAGAAGCCACTCGTGGATCAGTGCCAGCGCCGTGCGAACCGGTTCTGAAGCGCGTTTCGACCGCGGCGAGCGAGCAACTGGCGCGCCGCAGCCACACTTGAGCAGACCCGGACGCCTCCAGCGCAACTCACGACCGCAAGCTTTACATCTCTCGACAGGAGAGTATTGATGCTTCGGACAGGCTACTGCATGTCTCAGCCCCCAAAAGACACTCACGTAGCCGTCATCTCTGACGCATTCCGGACAGACGTGGGCACTGGTCAGCCGGATCTGGCTGCTCGGGAACTCGTGTCCGGCCAGCCAGCGAGTCTTTGAACGCAAAGCGTCCGGCCCACGGATGTGGTCCAAATGGGCAATGTGGTCCACGTCGCACGCCAGCAATCCCGCGATCGTATCGATTGGGACAGTCCCCGTCTGGAACTGACTGGTCTTAATCCCCGCAGTTCGAAGCATGATCATCGGGTCTCGATAGCTATTGGCCTGTGTCAGGCGAACCAGGTAAGGCAGGGCTGCTTCCGCATCACGAGGACGCGGAGTCGCGACCAAAGGCTTGACCGAAACGGCTGATGACTCCGCAGCGAGGGCATTTAATCGCGCGCTCACGCCTTGACCCCGCCACTTTGGGGGAAATCCCCCATCAGCGCCCTACGTATCGCCTTATGTAGATCGTCACCCTCTTCGTCGAGATCGCTGTAAGGATCATCCTGGTCCACCATCGACCTCGCGATCCTGGCCAGTAACTCGTCGTTTGGCTCCACCTTTACCTTTGGATCGAAGGGGCGCTCGACTACAGCGTCGTGCTTGTAGATCGACCTCGCATAGGACTCACCCAAGATCTTCGGAGTGACGATGCTCGACTTCCTCTTGCTCTCCGAGGCCATCAGGTCCGCATAGCGCAGGATGTGGCCCAGGTTTCTGAGCAATCCGCCAGTCGCTGCGTACAGGCGGAAGGCAATTCCCTCATCTCTGAGTGAAGGCTCATCCAACTCTTCCGCAAACGAATTCAGAATGCCGAGAAACTGCCGTTGCGCGAACGGAAAGCGCCAATCCAGCCTGGGCATAATGGCCGGGCTCATGAACCGGGTCTGGAGCTGCTGAAGGCGCCCGATTACCTGATTTCCTCTCGGCAATCCCGAAGCAACCAACACCAGGTTCCTGTCCTCAGCTAGCGTCTTGAGGGCGTTAGCCGCTTCCTCCTGGAACCGCGATGTCGACCGATCCACAAGGTGCTGAAACTCATCAATCAGTAACACGACGGTTCCGGCGGCCTTGAGCAATTCATCAGCTCTATCGTAGAGATCAATCTCCGTCCCCTTATGCGCGTTGGGATCTCCAAGGGCTTTGAGAATGAATCTCGCGATTTGCTTAACCGATGGATTGAAGGGGTTCTTAATTCGAATCACAGGCGCTGAGATGCCGTCCGGCGTTCGCTTGACAGGAAACTCCTGGCATATCGCATTGACTACCCAGGTTTTTCCGACGCCTGCCGGGCCATACAGCGGTATCGATTTGGCCGGAGCACCACTCTGCGCGTACCGCATAGCCTGCTGTATCACCTCAACTGCGTGATCAAAGTAGGCATGCCTGATCACCATTTCGGGAAATGGACGGCTCATGAATGCCTCCGTCCATCTCGATCAACGGAGAAGCTCGGAACATTGTCCACGCTCGAACTGGTAGGCTCGAAGAACAGATTGTCATCGTCCTCGATGGCATTCAGGTCTCGGGCAGCCAGTTCGTCAGGCGGTTCAGGCGTTTCCTCCCTGTCCGATTCGAGCTCGTCCAATTTGCGATTCGGGGCCTGTCCCATCGAAAAGAATCGATGGAACTGCCCGCTCATTCGCTTTCGGCCCCGCTTGCCGCTTCGCTCGAACTCCTCCTGCGCCCACTGTTCGATCATGGACTTGGCTCGCAACATCGGCCGTCGTTGCTCGATGGAGAGACGGTTCTGTCTCGCGAACTCCCGGATCTTCCTGTGCTGCCATTCATTCAGGCCTCGAGTGTAGTCCTGCCACAGGGCGGGCACCCGCTCCTTCCAACCACTTTCGTGTTCAATGTGGATGGCGCTGAGGTCCTCAGGGTCGTAATAAACGTCAACGCCGATTCCTTTGTGCTCGCTCGTCTGATAGCGCCGACGCAACCGTGTTGCACCCGGCGAGTTGTAGCGAAGGCCATCTATCTGAATCCCTTTATGGCTCAAGGTTCTTCGGAGCTTCTTCCCCAGAAGAATCTCGAGATCCTCAACCGAACACGGCAGCCGCTGATCAACCGGATGCATTTCCCACATCTTGGCAGGGGATGTGTCCAGCGACTCATGGTCGTCCTGGTGGTACACATCGACGATGAACTTGGTCACCATCTTCCGGAACGTCGAGAGCCGCACGGCGGCGCGTTCTTCCGACTTGTAGTCGCCTCGCTTCATCACGTCACTGAAAGTAGTGCCCGGTGTAACGTGCGCGACCTTCTCGTTGATCGTTCGAAAGAATCGCTCAGCAATCCCTTTGTTCCACGGGGTCTTCCGCGGCGCCTGGACGATTCGTATCCCGTTGTGCACGCATAACGCTTCATACGCTCCGCCCATGAACTCCAATCCACCATCTCCTACGATTGCATCTGGCGGACCTCCCTCCCAGTCGTTCTCAATCTCAGGATATTGATCGCGAAGGTCGACTTTCGGGACGATCGCGTGCCGCAGGCACTTGCTGAGAGAGAGATAGCTTGGTTCGTTGAATTCGATGGAGATTCCGATGACGTAACGGGTGAATGAGTCGATTGCAAGCGTTAGCCAGGGCCGCCCTCGAGGCAGGAGCGTCTCGTCGTCTACAACCCAGAGATCGACCAGGCAGTGGTCCATCTGAACCTCCTGCAGCGGTCGCGTGAAGACACGATGGTTGAAGACGCTCCGAAACCGTTGGCGGGCTTTGTCTGCACCTCGCTGAGCGCGAAAGACGTCATACTCATTCAGTTCAGCAATTGCTTGGCGGACCTTGTACTCTGAGATCATCGGCAGCTGATCATCCGCCGGCCTCATATCATTGAGATCCATCGTGGCTTCGATCACCCGCTCCCAAATTCGACGCCGCGACATCGGCTCCGGACGTAGAAAGTTTTCCTTGATCTCCCTGTCTAGGATCCTATTGATCTCCCCTTCCATTTCCGCCTTGCGACGACCCTTCCGGAAGTCCTTGGGAATTAATGACCGAATGTCTTCGTTGGATTCGTAGTACGCCTTCTTCCAAGCGATCGCCCTATCCGAGCTCGGAGGGCAATCCAGACGACGCTGCCTTTTCCATAAGTTTCGGATAGCGATGCGCACCACGGCATGCGTTCTTGGCAGGTCCCAAATCTCCCGCACCACCGCCAAACGCATGCGGACGATATCCTGAGTCTGTTTGTCCAGACGTGCGAAGTGCTCCTTGGCATGCGATTCGATCATCGGCTTCGCCGGGCGGCTCGGACGGCCGACGAGCACGAGGTTTCCGTCCTTCCAGGCTCGGAGCAGCTTCTCGGTTTCGATGGTTTCGGATGAACCTGTCGCCAAGTCCTCGTACAGCCAAACACCCGTCTTGACGGCGCGTTCGAACCGATACCGCCGGCCCTGGAGCAGAAACTCTTCGTTGCGCTGAAAGCTCGCGAGCGCCATCACTCAGCTCCTTCCGCCAAGAACACGCGGGACTCAAGGGAAACTGGATGCCCAAGATCGACCCACAGCTTTCCGTGGAGAACCAGCTGGGCTGCTTCGCGGTCGAGGTTTCGAGCAAGGAGCTCGCCCCAGGAGCAGCAGCCCCCCGAGCCAGCCAGTAACGCGCGAACCTCAGAAGCCGCACCGAGCCCCACCAACGGTCGGCCCCGCCTCAACAGCCAGTCGACGTTGTCCAGCCGAGGTTGGCGCCTGATCAGCGACTCAGTCAGCACCCGGTAGGCGAAACCGCGGCGGGCGAGCGCAGGAGTCAGATGGTGGGTTCGATGCTGTACGTCTGGCTTCTGTGCCTTCTCGTCCTCCTTGATCTCCAGGATTACGACCCGACGTCCGAAGTTCAGGACGACGTCTGGTACGTGAAACATCGGCTGACCATCGATCTCGAAATCGATGCGCATGGCCTGCTCGGAGATGCGGGAGACCGCGGGAAAGGCGTCCAAGAGGTAATACGCTTCCATCTCCAGCTTCGACTCGCACTGCAACATGCGCCCGGCCTTCCAGCACGGGTACTTATAGGTTGTGCGCATGTTGCTCCGGCGCACCGGATTACGTACCCGCAGCTTTCCCGGTTTCGGACGCTGGATGCCGGTTATGACGGCGCAAGCGCCTTCAACGGCGGCCGTGGATTGGGCGGACGACGACTCGGCAAGGAGAGCCGTCAGGTCAGAGAAATTCGATTCAAGCATGTCGAGATTCATATCTACGTGTACGGCGAACCGCTCCGGCAGAGAGCTGGGCAGGGCCCAGGCGATAACAACCACCGAGGCGAAAATCGCACTATTGGTTCGGGAGATCAGCCTTCTCGGAGGCTGTGCCAAGCCTCCATCGGCGAGACCTTCAGGGTGGAATGCGGTGTCCTGTGGTATGACCCCGCGATGTAGCTCTCCAACACACCCCGAAAGGCCGGCAACGTCATCACCGGGGTCGATTCCGGCAGAACATCGCGAGCTCGAATCAGTCGGGCTTGGGTGCCGTAGCCTGTGGCGCTCGCGAACTGCTCCCGAAGCGAGTGGCCGAAGCGTTCGATCATTGCCTGCGAGGTGCGTGGTGTAAGCCACGTCAATTGAATTCCCCGCGCCTGGCAGAAGGTTCGGACCTGGCGCGACTCACACCATGAAGCGCGCTCCATCCACACTCGCTTTGGAATGCCAAATGGCATCCACGCCCCACCGAGGTCGCCGGAGAGGGTCTTCGGAACGGTTGCGTGCTGCAGGCATTCGACAAGCGAAGGTGTAGTCACCGGTCCCGTCATGACGGAGAAGCCGAGTACCGCGCGGGTGACCATGTCCATACCGAGTATCAGCCTTGGCTGTCCCAGCGGCCGGCCGTTTCGATCATCGATCAGCCAGAGGTCCAGATCATGATCAAATACCCGAATCTCCAGCGGAGGCGCTTGAGTCTCTTGCAGCACAGACGCGGTAATCATCGCCCCTCCTCCTCAGCGAGCAAGCCCGCATTGAGAAGAAAGGATAGGGTGTAGGGAGTGATGGCTAGCTGTATCCAGGGTTGGCCCGGGACGTAACTTGCCATCTCGTAGAGGCGGCGATGGTCGAGTTCCATCGGCTGCAGGGCTGAGCGGGGGTCGGTGGGCATCCTTGCCTCCTATCGTTCAATTCAACACTCCCATTGATAGCAACGATTCCCCAGTCTGCAACGCCTAAGTTATTGATTAATATATACTATTCATGACCGAGAAGAGAGTTATTAAATCCTAATCATTGACTAGGCGGCGCTAACTGCCCGTTTTGATTGCCGTTTTCGATCGCTGAATTTTGGCTTGGCTTGGCGCGAGACCGGCGCAGCCGGCATCAACTGGCCAGAAAAAATTTTCTGAATCGCCCCAAAAGAACGGGCATAAGCAGTTGGGAAGGCATCACGGAAGGCTCGACTGTCCCAGGAAGAGGACGCAAATGGGGACATAGACGAGCAACCTAATGCGGCCGCCGCGCACAGAATGCAGCGTCCCGGTGAGCACATCACTCCGATGGAAGAGTCGCTGCTGTTCTAATCCTCGGGTCCGGGCGTTCGTGAGGAGCTTATGGTGGGGCAAACATACCGCAGTCGGCTCAGTCCCTGAGTTGGTCGTATCCTGACTCAAGCGGACGCCGAGACGACATACACATCTAGTGGCCTCAGCCAATCGAACGCCTTCTCGCTTGCCTCGAAGTCAAATTGGTCGCGGTGCGCTTGACGGAAATGCGAGTCGCAGGCGGCATTCCTCTCGAGGCGTCGGACGCCGGTGACGGCAGTGGGCATCTTGAAACAGCTACGACACTGGAGAGAGAACGCGGGGATCAAGTTCTGGTCCATCCAGACGGCACGCACGCTACGCGTCGCGGCCGACCTCGGCCACCTAGTCTGTCACTACAGCCCTGGCTGGGGGCACTCGAGCGCATGGAATACCAAGCGGCATTCAGATACGCGTATGGCGTGCCACATGGTGATAGTTCGAGGCCCAGTACAGTAGATTTCGGTTTGTTTTTGCGGTACCACTGCACGCACATCTAGAAGGGGGGGGGTAGATCATGGACCTGTCAGCGTGGATCAGCGAGGCGATCGCATTTCTTCTTGGCGGAGCTCTTGGCTATGTGCTTCGCGTAGCGGTAGCCAAGTCTCAAGCTGATCGAGGCGGGATCGCTACATCCCAAGCGGGCGACGGTACGCAGCAAACCGGAAACATCGCTGGCGGCGACATCGCTGGCAGGGACGTGCGCAAGGGCCGCTGAGGAAGTCCGAGTAGATGTCAACGCGCACTACACAGGAGGGTAACACGGCTGGCGGGCACATCGCCGGACGGGACGTCATCGTCAACAATGCGGGCGTGCCAACATCACTTGGGCGTCTGATTCAGCAGTATCAGACCGAATCGGCGCAAGATCAGACGTTGAAGGAATTTATCGACGAACTGAGCTTGTTTGCGCAGCCAATTCCGGAGGAGCCAATACAAGGCTTGGAAGAAAAGTTGAAAGCAGCCGGACGGTCAGATGAGCTTTATGAAGCCTTGCGCCTCAAGGAGATAATCTACGAAAGGCTCAAATCAAACATCGGATCGCAAGCCTTTCAACAAATTTACGCCTATCTCATGGGCTTGGCTCGGGAGCGATTCCGAGCGTATGTCCGCCCAATGATCGACGAGGGCGCCGGCAATGCTGCCATCGATACGCAGATTTTCGCGCGGGTCGTATCGCCAATTCTTGGTGAACTAGAGCAATGCGGGGAAACACATGACTTCACCGGACAAAGTGTCAGGGGGCTTATATATTTCCTCGCTGGCAATTGCTACGTGAGGTGGAACTAATGCTCGTTTACCACGCGTTCTCGGATGTTAACCATGGGGTCTTCCGCGCATTTGTCTTGCAGAAGTATGTCTTCGGCGAATCAATAGAACTCGACTACTGGAGAATCCTCGATTTCTTGTACGTCTTCCCCCACAAGGCCAAATCGATCCGCGTACCTCAATCGATGGTTTCTGAGAAACGGAAACTCGGCGCTCTGTACAACAAGTACAACGATGTGCCTTTCCCGCGCGAGTTTCTTGCACGGTTCAGCGCCATTCATACGAGTATCACGGCAATTCTCAGCTCCAAGGGCGTAGTTTCGGAAGACGAATTGCAGCGCGGCAGGCTCCAGTGGCAGGCGACTGATTCACCAGATGGGCTACTTGAACTCGTTGAGGCCAGAGCGAAGGCTGAAGCGACTGTCATCGATTTTCTGAGAAATCTCAGGCACCTCGTCCCGGCAACCGGCCCAGACGGCATCAAGGCTCGCTCTGGATGGTTGGAGCATCGCTATGATGCATAGGCCCACATTGCAGGTGCGCCAACTCCGCGTGTCAAAAGGCGGAAAAGCAGTCTATGACCAGACATTCCATCCGGGCATCAACATAATTCGAGGTGATAACAGCTCTGGCAAGTCTTCGGTTATGGACCTGCTGTTCTTTGGCTTGGGGGGTGAATCAATAGCCTGGAAGCCTGAGCCACTTTCATGCGATTCAGTATTCGTCGAGGCCCTCTTTAATGATGAAGTTGCCGTTCTCCGCCGTGATATCTCAGAACGCAGGCAGCAGCCGCTTTGGGTGTACTACGGAACTATGGTGGAAGCGATGGACTCTGCGGAAGGATGGACGCGCTACGGGTACTCACGGTCTGAAGACCGTGAGAGCTTCTCTCAGGCTCTCTTCAGGCTCCTCGACATTCCGGACATTACAGCCGCCGACGACAGTAATTTGACTGTTCACCAGTTGCTACGTCTCGTCTATGTCGACCAGATGACGCCTGTAAGCCGGCTATTTCGCTTCGAGCAGTTCGATACGCCCCAGCGGCGTCAGGCAATTGGTGATCTCGCATTAGGGGTATATGACGGACGCATCTATTCACTGCAGATGCAGCTTCGCGAGAAGGAGAGAGATTTTGACCGGGTAGCGAGCGACCTAGCCAATCTGTATCGCATCCTGGGACAAACTTCTGACAGCGTTTCGGTTGAGTTCATCGAACAGCAGGAAGCCACCACGAGAGCCGAGCTTCAACAAATCGAGGAGTTCATAGAGGGTGCTCGACAGGACGAAGCAAAACAGATTGAGGAGCAGAAAAAGCTTCAGCCAGGAATCATTGATCAGCTGCGAGGCGATATCAGCACGATCACAAAGCAGATCGACTCGCTCGCCGATGAAATCTCGCAACTCGAGCTATCAATCGAAGACTCCAAAGCACTGGTTAGTGAGCTCTCCCGAAATATCGAGCAGCTCCAAGAGGGATTCGCTACGAATCGGGCGCTCGGCGGCCTAAGCTTCAGTTTCTGCCCTGCCTGCTACTCAGTGGTCGACGTACCAGACGACGTGTCCTGTCATGTCTGTAAGACGCCCTACGATGAAGATCACGGGGAAGCACGGGTAGGTAGGATCAAATCGCAGATCGAATTGCAGCTTAAAGAATCCGACCGCTTGATCGGTCTGAAGGCAGAAGACCGCAACCGCAAGCTCGCAGCTTCTTCCAGGTTGCAGGCTCTAAGGCAGAGCTTGCAGGAAGAGTATCGTGCCCTACGGGCCGACTACACGTCCGACAATTCAGCAGCGATCGAGCAAGCAATATCCCAGCGCGGGTACAAACGCCGCGAACTTGAGGAGTTCGCTGAGCGGAAAGAGCGGGTCAGCTTCATTTTTGAACTTCAGCAACGGAAGGCCACGCTGAATCAGGAAATCACCAGCCTGAAAGGTCAACTCCAGGAATTGGACGCACGGGCGAATCAGCGCCGTTCCCGCATCATGACGTTGGTCTCCGAAAAAGCAGGCTACATCCTCGAGCACGATTTAAAAAGCGAGAAGGAGTTTTTGTCGCACCCCGAAGTGACCTTCAGCTTCTGGGACGACCATATTGCTGTCGACGAACGGAGGTCATTTTCGGGCAGCTCCCTCACCATCCTTCGGAACGCATTGCACGCCGCTCTCCTAATGGCATCGACAGACGATTCGGAGATGTACTACCCACGCTTCCTCATGATGGATAACGTCGAAGACAAAGGGATGACCGAAAGTCGAAGCCAGAACTTTCAAAAGGTTCTGGCCGAGATAAGCGCCAACATCGAAGTGGATCATCAGATCATACTTACTACGTCGATGATTGCTCCGGAGCTCGCCGACAGCCCCCTCGTCGTAGGGCCTTATTACGACTTCGAGCAGAAGTCACTAGCGATCTAGCTATGGCTGGATGCCTGCGTCTTCGAGGCGATCGAACCGGCAGACATTGCTCTTTGGCCCCTCAGGTTGAGTCACATGGGACGCGACCGCACTAACGCCACGCGGAAGCCTCACATATGATAATGCTGGCAAGGACTGCGGACGGGGCCATCGCCCCTACTGTCGGCGAATCGCACTCTAAGCCTGCTTGAGGGGCTCCGGTGGTAGGAGTTCTTGGCAACCGTGTGAGATTAGCGAACTAGAAACCAGGCCAATCGATCCGGCATGACCATGGATGAACAGACAGCGCCCACTCCAATAGCAGAGTCTTGCCAGGACCAACTAGCTCCATGCTCCTCGACCAAATTCCCCCAGATCTCGGAGAAATCCGACATTGTCCACATGTCATGGCCGATTCGAAAGGAGCGGTTCAATCCATCCATGACTCGGCGCTCAGCGAAGTCGGAATAGTCATCCGGGATGAAAATGTTGCACGCTGTATGGTCGAGATCAATGAGGCTTTCATCGAGCACCTCAGCTATTCCTAGCTGTCTATAGCCAGCAAAGATACATGGAAGGAGTTCGCACGGGCGAGAGACCGTCTCCTCCGAGTCGCCGTAACTCAATCTCTCCCGAGCTCGAGTGAAACGCAGCGCCTCGTATCCCGATAGATTTGGCCTGGCAACTTCTCCTCCATATCGATGAAAGGACTCGAACAACAAACCCAGTATCACCTCCAGTTCCTCGTCAATATCTAGCCTTGTGGAGGACCAGATTAGAGCTAACAACGGCGGTGCTTGCTCGTCTGAGACGGCCGTGATGGAGCCCGAATAGGCGTCCAAGATCGTTTGAATTAGCCGCTTCGCTGCTGGTCGGTCGATAAACGAGCTTTCGGCAACCTGCTCTTCAACGTACACCGACGCTCCCACCCATCCAAGAATCCTCAGCAACCTAAGAGGCAGGAAATACAAATCAGCGAACGCAGAGTGTTCGCTTAGGAGCGCCTTGTCGTCCGATTCCAAAGCGTCTAGCACAACGTCGATCGCGTTCGAGATAGAGCCCAACAAATCCATTGCGAGGTCTCTGATCGCGCTTCTTGCTTGGTCGCTAGTAGCAGCGTAGGGAAGCAGTATTGAAATCGAGGCTCCATAAAGTTCTACCGACTCAAAGGGATCGCAAGAACCAAGTAGAGCTTGGCCAAAGGTCTTGCTAAGACCAGAGACGAATGATGGGCCATTGATGGGAGCGTCTGGCAATTCCGAGAGAATTTCGCCTAGCAGCTCAATGTACGGGAGAACCTGGAACTCTTCCTCCGTCTTTAGGTAAAGGGACCAGACGCGACTAGCATAGGTTTCAACGACAACCCTTACGTCCCGATCTGCCGTCAGCGGTAGGTGTACCCGCCCAAGATCATCTGCCTCCCTGTACGCCGCGTTCACAGCAAGCTGAGATTCACCGTATAGGTTCAATCCCCAGCAGACACACGTCTGCCTTCCGTCCTGCGGCATAAGCTCGCCAGCGACAAGACCAACTTCGACTAAGCCAACGTAGGGCCTGTTGGTCTGAACGATAGCTTCCCCTGTCAAGCAACTCAGTAGGCGAGCTGTCCCAACACCGCGGCCGTCAACTTCACGGGCCGCTTGGTCGGCCGCGGCGGATGCGAAAATAGAAACCGATGGCGAGCCAAGCCTTCCTACCGTTTCCGGCTTAAGAAACGATCCAATATCTCGAGCCAGGCCTCCAGATTGGCAAGAATCGATAATGATGTTTGTGTGGCGCACCGGCGCCTCGTTGAGCCAGCTCAGCAGCTGCGCGAACGCCAACGCCGAGACGGAGAGTCTATCGGGCTGGGTATCTCCTAGGCAGACGAAATAGGAGCCATCCTTCACCGCTCCGTGGCCAGCATAGAAGAACGTCAATACATCAATCTGCCCCGAATCGAATAGGGCATCTGATATCGCGTTCATCAATTCAGGGTGGCTAGGAGAGCACAAGAGCTGAGATTTCTGTGGATCGTACTGTCCAAGCTCAGTCCCCACGAGGAGCTGGTACACGGCAATTGCATCATTTACGGCACCGCAGAGGTCCAGTAGCGATGAGTCTTGGTAATGGTCACACCCTACTGCAATCAGCAATCTCATGAGTTACTCGGCTTGTCCAATGCGGAACTTTGCTCTTCGCATAGCCTCCTTGCTCAACGCTTCCTGAGTCTTTCTAGTCTTGATCTCGTCGACTCGTCTCTCGAACTCAGGACCTTGGGCAGACAGTTCCTCGAAGATCTTCTCAGCCAGACCAGGTCCAGCGTGGATTGCGGGCAGTGTCACCCTGCCGTGCCGGTCAACCCCGAGTTCAACCTTTTCTAGCATCTCAAGGAAGTGCTCGGCGCGAAACGGCCCTCCTCCCGCAGATATCACGTTGCCAGTCTTCTCAGTAGCACCATTGACGGTCTCGTACATCATTCGCATGAAGTCAGCCATCATTCTCTCGACAATCTTTTCCTGGTACTCGGGCAGTGCAGAGAGCTCGTTGCCTAGAATCGCATCAATGGAGAATTGGACCTCAACTGAACGCGCCTGAAGTTCTCCATCGGGATCGTCTTCTTGATCCGATCGGATACGCCACCGTATCCCATGGCTGTATCCGAATCTGTTATGGCTAGGGACTAACGATGTCTGCGCTTCACGAAGGGCAGACGCAACGTCTTCGTTGAACGCCTTTTCGAACTCATCTATTCGCTTGGCATATTGAACAGGGACAAGTCGACCATTTCGCATGAGATCTAACCCGCTGAGCTGCAGCTACTTCACCTTCCATGACACCACGATCTCATGATCCTAGCGCCGAGGCACTGGACCAACAATGAGATGGCGTAGATGAGGCTATCTCGCTGAACTTGGGGTGACCTACGGCCGGCTCACCACCCCGAGTGCCTCCAAATTACGAACTCCTGCTTGGGCCGCTTCACAGCACTCGTAGAAATGAACCGAGAGACTGCACTGAGACAGTAACTACGCTGCCGGAACCGCAATTTGGCGAGTTGCATCTTTTCTCGCCAGCGATTGCAACTTTTCTCGCCAAAGTTGCAGCTTTTCTCGCACGGCACAAATACTGTGCAGTGAACGAATAGATGCAAGTCCAAGACGATAAGAATCAATGACTTAGCAGCCCGCGGGCGCAGGAAGGTGCAATCGATTGGCGGGAATAGCTGCAAGTTCTATCGCCGGTGGCGAAAAAACATGCAAGTTCTGTCGAGCGAGCCGAAATAGACATGCAAATCAACCGCTTAGTGAGCTTGAACCAGCGCAGGATCTTTGGACCAGCAGCTAACGTTTAGGGATGCTCCGTTGCTGTCGAGCGGGCTTCCAGGACGTCAATCAACGTAGGTTCGACTTGGGCGATGACCAAGGCCCGTGAGGACCTCGTACGGGATCGTCTCAGCCCAAGCAGCGACCTCATCTACCGTCACAGTTCGACCCATGAACTCGACCCACTCGCCCGGCTGGACTCCCAGACCCGTGACATCCACTGCCGTTAGATCCATCGAGATTCTACCTACGATTCGTCTACGCTCTTCCCGAACCGCTGCCAGTCCACGTCCGGAAAGTAACCTCGGCAGGCCGTCGGCATAGCCGAGCCCGACAATTGCGATCTGCATGGGCTCGGAGGCAACGAAAGTTGCGCCATAGCCCACCGCCTCACCGGCGTCCAGGTTCCTGACCTGGAGTATGCGTCCCTCCAGGAACGCTACCGGTTTGACGGGACTAGGAGAGCTCAAATACGGATTTCCACCATACAACCCGATCCCGGGACGTGCGAGGTCGCCAGCAAACGGCCCGCCCAATAGCGTTCCGGCAGAATTTCCGATGCTGACCGGAGTCAGTGGCATCCGGGCCCGGACTCGCGCGAACGCTTCGATCTGATGACGATTCATAGGGTGCTCCGGCTCATCTGCGCAGGCCAGGTGAGTGAGCAACAGCACAATGTTCAGACCCGCAATAACGTCGTCGGTCAGCTCCTCTTCGCCAAGCCCGAGCCGGTTTATCCCGGTATCGACGTGTATGGCCGCTGGGCAGTCACCGGCAATATCACTCCAGATGCGGACTTGAGCTGGACTGTTCAACACGGGCACCAGACCTGCTCGACCCAGTTGCAGCGCCGACTCATCGGATGCGCCTTCGAACACGAAGATGCGGGCGCTTGGGTGCGACGCGTGGAGCGAAATGGCCTCGCTCGCCGTCGCCACGAAGAGGTCCTGGCACCCTAGAGAACCCAATGCGTCCGCCACACGCGCGGCACCCAGACCGTATCCGTCGGCCTTGACGACACCTGCGGCCCTACCCGGCGCGGCCGCAGCATTGAAGATCTCGTAGTTGGCCTTCATGGCGCCGAGATCGACACGCAATCTCGAACTCATGCGCACTCGCTCCCACGGGCGATGTTCCGGGGAATGAATTGCATAGCTATAGCGCAAGCCGCTTCGCTCGGGCGGTCTAGCAATTCTGATTTCCGTCCTGATTGTCCGCATCTTCGAAAGGCAGCGAAATGTGCTCTCCACGTTCTGCGGCTTCAATCCACGATTGCCTGAGTTCCAATCTTGGCGGCAGGAACTGGCTGATGAAGGCCACCACCGCTTTGTGGGCCTCGTCGAAATAGCGGTCCGTGATCATGCCGTGCCGGCGGTAGGATATCCCGTAGATCCCATCAATGATGGCCAGCCGCATCTCGAATATCTCTGCAGGATTGCGCATGTGGGGCATGTGGAACACTTTATTCATCCTGGCGTATTGCGTTGAGGAGATCTGCATTGCGAACAACTCATCCACGTGTCGCGTCTCTACACCACCGAACCCGCCATAGTTGATTTTCATCATCGGCGGATGGGCGTTGTGGAAATCGGCGCCACGACGCATGTCGATCCTCATGAACTCCGGCCAGGTACTGAACGAGGCGGCCTCTATGGGCTCCGCAAGCAGTTGTAATATCTGGTCCACGTATTGCTGGGCCAGCGCGAGGAACGCGGCTTCTTTCGTTGGGAAGAAGTGGTAGACCGAAGCCGGCGGAACTGCGGCCTTTTCTGCAATCTGATATAGACCGACGGACCCTGGATCGTCCGTACTGAGAAGAGCTTCCGTGGCCTCTATGAGCGCCTGGTACCTTAGCTTTCCTCGAGTACGAGACGGCGCTCGAGGAACCGACGCCGAGTCTGTCGCCTTCGGACGACTCTTCGCCTGTCCGCGTGACGTCGCACTAGACGTCCTCGGCTTGCTGCTACTTCCCTTAGCCATACTGCTTTCGCTATCCGCCTCTTTTGACCATCTAAGATACACCATAGCGAAATCCGGACCCGGCTCCGAAAACGGCTTTCGACGCCATCAACCTCGGGGTTTCATGTCTCAGTCCTGAGCACTTTGAGCACGCCGGAGAAGCTGAGCACAAGACTACCGTCGGCCTCCATCAAGCCCCGCACGAAAACCAGATTGCGGCCGGAGCGAAGGACATCACCATGAGACGTCAGGAGCGCGTCAATCGGGACGGCAGCAACGAACTCGGTATTCAGCGTCACCGTTACCGCGGCTTCCCCCGCGACCTCACTGGTCGCGATCGTGAACAACGAGTAGTCCGCGAAAGTTGCGAGCGCGCCCCCATGAACGAATCCGGCGCCGTTCTGGCTCCGCGGACCGGGGCGAAACCCCGCGAGGTAGGAACCGTCTTCCTGCTGCCTGGCATAGAAGGGACCGACGGCTTCCTCAAACGGCTCATTGCCAGTCCACGTCCGCCATCCTTCCCATGGTCCTTCCGTGATCGTCTGTCCCAATCCGGGCCTAGTCTCCTGTGGAGCGGTCATGGGGGAACGGCCTCCTCTCTCGTTTTCCTGCCGAAAGTTCGGACAAACACAGCCGGGCCGGAGCCCGGCATGCATGCTGCGAGGCTATCCTAGAACTGAGCGCCAAACGTTACGCCGTAAGCCCGCCGGGCATTCAGCCACGCGATGTTCGAGCCGAAGAATTCGGAACTGTCGTCAATGAGGATCGGCTCAACCGTATCGTCGATGTTCCTGATCCAGAGGTCCCCGAAGTACCGCTGGTCATTGCTTCGATAACCGACACGGGCATTCCAGATCACGTAGTCGCCAAGCTCCTGGACGTTCTCCTTAGTCGTATAGTATTCGCCACGATAATCGCCGCTGATCTCCGGCGAGATCGTTCCAATCGGCAGCCGGAAGTCATACCTGATCGACCAGTTTGCGTTAAAGCTCTCTGCGAGCGGCAACTTGTTGCCTTCAACACCCGGATCCAACGAATCAGTGATTTCCGTATGGATCGCACCGACGCCGAGTCGCGCATACAGATCTTCGACCAGCGCGTAGTCAATCTCGAGCTCAGCGCCATACACCTCGGCCTCAGGCAGATTGCTCAGGATCTGAGAAGCGGTGAATGGGTCGAGCTGGTTCGTCTGGTAGTCCTGGTAGTCATAGAAGAAAACGCCCGCGTTGATTCGCATCCTCTTTTCGAAGAGATCAGCCTTCACGCCCAGTTCGTAGTCAATGATGAACTCCGGATCAACCGATAGGATCGAGCCATCTATATCCACAACTTCGCCGAGCGAATTTGCGGTTGGCTTGAAAGAGCCTCCCTTGAAGCCGCGTGAAACGAAGCCGTACAGGAGAGTATCGTCGTTCAAGTGGTAGTCCAGTCCCACGCGCCAGGTCCATGCATTCCACTCGTCGCTTCCAGAGAACGTGCCATCACCGGGCGCAAGCTGCGTACCAAGATTGCCTGTTCGCACGGCGGTGAGGAAATCGTTGAACTGTCCAGGTTGCCTGGGAGAGGACGTTGGAAACTCCCAGAAGGACCGGAAGCGGTAGTCGATAGATTTTTCTTCTTCCGTATAGCGCGCGGCCGTGATCAGTTGCAGATCCTCAGAGAGATCATACGTGGTGTGAAGGAACAGGGCCCAACTCTCAGTGTCCTGAGCAGCGCCGCGACGGTAGATCACGGTGTCGGCATCCGGAAATCCGTAGTTCACGTTCCCCCACCACGCAGTTCCGTCAAAATCCAAGCTCGCCTCGATCTCCTCCTCCATGTAGAAGAAGCCGGCAATCCACTCGAAGCCGCCGTCACTCGCTGAAGCCAGCCGAAACTCCTGCGTCTTCTGCTCGACGTCGTGCTGGTCGAACTCAGTCAGGATGGGGGCCGGGGTCGAGTCGTTGTCGACAATGAAGCTCTGCTTCAGGTCCAGATAGCCGGTCACCGACGTCAATGTCGCGAACCCGAGGTCCCAATCGATCGTCAGTGATACTGGCAGGTGCTCGATGTGCTCATTCGGATTTACATCAGATTCATAGTGCTCAAAGTTCGATTGCTCACCAAGATTTTCGAAACCATACGCGGCCTGAAGTTGAGCGACGCTCCCCCATCCATTGACCAATGGGCTTGGAGCCGGTCCGAATGCGTCGGACGCAGTTACCCCGGGCGTCGATTTCCATGCGGCAATGTCCTGGTCGGACTCGAAGTATTGAGCACGCAGTTCGAACCCGACATTCGCCGACGGATCCCAGGTAAACACACCGCGAACGCCGTACCAGCTCTGCTTTCCCTGGTCGACACCGCGATAAACGTTTTCGTAGTCGCCATCCCGACTATTCGACACCATGGATACGCGTGCACCCAGATTGTCCGTAAGCATGCCTCCATAACCGGCTTTGACTTCTCGCTGATCGAAGCGGCCAAGGGTGACATCCACGTACCCCTCAGCCTGTTGGGTGGGCGTAGCGGCAATGTAGCGGATGGCTCCACCGGTAGCGTTTCTGCCGTACAGCGTGCCCTGGGGTCCGCGGAGAACCTCAGCACGCTCAAGGTCCCAGATGGGAATTCCCTGAGCCAGGCCGGCGTTCAACGGCAGGTCGTCGAGGTAAACCATGTTCGACGTCGTGGAAATGGCATTGAAATCGGCCGAAGCAATCCCCCGAATTCCGGTGCGTGGGATGCCGAAGCCAACGAAGTTTTCCAGCTGAACGTTGGGTACCAGTTGTGCAAGATCGGAACTCGTCTGCATCTTCTTGATGGCATCCTGATCGAGCACAGACATCGAGATGGGGACGTCCTGTGAACTCTCCGCTCGTCGCTGAGCCGTGACAACCACCTCCTCAATCGGCCCTGACGTGGAAACGCTCTCCAGCGCCAATAGAGGCCAAGCCGCTGACTGAAGTGCTACGCCCAATAGAATTGCTGGAGTCCATCGGGTTGCCAAATATTCGATATTCATCTATTTATCCCCGCTCCTTGAGTGCCTAAATGCAGGGCAATAGAACTTCATTTGTGCTAAGAAGTCAACGTTTATCGATTTTTATCTGGTAAATTAGGAGCGACTACTGGCGGATGCCGGGTCGCCAGACGCTGAACAGCGCCGTCGGGAGATACAGAAAACCGACGCAAAGCAGAAACTGGGACGGGGACATCCGCTCAAATGCCAAGCCGGCCAATCCGCCCCCAATGCCGTACCCGACTTGGAGAGCCAGATACCAGCCCCCGTAGGTTGTCGCGTACGCAGGATTGCCAAACTGGCGTCTCGTCAGATCCATCCAGAGCACCTCGCCGGCTCCGATTGCATAGCCAACCGCAAAGGCCGCGAAGGCCCCGAGACCAACACTCGAATGCCCCTGAATAAGGTGAAAACAGAACAATCCCAAATAGACGAGAAGCGCGACGAGGAGGCAAGACACAACAGCGGGGAATCGGTCCAGCAGCCAGCCAATCGAGGCAGAGCCGGCCATAGCTGCAGCAGCCAGCAAGCCGAGAATGAGCGCCGCCGCGGAAGAAGGAACGCCAGCCGCACTCATTATTGCCGGCTGTTGGCTCAGGATCGCGATCGCGAAGACGCCGGTACCAAGAACCGCGGCGAACATGGCGATTGCAGCAGGCCAATACACCACACCCAAAGCCTCGTGCACCGACAGAACCCGCTCGTTCGATGGCTCTCCACCAGCACCGGCGCCTTTAGCTGAAGCATCCGCTGGTCGACGCGCTCCACTGCTGGCCTCGGGTGCGCCACGAGTAAGAGCGTAGACGATGGCTATACACCCGAGAATCCCGGCGCCGATCGCCAAGGTGGTTGATCTCCAACCAAATAGAAAAATGAGTCGCTCAATCAGAGGCGAGAGGAGCATGCCGCCGGCAGATCCGCCGGCCCAGACGATGGCGATGGCAGTGGCAAAGCGACGTGCAAACCATCGGGTCACAATGACGGGCATCGCCACAACCATTGAGACCTTGCCAATTCCCATCATCACTCGCAGCCCATATAGCTGCCAGAACTCAGAGACAAAGGCCAATCCGAACATCACGACAGCCTGAACGAGAAATCCGGCCGCCAGCAGTCGCCATGGACCCAGAAGTCGAATCACCGGAGCCGCAAGCAGGGATATCGGCGCGACGATCCACATCGCCGAAACCAGACTACCCGCTCGGGCCGCAGACCACCCGTATTCTGCCGAAAGAGCAGTGGTCAGGATGATGAAGCCGTAGACACTAACCCCGAACAACGCGAAAGTGCACAGGAACAGGGCAGCGACGATCCGCCACCCGAAGTAGACACGACCGGCGGATCCAACGTAGGTTGGTTGCTCGCCTGTCACATCACCGTTGCTCATTGAGCCGCCTCAGACAAGCGAACAGCTCAGCCGTAGTTGAGGGCAAAGCTCAAGCTGTCGTCGTAGTGGGCAGCCCAGTACGACTCCCAGACCTCCCGGGTTACTGGGCCGATGCCCCCGTCGCCCACAGGCTCGCCGTCGAGAGAGGTGACGGGCATCACGCCGCCAGCTGTGGTGCAAAAGAAAAGCTCGTCGCAGTCATAAAGAGCTTCTACGGGCACGAAGTCTATTGAGGCCTGCCATCCTTTCGCAGCCGCGATCTCCATGACCGTCTTGCGGGTCACGCCTTCCAGAACGCCCCGCGCCGGCGTAGACAGCGCGCCATCTTTAACCACGAACACATTGTATCCAGCGCCTTCGGTAACGTTCCCATCACCATCCGTTAGAATCGGGTACTGGGCCCCTCTATCCATCGCCTCGAGAATCCCGCGAACCAGGTCACCCCACTGAAGGTTCTTGATCGTTGGGTCGATGGCGCCGGGCGGCACCCTTCGAACCGTGCGGGTGACGATCGCTGATCCGCCCTGCTTCTGCACATCCGGCGGCATTGACCATACGTAAGGCAGCGCGAGCAGGTAGATGTTGTTCGGCGCAGTCTTGTACTCACGCACGAACTTGAGCCCGCGGGTCACAATCAGCTCAACGTACGCATCTCGAAGGCCAGATGTCTCGATCATTTCCACCAGCTTGCTGCGGGTAGCTTCGCGGTCCAGCGGGTTGCGCAGCCGCATCTTCTCGCAACTTTCGTCAAGCCGGTCGAGATGGTCATCCAACCTGAAGAAGCGGCCATCCCAGACCGCTGGCACATCGTACGTCAGATCACAGCGAAGGAAGCCCTGATCCAGCATCGGAACTCTGGCTTCCGCGATCGGGACGAATTCGTCATCGACCCATGCGACCCCTTTCGAAAGCGGATTCGCGCTCGCATCGAGCTCGGCTTTGCGTTGCTGGTACGCGCCGAATACGTCATCCATCGTGTACATGTTCTCACCTCTAATTGATTTGCTTCGGCCGCGACCGAACTCGAGATCCTCAATGTCGATTCCGATCAGCGAGGCAGCCAGGCAGGCTGCTCACCCTTCGGCCAGGAGAATTTGAACGCGGGAACGCCCCAGCTTCCTTCGTGGAAACTGGCATAGCCGCGGAACCCGTTGGCGCGAATTCGGTGGCAGGAAGTCACCGAATCAATCGCCCGCCGTCCACCGTCAACACGTGACCATGAATAAAGTCCGCGGCATCGGAGGCCAGAAACACCACAGCACCCGCGACATCTTCAGGCACGCCGATCCGGCCGACAGGCATCCGGGCGGCTATGTCGAAACCAGGCGCCCCCCAGATGTCCTCCGTCATATCTGTCTTGATCAACCCTGGCGCTACCACGTTCACGCGAACACCACTGGATGCGAGCTCTATCGCCATGGTTTTGCTCAGCCCGTTCAGGCCGTGCTTTGAGGCCGCATAGGAACCTGCTTCGGCGGTGCTGACGGTGCCGTAAACGGATGAGATATTGATGATGACGCCGCGCTTCTTCGCGACCAGATGCCGAGCTGCTGCCTGCGATAGCCGGAAGGGGACTTCGAGATTTACTTTGAGGACTCGCCTCCAGTCCTCGAGCGGGTGCTCAAGAAACGGATTGTCCGCATCGATGCCTGCATTGTTCACCAGTATGTCGAGATCGCCATATTGGTCGAGAACGGCGGGAATCAACGAGTCCACATCCCGATCGTCGGTAAGATCGGCAGCTATGAACCCGCCGCCTGAGTATTGGCGCAGCTCTTCCACTACCGCCTGGCCATTCGTTTCCCCGCGGCCCGTGACGATGACGCGAGCGCCCGCTTTCCCCAACGCCAGGGCGATGCCTCGCCCAATACCCCTGGTGGCCCCGGTCACCAGGGCTGTGCGTCCCGTAAGCGCGCCTGCAAAGGCATGCGCTTCTCGATCGTTGCTGCTGGTTTCACTCATGTCACGATGACTCCAGATTCGTTTGGATTAACGCACGCGTCTGGTTCAGGCCTTTGGGCAGTTCGACCTGCGCCTGCTAGAGCCCCAAATAGTCCTCGAGCGGGCGCATATCTGCCCGCCACAAGAACCCTGGCTCCTCTCCACGGTAGGTGACGGAATGGAAACCCAGGAAGGCCTGAAGCTGGCGCGGATAGGTTCGCACCTCGTCTATGGAAATCACGAAGGGCCATGCTTCCTCTGGAGTGAGCAGGCCCAGACTCCAAGAGGTGGCGATCACCCGACGGGATTCGTCTTCGGTAGTGTTTGCACCACCCCCATGACACATCTTTCCGTTGTACAGCAGGATGTCGCCTGCCTGCATGGTGGCGGGAATGGTCTGCTCGGGCGCTCCCATATCGCTGAAGTCGTTCCACCGGTGACTGCCGGGAATGACCCGTGTCGCGCCGTTCTCTTCAGTTACGTCCGTCAACGCCAGCAGCGTATTCACCAGAATATGCGGGCTATCCGGCCCGTTGATTCCCAGGGCCTTCAAGAAGCCGCCGCCATCCCGGTGCAGTTCCTGAGGCTTCTCGCCAGGAAAAATCTCGATCGCCTGACTGGAGAAGAGCGAGTGGCTGCCGGGTCGCCCACCCAGGATCGCTGAAACGAACTCGGCGAGAGACGGCTTGCCCAAGAACGCCTCGCGATATGTCTGGCTGTACTTCACGCAATGCTGAAGTCGTTTGGTGCGGCTGCCAAAAAGCGCTGCCAGGAAGTTGTCTTCGCCAGCACCAAAGTTGCCCTGCTGCAACGGTCCCATCACGATGTCCAACTCGTCATTGACCGCTCGTACCTCGTCACGGCTCAGCATCCCAGTCAGGACGACACCGCCATCCACATCGACGATTCGCTCGACTTCCTCAGGGCTGGATGCGAACGGAATTCGCTTCAATCCAGCTGCTTGTTGCGCGTCTCTCGAGGCATCAACTTGAGACATTATTCACCTCCGAAATCGAGCTCCGCCCAAAACGCCGCCGCATAGCGCAGCGCCCTACGACCTTTTCGATGAAGGACTATTGGCGCCTTTCATCGATAAACATCGATTAAACATCATGTAATAGCGCGCGTCAAAGGATAAATATCCATATTTAGTCGTCTATTATCTATATAATGCGCCGACCAGCCCGGAAGAAGAAGGAGCCCCGGATGCAGGTAGGTCGAATTTTGGAAGAACTCGCAACGCTTACGGGCACCAGCAATGGCCTGATCTCCATCGCCGACGTGCGGTGGCTACTGGACGGGTTTGCGGCACCTCTCAACGAAGATCTACCGGAGATCGGCGCGTTCTACGGATCGATCCCGTACAAGATGACGCCCGAACAATCCCTCACTCTCGACGTGATGAGGCCGGCAGGGCAGGGGCCGTTCCCGGTTCTGGTTTATCTGCACGGCGGCGCCTGGGTATGGGGCTCACCTGCCACGCACCGGAAACTGACCTTTCGCCTGGCGCAACAGGGGTTCCTGGTATTCAGCGTGGACTATCGACTCGCACCGGAACATCCATTTCCGGCCGGCTTTCATGACTGTATCGATGCCGTGAATTTCGCCAAGAAGGAGGCCGCGTCCTGGGGTGGCAACTGCAGCAAAATCGTTCTCGCTGGTGACTCCGCCGGGGCCAACCTCGCTGCTGCCACGGCGATCGAATTGTCCAATAGGGCGGAAGCACCAAGCATTTCTGCTGTTGGACTCCTCTACGGGGTCTTTGATTTCTCAGGCATTGACGCGGACCCAATGTCGGCAATGCTTGCTGATGCCTACCTTGGGCAGAGCAAACACGAATTGATTGCGGATCCTCGTGTTAGCCCCATAAAACGAGCAGCTGACCTCCCCCCAGCACACATCGCTATCGGCACCGCAGATCCACTGATTGAAGACGCGGAAACGCTGCGGGCCGCGCTCGCCAGGGCGGGCAAGGTTCACGACTACCGTGTCTACTCGGATATGCCGCATGCCTTTGCCCAGATGGAGTTTCTGCAAGATTCTCGGTGCGCCATTCGTCGAATGAGTGACTTTCTGCACAGGTGCCTACGCTAGCGCGGGAGAGCTCATTTGGATTGCCGACGCCCCACTGGGGCCTCAGGGCCAGCGTGGCTGGCAACACCACGGATGCCAATCAGTTCAGCTACTGCGTGGCCTCGGCCTCGAACGAAGAAAAGCCACGCGGCCGTAGCAAGTCATGGAAGGCTGCTCTCCGCGCCGATTGTCGGCACGAACGGCCCGACATCCCCCCGAAACGGCCAGTTGCATCTTTTCTCGCCAGTGATTGCAACTTTTCTCGCCAAAGTTGCAGCTTTTCTCGCGCGGCACACAAATACCCTGACACGCAATCGGTCCAGAGCACGGAGAAAATGAAGATTCTATGGATTGTGAGCTGCTAACTCTTTGATCCGATATGAGATTTCCCCTTCCAAGCCTCCAGATGCCCCCAACCAGGGTCCCCGGACCCTGTTTTTTGGGTATAGTGGCGTCCTCACTAGCCGGTGCTGTATGTTCATACAGTGTCATTCTCCTCGGCAGGGCGAAAACACGACATAGGCCCGGCTAGTGAGGCCAAC
>MRWG01001856.1_pt1 | contig 31093 bp, 32 predicted proteins | sample 1013341 | NCBI WGS metagenome assembly MRWG01 (sample SAMN06117577, study PRJNA244670) | biofilm metagenome | biome: Water; feature: Cathode Biofilm; material: Biofilm; isolation source: microbial consortium enriched at the cathode of a solar microbial fuel cell | place: USA: District of Columbia ... | reverse complement strand
CTTGCCGGCGGTGCCTCCGTCGCCCTCTCCCGCCTGCACCTGTCGCTTTTCACCGAAGGCCTCAAGGGCGTTGAAATCGCCGTTCCGCCGCCGTCCATCGAAACCTTCAAGAAGGGAGCGGCCTGATGGTTTCCTCAAACCTGCATGAAAAGCTGCTGGCCACGCAGGACCGGGACGCCGACATCGACCTGCTTCGCGGCGCCCTGTCGATTGACAGCGTCACCGGCAACGAAACCGGCTTTGCCACCTTCCTGAAATCGCAAATGGAAACGCTCGGTCTTGAAACCGGCTCCGGCGAATTCCTGCCCGGCCGCCTCAACGTCTGGGGTCAGCACCAGCCGGTCACCGGTGACGATGCCCCCCGCCTCCTCTTCGTCGGCCACACCGACACCGTGCATGTGCGCGGCTGGCAGGAAGCCTGGCAGGGCAAGCCGCAGGAAAGTCCCTTCGGCGGCGCCTTGATAGACGGTGAGATCTGGGGCCGCGGCGCCTGCGATCTCAAGGGCGGCATCTGCGCCGCACTTGGCGGCCTCAGGCTCTTGCGGAAGGCAGGCTACCGTCCCGCCGGCGGCCTCTCCTTCGCTTTCATCGGCGATGAGGAAAGCGGCGAACCGGGCACCGGCGTCAGCGCCGGCGCTCACGATCTCGTCAAAAGGGTCGAGGACGGCACCATCGCAAAGCCGGATTTCGCGGTCTATGTCGAACCGACCAGGCTGGATGTCTATACGGCCCAGATCGGTTTCTTCATTGCCGACATCACCATAACCGGCAAATCCGCCTATTTCGGCACGCCGGAGCTCGGCGTAGATGCCCTGAAGGCAACCCACGCAATTCTGGGCAACCTCTGGCAACATGAGGCGGAACTGGCAGCAGGACCGAAGCACGATCTGGTCGGCGCTTCCTCCATCCTCGTCACGCATATCAATGGCGGCGGCTATATTGCCGTTCCGGGCGAGTGCAAGCTCTCCCTGATCCGCAAGCTCCGCCCCGGCGAGAACCTGGATGAAGCGGTCGCCGCCTTTGAAGCGGTCGTCCGTTCGGCGCCGGTCGCGGACGGCATCGGCATCGGGATTGCGTACCCCGCCGGCCGTGATCACCGCTTCGGCGGCTCACCTGTCGAGATTTCCCGCGAAACCCCCGCCGCCCTGCAGCTGTCCCGCTGCGTCGAGGTTGCCACGAATGGCCAGAACCTTTCCGGCGGCGCCATCGGCGGTGCGCCTTACTGGTCGGAATCTCCCTTTCTTGTCAACGAGATCGGTTGTCCCGCGGTCTACTGCGCACCTGGGGACATCAGCGTCGCACACACATTCGAAGAGCGCATCGAGGTGGAAAGCTATCTGGCAGCCGTCAGGGCTTTCGCGCTGTTCGTGGCCGACTATTGCGGCCTGGAAGAAGAAGCAGACTGAACCAAACATAACAGAGGGTTAGAAATGAAACTGCTAGTCAAACATCTGGCGACATCCGCCCTTCTCGGGCTGATGTCCGTCTCCGCCATGGCCCAGACAGTCGGTCCCAAGGGCGAAGCGGCAACGCTTTCCGCCGAAGTGACGGTTCCCGACGATGCCGTCGCCGCCATCAAGGACGCAAAATACAAGGCCGCCCTGCTCTGGCACGACCAGTCCGATTTCGTGAACGCGGTCTCAGCCGGTGCAACGGACGAGTTCAAGCGCCTGGGCATTGAGGTTGTCGCAACCACCAGCGCCGGCTTTGACGCCGCCAAGCAGCGCAGCGACGTTGAAACAGCCATGGCCAAGGAACCCAACATCATCCTGTCGCTACCGCTCGACCCGGTCACATCCGCCGCCGCCTTCAAGGAAGCCCGCGATGCCGGTGTTTCCCTGGTGTTCCTGTCCAACCTGCCCGCCGATTATGAGCACCCGCGCGATTATGCGGCCATCGTGACCGACGATCTCTACCAGATGGGCAAACAGGCTGCCGACGCGCTCGCCGGCGCCATGGGCGGCAAGGGCACTGTCGGCTGGATTTTCCACGACGCCGACTATTACGTGACCAACCAGCGTGACAACGCCTTCAAGTCAACCATCGAAAACGACTATCCGGACATCAAGATCGTTGCGGAACAAGGCATCAGCGACCCGGCTCGCGCCGAGGAAATCGCCAACGCCATGCTGCTCAAGAACCCGGATCTCGGCGGCATCTATGTGACCTGGGCCGGCCCGGCCGAAGGTGTGCTCGCAGCCCTGCGTGCCAACGGCAACAAGGACACCAAGATCGTCACGCTCGATCTGTCCGAGCCGGTAGCTCTCGACATGGTCCGCGGCGGCAACGTCGCAGCCATTGTTGCGGACGAAGCCTATGAACTCGGCCGCGCCATGGCAGCTGCCGCAGCCCTGCGCCTCGTCGACAAGGACGTTCCGCCCTTCATCGCGGCACCGGCCATCACCGTGACTGCAGACAACGTTGCCGAGGGCTGGAAGAAGTCCCTCAACATCGCCCCGCCGGCAAGCGTTACCTCCGCGAATTGACCCGGCATCCCGGCAGGCTGCCCCATCACAGCCTGCCGGCCAACAGGTCCTCACAACAATTCTAAAAACCCGCACGGACCTCCGAGAAGCAACACCGTCTTTCCGACGGTTAATACCGAACCTTACGGAGAAGTCGCATGTTCAAGTTACAGACACTCCTGGCGTCGACACTGCTGGTCGGCATGACCGCCTTGGCCTCGGCTGCTGACCGCCCGCAAACGGTTGGCCCGAAGGGCGAAGCCCCGACCCCGGTCGCAACGCTCGAACTGACCGATGCCGAAGTCGCGAAAGTGGCCGAAGGCAACTACACGGCCGCCTTTGCCTGGCACGAGCTCTACGACTGGTCCAACGCGGTCGCGCGCGGCGCCAAGGACGAGTTCGAACGGCTCGGCATCAAGGTCGTTGCCGAGACCGACGCCGGCTTTGACTCTGCCCGCCAGAAGTCCGACGTCGAGACGATCATGGCCAACCAGCCGTCGATCATCGTATCCCTGCCAATCGACCCGACTACAGCACAGACCGTCTATGGCATTGCCCGCGATGCCGGCGTGAAGCTTGTCTTCGTCGACAACGCCGTCGACGGCTTCACCCATGGCAAGGACTATGTCACCGTCGTCTCCGCCGACCTGGTGCAGATCGGCGAAAAGGCCGCCCGGGCACTCGCTGCGTCCATGGGCGAGACGGGTACGGTCGGCTACATGTTCCACGATGCGGATTTCCCGGTCACCAACCAGCGTGACCAGGCGTTCAAATGGACCATCGAAAACGAGTTTCCGAACATGGAAATCGCCATCGAGTCCGGCATGACCGATCCCGCAAACGCCGAAGACATCGCCCGGGCGATGTTGTCACGGAACCCGGATCTCGGCGGCATCTATACGCCGTGGGCAGAACCAGCCCTTGGTGTCCTCTCGGTTCTGCGCCAGCAGGGCAACGACGCCACCAGGGTGGTCACCATCGACCTCAACGAGCCGGTTGCCCTCGACATGCTGAAGGGTGGCAACACCGCGGCGATCATCGCGGACGAAGCCTACAGCATCGGCGTCTACGCCGCCCGGTCCGCTGCGGCCAGCCTTCTCGGCAAGTCCGTCGATCCGTTTCTGGTGGTCGACGCCATCACGGTTGGCACGGATAATGTCACCGAAGGCTGGAACAAGTCCATGAAGATGGATCCGCCCGAAAGCGTTGCCGAAGCAGCCAAGTAAATCCCTTTCCGTGCAGGCCGCGCCTTGCGGCCTGCCGTCACCTACCTCTTCGAACTTGAGGCAATCCATGACCCAGGCGGTTTCGAGACTAAGACAACTCGATTACAAGCAAGGCGTGATCTATTTCGGGTTTCTCGGAATCTTTCTTTTCTTTGCTCTCACCCTTCACGACGTCGGCTTCCTGTCGCCCCGCAACCTGACCAACATCGTTCTGCAGACCGCACCGGCAACGATCATGGCCATCGGTCTGGTCTTCGCGCTGTCCGCCGGGGAAATCGACCTCAGCTTCGGCTCAGTCGTTGCTGTCTCGGCTCTCGCCGCAGCGCTTGCCCTGCAAAGCTATCCGATGGTCGTCGGCATCATCGCCGGCATCGGCGCCGGTGCCTTGATCGGCGCCATGAACGGCGTCCTTGTCGCCTATCTGCGCCTGCCGTCCTTCCTGGTGACGCTGGCCACCATGGGCCTCTTCGCCGGTATCGCCCGCTCCATGACGGACCTGCGCTCGATCCCGGTCCTCAACGACACCTTCGCAGGCATCTTCGGCTCCGGCAGCCTGTTCTCCCTCCCCTCGCTGGTCATCTGGACCATCGCAGCCGTCGTCATCGGCCACATCGTCTATCGCAACACCCGCTTTGGCGCCCATGTGGTGGCAACGGGCGACAATCCCCGGGCCGCCCAGGTTTCCGGCATCAAGGTTCCGCGCATCCGCCTCAGCGTGCTGACGCTGTGCGGCGCCATGGCCGGGCTTGCCGGCCTGCTCTACGCCGGCCGCCTTCAGGCTGCCAAATACACGCTCGGCGAAAGCGACCTGATGACGGTGATCGCAGCCGTCATCGTCGGGGGCACCGCCCTCAACGGCGGCAAGGGCTCCGTCATTGGCGCCCTGCTCGGCTCTCTGCTCATGGGCATGCTCAACAACGGACTGATCCTGATGGGGCTCGATGTCTCCGACCAGATGATCGTCCGCGGTCTCATCATTCTCGTCGCTGTCGCCGTCTCCCTGCGCGACACCAGCCGGTAACCTGGAGGACCACGATGTTTCTCGACGTTCTCATGCGCCGCAATCCGGCCTTCATCGAAGCGGCCATGGCGCTGCATCAGGCCGGCAAGATCCCTGCCAATGCCTATGTTCTCGATCTGGACGCGGTCGAACGAAACGCTCGCCTTTTCAAGGGCGAGGCCGACAAGCACGGCCTGAAAACCTTCGCCATGACCAAACAGGTCGGACGCCATTCCGGTTTCTGCCAGGCGGTCATGCGCGGCGGCATCGAAAGATCCGTTGCTGTCGACATGGCCTGCGCTCTCGCCTGCGACCGTGCCGGCCTCAAGACCGGGCATCTCGGCCACCTGGTCCAGGTTCCGAGGCAGGAAGCAGCTTTTGCCGCTGCGAAACTGCAACCGGATTACTGGACGGTCTTCTCGTCCGAGAAAGCACAGGAAGCTGCCGCTGCCGCCGAGGCCGCCGGCAGGACACAGAACCTGCTCGCCCGGATCCAGACCGAAGGCGACACGTTCTATCGCGGTCACGAAGGCGGCTTCGACGCGGAAGACATCGTCTCCGTAGCAGCCGAACTCGATGCCCTGGAAGGTGGAGCCTTTGCCGGCATCACGACCTTCCCCGCGCTGCTTTTCGATCTGGAAACGCGCAAGGTCAAGCCGACGCCGAACCTGTCGACCCTCGCCCGCGCCGCCGAAGCACTGGCAGCTGCAGGTCGCGGCCGTATCGAGATCAACGCTCCTGGCACCACGTCCTCCGCAGTGCTCGGCGCCCTTGCCGAAGCCGGTGCCACCCAGTGCGAACCGGGCAACGGTCTCCACGGCACGACACCTCTTCATGCTGTGGAAGACCTGCCGGAAGATCCTGCCGTGCTCTATCTCTCGGAAGTCTCTCACCACCACGGTGGCAAGGCCTACTGCTTCGGTGGTGGCCTGTACATCGATCCGGTCTTCCCGAAGTACCCGGTCAAGGCCCTCGTCTCCTCGGAGCCGACTTCCCGCCAGTCTGATCTGCTTGAGGTCGAAATACCCGACTATTCCGCCATCGACTATTACGCGATGATCGACGCCACCTCGCCCAAACCCGTGCGCGCCGGTGACACGGTGGTCTTCGGCTTCCGCGGTCAGGCCTTCGTCACACGGGCGCTTGTCGTCGGCATTTCCGGCGTCAGCACAGGCACGCCTGCCGTCACCACAATCGAAAATGGCTTCGGAGATGCCGTCTCCTGGCCGGGAGCGTTCCAGCAATGACCGCCGACAATCCCGTTCTGTCCCTGAAGAACATCCACAAGGCGTTCGGTGGCGTGGTCGCCATCGAGAACTTCTCACTCGACCTTCACGCGGGAGAGATCGTTGCTCTTGTCGGCGACAACGGCGCCGGCAAGTCGACTCTGGTCAAGATCATCTCCGGCGTCCATAAGCCAACCTCGGGTGACATCCTGCTGGACGGCACGCCGGCATCTTTCTCAGACGCCAGCTCGGCCCGCAGTCTCGGCATCGAGGTCGTCTACCAGGACCTCGCCCTTGCCGACCAGCAGCCGGTCTACATGAACATGTTCCTCGGCCGCGAACTGACCAAGCCGCCCTTCGGGCTGCTCGACAAGAAGCGCATGCGCCGGGAATGCCAGGAGCTGGTCGACGAACTCGATGTCCGCATCCCCTCCGCCGGCTCTGTCATTCGAGACCTCAGTGGCGGCCAGCGGCAGGGCATTGCCATCGCGCGAGCCACCCACTGGGCCAGCAAGCTGGTTCTGCTGGACGAACCGACGGCCGCCCTCGGCGTCGCGGAAACGGCCAAGGTCGAACAGCTGGTCGCATCGCTGAAGGAAAAGAACCTCGCCATCCTGATCATCAGCCACAGTCTGGATCAGGTCTTCCGCCTCTCCGACCGCATCTGCGTCCTGCGCCGTGGTCAGCAGATCGGCGTTCGCAAGACCAGCGAGACAGACAAGAACGAAATCGTCTCCATGATCACCGGCGTTTCCGGCCAGGCAGCCTGAACCTTCAACCAGAACAGACCAGCCTCCGGCAACTGCCGGAGGCTGGTCTGTTCTCATCAGAACGGAATGGTGACGTTAAGCGTTGCACCATACGAGCGGAAGTCGGACGTCCCGATCCCGTCGTAAAAGCCCTCCCCGGAAATCTGGATGTTACGGCCAGGCACCAGCAGACCCGCGCCAGCTTCCACACGTGCCCGCAGATCTTCATCGGAAGAGGCAAGCGTCGCATCCGTCGGGGTATCGTCCTGCAACTTGTTGAAGTCGTAGATCCCGGAGAGCGACAGGAACGGCGAGAACAGCAGCTCGTTCAACTGCAGGTCCCAGGAGACCTTTGGTCCGAACTCGAGCCGCCCCAGATCGAAATCCTGCGACGGGATCAGCCGCCCCAATGTGTCCGTGTAGCTTTCCTGTTCTTCGTAGTAATAGGTGATGCGGGCAAATGGACTGACCCTGGTCGTTTCACTGAGCTTGAAGTCGCCAGTCAAACCGCCCTGCAACAGAAACCGCTGGGTTCTGAAATCATCTTCGAAAAGTCCAAGCGCGTTCACGGTGTTGTAGGACTGGCCATACGTCGCCAGACCATCCAGGTAGAAATTCTGATGAACCCGGAGAACAGCATAAGGGCCAGCCATCCAGCCGACGCCGTCGGCGGAGGTATCGGCGGCACCGTTTCTTTCCTCGGTCAGGTCGAGCTGCCCCAACAAGCCCAGGACGGCCCGGTCCTTGTAGCGATAGTCGACCCCGGCAAAAAAGAGAATTGGCAAAGGCGCGCAGGGAGAACTGGAAGTTTCCGGACTGCGAGGTGGGCGTAACGTCGAAATTGAACCCGTTGCGGCCACGCTGCCGCCCAAAGGGGCCGCTGGTCAGGCGCGAGACGATATCAGGCTGTCCGGACACGATCGCATTGGCCCGGCTTGTCACGAAGGAGGCAATCACTTCCTTCGTTTTCTGGATATCGGCCGATGCATCCCGGTCATTGGTGAGAGAGAAGCTGACGCTGCTCAGCCCCGTGGCACTCGCCGTCACCGAATATGGCGTGAGAGCACCACCGCCGTTATAGGACGAGGCAACCGCGTTTGCGGTCATGACGGAACTGGTCGCCGTTCCGTCCGCAGCCGTGGTCACCGTTTCCGTGTTGGTTCCCGTGCTCGCAAATGTCAGTGACGCGCCACCGGCCGGTGCAGTGAATGTTACACTGACACCTGCAGCAGCGTTGTTGTTGACATCTGTCGCTCTCGCGACGAGAACTGCCTCGAACCGGGTTCCGACTTCGGAACTTTGCCCGGATCCCGACACGACCGACAGCGCCGCCGCCGCCCCGCTTGCCGTCCCGCTCACCGATACGTTGAAGGGGTTTTCGTCCGCATCGTCATTGGCGAAGTTGAAGTCGAACCCAAACGCTCCAGGCGCTGTTGGCGTATAGGCCACAGCCAGCGTCGCCGTTCCACCACCGCTGCTTACGGTGTTGGAACTCAATGTGAAGCTGTTGACTGTGACGTTGCTTGTGCCGGTAACATTCGCACCAACCGTTGGAGTTGTGAGGTTGAGCACGGCCGACCCGGTGTTCGTGATCGTGTAAGTGATGGTCGATGTTGTTCCCGGCATGACAATTCCGGGAACGGTGTCTGTCCCCCCGTCCGATACAGCATTGCCTGTCGACGATGAAACCTCGATTTCCGGACTGCCAATCGCAGTACCGCTCACCAGGATGTCATACGTGGGTTCGTCGGCGTCATCGCTGAGAATATCGAGTTCGAACGAAAAATTGCCAATTGCAGTAGGCGTGTAGAGAACAGTGAAGGTGGTCGATGCACCACCCGCGAGCGTTGTGAGCCCCGGCGCGGAGATTGAATCGACCGAAACATTGCCTGCCGAGGCACTGGTTGGCGTTCCGGTCAGGGTGAGCGTCGCGGTACCCGTGTTTTCGATCGTGTAGACCAGTGTTTGCTGGTCTCCCACGTTTACTGTTCCCTGAGCATCCGTTCCGTTATCCGCAATAGAGTTTCCTGCGGGACGCTGCACGTCGATTTCAGGAGTAGCAACCGTCAGAGTGCTTGAAGACGTTCCGGAGTTTCCAAGGCTGGAGGTCAGATCTCCAGTTGTGTTCGCGAAGGAACCATCTGTGGAGCCGGTAACGTCCGCGCTCAAGGAACAGCTGCCCCCGGGCGCAACGGTGCCTCCCGTGTAGGAAATCACACCAGAACCTGTCGTCGCCGTTATCGTTCCCCCGGTACAGGTCGTTGAGGCGTTTGCAGGCGAGGCAACCGTCAATCCTGCGGGGAGATTGTCGGTGAAATCCAGCGAGGTCGCGGCGACCGCGTTGGCGGAGTTGTTGATGACGAAGGAAACCGTCGAGGTTCCACCTGACAGAATGGTCGCTGGAGCAAAGGACTGCGTGAAACTCGGCGTGGACGTTCCCGTGCCCTGTACCCTGAATGTGTAGGTTCCCTCGTCGGCATCGTTGGAGTCAATCGTGATCGTCGACGTTTGGGTTCCAAGCGCATTGGGATCAAAAGTGACCGTGAAGGTCACCGACCCCATGGCGGCGATCGAACCGCTCGTCGTGCCGGACACCGCAAATTGCGTATTGTCCGAGGATGTCACGCTCGTCAGCGTCAGCGTGTCCGTACCCGTGTTCTGGATCGTGAAGACATTCGCATTGGTTCCGCTGGACACTGAAACACTACCGAAGTCGGTGTCGTCCGCAGCCGACGGCGTCGTATCACCACTGGCGATAGTAGTGCCGTTCCCCTGGACGTTGATCTCCGGTGCCACACCCGTGCCTTGAACAGTAAAGGTGTATGTTCCTTCGTCGGGATCGTTAGATTCAATCGTGATTGTAACGTATTTGCGTTGGATCCGCTCGCAACCGAAACGTTGCCGAAGTCGGTATCATCCGCTGCGGACGGCGTCGTATCGCCACTGACGATACTTGTCCCGTTTCCCTGAACGTTGATCTCTGGTGCGATACCAGTCCCCTGTACCGTGAACGTGTAAGTCCCTTCATCGATGTCATCGGAAACGATGGTGATCGTCGCAGTCTGGTTGCCACCGGCGTTGGGATCAAAAGTGACGGTAAAGGTCGAAGACCCCAAAGATGCGATCGAACCGCTTGTCGTACCGGAAATGGCGAACTGCGAGTTGTCCGACGACGTTACACTTGTAAGCGTCAGCGTGTCGGTTCCTGTGTTCTCGATGGTGAACGTATTCGCCACAGATCCGCTCGAAACCGCAACACTCCCGAAGTCGGTATCATCCGCCGCACTCGGAGACGTATCCCCGTTGGCAATACTGACACCGTTTCCCTGGACGTCGATCTCGGGTGCAATGCCTGTTCCTTGAACCCTAAATGTATAGGGACTCTCGTCCGCGTCGCTCGAAACGATCGTAATCGTTGACGTTTGCAAGCCCGTCGCGGACGGATCGAAGGTGACCGTGAAGGTTACAGATCCCAAAGACGGTATCGAACCGGCCGTTGTCCCCGACACAGCGAATTGTGCATTATCAGAGGACGTCACACTGGTCAGTGAGAGCGTTCCATTACCCGTGTTCTGGATTGTGAAGGTATTCGGATTTGTACCGCTCGAAACAGAGACGCTGCCGAATTCGGTATCATCTGCCGCCGAAGGGGTCGTGTCCCCACTGGCAATGCTTACCCCGTTGCCCTGAACGTTGATCTCAGGAGAGGCAACCGTCAGCGTGGCAGATGACGTCCCGGAATTTCCCAGCGATGATGTCAGATCACCTGTGGTGTTGACGTAACTTCCGTCACTTGCAGACGTCACATCGGCACTGACGGTACAAGTCGCACCCGCCGCAGCGGTTCCGCCAGTGTAACTGATTACACCCGATCCGCTGGTCGCCGTAAGTGTGCCACCGGTACACGTCGTGGCAGCGTTCGACGGAGAGGCGACGGTCACTCCCGAAGGCAAGTTGTCGCTGAAATCGAGAGATGTCGCGTCCACACCGTTCGCAGAGTTGTTGATGGTGAATGTGACGGTTGAGGTGCCGTTTGCCACGATCGTACTGGGGGCGAATGACTGGGTGAATGTTGGAGGCGTCGTCGGTGGAGTAACTTCGCCGCTGGAACCGGCATCAAGATAGGTGAAATTAATGCCTGTAGCACCGTAGGATCCGGTGATTGTGCATGTCGTGGTACAATCGATCGTCTGAATACCAGGCGACGTTACGTTGATGATATCCGTTCCATTGGTAACGGAATACGAGAGTATATTCCCCGGGTCGTTTGGACCGTTGTTGATATCGAAATTGGTGAGACTGCTTCCAGAACCCTGATCCTGGATCAATATCCAGTCGTCATTCAGTGTTGTTGGACCGATACCACTCTCCAGCGTGCATTCATCCAGCGTTAGGTTCAGCACGAGAGGATCAAACGGGTCGGAATTGCTTGGACAGTCTGTGTAGGCCGCGTTCGCGTCGTCAGGCACGGCTCCCAGAAAAAGCATCAGAAACGCCAGCTGCACAAAGCGCAACAAGACGCCTGCTCAAACACAACTATAACGTGATTTTTATCAAAACAATCTTTGGTTTAAATTCTACTACGCTCAAACTTAAATAGAATTCAAGCGCAAATCCGATCACATTTTTGACTGACCACATCTGCGTCAGGAAAAAGGATTCAATTCTGACAAATTCTAACTATGGTTGAAAGATTTGGTCTGAATTGGTTTTCATCCTCTTTAAGGCGAATAATTCCCTTAAAAATTGCAGAATTTGGCAATCTTCAACACTATTTCCAGTAATGAACACTCAACAAATCAGGAACTGATTTCGGAATTTTCTAATTGCATTTTGAAATATATGTATGTGAAGGTTGCAATGTAATTTGAGTCCAATTTCTCTTTCATACAACCTGTGATTCGCAAGAGCAGGAAATCCAGACAACATCTGCAAGACCGAAACTTCCTTCGGAAGCAACGGGAGGAAACATGTCAGAACCATTTCTCGCCGAAATACGGATTGTCGGCTTCAATTTCGCGCCACGCGGCTGGGCTTTTACCGACGGACAGATTTTGCCGATCAATCAGAACCAGTCGCTCTATTCGCTGCTGGGCACGACCTATGGCGGAGATGGGCGGACGACATTCGCCCTGCCCGACCTGCGCAGCCGGACGCCGATCCACGAGGGCGCCGGATATCAGCTCGGCCAGAAGGGGGGAGCGGAAACCGTCACACTTACGGCAGCTGAAATCCCGGAACATTCCCACCCGGTGAAAGCGGTCTCCACCGCAGGAAACAGCAGAACGCCCAACATGGCCCTGTTTGGATCCGAAATCGCACCGGACAAGGCCTATCGGCCTTACGAAGTCGGCACGATGACGCAGATGAGATCAGGGACCGTGACCAACGCAGGTGGCGGGCAGGCGCACAACAACATGCAGCCCTACCTGACGCTCAATTTCTGCATCGCCCTTCAAGGCCTGTTTCCGTCCCGCAACTAATCTCCGAAAGGACATAGAATGTCTGAACCTTTCGTCGGTGAAATCCGCATGTTTGCGGGTAATTTCGCACCGCGCGGCTGGGCCTACTGCGACGGTCAGCTGCTGGCAGTTTCCCAAAACGATGCCCTGTTTTCACTCCTTGGAACCATCTACGGCGGAGATGGCCGAACCACATTCGGTCTGCCGGACATGCGCGGACGAATTCCGCTGCACGCGGGCACCGGCCCCGGCCTCAGCCCGCGGCGGCTCGGCTCCAAAAGCGGGTCGGAAAACGAAACGCTCACGGTTAACCAACTTGCCAGTCACTCGCACGGCTTCAATGCCAACACCGGCCTGGCCGACCAGACGTCGCCGGCGATGCATGTTCCGGCAGCCGGTGCAGGCGTGAGCTTCTACGCCGATGCCAGTCAGGACATTTCCATGGCGCAAGACATGATTTCAAACTCTGGCGGCTCCCGGTCGCACACCAACCTGATGCCGACAATATGCGTGCATTTCATCATCGCGCTCTACGGCGTTTACCCCAGCAGGCATTAGGAGGCGAACCATGTCGGAACCCTTTATCGCTGAAATCCGAATTTTCGCAGGCAATTTCGCCCCTCGAAGCTGGGCTTTTTGTGACGGCCAGCTCCTTCCCATCTCCCAGAACACGGCGTTGTTCTCGCTTATTGGAACGACCTACGGCGGGGATGGACGCAACACCATGGGTCTGCCGGATCTGCAGGGCCGTGCCCCGATGCATCCAGGCAGAGGCCCTGGCCTCACATCCCGCAGACTGGGGGAAAAGGTTGGTGTTACGACCGTCACCCTGACGGAAGCGCAGATCCCCTCACATTCTCATACGGCACGAGCAACCAGTGGCAGCGGCGGCGTTCCCGGCCCCTCGTCATCGACGTCCTTTTCCAGCTCCGGCCTGGATTCGCTTTACCACACGGACACTCAGACGAACCAGGTCGACATGGCCATGGAAACGCTGTCCGCCACCGGCGGTAGCCAGTCACACGACAATGTTCAGCCGTATCTGACGCTGAACTTCATTATTGCGCTCCAGGGGCTTTACCCCTCCCGCGGCTAACCAATGCAGGACGTTGCCGGACAGGCCAGGCCGCCGGCTTCAGATCAGCAAGAGGAAACGCATCATGTCAGTCGAAGAAGCAGTTCCCGAGGAATTTGAAGGGAACGTGACGGCCGATCCGGTCTATTTCCGGATTTTCTTTGCCGCAGTCACACCGAACGGAGCACTTGAGTACAAGGATCAGACGTCCGAGAACGGCGCTTTCAGTGCCTCCTTTACCCAACTTACCAATGCAAGCTTTGCCACGGAACGGCTCAACGCATCCGTGACCCAGGAAGGCTACGTTGCCCTGCTTGCGCAAGACAGCGGGTCCGGAAACCTGGCCTATATCCGGGAAAACCGGGACGAAAACGCACCACAGCGTTTTGCTGACCCGCTTGATCTCGGCAAACCGGCCGGCGTTCCAGGTTTCAATGATACGTTGCTGATCAACGGCGTCACCGGTCGGCAGAACATTTTCGTCACAAGTTCGGCGCCGGACAACGCCATCTGGTGGCGCTTCCAGAACAACAACACCGTACAGATGGAAACCATCACGGTAGTGCCACCGGGCACGACGACACCAATTGAAGTTACGGTGCCGGTCGAAATTCCACCGAGCCAGCCCTGGGCGGACTGGCAACAAATGGCCGGGGCACTGCGGAGCCTCGCTGCAACCCAGAATGCCGATGGCCGCATCATTCTCACCGGCATCAATTCGGACAGCGTGCCTTATCTGAACTTCCAGTCCACCGACAGGCCGCTTCTGCCGGAGGGCTGGGAAGGTTGGCAAGATATCAGTGGCGGCCTGACCGGCTTCGAACAGCTTGTCCTTTGCATCGACGGCAATGCGCTCGTTCACATCTTTGCCCGCATCGGAAACAAGATTTACATGAAAGCTCAGGACGAAGTCAGTTCACTCGACTTCTCCGACTGGGCACTGTTTGCAACGTTTGATGCGCCTGTCGGCAGCATGGCCGCTTCCAACTCCTCCAACGGAGGAATTTATCTGGTTGCGCTGACTGTCTCAGGATCCGACAGTCCGGTCTACGCAAGCTACCAGACCAGTTCCGTGGAAACCTCCTGGACGGCTCCACGGGTCATTGCCCATGCGGATGGCGGCAGCACGCTCAAACTTCAGCCGAACGCCAATACGCTCCTGAGCCTTTTCGCCCTCGATCCGGCGTCAAACACGGCTTCCTACCTGCCTCAGATATCGCTTGATCACTGGTCGGCAACCTGGACTTCCCTGGGCGGACCGCTTTCCGTAAGCGCGCTGACCCGGGACGTCACGCCGAACACCGAATGACGACCGCGCTTGCGATCGATCTGCCGATGCCGCAGACAGACATGTCCCTGGCCCCGCGCGCACGCGCGGCGGCCCGGGGCATCACCTACCGGGCCTTGCATTCGGGCGATCTTCCGTTCCTGGCAAGCCTATACCGTTCGACGCGCGAGGCAGAGCTTGCGCGCACTCCATGGACGGAAGCCGATAAGCAGGCCTTTATCGCGATGCAATTCGAGGCCCAGCACAGACATTATCAGGAGCATTATCCTGATGCCCTCTGGCTGGTGATAGAACGAGACGCCAGACCTGTTGGCAGGCTTTATCTGGAACGCTGGACCCGCGAACACCGGATTATCGACATCGCCTTGATACCCGAAGTACAAGGACAAGGCCTTGGCAGCGCCGTTTTGCAGGACCTGATGGAAGAGGCGCGAGACGCTGGAAAAGCGCTTTCCATTCATGTCGAAAAGGAAAATCCTGCCATGCGACTCTATCACCGCCTCGGCTTCGAAAAGCGGGAAAACAAGGGCGTCTATGACCTCATGGAACACCCCTGCCGAACCTGAAGCAGCGAGCCCGGCCACCAGACTGCGGCGGCCACCAGCCTGTCAGACAGTATGCGATCAGGTGAACACGGCTTCATACTGAATGCCGGCTTCCTTCTGCGCAACCGGAACCAGAAACACGTCCTGCTCGCCGAAATCCGGCCGATAGAGCCTGTAGATGGATTGCTCCAGCAATGGCTCCTGCGGACCTTGCCACAACGTGGAAAAAGCCCCTCCCTGCCGCTCGCCGGAGCCCATCAATTTGACCTCCACGAGGGACAACTGGATATCAGCCGGAACCGACCTGACCTCGAACACCTGATCCAGCAGCTTTTCAAAGTCGTGAAGGGTCAGTGTTTTCAAGTCGGTCATCAATTTCTCCAAACCATCTATCCCAGATCCGGGAAAACTTGCCGCCGCCCGCCTTGCACATCACTTCGAACTGCAGGGCGCGGCGCGCATCCGGGTCCTCGATCAGGGAGAACCAGGTGATCGCCTCTTCAGCCCGGCTGATCGCCCGGGGCGGGTAGGTGCGACGACGCCGGGCGATCTTGCCCTGGCATTCGGGCCAGCTTGCCAGAACCGCCCGCGGTCCGTCACCCTTTCCGGTTACCGCAATCACTTCGACAGCCTCCGTCAACCGGGCCAGGATCTGGTCAGGTACGCTTGTTTCCATATCGTCTCTCTTGAAACTGTAGTGGGCACAGAACCGCGCGGCCGCTCAAACGGCCCCGCGGCAGCAAAGATGCAGGCCTGAGGCGGTTATTTGCCCTGGCCCTCACGCTCTTTCTGGTAGCCCTCTTCCCACAAACCGAAATAATCGGCCTTCGGCGGATAAGGATTGTCCTCACGGGACTTGCCTTCCCGGCACGCGGTCGCTCCGCGTTCGAAGGCAAAAATCTGTGCCTTCGTCAGGTAACCGTTCATGTTCAAAACCCCCTCTCTCAAAATACCGGTGAAAGATCCGTCCGGCGCCGCCTCCCCCCGAGCGCGGCAAGCCAAGCGTGCAACCCCTGAGCGACTCAATACAGCCGAAGATTGACGGCCGCAGTGTAATCAACCGACACCAACTGACAATAGTGCTCATGCAGCGATCCCCTCCCGACCCGTTTCCAGGAGTTTGTCAAGTTCGTAGGAGAGCAGAACGGCGAGCGTAAGGGTCGGAGCGGACGGGTTTATATGCCTTGCACTGCCAAGCAACGCCTCCAGATCGATCCTGTCGAACTGGTCCAGAAAACCTCGCCGTTCCACCCAGTCCGGCTTGTTCAAGACAAGCCAGGAAACCGCAGTAAAGCATGGCGCTGACCAGTTCCCCCGGTTCTCCGCGGTGTTGATCAGACCGAAGACGAGGCGCAGATGTTCCGCCCCGTGTTTCGTCAGCAGGGTCTGGCAAGTTCTGCGGGCCTTCGACTGGTGCCGCCCATGCACCCGTCTGGTGTGGCTGATGAAATGAACGCCATACTCGGCAGCGATCCTGTCGACCAGTCCTCCCGAAGCCATCAGACCCGACCTTTCTTTTCCGCCGCGATACCTTGCACCGCTGCAAAAGCCGCCTCTGCCTTTTCCCTGGCCGCACGCGGCAAATGTTCGCTATTTGTTCTTTTTGCGAAGGACGCTTGCCTCATGTGCTGTCTGCTCCCGACAACACCCGGATTGCCCTTCGGGCTGGAACTGCCGCGCACTTCCCTGCCTTGCTTCAGGTTCCGCAACTCCAGAGTCAGCAACCTGTTGCGCGCCTTTTCCAGCGCGAACTCGTCTTCCAGCCGGGCACTCGGTCGTTCAGCCCTGATCCTCAGATGCGCAACCTTTGCCTGCGCTTCCTCAATTTCGTCCTTCAGGTCCCTCATCGGCCGGTCTCCTCTGCCATTTGTCGAAGGATTGTCTGAGCTTCCATCGTCACTCCCACGCATTCACTTGATGACTCAAATTTCGTACGCTTATTGCGTACGCATGTCAACTGGACTCCGTACGTTTTTACTGCTAACACGTATGCATCTTACGTGACCTGGTGACCGAATTATGGATATGGACGAACAATCTGCAGTCTCCCGCCAGCTTGTGGATCTGAAGGACCGCAGCGGCCTGTCGATCCGCGCCATCGCACGGGCCATGGGCTATCAGAATGCCTCTTCCATCCAGCGCTACTTCAGCGCCGACTACCTGAAACCTGCACTGCCGTCGGATTTCGTGGCGAAGCTTCTTCCTGTCCTCCTGGGCAAGGGCGAGCAACCGATCACCCGGGAAGACATTCTTGCGCTCGCCCCCGAGGCGATTTGATCCTGTGCGTCGACTATCTGGAAGCCGGCATCGAGATCAAGTCGGGAGACCTTGCCGTCGTGGAGCGGACCAGAGACGGCGGCCATACCATCGAACGCACCGCCAAGCGGATCATTCGCCGGAACGGCCAGATAGAACTGCAACCGGAATCCAATGATCCGCGCTTTCAGGAGCCGGTCATCTTCAACGAGCACGATGAAGAGGCAACTGAAGTCCGCATCATAGCCAAGGTATTGAGCGTCATCCGGCAGGTCGTCTAGCGCCGCCACCCCCGCCTCCACTTCTTCTCAGGCCGAAACTCGGCCCGCCTTCGCGCATTTCGCGCAACCGGTCTACTGCGACCGATCACGTCTTGACGCGGCACCAACGCTTCAGGGCGGTCATACGCTTTTGTCATATAGCCGATTAACGAAGATTTGACATGTACGCAATTTGCGTATACGCTTTCAACGTATTTTAGATGGAGGCTTTTTTGGCTTTGAATCTCGACATGTCGTTCTATTCAGTGATTTGCGAACTCGGAAACTGCTTCTATACGCCGGAAACCGATCTGGCAGACATGAGCCTGCACAGGATCATCGAGGATCTTCAGGCCGGGCAACTCGAGAAGGTTCGGGCGGTTCTGGAATTCAATCCCGCAGAAGGCTGGTGCAACGACATCACCAGCACGGTCCTGTCCGCCGCCTTCCCCGAGATCGGGGAAGACGATGAGGAAACCGCGGAAAACTGGTCAGACTATCTAACCGAACGTCTGACCGCCCGGCTTGCCGGTGTCACCGCCAGGGTCGCGGCCTGACGCAGAAAGACAAGGCGAAGCGCCTGCCGGTGGTCAGACGGCAGCAAGCAGGTGCCGCGCCCTGGAGAGCCGGCTTTTCACCGTTCCGACGGCCACACCCGTCTGCTTGGCAATTTGCCCGGTGGACAGGCCCGAAAACACCCGCAATTCGAGAGCATCCCTGTCTTCCGGCCGAAGTCCGGCGATGCCCCTGGCAACGTCTTCCAGCTCCAGATGCTTTTCCTGAGCGGGCGCTGCCTGGGTTTCCTGAAGCCAGTCCTCGATGGGCAGGTGGTCACCGCGCCGGGCAAGCCATTTGCGTTCGTCGCGATAGGCATTGCGGGCAATCGTGAACAGCCAGCGGCGCAGTTGCGTACCGCAGTGGAAGCTGGCGTGATGCCGCAGCGCCTTTTCCAGCGACGTCTGCATCAGATCATCACCGGCTTCAGGGTTTCGCGTAAGTGAGCGGGCGTATCTGCGCAAATGCGGGATTTCGCTCTGAAGGTCTCTGGTGAAGTCGTCCTTGGTGCAGGCCATCGTGACATTCCTGTTCTGCTGTTTCTGGACGAGATGTAAGACGTGACGGTGTTGGCAGAAGCGGGCTCAAGACCTTGTCATCGCGGTTTGAAAAACAGATGCAAAACGGCCTCTCCAGCTCCCGCGCCTTTCACGGGTCGGTGACCCGGGCACCGCTTGCCGAATGACCATTATGAACGCGTGCGTGGTGTGAAAACACGCGCAACACAAGGCCTGGTCTCTCTCACAGGGCCTCATGTTTTTGTGTTGATGTTATTACCGCCACCGCCGCAACCGATCAGCATTCGCGTCGTTGTTCCCGGCATGAACAGCCTGCGGGGCAAACAGCACTCTGCAGTCATTCATGAGTTTAAACAGGCACAAGGAGCAAGATCATGCGTACCTCTAACAAAATTCTGTCGACCCTGCTGACCGCAGCCTTTGTATCCGGCGCGCTGGCCGGCAACGCCTTCGCCATCGACCCGGACGACACCCGCGGCGATGCCAGGGCGAAGAAGCCGCTGCATATCCTGCCTTTCCAGGGCGACTGGAACGGTACCGCAAAAGCCGGTTTCCCGCACAAGTAAGGTCTTTTCAAACCTTCCAAGAAAGGGCCGCGCGTTTAGCGCGGCCTTTCTCGTTTATCAGCCGGGACTATCTGCTTCGCCGGTGCTCGCGTGGCGACCGGCCGAATTCCTGCCGGTAGGCTCGGGTCATTGCACTCGCGTTGCGATAGCCGCAACGCTCTGCAATTTCCGCAATCCCCAGCATGGTCAATTCCACAAGCCGGCGCGCCTCGCGCAGGCGGATCGCCTTGTAGACCCCCAGTGGCGTCATCGACATTTCCCGCTGGAACCGGTGCTCAAGGGTACGCTGGTCCACCTTCAGCTGCCGGGCAAGATCTTCAATCGGCATCGGTGCCTCGATGGTTCGCCGCATCAGCGCAGTCGCGCTGCGCACCAGGGCATCCGCCGACAAACGCTTGTACGGATCGTGCATGTCCAGCTTGTCGCCATACATGAACAGGGCTGCCACCTCGAGCGCGAACATCGGGCTGTGATGCCGCTTGATCAGCTCCAGTGCCAGTTCGAAAGTTGTCGACGCCCCGCCGCAGGTACAGATGTTGCCATCAAGCACAAAACGGTCCTCCACTGCATCGACATCCGGAAATCTTTCGGCAAATCTCGTCAGTTCATCCCAGTGGATCGTTGCCTTGCGTCCCTCCAGCAATCCGGCGGCCGCCAACAGCCATGCGCCGGTATCCATGCCGACCAACGTGCCGAACCGTTGCCTTGCGGCCTTCAAGGCGCGCACGGTTGACTGCCCTGCAAAGGCCTCGAAACCGTAACTCGGCATGATGAAAAGATAATCGCCACCAGGCTTTGCCTCCGACCAGGCAGACGTCGCCACCGGCAGACCGCTGGATGACGTGACGGTCCCTCCGGCAAGGCTCACGTGCTGCCAGGAATAGAGCTGCTTTCGGGCAATCGTGTTTGCTGCCCGGAACGGCTCGATCGCATTCGCCAGGCAGTGGTTCGAAAAGCTTTCGAACAACAGCACGCAGATTTTTCGAACCGAATTCGATTTTTGTGAAATCGGCATGATTTCAAACCAAAATTGCACAATGGAGCAAGCCCGTTTGTCTCACTCTCGTCGGCCTGAGGCAAGAGGAGATTCCGATGCATTTTGGGCTGAGCGAAGAACAGGAGATGATCGTCTCCACGGTCCGGTCCTTCGTTGAAAACGAGATTTACCCGCATGAAGAACTGGTCGAGAAGACGGGCCAGGTGCCCGCCGAACTCGGCGAGGAGATCAAGCGCAAATGTATCGATCTCGGCTTCTACGCCTGTAACTTCCCGGAAGAAGTGGGCGGCGCGGGCCTCAGCCATCTTGATTTCACCCTGGTGGAACGGGAACTGGGGCGCGGATCGATGGCGCTGAACCACTTTTTCGGCCGTCCCCAGAACATCCTGATGGCCTGCAAGGGCGAGCAGATCGAGCGCTACCTTCTGCCGGCCGTGCGCGGCGAGAAGATGGATGCGCTGGCCATGACCGAACCCGACGCCGGCTCGGATGTGCGTGGCATGAAATGCCAGGCAGTGCGCGACGGCGGCGACTGGGTGGTCTCCGGCTCCAAGCATTTCATCTCCGGCGCCGAACACGCGGATTTCTTCATCGTGTTTGTTGCGACTGGCGTGGACGAAACACCAAAAGGCCCCAAGAAGCGCATCACCTGTTTTCTGGTCGACCGGGGCACACCCGGCTTCGAGGTGCGTGACGGCTATCGCTCCGTCAGCCACCGGGGCTACAAGAACTGTATTCTTTACTTCGACAATTGCCGCCTGCCGGACAGCCAGGTGCTCGGCGAAGTCGACGGTGGTTTCGAGGTGATGAACGAATGGCTTTATGCCACCCGTCTGACGGTTGCCACCATGAGCGTTGGCCGCGCCCGCCGCTGTTTCGACTATGCGGTGAACTATGCCGCCGAGCGCAAGCAGTTCGGCCAGGCGATCGCCAAGTTCCAGGGCGTCAGCTTCCAGGTCGCCGACATGATCACCGAGATCGATGCTGCCGACTGGCTGACGCTTGCCGGAGCCTGGCGTCTCGACCAGGGTTTGCCCGCCAACCGCGAGATTGCGAGTGCCAAGGTTTACGCGACCGAAATGCTGGCGCGCGTCACCGACACGACGCTGCAGATCTTCGGCGGCATGGGTCTGATGGACGACTTCCCCATCGAACGTTTCTGGCGCGACGCCCGCGTGGAACGGATCTGGGATGGCACCAGCGAGATTCAGCGCCACATCATCAGCCGCGACATCTTCCGCCCGCTCGGAGCCTGATCCATGCGCTCACTCGAACGCCTGCTCCGGCCACGCACGGTCGCTGTTATCGGTGGCGGTTCCTGGTGCCGGAACGTGCTCCGGGAATGCCGCAAGGCCGGTTTTGAGGGCGATCTCTGGCCGATCCACCCGAGCCGTGAAGAGATCGACGGCTGCAGGGCCTATGCCACCGTGGAAGATCTTCCCGCCGCCCCCGACGCGGTCTTTATCGGCGTCAACCGGCACGTGACGGTCGAGATTGTCCGCTCGCTTTCACGCCTCGGTGCCGGTGGTGCCATCTGCTTTGCCTCCGGTTTCAGCGAAGCAATCCGGGAGCTTGCCGACGGCGCGGATCTTCAGGCCGCCCTGATCGAGGCGGCAGGCGAGATGCCGATCCTCGGTCCCAACTGCTATGGCTTTCTCAATGCGCTCGACGGCGCGGCCCTGTGGCCGGATCAGCATGGCCTGACCCCGGTCGACCGCGGAGTTGCGATCATCGCGCAATCGTCCAACATCGCGCTGAACCTGACCATGCAGACACGCGGCCTGCCGATTGCCTATCTGATGACCGCCGGCAACCAGGCCCAGACGGGCCTGTCCGCCATTGGCAGCGCCCTCCTGGACGATGACCGAGTCACCGCCATCGGTCTGCACATCGAAGGGCTTGACGATCTTGCTGCCTTTGAGGCTTTCGCACGCAAGGCGCACGCACTCGGCAAACCGGTTGTGGCCGTCAAGGTCGGCAGATCCGAGGCCGCCCAGGCCGCAACAGTCTCCCATACGGCCGCCCTTGCCGGTAGCACGGCTGGTTCCGACGCGCTCTTCAACCGGCTTGGCATTGCCCGGGTCGGCAGCCTGACAGCCCTTCTGGAAACCCTGAAGCTGGTCCACGTCGCAGGTCCTTTGCCGAGCACCAACATCGTGTCCATGTCCTGCTCGGGCGGTGAAGCCAGCCTGATTGCCGACACCGCCGTCGGCCGTCAGATCACTTTCCCGCCGCTCGTTCCCGCGCAAAGAACCGCGCTGTCAGAGGCCCTCGGCCCCAAGGTCGCTCTCGCCAATCCACTCGACTACCACACCTACATCTGGGGTGACGGCGAGGCCATGACGCGGTGCTACACTGCCATGATGCAGGCGGACATCGCCCTCGGCATCGTCATTCTCGATATTCCGAGAATGGATCGCTGTGACCCGGAAGACTGGTTGAAGGTAATCGAGCCGGTGGAAGCGGCGATGAAAGCTTCCGGCAAACCGATGGCGATCCTGAGTTCGCTCCCCGAAACCATGCCGGAAACCTTTGCAGCCGATCTGATGAAGCGTGGTCTCCTGCCTCTCTGCGGGCTGGACGATGCACTGACGGCCATTGAGGCGGCTGCCTTTCTGGCAAGACCACTTTCGCCGGAACCGATCCGGGTTCCTCAACCTGTCGCTGATCCCCGCCTTCTTTCCGAGCACGAGGCAAAAGCCTTGCTGCAAAAGCATGGCCTCAAGGTTCCCGCGAGCGCTTTTGCAGAAGGTCCGGAAGCGGCAGCCCGGGCTGCCGAAGATATCGGATACCCGGTGGTGCTGAAGGGCACCGGCATTGCCCACAAGACCGAAGCCGGAGCAGTCGCCCTCAATCTGCAATCGGCTTGCGAGGTCCACTCCGCCGCAAGCGGGATGCCGGCCTCGTCGTTTCTGGTGGAAGAGATGATCACCGCCAGCCTTGGCGAACTGCTGGTCGGCATTGTGCGGGATCCGGCGCACGGCTACGTCCTGACGCTCGCAGCAGGCGGCATCCTGACCGAACTTCTGGAAGACAGCACCTCGCTGATCGTTCCAGCAGGCGGGGACGAGATCACGAAGGCCCTTGAAAATCTGAAGATCGGCCGTGTCCTGACCGGATATCGCGGCAAGCCGCCTTGCGATCTGGGAGCGATTGTTGAAGCTGTGCATGCAGTGCAGGCCTTTGTTCTGTCGGCACCGGTCGAAGAAGTAGAAATCAACCCGTTGCTCTGCGGTGCGGACTTTGCCGTCGCCGCCGATGCACTGGTAAGAATGGGAGGGAACTGATGGAAAACCCCATCAAGACCGAAAGACGCGGCCACATACTGGCTGTCACGCTCGACCGGCCAAAGGCCAATGCCATTGACCTGATGACCAGCCGGATCATGGGAGACGTCTTCACCGACTTCCGGGACGATCCGGACCTGCGCGTTGCCATCGTGACCGGTGCCGGGGAAAAATTCTTCTGCCCCGGCTGGGACCTGAAGGCGGCCGCCGGAGGCGATGCCGTCGACGGAGATTACGGCAAGGGTGGCTTCGGCGGCCTGCAGGAACTGCGCGGCCTGAACAAACCGGTCATAGCTGCCGTCAACGGCATCTGCTGTGGCGGCGGGCTCGAGCTTGCCCTGTCTGCCGATATTATCCTGGCGGCGGAGCACGCCTCCTTCGCCCTGCCGGAAATTCGCTCAGGCACCGTGGCCGATGCCGCCAGCATCAAGCTGCCGAAGCGCATTCCCTATCACATCGCCATGGAAATGCTGCTGACCGGCCGCTGGATCGAAGCAGAGGAAGCCGCTCGCTGGGGCCTGATCAACCACATCTATCCTGGAAAGGACCTGATGGCGGAAGCCTGGAAACTGGCCGAGCTGCTCGCTTCCGGTCCCCCGCTTGTCTATGCGGCGCTGAAGGAAATCGTGCGCGAGGCAGAAGACATGAAATTCCAGGACGCGCTCAACCGCATCACCGGAAGCCAGTTCGAAACGGTCGAAAAGCTCTATCGCTCTGAAGACCAGAAGGAAGGCGCCCGCGCCTTTGCCGAAAAACGAGACCCGGTCTGGAAGGGCCGCTAGATCATCCTGCTTCGGCATGAACGCCAACAAGATGACCTGACACGCTAAAAACAATCAGTTTCCGGCAGTTCAATCATTCGGTTGAACTGTCGCTGATCCAGGAGAACCAAATGCCATTGACCATGAACCGCGAAGTCTTCATCACCTGCGCCGTCACCGGGTCGGGCGGTACCCAGGACAAGTCTCCACATGTGCCGCGCAGCCCGAAGCAGATCGCCGACAGCGCCATCGACGCCGCCAAGGCGGGGGCCGCCGTCGTCCATTGCCATGTGCGCGATCCGGAAACCGGCACCCCATCCCGCCGGCTTGACCTCTACCGGGAAGTCACGGATCTCATCCGCGCCGCCGATGTGGATGTGGTCCTGAACCTCACCGCTGGCATGGGCGGCGACATCGTGTTCGGGTCTACAGAAAGCCCGTTGCCGCTGGTTGAAAAGGGAACCGACATGGTCGGCGCAACGGAGCGCATGGCCCATATTCGCGAGTGCCTTCCGGAAATCTGCACACTCGACTGCGGCACCATGAATTTCGCCGAAGCCGACTATGTCATGACCAACACCCCCGGCATGCTGCGTGCCATGGGGGCCATGATGACCGAACTTGGCGTGAAGCCGGAAATCGAAGCCTTCGACACCGGCCACCTCTGGTTTGCCAAGCAGCTTGTCAAGGAAGGCACGCTTGCCTCTCCGGCATTGGTGCAGCTCTGCATGGGTGTGCCCTGGGGCGCGCCGAACGACCTCAACACCTTCATGGCCATGGTCAACGCCATTCCGGATGACTGGGCCTGGTCGGCCTTCAGTCTCGGCCGCGATCAGATGCCCTATGTGGCGGCCTCCATCCTGGCCGGTGGCAACGTTCGTGTTGGCCTCGAGGACAACATCTTCCTCGAAAAAGGCGTGCTTGCCACCAATGCACAGCTGGTCGAGAAGGCCGTTGGTGTTGTCGAAGGCATGGGCGCCAAGATCATCGGCCCGCAGGCCGTTCGTGAAAAGCTTGGCCTGACCAAACGTGCGCCGGTGAGCGCCTGACATGAGCCGCAGGATCCTCGTCACGGCCGGTGCGTCCGGGATCGGCCGCGCCATTGCGGAACGCTTCCTGGCAGACGGAGACGAAGTCGCGATCTGTGATGCGGATCCTGTAGCCGTTTCCGCATTCTCGGAAGCAAATGGCAACGCAATCGCTGCTGTTGCCGATGTCACCAGCGAAGCGGAAATGTCCGCGTTCCTGAACGACCTAGAACACCGCTGGAAAGGCATCGACGTGGTTTGCGCCAATGCCGGCACCGGCGGTCCCGCAGGGGCGATCGAGACGCTGGACTACGCGGAATGGCAACGCTGCGTCGCGACCAATCTCCACGGAGCCTTCCTGACCTGCCGCTGGGCGGCCAGAGTGCTGAAAGCTCAGGGGCACGGTCTGATCACGCTCACCTCGTCGACCGCCGGACTTTACGGCTACCCGTTCCGCTCGCCCTACGCCTCCGCCAAATGGGCGGTTGTCGGCCTCACCAAGACGCTCGCAATGGAGCTCGGCCCCCACGGCATTCGCGTCAACGCGGTTTGCCCGGGCGCGGTGGAAGGGGAGCGGATGGATCGGGTCGTCGCGATGGAAGCCAGGGCGCGCGGCGAGACCGAAGAGGCCATTCGAGAGAGCTACGTCAAGGGTGTTTCACTCAAGACCTGGGTCACTGCCCAGGATGTAGCAAACACCATTCACTTTCTGGCGTCCGAAGCAGGCGCCCGCATTTCAGGACAGATCCTGGCCATCGACGGCCACACGGAGACACTTGCACCATGACCCAAAAAGCATGCATCGTCGGCGGCGGCGTGATCGGTGGCGGCTGGGCCGCCCGTTTCCTTTTGAACGGTTGGGACGTTGCCGTCTTCGACCCCGACCCGGAAGCCGAACGCAAGATCGGCGAAGTCATCGACAATGCGCGCCGCAGCCTGCCCGCGCTCTATGACAAGCGCCTGCCGGACGAAGGCAAACTGTCGTTCCATTCAGATCTTGCCGAGGCAGCCGCTGGTGCTGACTGGGTGCAGGAAAGCGTTCCCGAACGCCTCGACCTCAAGCACAAGGTCCTGGGCAGCCTGACGGAGCTCGCGCCCAAGACCGCCGTCATCGGCTCGTCGACATCCGGCTTCAAGCCGTCCGAACTGACCAGCGAAGGCGCGCGCGCCGTCGTCGCCCACCCGTTCAACCCGGTCTATCTGCTTCCGCTGGTGGAACTTGTCGGTGATGCGGCCGAAACCGCTCGCGCAGCCGAGGTCCTGCGCAGCATCGGCATGTTCCCGCTTCATGTCCGCAAGGAGATCGACGCCCACATTGCCGACCGGTTCCTGGAAGCTGTCTGGCGCGAGGCGCTCTGGCTGGTGAAGGACGGCATTGCCACGACCGAAGAAATTGACGAGGCAATCCGCATGGGCTTCGGTCTGCGCTGGGCACAGATGGGCCTTTTTGAGACCTATCGTATCGCCGGCGGGGAAGCCGGCATGAAGCACTTCATGGCCCAGTTCGGTCCATGCCTCTCCTGGCCCTGGACCAAATTGATGGACGTGCCGGAGTTCACCGACGAGCTGGTCGACCTGATCGCCGGTCAGTCCGATGCCCAGTCCGGCCATCGCTCCATTCGCGAGCTGGAACGCCTGCGCGACGACAATCTCGTCGGCATGATGCGAGCGCTAAAGAAAAGCGGCAGCGGTGCAGGCGGCGTTCTCAACACCCATGAACGGGCTTTGGCGGCACCGGCGGAGGCTGAACTGCCGATCACGGGAGACCGCCAGATCCCGCAGAGCTGGACCGACTACAACGGCCACATGAACGAGGCGCACTACCTGGAAGCAGGTGCTGCCGCAACCGACCGGTTCATGGAGCTAATCGGTGCGGATGCCGACTATATCGCATCCGGCAAGAGCTACTTCACCGTTGAAAATCACCTGCGCTACCTGGACGAGCTTCTGGCGGGCGAACGCCTGACGGTCACGACCCAGGTGCTCCAGGGGGAAGGCAAGAAGATGCAGCTGTTCCACTTCCTGAAAAACGCTGATGGCAAACTTGCCGCGACCATGGAGACCCTTCTGCTCCATGTCGATCTCAACACCCGTGCCAGTTCCCTGCCGGGAGCGGAAGTCGGCGAGAAGCTCAAGGCCTTCGCCGATGCCCACAAGGCCCTGCCTTTTCCGGAAGGTGCCGGCCGCTTCGTCGGACAGAAGGCAGTCTGATCAGACACCGTCCGCGGTCAACTGAACCGCGGACGGGCCTGTTTTGTTGGTCGGTCCTACTGGGCGGTCTTATTGGGCCGGCTGAACCATGAACCCGGCCACGATACCTTCGGCGTCGGAATAGACACCCGGCCGCGCGAACAGATCGCATCTTCCAGACCCGGCAGACCAGTTGAACCCGAGGCAGGTGCGTTCCGTGCAGAGCGTCTCGCACTGGCCGGCCGATCCCGCCTGCAGGCTTTCATCCGGCTGTCCGGGAAAGCCCTTGTTCTGTTTGGTGAACGTCTGGACAGGCACGCTCAGATTGGGTTTGAGAGACCCGGCGGCAGCCCGCTGCACATAGGTGTCGGCCTTGGAAAGAAGATAGAGCCTGCCATTGCTGTCACCGACGGACTTTTGAATGCAGATCCGGTTCCATCGGTCATGGGTCACGGCATCGCAGCCGCTTCTGGCGCTACAGGACGAGATACAGTCCTCCGCGCTCATGTTGCGGAGCACGCCATCCGGCAGATCTCCGCCGTAAAGATCATAGCCGCTCAGGCGAACGAAACCGCCCTCGCCTGACGCAGCAGGCGCAGACGCGGGTGCACTTGCATTCTGTCCGGCAACGTTTCTTTCTGCCTGCTGGTCAAGCTTCAGGGAAGCCGGCAGCAGATACCAGTAAGGCGCGGAAAATTCCTCGGCCTCCCCGTCACCGAAATCGTCACCAACGGAATACTGCTCGAAACGGACGCTGAGCGGGCTGTAATCGGTATCCCAGAACCGTTTCCAGTCGTCGGATATCCGGACCGAACAGCCAAGCGCCGAAAATTTGCTCGGAGTATCATAATTGAAGACCTTGCCGACCAGGTCCTCTCCTTGCCTTGTCAGCACCACATTCCGGTCTCCATCCGGATCGCCGATCAGGATTTCGTCGTAGTATTGTGAACTGGTCGTATATCCCGGCCGACCATCCATCAGATTGGCCGCATAGGCGTTGTCGCAGATATTTGCGATTTCACGTTCCGTAATCGAGGCTGGCGGTGTCAGTCCGGTGACGGTGATATTGGCCAGCACCGCATCGCCGATGCTCTCTATGTGGAACATGTTTTCGGGGCGCGTGCCGAGGATCCGCTGATAGAGGAAATCCGTCATGGCCTCGACGTCGTGCTCTTCGCTCAGCTTGATATCGAAAAAGGACTCGGCGGCCTTCAGTGCAATCGCAAAGGCAGTCTGGACTTCGCTGGCAGGGTAACTGTTCTCGTTGGGCAGGTTGAGGCTGGGCGAATGGAAACCGAGCTTGCCCCCTGGACGCAGAGAGCGCATCTGAAAACGGATCACGGCTGTCCCGATCCGCATGCTGCCACCAAGGAAAGCCAGCGAGCAGGCGGATTCGCACCGTTCTCCCGAACGCACCATGGTTGCGATATCCTGGTCCCAGATCGTGTCGAACAGCCGCTTTCCTTCGGCAAAGCTGCCCCCGGGGCTATCGAGGCACAGCGTGATGCCTTGCGAGTTGATCGGCAGAACCTTGAGCTTTTCCGCATCCCCCGAGACGATCTGACCCCGCAAATGATAGTCGCAACCTTCCGCGTTCGACGGAAACACGTCGGCCGCTTTCGCCACCGTTGCGGCAAGACAGAACAGGATAAACACCAGGCATCTCGAAATCATGGGCACTCCTTCTCCAGGCAGTCCGTTTTAATAGTTTTGGCAGGGCTGATCGGGCACCCGAAAAAACCGGGGCCTCAGGTCGACCGGTACGGCCGGTCCGGGAATGAAATCGTCATCTCGAAATCGTTTTTCAAAACAGGCGACGAAGCAGCAATAGACCAAATATCGAAGCGTGTCTTCAACCCGCCGGTTGCGGTGACCGGCCCGCTTTCAGGTGCCTCACCAGAAGTGCGATTGGGGTATCGACCCCATACTGACACCCCGCTCGTTCTGGCACCTTTCTCTCATCGAAAGATCGATACCCCCTCCGAAAGGAGATTATTCAAGAGAAAGGAATTGACCAATGAAAGCCCTCGCCAAAACCGCAACAGCCGCCACCGTTCTTGCCATTGCAGGCGTTGCCTCCCTCGGTGCCGTGACCCCGGCCGCCGCCCTGTTCGACATCTGCAAGAAGGTCAACATCACGGTGAAGAACAACACCGGCCAGCCGATCCAGCTTTACGATCTCGATTACCGTGACCTCGGTTCCAACCGCTGGCGCTCGGAAAACATTTCCAACCGCGTCATCGCCCACGGTGGCACCTACAAGGTCACCCGGAACCTGGAAGGCGTGAACAACGCCAGCACCTTTGTCCGGGTCCAGTTCCGCAAGCTGAAGTCCAACGGCCGCTGGAACCTGCTGAAAACCTGGTACGCGGACTCCAGCACCTCGGTCTGCCGCAAGGGCGCAAGCTACCGCATCGTGTTCCGGTAACACCCGGCAAACACACCAAGGCCGCGCCGCAAGGGCGCGGCTCTTGCCCGGCACATTACCCAACCTTTCCCCATCACCCCGACACCCGGACCTTTCCTCCGGGCGACGAAAAGGATTTGTCTCATGTTTGGCAAACACATGCCCAGAACCTTGCTGATCAGCTCCGCTTCGCTGATGACAATCGCCTTCGCCGGCATCGCCTCGCAAACCATCGATTGGCAGGAGCTCGGGAAAAAGCTCACAAGCCCGGCGGAAGAAGCCAGCCGGATGAACATTGCAGGTGAGCGAGACGATGATGCCTCGGTTTCGACAACCCAGCGCAGGAAACAGGAGGAAAGCCACTCCGTCATCGCGGACATCTCCCGTCCGGCCGTAGCCCCCCAGCCCGCCCCGGCCCCGGCCCCGGCTTTTCAGGACAGACTAATGATTGGCTCGGAGGCAGCCACTGGCGGCCTGATGTCGCTTTCCTCCGGCAGTGGCGGCTCTGCCCCGAGAAAGGTGGCTCAGTCCGAACCACCGGCAATGCCAGCCGTTCAGCCTGCAGACCGGGAGCGATTTGCATCCGCAAAAGTCAATCCGCTGAAACGCACGAGGGCGGAACCGGTATCGACCTTCTCCGTCGATGTCGACACCGCTTCTTATTCCTATGTCCGCAGCACGCTGTCCGGCGGCCGATTGCCGAACCCGGATGCCGTGCGCGTGGAAGAAATGGTCAACTACTTCGATTACAGTTACCCCGTGCCCGAAAAGGGCGGTCACCCCTTCTCCACCAATGTTTCCGTGGTCGACACCCCGTGGAACGAACACACAAGGCTGATGCAGGTCGGCATCCAGGGCTACAAGGTGCCGCTCGATGACCTTCCCCCGCAGAACCTCGTGTTCCTGATCGACACGTCCGGCTCCATGGCAGACGCCAACAAGTTGCCGCTGTTGCAGCAATCCTTCCGCCTGCTGTTGTCCACGCTGCGCGACGAGGACGAAGTGGCGATCGTCACATACGCCGGCAGCTCCGGTGTTCTGCTCGAGCCGACCAAGGTTACCGACAAGAGCCGGATCCTGGAAAAGATCAACGCGTTGACCTCCGGTGGCTCAACAGCAGGTCATGAAGGTCTGAAAGGAGCCTACGCCCTGGCCGAAACAATGACCGGCGACGGCGAGCAGACCAGGATCATCCTGGCCACCGACGGCGACTTCAACGTCGGCCTGTCCGA
>MRWG01000679.1_pt1 | contig 31106 bp, 21 predicted proteins | sample 1013341 | NCBI WGS metagenome assembly MRWG01 (sample SAMN06117577, study PRJNA244670) | biofilm metagenome | biome: Water; feature: Cathode Biofilm; material: Biofilm; isolation source: microbial consortium enriched at the cathode of a solar microbial fuel cell | place: USA: District of Columbia ... | reverse complement strand
AGAAGCGGTCTCAAAAATAGAGGGTGTCGCGCCGGGAGTCATTTTTGCGCAATCCAAGGCACGAAGAGCGTAGTTTAGCCGGGCTAAATAAGCGATGAGTAACGCCGGAGTGCGCAAAAATGGCCCCGGCCCGAAGGGTTGCACCCTCTATATTTGAGACCGCTTCTAACAACATCAGCAGTCCACAGTGTAGCTTTTTCGGACGACGCGCCGGCCGTTCGTTCGCTGCCGGTTCAAACACGGGTGCGCAGTTGCGTGACACCCGGGCTTCGCGATCGGAACCGCTGTCGACACGTCATTCCCGGCCCTTCGATCGCTTTGCGCGGAACAGCACCGGGTTCATCCGGGTCGGTATTGCATCACCCGGAGCCCGACTTCAGTTGCCGAACAGGCCGTCGAAAACGTTCCTGATGGCCTCGCCGGCGCCCTGCACGGCGGACTTCGCTTTCGATGCCGTCGCATCGATCACCGATCCGCCAGTGCGTTTCGCCGCGCGCGGGCGCAGGGAATCGCGCACGACCCCGCACACACCGGAGTCCGCGCTCGCGCGGTCGAACAGGCCTTCGGCGACCACGGACAGCCCGGCGGTGGCGACGGCTGCGCCGACTTTGATTCCCGCCGTCGCGACTCCGCGCGTATCCGTGACCGCTTGCGGATGCTTCAGCGTGCCCCCGAGACGGAGGAAATCGACGAGGCCCGAAACACTGAGTCCAACACCTTCACGCGGTTTCGGTCGCGCACCGAGATCGATCCGCTCGTTCGCGAAATTCAGCGAGCCACCCGCAAGAATACTCAGGTTGCGCGTGAGGATCCCGATCCCGGCAGCGTTCTCCGCGACCCCGTCCGTGACGGGAAGCCGCACCGCGACGCACTCGATTGCGGTTACCGGGTCGCGCGCAGCGAACGGATTAAGACGGGTGAGAAACGACAACAACAGATCGGCCTCGGCAAGATTGACCAGCGTGTTATCGATCGTTGCCGCACCGATGTCGACGGCGATCGTGCCGTTCGCGTGTGCCATGATTTCCCGTACGGAGCGCCCGCGACCCGTCAGGTTCACGTTCACGTCCAGCGCGCCGCCGTCGATCGATCCTTGCACCGCCGGTTGCGTCAACTGATCGAGGCGCACGCCGCTCAGCGACAGCTCGGCGGCAACTTCCGGTGTCTCGCCATCGGCGTGGATATCCAGTCGCGCCAGGAACTCACCATCGGCGACCGTCGCTTGCGCGGGCCCGACCACGGCGTTCCCGTCAGCGAGTTTGATCCGGGACGCCAGATTATTGAATACGAGTGATCGCGTGATCAGCGTTGCGCTCGTGAAGCGGACGTCGGCGTCCACTCGCGGCACGAGGTCGAACGGCAGCTGCGTATCCGGAAACACGCGTTCATCGTCCGGCGCAGGCTCGCCGGCGGCCGCAAAATCGGCCGTATCGAGGTGCGGTGCGGCTATTTCGCCGGCGATCCGCACGCGTAGTGTTGTTGCATCGACCACGAGTTCGGCCCGCAATTCACTGCTGCCAATCCGAATGTCGAGCGGTTCGAGCCGGTAGCTTTTGTCCTCGCGGCCGAGCGACCCCGTTATTGCAACGGGTTTGTCGCCCGCGAATTCGAGTTCGAATGGCGCGCCGAGGGCGGCGAGGTCCGGCGCGGTGACGCTGAATTCCAGGGTCTCGACGGCCGCACGCGACGGCATTGCGGTGCTTCCCGTCAGGGCAAACTTGAGCGCGCCGAAACGACCTTCGAGCGCGAGCGCCGACGGCGCGTCGCCGAGGAGATGTTGCAGGCGCGACATACTGCCTTGCGCGTGCAAGTCGAGCCCGTTGAACGTAGCGCCGAGATCGATGCCCAACATCCCGTCAGGCCCTTGCGGCGTGAGCTCGAGTGAGCGAATGTCGAGTCGCCGTGGCGCGCCTGCGTCCCGCTGCAGGCGCACGATCATCTGCGACAAGTGCACGGATTCGAGATCGTAGTCGGGTTGCCAGTATCGAGCCGCAGGCTCGGTCACGGCTTGCGGTTCGAACAGCCAGTTGCCGCGACCGTCGTGCCGTGTTTCCAGGTTCAGTACGACCCCGTGCAGATGCAATTCGCTGACTTTCAGTTGCGCATGCAGCAGGCCGCCCGGCGCAAGTTTCGCTTCGACCCGCTCAATGCTGATCAGATCGCCGGGTTGCGCCCAGGCGGGATTTCCCAACCGGACGCGTTCCAGCGATACGGTCGGAACAAGCGCGAGGCTGAAGCGGATATCGCCGTCGACGGAAAAACTGCGACCGGTTCGGGCTTCGACGAATACCGCGAGATCGTCACGATATTGATCGACATCGAGTGCGCTCAGGAATGCGAACGCGACGGCGGCTACGAGCCCCGCGGCGACGACCAGCGCCAGGATTCTGCTGCTACGCACGGGTCGGTAACGAACAAACACGGACCACGTCGGTTCACGGATCGACGTAGGTGCGCAAACGTGATTCGAGCAAGTGCACCTCGTCGTCGACGATTTCGAGCTCACGTAAGGCTTGCGCAAGTTTCAGAACGTATTCCGTATTGTGCCCGCTCGCACCGGCGCTCGCCGCCACCTGTCGCACAACATCATCAAGCGCCGCGGGGCCAAGAAAATTGCGGTTGTCGGGAGGCGCGACATAGGTCATCGCTGCAGTGCGCGTGCCATCGGCGAATTCAACATCGACGGTAAGGCGGATGTAGCCGCCACTTTCCCGCACGTCGAGCGACTCGATGATCTCCGGCGTATCGTGATCACCGGTATCGAACGCAAGCCCGTGACAGACCGCGCGCGGGTCGGCAACGAGGGTTACGACCCGGCCGGGGCGCTCCGGGGTACCGCGATGATCGGGAGAACCCTGCCAGAAGCGGCGTCGCCAGCCGCGGATCAGTGCCGGGCGCGCCGCGATATAGGGAAACGAAGGCCGCCATATGATCGAACCGTAACCGAACACCCATTTCATGCGTGGACCCCGCGCGGCACGAGGCGATCCTGCAGGCGCGCGGATGCGGCGAGGGAACACGCGCGTACGGGGTTTGGGTGTGTGGCTGGCGGAAAAAAAATGCGCTCGGAAACCCGAGCGCTAATGTCAGGCAGTATTAGGGACGAACCGGTCGGGACGAAATTACTTCGCCCAAACCCGAACGCGTCGAAAACGGACTGGACTACCGCAACCGGCCGCAGGGTAGTACGACCGGGAGCGGGGACATGGTTCCGGCCACGACGATTGAACGCCATAACCGAATCACATCGGGCCACGCTTCCCCCTAGGCTGCGCATGATAGGGACGAGGTATCGAGTGGGAATCGCCCAAATGGAGTAGTTCATAGCCCTTTGCGTGAGTAAATCCCGCGGAATTTCGTGCCGCACGGAATTTATCGCCCGTCGGGTGCTCATTTCGTGACCGCGGCCATCAGCTTCGCTCATCGTCCTTACGCGCTCGTTTCAATTCCTCGAACAAGCCATATTCCCATTGCCGGATAGCGAGGACCATCGTCGTGCCGTGCTTTTGCGCCAGCGGCAGGCGTTCGTCGTCGCGCTGCAGATCCGCGAATTCCTCGGCGAGACGCACCATTTTGCGCTGAAACTGTTCGTTCGAGGCGACCGACAGCAAACCGGACATCGAGATCAGTTTCTCCGTGTCTTTCGCGAATCGTGAGGCGAAAAATTCGCGCCCCACTTTCTCCTGGAAAAAGCGCTGGATCGGACCATCGTCCTGCCACTTGAAGCGGGACGAGATCAGCAACTTGATCCGGTTGTTCGGCAGCAATTCGATGATCTTCAACCGATCGAGGTGCGCGAGTTTGCGGATTAGCTCGGTTTTCGAAATCGCATAGTGTTCCAGGATCTCCTCGAACGTGAATTTGTTCAGGACGCTGATCGCGACGAGCAGCAATACGACATCGTCGGCGATTTCCTGTTCTTGCGCGAGGCTGAGCGCTTCGGTCTTCGGGTGACGCTCCCGCAACGATGCGGCGAGGTCCGTGATTTCCATCCCCATGAGCTGGCAGATGCGGTCGAGCCGGTGCAGCGACAGATTGTTGCCGGCAAACAACCGCTTCACGCTGGCTTCCGACAGCCCCAGCGCTTGCGCGACATCACGATACGTGAGGCCATGGGCCTTCAGGGCCTGCTTCAGGGTGTCGACCAACAGTACGGTTTGTGCCATTAAATCTGTCCTTGCCAAGCTGCCGACGCGTGCGCGCAGCGCGCGGCGCCGCGGTTCCTGGACGGTCGTACCTCGGCAAAAGTATCACATAAATAAACTTTCGAGCGCTTTTACCGATTCCAGACAGCTATCAGTTGCTTAATGCGCGACCGAGTGACGTAATGACCACACCCGACCCATTACGGAGCAGGACATCATCATGCTGGAATTAATCCGGACCCGCGGCTTCGGCGCCTTCATCTCCGTCGTCTTCCTGAACGCCTTCGTCGATCTCGGGCATAAAATCATCGTGCAGAACGCAGTGTTCAAAGTCTACGACGGGCAGACCCAGGTCGTACTGACAGCCATAGTCAACGCGCTGATCCTGCTGCCGTTCGTGCTGTTGTTTTCACCCGCCGGGCACATCTCCGATCGCTTCGCGAAAACCCGGGTCATGCGGCTCAGCGCGTGGCTGGCCGTGTTACTGACGCTGATCATTACCTACAGCTACTACCACGGCAATTTTCATCTCGCGTTCGCGATGACGTTCCTGCTCGCGATGCAGAGCGCGATCTATTCACCGTCGAAATACGGCTACATCCGCGACCTCGTCGGCGCGGCGAAGCTCGCGGAAGCGAACGGCTTCGTCCAGGTTGCCACGACGCTGGCAATCCTGCTCGGAACGTTTGCGTTCTCGATCGGATTCGAGCACTACCTCAGCAGCACGACAACGTGGAATGAAGCGACGATCCTGACCGATATCGCACCGCTGGGCTGGTTTCTCGTTGCCGGTTCGCTGCTCGAACTCGCGCTCGCCTACCGCCTGCCGGTGTTCAAACCCGTTACCGCGGCGCTGCAGTTCGACTGGCGCGCGTACGCCCGCGGAAACTACCTGCAGGACAATCTTCGGCTCATCTGGCGCCAGGACATCATCTGGCTGTCGATCGTCGGTTTATCGATCTTCTGGGCCATCGCGCAAGTCGTGCTCGCGAGCTTCCCTGCTTTCGTGAAAGCGGAAATGGGGATCACGAACACGGTTGTGATCCAGGGGCTCATGGCCTGCGCCGGCATCGGCATCGTGTTCGGTTCGTCGATGGCGAGCCGGGTGTCGAAGAACCATATCGAAACGGGCCTGATTCCGGTTGGCGCGGTCGGGGTCGCGGCATGCATCGTCGCGCTGCCGCTGCTCGGCGGGCCGTTCACGCTCGGGCTCAATTTCGTCGCGCTCGGCTTTCTGGGCGGGCTGTTTATCGTGCCGCTGAACGCGTTGATCCAGTATCACGCAAACGAGGCGGAACGCGGCCGCGTGCTCGCGGGCAACAACCTGATCCAGAACGCGACGATGCTCGCGTTTCTCGCGATAACCGTGGGTCTTGCCTCGATCGGCGCCGGTACCGACGTGTTGTTCGCGATCCTCGCGGTCACCGCCGTCGGCGGTGCCGTGTATACCTTGTACAAGGTTCCGCAGTCGCTCGTGCGTTTTATCGTCAACGAAATCTTCTCGAGCAAATACCGGCTCGCGATCGTCGGGTTCGAGAATTTTCCGCAGACCGGTGGCGTGTTGCTGCTCGGCAACCACATCAGCTGGATCGATTGGGCCATCATTCAGATGGCAAGCCCGCGCCCCGTGCGGTTCATCATGGAGCGCAGTATCTACGAGCGCTGGTACCTGAAATGGTTTCTCGATTTCTTTGGCTGCATTCCGATTTCCGCGGGACAGTACCAACAGGCGCTCACCGAGGTCACTGCCAGTCTCAATCGCGGGGAAGTCGTGTGCCTGTTTCCCGAAGGCACGATCAGCCGCCACGGACAGTTATCGGAGTTCAAGCACGGCTACGAAAAGGCCGCCGCTGCAGCGCACGGCGTGATCATTCCGTTCTACCTGCGGGGTTTGTGGGGCAGCAGTTTCTCGCGTTCGAATACGGGGCTTAAGTCGCTGCGCAAGAGCCCTCGCAAGCGTGAGATCGTCGTCGCGTTCGGCGAGCCCTTGCCGATGCAAACGACGGCGGATGTACTGAAACAAAAAGTCTTTGAGCTGTCGATATCTGCCTGGGAGGAATACACGGACAGCCTGCCCGACGTCGCCGCCGCGTGGCTCACGACCGCCCGCCGTCTCGGTTCGCGTACCGCGATTACGGACACCACCGGCAAACCGGTTTCCTATCGCCGTTTCGCAACCGCGACGCTGTTGCTGACCCGGCTCTTGCGGCGTCAGTGTCGCCGGCAAAACGTCGGCGTGCTGCTGCCGACGACGAGCGCCGGGGCCCTGACGAATCTCGCGATTCTCAATTGCGGTAAAACCGTGGTGAACCTGAACTACACGGCAAGTATCGACGCGCTCGGCAGCGCGATTCGCAAAGCCGGGCTCACGCATGTCATTACGTCGCGACGCTTCGTCGACAAACTCACCACACGCGGCATCGATATCACCGCGCTCGGCGACCAGGCCGCGCTCATCTACCTTGAAGACGTCATGGCAACGCCGTCGACACCGCGGCGACTCGCGACGCTCGCGGCGTTCAGCATCCTGCCGACCCCACTGTTGCTGAGGCTGTTTCACCGCCGGGTCGACATCAACGAACCGGCCGCGATCCTGTTCTCGAGCGGCAGCGAAGGCGAGCCGAAAGGTGTCGTGTTGTCGCACAAGAACATCATGTCGAATATCCGCCAGGTCTCTGACGTGCTGAATACGGAAGCGGACGATGTCGTCATGGCGACGCTGCCGCTGTTTCATGCGTTCGGCCTGACCGTAAGCACGCTGATGCCGCTCGTCGAGGGAATACCCGTCGTCACCCACCCCGATCCGACGGATGCCGCGAATATCGGCAAGGCGGTCGCACGCCACAAGGCGACTATCCTGTTCGGTACGTCCACGTTCTTTCGCCTGTACACGAAATCAAGCCGGGTGTTGCCGCTCATGTTCAGTTCTTTGAGGATCGTCGTCGCGGGCGCGGAAAAGCTTGCACCGGCGGTACGCGATGCATTTAAACTGAAGTTCAACAAGGATATTTACGAAGGTTACGGCGCGACGGAAACGACACCGGTAGCGAGTGTGAACGTCCCGGACGAACTCGATGTCGGCAGCTGGAAGGTACAGCGCGGTACGAAAGCCGGAACGGTCGGTATGCCGTTGCCGGGCACGAGCTTCCGCATCGTCGACCCGGACACGCTCGCGACGCTGCCGCCGAATGAAGACGGGCTGATCCTGATCGGCGGTAGCCAGGTCATGCTCGGTTATCTCGACGACCGGGAGCGCACGGACGCCGCCGTCGTCGTCCTCGACGGCAGGCGTTGGTACAAAACCGGCGACAAGGGGCACATCGATGAAGACGGCTACCTCACTATCGTCGATCGCTATTCGCGCTTCGCGAAGATCGGCGGCGAAATGGTCAGTCTCGGCGCGATCGAGGAAGCCGCGCGTACGGCGCTCGAATTGCCGGATCTCGCGTGCGTCGCGATTGCCCTGCCCGATGCGAAGAAAGGCGAAGCCGTCACCCTGCTCGTGGCCAGCGACCCCGGCGGACCCGATCCCGACACGCTGCGGGCGAAGCTCGGTGCCGCCGGCATTAACCCGCTGATGATCCCGGCGCGCATCCGCGGCGTGGAGGCCATCCCGGTACTCGCGAGCGGCAAAACGGACTTCGTCGCCGCGCGCAAGTTCGCGGCCGCGAGCTGAACACGCGCGATGCTGATCATCGGACACCGTGGTGCGGCCGGCACACACCCCGAGAACACGCTCGGATCGATAGACGCGGCGATTGCGGCCGGCGCCGACTGGGTCGAGATCGACGTCCGCAGCGTCGACAGCGGGCTCATCGTGCTGCACGACGAGCAACTCGAACGCACCACGAACGGCAACGGTTCCGTGTACGACCTGACCCTCGCAGAACTGCGGCAGCTCGATGCCGGGGACGGAGAACGCATTCCCCTGCTGCCTGAGGTGCTCGATCGAATCGGTGCGCGTTGCGGACTCAATATCGAGATCAAACAGGCGGACATCGCACCGGCACTGGCCGCTGTTCTGCAACCCGTATTGCGCGCACGGCCCGCCTGGCGCGGCAGGATCATGGTGTCGTCGTTTCTCGAGGGACCTTTGCGGGAGTTCGCGCGGCTGAAGCCCGACGGGGTCGAACTCGCCGCACTGAGCGATCACAACAGCGTCGAAGCGCAGGCACTGGCACTGGCCATCGGCGCGACCGCATTGAACGTGTCGCTCGCGGAATTGTCCGGGCACGTCGTCGCGACGGCGCACCGGAGCGGCTTGCGTCTGCTCGTCTATACAGTGAATGAAACGCATGACATCGAACGCTGCCATCGGCTTGGGGTTGACGGCATCTTTACGGACTTTCCTGCACGCGCGATTGCGTTTCTGCGCGAGCAACCTAGAATCTGAACGGTCTCCACCATATCGACGGGCGTCATCGTGGGCTGCATATTGGCGATCGATCAGGGCACAACGAGTTCCCGCACGCTCATCTTCGACGAACAGCGACGCGTCGTCGGCTTCGCGCAGCAGCCGTTCGAGCAGCATTTCCCCGCGCCGGGCCGGGTTGAACACGACGCGAACGCGATCTGGCGCACGCAACGCGAGACGATCAACGCGGCGCTCGCCGACGCGCGGCTGACCGCCGCTGACATTGCCGCGATCGGGATTACGAACCAGCGGGAAACGACCGTCATATGGGATCGCCGGACCGGCGAGCCGATCTATAACGCCATCGTATGGCAGGACGGACGCACCGCGGCCGAGTGCGAGGTCAAGCGCGCCGCCGGTTTCGAACCGCTCGTCCAGCGCACGACCGGGCTGTTGCTCGACCCGTATTTTTCCGCGAGCAAGATCCGCTGGATTCTCGATCACTGCGACGCCGCGGCCGCGGCCGCCGCCGGTCACCTCGCGTTCGGCACGATCGACAGCTGGCTGATCTGGAATCTGACCGGCGGCGCGCATATGACCGATCCGAGCAACGCCTCGCGCACCGCGCTGTTCAATCTCCACACGCTGGACTGGGACGATGAACTGCTCGAACTGTGGCAGTTACCGCGCGCGCTGCTTGCGGACATCACGCCGTCGAGCGGGATCGCGGCGACGTGCACCTTGCCGGAGCTGCAATCCGTACCCATCGCGGGGATCGCCGGCGACCAGCACGCCGCGCTGTTCGGACAGGCTTGTTACGACCGTGGCGATGCGAAGTGCACTTACGGCACGGGTTGCTTTCTGTTGCAGAACTGCGGCACCGCACCGGTCGTGTCACGACAAAAACTGTTGTCCACGGTGGCGTGGCAAATCGAAGGTGAGCGCACGGAGTATGCGCTGGAAGGCAGCGTGTTCATGGGCGGCGCCGTAATCTCGTGGTTGCGTGACGGCCTCGGACTGATCGAGCACGCCGCCGAAGTCGAGGCGCTCGCCGCGAGCGTCAGCACGAGTGAAGACGTCGTGTTCGTTCCGGCGTTCACCGGCCTCGGGGCGCCGTACTGGGATCCGCGTGCACGGGCATCGATACAGGGCATGACCCGGGGCACAACAAGCGCGCACATAGCGCGCGCGGCACTCGAAGGGGTCGCGTTTCAGGTCGCCGATATGCTCGGCGCGATGCAGGCCGACACGGGGGCGACGTTGACGAGTCTGAAAGTCGATGGCGGCGCGAGTGCGAATGCATTGCTGATGCAACTGCAGGCGGATCTGCTCGGCGTGCGCCTGGTCCGGCCGGAAAATCCCGAAAGCACGGCAGTCGGCTGCGCCTCGCTCGCTGGCCTCGCGGTGAAAGTCTGGCGTGATCGCGACGAACTCACGGCCCTCACGACAACGTCCGCGGAGTTCATGCCACAACCGGATGACGGCACACTGGCCCGGCGCGCACGACAATGGGCGCGGGCGGTGGAACGGTCGCGCAACTGGGTCGACATCGATACGACGCCGTGAACCGCGACCTTGCCCTCGACGCCGTGCGCTCGCGGCGGCGGCCGTACGACATCGTCGTGATCGGCGGCGGTGCGACCGGCGCGGGTATCGCACTCGATGCAGCGAGTCGCAAGCTCGATGTGCTGTTGCTCGAAGCGCGGGATTTCGGCTCCGGTACCTCGAGTCGCAGCACGAAAATAATCCACGGCGGCGTGCGCTACCTCGCCCAGGGCCGGGTCGGGCTAGTGCGCGAGGCGCTGCGCGAGCGCGCGTTCCTGCTGCGCAACGCCGCGCACCTCGTACGCCCGCTCGCGTTCGTCGTGCCGGTCGCAAGCGCATGGGAACAGCTGAAATACTTCGTCGGCCTGCACGCCTACGACGCGCTCGCCGGCAGCAAACGGATGCGCGCGTGCTCGTGGCTCGGACAACGGGAACTCGCACACGAAGTTGCCGGGCTCGACACGACCCGACTGAACGGCGCGATGCGTTATTTCGATGGCCAGTTCGATGACGCGCGTCTGCTGATCAATATCCTCGACACAGCCGTCGCAATGGGCGCAAACGTGATCAACTACGCGGAAGTCGTCGAGTTCGGCAAGGATGCGTCCGGGCAATTGCGTGCCGTCACGTTCCGCGATGCCGAAACCCGCCTGACCCACGAAGTTGAAGCCCGGATCGTAATCAATGCGACGGGCGCCGCGAGCGACACCGTGCTGTCACTCGACGACAGTACGCACACGCCGATGATCATGCCGAGCCAGGGAGCGCATATCGTCGTTGCGGCCGGGTTTCTGCCCGGTGACAACGCGCTGCTGCTGCCGCGCACGCCGGACGGGCGAATCATGTTCGCGATCCCGTGGCTCGATCATGTGCTGATCGGCACGACGGATACGGCCTTGCCGGGTAACACGGCCGAGCCAACGCCACTGCCGCAGGAAATCGACATGATCCTCGACGTTGCCGGACGCTATCTTAAGCGCGCGCCGACACGCGCCGACGTCCTGGCGACGTTCGCGGGGGTGCGCCCGCTCGTACGCTCGCACGCGGGCGCAAGCACGGCGCAGGCATCCCGGGAACATCGTATCGAAGTATTCCCGTCCGGCCTGATCAGCATTTCCGGCGGCAAATGGACGACCTACCGCCTCATGGCCGAGCAATGCGTCGACATTGCGGCGGCCCGCGCGGGTTGGCCGCTTGGCGCGTCGGCGACCGCGACCCTGCGCCTGCGTACCTGTCCCGACGACGACGCGATGATCGATCGCGGCAATGTCTATGGACGGGATGCCGACGACGTCGCCGCGCTGTCGGCGAGCGGCAGCGGTGGTAGCGCCGGGCGGCTGCACGCAGCCCTGCCGTACCGCACGGGCGAGTGCCTGTGGGCGATCCGTCATGAAATGGCACGCCGGATCGACGATGTCCTTGCGCGGCGCACGCGGGCGCTGTTCCTGGATGCCCGGGCCGCGGTGGCGATGGCTCCGCTCGTCGCGGAGCTGTTGCGCAAGGAACTGCAGCTCGATGACGCACGGGTCAAACAGCAACTCGACGAATTCACCGAGCTCGCCGCGGGGTATCAGTGCAATGCACCGCCGCGGTAAACGACGGCGGTGCAGGTCTGCGGAAATCCCGTACCGTGCATTGCCCGTGATGCAGGTCCGCCGCATAATCCCGGTTCACGGTGCCGATCATCGTCCGGCTGCGATGCCCGGGGCTACGCTCTGATCAAACCCTGCAATCGATTGCTGAAACGATGGCGAAAAAGCATACAAGCGTTACCGCGCGGCCCGGGTTCCCGGGTTTCCCGATCGAAATGCTCGATTTCCTGCACGAGCTCGCGCTGAACAACAATCGCGACTGGTTCACCGCGAACAAGCACCGCTACGAGGAGTTTGTCGTCGCGCCGTCACTCGATTTTATTGCCGCCGTCGGTGAGCGGATGCCGAAACTGTCAGACCACATTACGTGCATTCCGAAGCGGGTCGGTGGTTCGCTGTTCAGAATTTATCGTGATGTGCGCTTCGCGCGCGACAAACGTCCGTACAAAACGAACATCGGCATACACTTCCGCCACGAACAGGCGCGTAACGCGCATGCGCCGGGCTACTATTTCCACATTGGTCTCGACGAGTGCTTTCTCGGCGCCGGGATGTGGCGCCCCGACGGACCGGCGCTGCAGCGGATCCGTGAGCGGATCGTGGAAAATCCGGCCGAATGGCAGAAGCTGCTGCGCAGCCGCAAGTTCACGAACACGTTTGAACTCGCCGGAGAGTCGCTGAAACGACCGCCGAACGGATTTCCGTCAGATCACAAATTTGTCGAACATCTGAAGCGCAAGGATTTCATCGCGCTGTGTAATTTCGATCCGAGCCTGATTGTCGAATCCGACATCGTCGATTACGCGCTGGAAACGTATGCGAACGCGCAACCGCTCATGCGGTTCCTGTGCGCAAGCCAGGCACTGCAGTACTGACGTTTACACGACGCCGGCCGGATCATTCCCATTCGAGTTCACGATACGCACGCGATACGTTGCGCGGGTGACGTGCGTTCAACAACCACTTTGCCGCCGCGTCGCGACTCATTGTATCCATCGCATCTTCGAGAAAAACACCGGCCGCGATCGCGGCGCGCCCGTCCGTCAACAGCGCCTGCAGGTAATCGTTCTCGGCTGCCACGGCGTCGGGCCAGGCCGCGGCTACCGGCCCGTGTCCGGGCACGATGCGATCGTAGGAGCGATCCGACGCTTCCTTGATCCACGCGAGCCAGCCTTTCAGGCTGCCGTCGATGATCGGCATGCGTTCCATGAAGACGAGGTCACCTGTCCATAGCGTGTTCGTCGCGCGATCGAATACCGTGAGGTCCGCGCTCGAGTGCGCGGACGGATGGGCCTCGAGCTCCAGCGTGCGTCCCCCGAGGTCGAGCAACTGTTCGGCCGCCACGGTAACCGTCGGGACGATAACGAGATCGGCGCGTCCGCCATCGAGTTCCGCGGCGAATTGTTCAGCAAAAAATTCACGATTTGCCACCATCGCCTGAGCGAGATTGTCGTGGCCGATGAACTGCGGATCGTCAGCCGTGAATGCCGCGTTGCCGAGCACGTGATCGAAATGGACGTGGGTGTTGATGACATAACAAACCGGGACCGCGGTCGTGGCGGCAATTGCCGCACGCAAGCCGCGGCCGGTTGCGATCGAGCCGCCGGTATCAATCACGGCGACGCACTTCCTGCCCACGATGAAGCCGATGTTTGCGCTGTCGCCGCGCGCCGGATCGTCGAGGTCCGCGTGCGTGCCGTGATGGACGAATACCCCATCGGCGACGGCCGTAACGGGCAAGGCGGGGACGGCGGGCTGCGAAGCGCATGCCGGGCCGGCAGGGATTGCGCCCGCGAGCAGCAAGACGAACGTGAGCAAATGAAAACGGTAATCGGACATCAGCGGATCCGTTGTGGCAGTAACGGACCGGCAGTGTAACCGGAACGATTGCTCAGGCGTTACCGGCGACGGCGAGGAGTTCGGGCTGGCGGGCGCAGTTCAGATTCTGGTAGAGGTTCTCGATTATCACGCGTCCCTCGACCGTGGTTTCGAGAAAGCCGATCGAATCGGTGATATACGGACCGACGCTCTTTTCGAAAAAGACGGGATAGGCTTCCAGCAGGTCTCCCGGCATGCGATAGCCCATGCCCTCATTGAAACCCACTTCTTCGAATTCGTAAAAAATTGCGGACAGCTTGTTCAGATAACGCGGATCGCTGAGCTGACCGATCAGATCCGCGCCGCGCACGAGGCCGGGGTAATCGCCGTTTTGCTGATACCAGGGATCGAGTGGCACCGGGAAGCGGGTGCGCTCGATACACGCCTGTACGGCTAACGTATCGATCAGCGCGTAGGTGGAAAAATGTTCTTCGACGTAACGTTTACCGCGATCGACATGGATCGGCATCAATGCCGCGTCACTGCGTTCGACGGCGATCCGGGTGGATTGTGTCCCGATGCCGTTCGCGAGGCGTTCGCCGTCATCCGCTTCGCAGATCCCGCGAACGTAGCCGATATCGTGACACAACATGGCGACAACGGTGTTGAGCCAGTCACCGGACGTGACGCTGAGTTCCCTGGCCTGCTTGGCCCTGAGGATTTCGAGCCCGACTATCGTTACATGGACCGTGTGCTCGACGTTGTGATAAAGCGCGTCACTCGTCGCGATGTGACCGAGCGCGGCCGCCGCGGCATCCTTTGCGATTTGCTTGTGCTCGCGATCGGCATCGCCAAACATCGCAGCGAACGCCGAATCGATGCGATTGGCGACCTCGTCGGTCAATAGTTGCGTTACGTTGAGCATCTCAAGCCCTGATGGAGAGTGAAACCGCTCGCGATCCCGTACATTTGATTCGGTTTTCCCGGTTCTGGATGTAATTTATCGACCGCTTGCGGGCAAAGTATAGGGTTGCGATAGCGTGAATTCTTAACAATTGAGTCCGTTTTGTGACAAGGTTGCGTTCACGGCCAAAACGCACATTTGCGCCGGATCGACGCGAAAACCGTTCGCGTGACGGCCGCGGCCCGCGGTCGAGGCTATTTTGCTGCATCGCACTGCCCGGGGAGCGCGCAATCCCGGACCCGGCGTACGCCGCGCCGCGCTCCGTCGCCGACGCCGGACAACGGTTTCAGCGCTAAAGCGCGGTCGCGAAATCACCGCTAAAGTATTCCGAATTCCGCCATCGGCCGTATCAGGGACCTCTGTATATGCGTGAACAATTCGTTGCGTACGAACATGACGGCATCACGTTTGAAGGCTATCTCGCGCTCGGCAGCGGCGATGCACGACCGCGGCCGGCGGTGATGATTGCCCATACGTGGCAGGGCCGCGGCGAATTCGTCTGCGACAAGGCGCGGATCCTGGCCGGCCAGGGTTACGCCGGGTTCGCGATCGACCTGTACGGGAACGGCACCGTCGGTAACAGTCCCGAAGAAAGCGCAAGCCTGATGCAACCGCTGCTCGACGACCGTTCCATACTGCACGGACGCCTGCTCGCGGCACTCGCGGCACTGCAGGGAGTGGACGAGGTCGACGCCAACCGGATCGCGGCGATGGGGTACTGCTTCGGCGGCTTGTGTGTCCTCGATCTTGCGCGGCTCGACGCGCCGGTGCAGGGGGTCGCGAGTTTACACGGACTGCTGCACCCGCCGCGGGCACCGGGCGCGACGCGGATCGGTCCGCGCGTCCTCGTGCTGCATGGCAACGATGATCCGATGGCGCCGATCGAAGATGTCATCGCACTGCAACGCGAACTGACGACCGCGGGCGCCGATTGGCAACTGCATACTTACGGCAACACGATGCATTCGTTCACGAATCCGAACGCGAACGATCGCACGCGCGGCACGGTCTACGACGCAAGCGCCGATCGTCGCTCGTGGACGAGCCTGATCAATTTCCTCGGCGAAGTACTGAAGTAACCCGTTCATCAGCGGTCTGTTACGGCGCCGGGCGCGAAGATCCGTGTACGTATCCGGGTAACGCGCAAACAACGGCAACGGGCATCTGATGCTGTCCTCGCGCTGATTCGCTCCCGTCATTGCGAGGGGTGCGGCGATCAGGATGGACCAGTCGACGAGCGGCAGCAGCACGGAATCGCGGTCGTCCGCACATGGCTGGATGCTACGCGCTACGGTACTCTAGGCGACGCCGCTAACCGGTTCGCGGCAACACTGGGGTGTCCGATGTTTTCGCGTATTTTTTCCTTCGTTATCGTGCTCGGCCTTGCGGGCGCGGTTGTGCCGCAGGCATTCGGTGAAAACGCGATGCCCGTCAGCGTCGTACGCATCGTGCGTGCGCCGGTTACCGAGGAATTGCGCCTCACCGGCACGTTGCAGGCGCGACGCGTATCACGCCTGTCAACGGAAGTGGACGGTATCGTCGCGGAGCTGCTCGTCGATGACGGCGACCGGGTAAGCGCGGGGCAACTGGTCGTCAGGCTGAACGACGAGGTGGCAACGATCGAGAAATCCGCCACCGCGGCCGCGGTCGCCGAAGCGGCGGCGCGACTCGCCGACGCCGAGCGGCGTTACCGCGAACTCCTCGCGCTGTCGAAAAAACAGCACGTGCCGGCGACGAACGTTGATTCCGCGAAAACCGAGATCGATATCAGCCGCGCCGCGCTCGCGCAAAGCCGCGCGCGCGACCGGCATGCACAGGCGATGTTGAACCGGCATGCGGTACGCGCACCGTTCAACGGCCTTGTCCGGACAAAGCTCGTCGAGGTCGGTGAGTGGGTGGAAACCAGTACCGCGCTCGTCGAGCTCGTCGAAACGGATTTCCTGAGACTCGAGGCACCGGTTCCCCAGTTCTACTTCTCCCGGGTGCGTACCGGTACGCGGGTGGAACTTCGTTTTGACGCGATCCCGCGCGACACTTTTGCCGCGACCATCACGACAACGATCCCGGTGAGCGATACCCTCGCGCGCACGTTCCCTGTGCGTATCGACCTGCCGAACGATGGTGGTCGTCTCGCGCCGGGTATGTCGGCGCGCGTCGTTGTGCATATCGAAGCGGATGATGATGCGGCGGCGTTGATCGTTCCCCAGGACGCCATCGTACGGCAGCCCGACGGCAGCACGGCCGTGTGGACGGTGACAACGGAAGATGGTGTCGTCGAGGCGCATCCGCGGGTCGTCACCACCGGCAGGGTGTCGCGCAACAATGTCGAGATCGTCGAGGGCGATCTCGCCGCGGGTGACCAGGTCGTAGTTCGTGGCAACGAGATGCTGCGGCCGGGTCAGGTCGTTTCCGTAGCGGAAGAAAATCCGATGGATATTTAGCGTGTTCGAGTTCGCGGTCCACAAGCCGGTAATTCTCACCGTCGCGATCCTCATCGTGTGCATCTTCGGTATCAACGCCGTCTATGAAGTACCGAAGCAGATGATCCCGGATCTCGATGCCCGCGTCGTGTCGGTGCGCACGGAATGGCCGGGCGCAACCCCGCAGGATGTCGAGAAAGAAATCATCATCGAGCAGGAGGACTACCTCAGAAACATACCGAATCTCGACCGTATGATCTCGACCGCGAGCACCGGCTCGGCGCGCGTCGAACTTGAATTCCTGCACGGTACTGATCTGACCGACGTCCTGATTCGCGTTAACAACGCGCTCGCGCAGGTCCCCGATTACCCGGAAAACGTCGATGAACCGCGCATCGTGACGACATCGACTTCCGATAATCCGTTCATGTTCTTCCGCGTAGTCCCGTTGCCCGGAAACCCGCACAAGGTGAACGTCGGGGCCATGCGCGATTTCATCATCGACCACGTCGGTACCCAGGTCGAACGCGTCCAGGGCGTTGCCGAGGTCGAGGTTTGGGGCGGTGCCGATCGACAGATCCAGATCTACGTCGACCCGGCGCGACTCGCCGAACGCGAGATTACGCTGCTCGAACTGCGCAATGCGATACGCGGACGCAATCGCGACGTCTCCGGCGGCGACCTCGATGCGGGAAAACGACGCTACATCGTGCGCACGATCGGACGCTTCGAAACCCTCGATGACATCGAAGACCTGATAATCGCCCGCCGCAATGGCGTGCCCGTACGCCTGAAAGATGTCGGTTACGCGCAGCTCGACAGCTTCGAAATCCGTACGGTGTCTTACGCGAACGGCGAACCGAACGTCACGGTCGGCGTACGCCGGATGATAGGCGCGAACGTTGTCACGACGATGGACGACGTCATGGTTGCCGTTGCCGAGCTGAATGCCGGGGTGCTTGCCGCGCAGGGACTGCAGATGCTGCTGTCGTCGGAGGACGTGCAGTACGTCAAGGACGCCGTTTCGGTCGTGGCGCAGAATCTCGCGATCGGTGCGCTGCTCGCCGTTATCGTGTTGTACCTGTTCCTGGGCTCCGGCTGGGCCACCGTGATTGGCGCGATGGGCATTCCGATTTGTACCGTTGTCGCGTTTTTCGGACTCATGGTGACCGGGCGCACGATCAACGTCATCTCGCTTGCCGGGGTTGCGTTCGCGATCGGCATGACGCTCGACAACAGTATCGTCGTGCTGGAGAACATCTATCGCCATATCGCGCAGGGAAAACCGCGTCTCGATGCGGCAATCACGGGCGTGCGTGAAGTATGGCCCGCGGTACTCGCCTCGACGCTGACCACGGTGTTCGTCTTCCTGCCGGTCGTGTTCGTCGAGGAGGAAGCGGGACAACTGTATTCCGATATCGCGATTGCCATCTCGGCGTCGATACTCATGTCGATGATCATCGCGATCACGCTCGTGCCGGCCGCGGCCGGCCGGTTGCTGAGCGAACCACGCGATGCGAAGCACAACTTACTGCAGCGCGCCGGCGCGGATGCGACACGCAGGGTTCTGCGAACCGTCGACTGGGTCATTTCAACGACCCCGCGACGCCTCGTTCTGATCGCGCTCGTACTCGGCGTGTCCGGTTCCGTGATCGGGCTACTCACGCCGAAAGCGGAGTACCTTCCCGAAGGCGAGGAACAGAAAATCTTTGCGTTCATGTTCTCGCCGCCCGGCTACAACATCGACAGCATGGACGAGATCCTGCGTGAACTGAACCGCGATCTCGTGCCGCATATCGGCGCGGATCCGGCGCGCTACGCGAACGGCGAAGCGGAGTACCCGGCGCTGAATTTCATGATCGGGTATGCCCGTGCGGGCAGCGTCATGCTGATCCCGGAGGCGACGTCGCGTGGCCAGGTGGACGATCTCGTGGCAACCGTCGGCGCGCGATTTCGCGAGATACCCGGGGTCATTTCGTTCGCGTCACGCGGCTCCATATTCGCGAGCAATACCGGTGGCAGCCGCAGTATCAATCTGGATATTTCCGGCACCGATCTCGTCAGTCTGTTCGAAACGGGCTTCCGGACGTTTGTGAAGTCGAAGGAAATTTTCGATAACCCCCAGGTACGGCCCCAGCCTTCGAGCCTGACGATGGGACAGCCGTTACTCGAAGTCCGGCCCGACTGGGAACGCGCGACGGAACTCGGGTTCGACACGTCCGAACTCGGTTACGCGATCTGGGCGTTCACCGACGGTGCGTTCGTCGACGAGTTTTTCCTTGGCGACGACAAGATCGACATGTTCCTGTATTCGACACAGGGCGTGATCGAGCGTCCGGGCGATCTGAAGAACGTGCTGCTTTACTCACCCGACGGCGGGGTCATACCGCTCGAAGCGATCGCGGAAGTATCGCAAACCGTCAACACGGAAACGATTCGGCGGGTTGACGGCCGGCGCACGATCACTTTGTCGATCATTCCGCCGCGCGACATCGCGCTGGAAACCGGGGTGGAACGTGTACGCGAAATGATCGCCGAACTTTCCGCCGACCCCGATTTCATCAGCAGCGGGATCACACTGCGCATCAGCGGCGCAAGCGATCGCCTGAACGCAACCCGGCTCGCGCTGGCGGACAACTTCGTGATCGCGATAATCGTTTCCTACCTGTTACTCGTCGCGATTTTTTCCCACTGGGGTTACCCCCTTTTCGTCATGCTGACCGTGCCGATCGGGATCAGCGGCGGGATCGTTGGTTTGTGGTTCATGAATTTCATCGGCGCGCGCCTCGGACAGTTTGGCCTGCCGGTTATTCAACAGCCATTCGACGTCATCACGATGCTCGGCTTCCTCGTCCTCATCGGCACCGTCGTCAACAATCCGATACTGCTGGTCGAAAAAACGCTGTCGGGTATCCGCGCCGGCGCGGATGTGAAACGCGCGGTGCTCGACAGCGTGCGGGCACGCCTGCGTCCGATCGTGATGTCGACGATCACGACGGTGTTCGGCCTGTCGCCACTCGTGCTCAACCCCGGCGCCGGCACGGAACTGTACCGCGGCCTCGGCGTAATCGTATTGTTTGGTCTGCTGTTTTCCTCGATTGTGACGATCACGTTCATGCCGGCCCTGCTGTCGCTCGTGCTCGAAACGCGCGCGCGCCTGTTCCGTGAGCCAGTCGGGGCGACGGGGCCGTAGCCCGGAGCCGGCTCAGCGGTAACGGCAGCCGTTATAACGGCAGGATCGGCGGAGACTGCGTTGCGTCCGCGGCGCCCTCACGCACGAAAGACGGCCGGATCACGACCGAGCGCACGCCGGTACAGCACCGCGAAATCGTTCTGGATGACGACGAGCGCGGGCACGAGCAACAACACGACCAGCGTCGTTACGAGCAGACCGAATACGAGCGTCAGTGCCATCGGGATCAGGAACTGCGCCTGCAGGCTCGTTTCGAACAACAGCGGTGTGAGCCCGCCTATCGTCGTTGCGGAGGTAAGGAATACGGCGCGCAAGCGGTCGCAGGCGCCGTTGATGGCCGCTTGTGCAATCGGCTCGGACTCGCGTCGCGCATCGATCGTCGTCACGAGTACGATCGAATCATTGATCACGATTCCCGCGAGACCAAGAATCGCGAACACGCTCAGAATCGTGATATCCACGCCCCAGACGAAATGACCGAGGACGGCGCCGACGAACCCGAGCGGGATGATCGACATGACGACCACTGGCCGCGCGTAACTCGAAAACACCCAGGCGAGGATGATGTAGATCATCGCGAGCCCGAGCATACCGCCGTAGAACATGTCCGATGAGGTCTCCGCCTGCTCTTCCGCGCGGCCGGCAAAACCGTAGCTGATGCCGTAGCGATCAGCGATGTCGCCGAGCCCGTCTTCCTGCAGGGCCCGAATCACGCTGGCCGGTCGGGTGATGCCGGGATCGACCTCCGCTGTTACGGCAACCTCGCGCTTGCCGTCTTCGCGCCGAATCCGCGCGAAACCCGTCTCACGGCGCATGCTCACGATTTCACTGACGGGCGCCTCCAGCCCGGCCGGGGAACGCAGGTACAGGGACTGCAGCGCGGCCGTGTCGAGCGACCTGCGATCAAGCTGCACCCGGATCCATACCTCCTCGTCCCCGCGGGGAAACCGTTTCGCAACGGCGCCGTCGATCGCGTTACGCACCTGCCGCCCTACGTCCTCGGTGGTAAAACCCATCGCGTGGCCGGCCGAAGTGACTTCGAGAATCACTTCCGGCTTACCGACCGGCAAATCGTCGTCGATATCGCTTACCCCGGGATAGCGCGCGGCGAGTTCGATGAGTTCCGCGGCCGCGTTCTTCAAATCCTGGATCGAACCGCCGCGCAGGCGAATGTCGAGATCGCGGCCCGGAGGTCCGGCCTGCTGCGCGGTGACGACGAACGATTCGAGGCCGGGACGCGGACCCATCGCCTCGCGCCACGCAGCCATCAGTTGCGAGGCGAGAATATCGCGCTCGTCGGACGGTTTCAGCTCGACGATCAGACCGCCTATCGTATCGCTCGAACTTTCGACGCTGCCGCCCGACTCCTGGCCAACCGCGGTGCCGAGCTTGCCGATGCTCATCGTGACAAGATCCGAATCGCCGCCGTCGAGTTCTTCGACGGCGTCATACAGCGCGCGCTCCGCCTCGAGCAGCATCTCTCGCGTGCGATCGCGTGAAGTACCGGAAACCATTTCTATGTTCGCGTAAACCGTGTCGGCCTCCGGTGACGGAAAGAACGCATAGCCGACCCGACCGCCGATCACGGCGGCGACCGCGATGATCAGCGCCGCGATCGAGCACGCGAGTGTCGCGTAACGGTGGCGCACGGCCGTGCTGACGATGCGGGTGAACATGCCGGCGCGAAAACTCTCGAACTTCCGGTCGAAGCGTGTCTTGAAGCGGCCAAGCCATCCGCGTTCGCCCGTATCCGGGCGCAGCGCATGACTGAGATGCCCGGGCAGGACGAAGAAACATTCGAGCAGGCTCGCGAGCAGCACGGCGACGACGACAAAGGGAATGGCTGAAATAATCTGTCCCATGATCCCGGAGATCATGAACAACGGCATAAACGCGGCGATCGTGGTCAGCGTTGCACTCGTTACCGGTGCAGCCATGCGGCGCGCGCCCGCAATCGCCGCGCTGAGCGGGTCGAGTCCATCGCGATAGCGCGACTCGGCATGTTCGCCGACGACAATCGCATCGTCGACCACGATACCGATCGCCATAATCATGCCGAACAGGCTGATCATGTTAATCGTCTGGCCGCTCAGCAGCATGATCCCGACGGCCGCGAGCATCGCCGCGGGGATGCCGGCGGCGATCCAGAATGCAACGCGGACATTCAAAAACAGGAACAGCACCGCCACTACGAGCACGAGCCCACTCAAGCCATTGCGAACGAGCAGACCGATCCGCTGTTCAATCGAGCGCGCGCGGACGTCGTACTGCTCGAGGGTCAGGGTCGGTGGCAGGGTCGGTGTGACTTCCGCGATCGTTGTCGCGACGATCTTTGCCGCGTCGAGCGCATCGGTGTTCGTCGCGCGACGGATATTCAGCTCGATCGCGGGCTCACCGCGGCGGAAAGCGAGGCGACTCGTGTCCTCGAACGCTTCGCGTACCGAGGCGATGTCGCGCAACAACACCTTGCGCCCGTCCGGAAACGCTATCAGCTCGATCTCCTCGACTTCGGCCGCGGTGCGTTTGAGTCCGAGACTGCGTACCTGCTGCTCGCCACCGGCGAGTTCACCTGACGGCAGGTCGATCGACGAGCCGCCGATACGCATGGCGATGTCCGCAAGCTTCAGGTCGTAGCGGCGTAACACCGAAGGGTCGACGTCGACCCAGATCTCTTCGTCGCGCGCGCCGAACAGGTCAACGCGATCGATACCGCGGTCGAGCAGCGTATCGCGCAATGTCTTGGCGACGGATTTCAGTGAGTGTTCGGGAAACGGTCCGGAAATGACGAGCTTCGAAATCGTCTCGTAACGCACGATGCGTTTGACCTCGGGCTCCTCGGAATCCTCGGGCAGTGTTCGCAGTTGCGTTATCGCCGATTCAACGTCGGACAGCGCCTCCTGCATGTTGTATCCGGCCTCGAACTCGATCGATACGCTGCCGACGCCTTCGTAAGACGACGAGATGACTTTCTTCACGCCGTTCAGAAACCGGACCTCAGGCTCGATCGACTGTACGATGTTGCTGTCCACGTCCTCGGCTGAAGCGCCCGGCCACGACACCGTGACGGTGACGAAATCGATACCGAAATCGGGGAAGAACTGGCGATTGATCTGCCTGAGCGAGAACAGGCCGCAGACGATCATAAGCGTAATCACGAGGTTCGCGGCCGTGCGGTGCTCGGCGAACAGGGTGATCAAGCCACGTGAAGCCGGGGCGGATTCAGTCACGTCTACATCGGCCGCACGGCGACACCGGGGCCGATCGCCGGAAACTGCTCGGCGACGATCGATGTCGCCGGCGGGATGTCGCCGGTGACGACGAACTCGTCACCGAACTCACGCAATACCTGTACTTCGACCGGGACGAGGCGTCCGTCACGCACGATGTAGACAATCTTATCGTCCGCTACGGCCGATTCCGGCAGCACGAGCACGGACTCATAGGCGATCCCGGGGAGCGTGACTTCGACAAACGCGCCCGGCCGCAGAATCCCCAGGGGCCCCTGCGTGATCCGACCGAACAAGGCCACGCCACCGCTCGTCGAATCGATTTCCGCACCAACCCGCTCGACCCGTCCCCGATACTCGTAGACCTCCGCGCCGAGCCGCCATGCAATGGCGATTTGGGTATCGCTGAGCGGATGGCGTGCCGCATCAATGCGCGCCTCGACCGCGCCGACGAGGCGCGCATAGTCCGCGTTCGCAAGCTCGAACCGCACCTCGAGGCCGGCGGCATCGATCAGCCGGCCGAGGCTTTCGCCCACGGCAACCCGTTTACCGGTCGCCACGTTCACGTCCTGAAGGTAGCCGGAGAACGGCGCCGTGATCGTGGTATCGGCGAGATTCCGCTCGGCCTGGTCCAGACGCGCTTCGTTGCGTGCAACGGCTGCTTGCTGCTGGCGCACGCGGGCGGCGAGTGAATCGATCTGCTGGCGTCCCTGTACGCGCTGCTGAGCGGCGTTGTTCAGTGCGATCTGCGCGTCGTCATAGGCTTTTTCGCTGGACTGATTCTGCTTCGTCAGCTTCGCCAGACGCGCGACGTCGCGTTCACGCAACGTGATCTGTTCTTCGAGCAGTGTCAGTGTGCTGCGCGCGGCGTCGAGATCGGATTCGAGTTCGGCAAGATGCGCGCGCGCTTCATCGACGTCGGCCTGCAGTTCACGCACGGCGACCTCGTAGTCGAAGCGATCGATCTGCACGAGCATCTGTCCGGTCTCGACGTAGGCGCCGCTGCGAAACGTCTCGTTGAGTGCCGTGATGCGACCGGCGACCATCGGACGAATTTCGGCTTCACGGCCGGCAATGATTTCGCCGTAGACGTGCAGGTCGGGCTGGTACGTCCGGAACTCGGCCGTGATGACATTGACCGGGGTGATTTTCTCCGCCGGTGGATTCGGCACGGCGTGCGGGCGCGATACGATCAGGTAGGCGCCAAGCAGCACCCCGACCGCGATCACCACAAGCGGCAGGGCCACACGGTACGCAAGTGCGTTCGCGATTTTCATTACGGTGAGTGTATACGGACGGGGCACACAAACGGTTTGACGATAAAGCGACGCCGCAGTTCGGACATGGCTGCGGCGCTCATCAGATGGTGCCCGCGTCGCGTTCGATCACCGCGGGAGCAGGCTCCCGGGTGCAGGCAGGTCGAACCGACCTATTCGCCGAGGCCGTGCAGCGGACTCGGTTTCGACGCGAAGTAAGCCGCGAGTTGATCGATGTCCTTGTCCGTAAGCTCGAGTACCTGGAGTTGCAACGCCATGATCTGGTTCGTGCGTTGCCCGTCGCGGTATTGACGCAGGGCGTTTGCCAGGTAGCTCTTGTACTGACCCGCGAGGATCGGGTACTCGGGCAGAATCGGCGCCGCGCCGTTCTCGCCGTGGCATGCCGCGCATGCCGCGACTTTCTCGTCGAACGGCACGCCGGAGTCTGCCGCTTCGGCAGTTCCCTCTGCTGACGTGACACCGGCATTGAACAACAGCGCCAGAATGGTTACCGCATAGATGATGGTCGTTCTCATGCCGTGTGATTGCTCCGCAACTTCAAATACTTGCATCGTCCGAAAATTACTTGCCGTGGTTCTCGAAGAACGCGCCGATATCGGCCATGTCCTGATCGCTCAGGTTCGTCGCGTTGGCCTGCATGCTGCCGTGGGTACGGCCGCCGGTCTTGTAGGCCTTCAGCGCGCTTTCGATGTATTTCGCGTTTTGCCCGCCGAGCCGCGGTACGCGGTAGCTGGGATAGACGTTGTAGTAGCCGGCCACGGCATGGCAGCCGAGGCACGTTTCAGCCAGGACTTTTCCGCGCTCAGCGTCACCGTCGGCAACAGCCACTGAAGCCCAGCCCAGCAGAGAAACGGCAACCAGGGCCGTGATCTTCGGCAAATTCATCAAGCAACTCCTCACAGCTACGGCACCCGGCCTACCGCCGAATCAACGCTTCGCGCAGAAACGTCCCGGGAATTTGTGGGTTGTCGCTGCCATCCCCCCGGCAGCGCACCGCCCAGTCTACTAAACCCGCCCCGTTAGGGGAAGTAAAACGGACCGCTGACCGGGCTGTGCACCCGTCGACATCGCCCCGACATTAATGAATCGTAATGTAACGAATCCGTGTCGCGCAGGTCGGAACGCTGTCGATTGAGATATTACGGAGACTCATGATGTACCTGCAACAACGTTTCTCGACCCGCGTTTCTGTCGCGAGTCCACTTATCGTCGCACTCGTGTGCATGCTCGCCGCGGCACCCGCGTTCGCCGCGCCGGGACACATGCCCGACTTCGAACAACTCGTTGAAAACCAGAGTCGCGCGGTCGTCAACATCCACACCGAACGCTCGGCAGCGATCACCCCGACGAGCGAAGGATCGGCACCGGGGATCCCCGAATTCTTGCGCCGCTTTCGCGATTTTCAGGCGCCGCGCGACGAACGCGAACGCGCCGAGGGCCTCGGATCCGGCGTTATCGCGTCGTCCGATGGCTATATTCTGACGAACGCGCACGTGGTCGACGGCGCGACGAAAATCGTCGTGCAATTGCATGACCAGCGTGAGCTTGAAGCAACGCTCGTCGGCAGCGACCCGGAAACGGATATCGCGCTGTTGAAGATCGCGGCGACGGATCTGCCGGCGGCGAAGTTCGGCGATTCCGACCGCTTGAAAGTCGGTCAGTGGGTGCTCGCGATCGGAGCCCCGTTCGGTCTGAATCAGACCGCGACGCAGGGTATCGTCAGCGCGGTTTCCCGCAGCCTGCCGAACGACAACTACGTGCCGTTCATCCAGACCGATGTTGCGGTCAACCCGGGAAACTCCGGCGGTCCGCTGTTCAATCTCGACGGCGAAGTTATCGGGATTAATTCACAGATATTCAGCCGCACCGGCGGTTATATGGGCCTGTCGTTCGCGATCCCGATCAATCTCGCGACGCATATCGCCGATGAACTGAAGACCGAGGGCCGGATCACGCGCGGCTGGCTCGGCATTACGATTCAGGATCTCGACCAGGCGCTCGCGGATTCATTCGGACTGAAGACGCCGAAAGGCGCGCTCATCAGCTCGGTGAGTCCGAACAGCCCGGCCGCCGCGGCGAAACTGCAGGCCGGCGACGTGATCATTGCGTACAACGATCAAGCGATCGCGCGTTCCGCCACGCTGCCGCCGCTCGTTGCGGCAAGTTCGGCGCGATCGAGTTCCGTGCTGAAGATCTGGCGCGACGGCAAGGCCCGCGACGTGACCGTCGAGATCGGCGTATTACCCGGTAAATCCGTTGCCGTGGCGCAGCCGGCGAGCGGTCCACTCGGGGTCGTCGTGTCGGATCTGACGCCGCGCGATCGGGCCTCCGTGGGGGTCGATAACGGGGTGCACGTCGATGACGTGGAGCCGGGTAAACCGGCTGCCGATGCCGGCGTACGGGCAAACGACATCATCGTCGCGTTCAATCACCAGCCGGTGGACAACGTTGCGGAGCTCGTCGAGTTGTCGCGCAGCGCCGCGCCGGGTTCAACCGTACCGGTGCTCGTACAGCGCGATCGCCAGATCCGTTTTCTCGCGATGAAAGTACCGCCACGCGTCACCGGCTAATGCGCTGACTATCGGGGTCCGCCGCCGGGCAGCCAGGTTCGGCGGCGGATCACCGATTCCAAATGATCTCCGTGCGGCGATATGATGACGTCGCATGTCCGCTCAAGCCGCTACATTCAACACCCGACAGCGCGCGGCTCTCGCCGCGCTGCTGATCACGCTCGGTGCCTGCGACCAGCGCCCCGCGAGTTACTTCCCGCTCGACCCGGACCGCTACTGGCAATACGACGTCGTGCGCACGACCATGGACGGCCGGAAAAAGCAGAAATACCTGATCGAGACACGCGCGCCGCGCGAGTGGAACGGGATGAATGTTCAGGTCAGGCAGACCGTCGACGGCCACCAGTTTTTCTATCGCGAGTACGCGGACGGGATCAGTCGGGTCGCGCGGAAATTGAACGCCGAGGCGACCGCCACCGCGACGGAACCCGCGGTCCTCGTGTTGCCGCACTCGCCGGCCGTCGGTGACAGCTGGCGAACGCAATCACACACCGCGGTACTCGAAAACACGGGGCCACCGTGGGAAACGCTGTTCAGGATAACGCAGCCGGTGGAACTCGATTTCACGGTTGCGAGCACATCGGATACGGTACGTGTCGGTGCCGGTGATTTCAGCGACTGCCTGCGCGTCGTCGGCAACGGCCGTTTCAGCACCGACGTCGGCAATTACATCGGGCGCGCGGTAATTTCCGTCAGCGTCACGGAGTGGTATGCACCGAACGTCGGGCTCGTGCGCTCGGAACGCATCGAAACAACGGACGCACAAGCCGTCAGCCACGGATCCATTGTCATGGAACTGGCCTCATACCGGTGAACCCGCCGCGTACCCGGCCGTGCAGCGCAACAAACCGGGTATAGCCTGCGCCCTGCTCCGTCGTGGTGCTTTGCGGCCCGGCGCGGCGCGGCATTCGGGGCAATATTAGTGCACCCACGAGCTCCGGCTCAGGCATCCTCGATTGCCGCCCATGCAATGCAACAGTCCAACGGGCTCCCGCCGCTGCGGCACCGGGCGCGGTTGCAGATAATCAGGGTATCAAGCTCTCGATCGACCCTGCGGGTTTGCACCAAGGGATGGCCCGCGATTGCACCACTCACCGCGACGCGGCGCTATCCGCGGTACTCGTCGAACCCGTCCGTTCAGGCCAGCCCTGAGCAATCGCGTTTATGCCGCGTAAATCGTTGCGTTCACAGTTGAAAGTGATTAATGTGCGCGTTTCTTTGCGGGGCGGGTACAGCCGCATACGGTAGCAATACCGGCTGAATTCGCCTTCAATCTCCCGGCCAGCGAGAGGTACCAAGCGTGGCAAAGGCGAAGACGAAGGTGTCGAAGAAAAAGACAACGAAGAAAGCGCCCGTGAAAAAAAAGGCGGCGGCGAAGGTCGCCAAAAAGAAAGTATCGAAAAAGAAGGCTTCCGCTAAAAAAACCGTGACGAAGAAAACACCAGCCAGGAAAAAATCGACGGCAAAGAAAGCCGCCGCGAAAAAAACCCCGGCGAAGAAAAAAGCCGCGAAGAAAGCCGTCGCGAAGAAAGCTCCGGCGAAGAAAAAGGCCGCGAAGAAAGCCCCGGCGAAGAAAAAAGCCGCGACAAAGAAAAAAGTCGCCGCGGCTAAAAGCCCGGGCAAAAAGAAAACAACGACAAAAGCAAAAAGCCCGGCCAGGCCCGCGGCCAGGAAAGTCAAGGAAGCAAAAACGACCGTGAAGAAGGCACCGGCAAATACCGGCGGTACGGCAGAAGGAAATGCGCTCACGAACGGTGCGCCGGCGATAGCGCCCAAGCAAGTCCCGGTCCGCAAGCGCATCAATCTGGACGACGTCAAAATCGCAGACGATTACATACCCTCGGATAAAGAGGAGTATATGTGCCCGGAGCATCTCGCGTACTTCAAACGCAAGCTTGAAAACTGGCGGGATGAACTGATTCTCGAGTCGCAGGAAACGCTTGAACACCTGCGCACGGAAACGCGCGACGTCGGTGACGAAGCCGAACGCGCGAGCCGTGAAAGCGACAACATACTCGAACTCCGCACGCGTGACCGCTACCGCAAGCTCTTGCGTAAAATCGAGGAAGCCCTGAAGCGCGTGGAGGAAGGTGCGTACGGGTATTGCGAGGAAACCGGCGAGGAAATCGGACTCGGACGGCTCGAAGCGCGACCGATCGCAACGCTCACGGTCGACGCACAGGAACGCCGCGAGATGTTTCAGAAACAATTCCGCGACGATCGCTGAAACGTTTCACGCAGGCCCGGCACGGTCCGCACCCGTCACCGTCAAAGTTCTGACACAGAACTTCACGGTAAATCATTACGTTCCATGCGCGATCTCTAGTATAGTATTCGGATGGTAGGCGGTCGCAGGATCAGCATCGGGCGTCCTACGCTAGGCATCTGAAAGCGCTGCAAAGCGACGGGTAACGAGATGGCAGGCGAGCAAATCCTCGTAGTCGAAGATCAACGCGCGGTTGCGGGTGCCCTGCAAATGCGACTTCGCGGGCTCGGTTACGCGGTCATGGCGATTGCGAAGGACGGGCGCGAAGCAATCGAAAAAGCGACGGAACTGCACCCCGATCTGATCCTGATGGACATCAAGCTCGGTGACGGCATGGACGGCATCGAGGCGGCGGAACAAATCCGCGCCGTACTCGACATTCCGGTCGTCTATGTGTCCGCTTACGTCGATCAGAAACTGCTCGAGCGCGCCCGCGAAACCCATCCGGCCGGTTTCATCAACAAACCATTCACGACGAAAGATCTGCTCACGACGATCGACCTCGCGCTGTTCCAGCGCGGTGAGCGTCGTGCCGAACCGCGTGCAATCGGGATCGTGCCGAACGCCGCCGCCGAAGAACCCGGCAAGGAAGCAATCGTCACCTCGGACATCGAGGGCCGGGTGAATTTTGTCAGCGATTCGGCGAAGCAGTTGCTCGGTTGGCGACGCAAGCAAATCGTTGGTCGACCGCTCGGTGAACTCATCGCCGAAATCTACCGCATCGATACCGACACGGCCGCGAAAATCGTCGAACGCACTTTGCATCTCGGCGGCGAAGAGCGCCTGACGCGTCCCGACGACAGCGGTGCCGCCGGCGACAACGGCAAGATCGACGTACTCACGCCGTTACGCGACGCCCAGGGCCAGAGTTTCGGTGTCGCGCTGAAACTGACTTCGAACCTGATCACCGTGCCCAACGCCGCGCTCGCGCGCGCGATTGGAAAGGCCATCGACGCGCTACCGGTCGGGATGGCGATCGTGAACGAAGACATGCACGTCATCCATATGAATACGTATGCGCGCGATATCCTGAATCACAATCGCGGCCTTGATTGTACGAACAACCGCCTCTCGGCACGCGACCGCAATCTCGACGAAAAACTGCGCAAGCTCGTTGCCGCGGCGGCGGCGAAAGCACGCGCCGGGATCGAAGACGGCAGTGATGCAATGTTCATCAAGGCCCCGATGATCCGCGACCAGGTTGAAGTGATCGCAACCCCGGTCGCGGCGCGCCAGCACGACGGCGAACCAACGTGTGTGATCCTGTACCTGTTCGATGCGAGTCTCGAGCGACACGTTTCCCACGATGTGCTGACCCGCCTGTACGGGCTGACGCAAACGGAAGGCAAACTCGTGCAACTGCTCGTCGGTGGCGCAACCCTGGACGACGCGGCGCAGCGCCTCGAAATTTCCGTAAATACAGCGAGAACACACCTGAAGCATGTGTTTCACAAGACCGGCATAAACCGGCAGGCGGAACTCGTGCACCGGATCGAGACGGGCCCGGCCGGACTCATGATCGATTTCAACGACGGGCACTAGGGCCTGTTTATCTTTCATCGGCACCTCTGTTGCCCCTGAAAAATCGTCAATCAAGGCGCAACGAGCGTGATTTGGTCGTTCCAAATGAGCGAGTTGCAACGCCGGTGACGGTTTTTCAGGGGCAACCCGAAGGGCTGAGACCCTGTTTGCGTCCGGCCACGTTATCGCTCGCTTATGTAGCTCGGCTACACCA
>MRWG01000678.1_pt1 | contig 31122 bp, 28 predicted proteins | sample 1013341 | NCBI WGS metagenome assembly MRWG01 (sample SAMN06117577, study PRJNA244670) | biofilm metagenome | biome: Water; feature: Cathode Biofilm; material: Biofilm; isolation source: microbial consortium enriched at the cathode of a solar microbial fuel cell | place: USA: District of Columbia ... | reverse complement strand
GGAAGCGATACCCTTGCCAAGGGAGGACACCACGCCGCCTGTAATGAAAATATAGCGGATCATGGGATCACCCTGATGCCGTGATTCGGACAAATGGGACGCAGGGAAAACACCTGCGCGGCGCAATTACTGGGGATTACCTGTTTCCGGCTCGGTTTCCGGCACAGGATCAGCCTCGATAGCGGCGGGTGGCATGTCTGCCGTAGGATCGATCAGGACACCCGGCTCAGCCGCTTCCGGCGCGGGCGTGGACAGGCCGTCCTGGCCCTCCAGCAGCGGCGCGGTTGGATCCAGCAGGTCAACCGGGCCGGTTGCGCCATCTTCGTCAGCGCCAAGTGCGCGCTCGACATTGGTGCGCGTATCCGTGTTGCGATTGGCCAGTGTGGTCAGCGCCAGGCTGGTCACGAAGAAGATACCGGCAAACATGATCGTGGAACGCACCAGGGCGCCGGCAGCGCCACGTCCGGACATGAGCGATCCCGCGCCGCCCCCGCCGCCACCACCAATACCGAGGCCGCCGCCTTCGGATTTCTGGATCAGGACCAGTCCTGTCACGATAAGACAGGCGAGGATGTGGACTACAAGGATGACGTTCTGCATGGCTGGTGCGTTTCCAGTAAAATTCAAGCGGCCCGCATATCCCCATTGGGGACAGACGCCAAGCCTTCGGGTTCAGTCTTTGATTACTTTGCTTGACCGTAAATGGCGAGGAAATCCGCCGCCTTCAAGCTTGCCCCCCCAATTAGACCGCCATTCACATCCTTGACCGCAAGGATTTCAGCCGCATTTCCCGGCTTCATGCTGCCGCCATAGAGCAGCGGAATGAGGTCTGCGGCCTCAGCACCGAATCGTTCTGCAAGGCGCGTGCGGATCGCGGTATGAACTTCATCAATCTGATCTGGCGTGGCAACTTCGCCCGTACCGATGGCCCAGATTGGCTCATATGCAATCACAATCCGTTCAGCCGCGGCCCCGTCCGGAATCGAGCCTGCGATCTGGCTGGCCACGAATTCCAGCGTCTCACCTGCCTTGCGCTGGTCGAGGCTTTCGCCAATGCAAATGATCGGCGTCAGACTCGCGCGCAGGGCGGCTGCGGCTTGTGCGGCCACGATTTCATTGCTCTCCGCATGGTCTGTCCGGCGCTCTGAATGGCCAACAATGACATGGGTTGCGCCCGCGTCTGCCAGCATTTCTGCCGACACATCACCAGTATGCGCGCCGCTTTCGGCCGCATGGCAGGTTTCGCCACCGACCCGCAGCGCTGAGCCGTGCGCGGCCTCTGCCGCAAGGGTCAGAAGGGTTGCCGGTACGCACAACAGCGCCTCGACCCCGGCCTTGCCTTGACCCACGCCTGCAGCCGCATCTCGGATTTCCCCAAGGCTGGACTTGAGGCCGTTCATCTTCCAATTCCCGGCGATAAGTGTTCTGGTCATAAGCTATCCCTATCTTGAAAGACCTAACGGGGTCGCCTAGCAAGCACTGGACCACCGCTCAACCTGCCAGAAAGACGCTGCCGATATGCTAGCCTTGATGAAAAGCCTGATGAATTCCTTCGTCGGGAAGATTATTGTCATGATCATCATTGCGGGGATGGCATTCTGGGGTGTTGACCAGATGTTCGCTCAGCTGCGGGGCGGAATCGGCTCCAACATGGCCGCCGCGGGCAGCCGGGGCTTTGATGCCGTCACCTTCGATCGCCGCGTTGAGAGCGTCATCCGGAACATCAATGCGGACTCCGAAGAGCCCGTTACCAAGCCGGAATTGCTGGAACAGGGTGTCATCGACCAGGTCTTCCAGCTCGAAGCCGCCAAGCTCACCTTGCTCGGCTATGCCGACTCCATCGGCGTCCATCCCTCCACCGATGCCGTTGTGGAAGAACTGAAGAATATCGACGCCTTCAAGAACCCGCTGACCGGCGCGCTCGACCTCGATACCTATCGCGATGTCCTCTATCGCAGCCGCATCACCCAGGCTGACTATGAACAGCAATTGTCTGACGATCTGACGATGAAAGCGCTGCGCGACGCAGCCGGCGCCGCGATCTTTCCGCCGAAAACGCTTTCCGGATTGCAAGCGCGCTATATTGGCGAAGCGCGCAATGTCGGCTGGTTCATTCTCGATACGAGCAGCCTGCCAGAGCCTGACGCGCCCACCGAAGAAGACATTCGCGCCTATTATGATGAAAATCTCGAAGCGCTGAAACAGCCTGAGCGTCGGATGATTGATGTGCTGCGCATGTCTGCCGAAGACTTCCTGTCAGAGGTCACTGTGACTGATCAGGAAGTGGCCACCGTCTACGAGGCCAGCAAGTCGGAGCGGTACTCGGAGCCTGACACCCGCACCTATGTCGAGCTCATGTTCTCCAGCCGCGAAGCGGCCCGCACGGCCTTTGGCCTGCTCGCCGCAGGCGCAGACCCGGCAAGCGTAGAAGGCGTCGCCTCGCGCGAAACCAAGACTGGCCGCCGTGAAAGCGTGTCTGATCCCCTGCTCGCCGAAGCCATGTTCGGGGCTGGCAAGCAGAGCGGCGCCCTGTTTGGCCCGGCTGAGCGCGGCGACCAATGGCTCGTTGCGCGGCTCGTCTCCGTCCAGCCCGGCGCGGTTTTCCCTCTGGAACAGGTTGAAGGCGAGATCCGCGGCCAACTCTCCCGCGAACGCGCCGCCGTCCTCCTGTTTGAGAAAATGGAAGCGCTGGATCGCGCAATTGGCGCTGGCTACCCGATCGGTCAGATCGCCGAGGAAGTTGGCGTGCCGCTCATCACTTTCGCGCCCGTCGACCAGTCTGGCCGCACCCGTGAAGGCGTGGCACTCATGGGCTTGATCAGCGCCGGAGAAGCTTTCCAGCAGGCGTTTGAAATCCCGGTGGGTGAAACCAGCAACCGCATCGACATTGGCGAAGCGACCTATCTCACATCCCCCCGCAAAGTGCTTGAAAGCTACACGCCGGAATTTGAAGAATTGCGCGAGGATGTGCGCACCGGTCTTGTTCGCCAGCGTGAAGCCAACGGCGTACAGGCCGCGCTGGATGATCTGACCGACCGGATCAAGTCGGGCGAGAGCACACTGGAAGCTGAAGCGCGCGCTGCCAACGAAGTGGTCGAAACACCCCTCGCGCCGATCACACGGCGCACGGCTGCCGATTCCGGCCTGCCAAATGCGGCAGTCACTTCCGTCTTCAGCGGCAAGGAAGGCGATGTCTTCACCTTCCCGAGCCGGACGGGTGATGCAGTCATGGTGATGCAGATCACCGACATCACACCACCGAGCGAGGCGGACATGTCGGAACTGGCACCATTGGCCAATTCCAGCCTGCTGACCTCTCTGCAGACCGATCTTGATCAGGCGATGGAAGCCGAGATCGCGGCCACCATGAAGCTACGCACCAATCAGGGCACGCTCAGAGCCTACAAGGCCACTATCACGTCAGACCAATGAGCAATGCCAGACTGATTGTCCGTCGGCGAATCGGGGACATAGAAACCCCGGTTGCCGCCATGCTGAAGCTGGGCGCGGAAACGCCCGGCAGCTTCCTGTTCGAGTCGATTGCAGGTGGCGAACGCCTCGGGCGATATTCCTTCATCGGGCTTGAACCTGACCGCTGGTTCCGCATTCTCAATGGCAAGGCCGAGACGGCCAGCGATGCTGACTTCTCGGACGCCAAGACGCTTGATGCCGAGCCTGTTACGGCCCTGAAAGCCTTTGCCCGCGATGCCCGCGCCAGCGCCGACGAAGACCTGCCACCTATGGCCTCAGGGGCCTTTGGCTATGTCGGCTATGACATGATCCAATATGTCGAGCCGGTGGAGATTACAAAGCCGGACATGCTGAACGTGCCGGAAGCCCTGCTGGTCATCCCGCGCGTGGTCATCGTGTTCGATCACATCTATCAGGAAATCCTGCTGATCGGCCGCGTCGAAGCCGACAACGAATCCGAGATCAACGCCCTGCTGGATGATGTCGAGGCACGGCTGGAACGCCTGCCCGAGATGCCACCGAAGGATCAGGCGCCCGCGCCGGTGGAATTGCAGTCCAATACGTGCAAGGCGCGCTATTTCGAGATTGTCGAAGCGTGCAAGGACTATATCCGCGCCGGGGACATTTTCCAGGTCGTACCGAGCCAACGTTTCTCCACACCCTTCCCGCGCCAATCGATCAGCTATTACCGCGCGCTTCGCCGCCTGAATCCGTCGGCCTTCATGTTCCACATGAATCTCGGCGCGGTCAGCCTGGTCGGCTCCAGCCCGGAAATTCTCGTTCGCGTCCGCGATGGCCGCGTTGCCATCCGTCCGATCGCCGGCACACGGCCGCGCAGCGGGGATGATGAGGAAGACGCCCGCCGCGCCGAGGGCTTGCTCAACGATCCGAAAGAGATCGCCGAGCACCTCATGTTGCTGGACCTTGGCCGCAACGATGTCGGCCGCGTCGCCGCCTATGGCAGCGTGACGGTCACCGAGCAGTTCATCGTCGAGCGCTACAGCCACGTCATGCACATCGTCAGCCATGTCGAAGGCGACCTGCGCGAGGGGCTCGACAGCGTGGATGCGCTCTTCGCAGGCTTCCCCGCGGGCACCGTCTCGGGCGCGCCGAAGATCCGTGCCATGCAGATCATCAACGAGATGGAGAGCCATCGCCGCGGCATCTATGGCGGCGCAGTCGGCTATTTCGGCTGGAATGGCGATCTCGACACCTGTATCGCGCTGCGCACCGCGGTGCTGAAGGATGGCCAATTGCACATCCAGGCTGGCGGCGGCGTCGTGCTCGATTCCGTGCCGCAATACGAATATGATGAAACCGTCCACAAGGCAGGCGCACTTCGCCGCGCTGCCGAACTGGCCGCCGCATATGAGCATGATCAATGAGCGCGCCAAAGAAGCAGATCCTCGTCATCGACAATTATGACAGCTTCACCTGGAATCTCGTCCATTATCTGGAAGAGCTGGGCGCGGAAACGCGCGTGGTCCGCAATGATGAAATGACGGTCGAGGATGCCCTCGCCACCGGTGCGGACGGCATTCTCCTGTCTCCCGGCCCCTGCTCTCCCAACGAGGCCGGCATCTGTGTGGGGCTGATCCAGAAGGCGCCCAAAGACCTGGCGATCCTCGGCGTCTGCCTCGGCCATCAGTCCATCGGGCAAGCCTTTGGCGGCGAGGTCATCACCGCCAGGGAAATCCGGCATGGCAAGCTGTCAGAGATCCGCCAGACCGGCGGGGACCTTTTCGAAGGTTTGCCCGAAACCTATCAAGTGGTGCGATACCATTCACTCGCGGTGAAGCCCGAAGACCTGCCGGAAGTTCTGGTAGCCGACGCCTTCACCGAGGATGGCGAAGTCATGGCCCTGCACCACAAGACACGGCCGATCTATGGCGTGCAATTCCACCCGGAAAGCATCCTGACCGAGCACGGCCACGCCTTGCTCAAGAACTGGCTCGACAAGCTCTAGAAGCTGATTTCGAAATGCTCGCCAATGTCCGGCTTGTCGTCGGTGAGATTGGCTTTGGCAATTTCGTAGAAGAACTTCGCGCCGCCTTTTGACGTCCAGACTTCACCGGCATCAAGCGACAGTTTCAGCAGCAGGACATCAGGATCCTGTTTGCCGTCTTCGTACCAGCTGGCGGCAATGAAGCTCCAGTATTCGTCGAGCTTTTCCTTGTTGATCTCAGGCGTCAGGCGGCCTGACAGGCTGGCATAAAGCCCTTCCTTGTCATTGCACAGAACATAGTGCGCGTTCGTTCCGTTGGCATGTTCGGCCATGAACGTACCCTTGGCGGTGATGAACCACAGCTCGCGCTTGTTCTCATCAACATAGTGGGACATGGGCACAGCCCGGCCATCAATCACGAGCATGCCTGTGCGGCAGTCTTCAAGACGGTCCCAGAAAGTTTCGGTGAGGTCTTTGTCAGCGAGTTGGGTCATGGGAGGGGAAGTTCCTTTCAGTGTTTCCCTCTCAACGCCTTTCCGGGCAGCCGGTTCCGGAAGACGGTTCGCGCTCCAATGAAAAAGGGGCCCGGTCAGGGCCCCTTCCCGATACGGATGATGACGCGCCTATTCAGGCTTGCGGAAGCGCAGCGTCATCCGGTCGGATTCGCCAATCTCGGCAAAAGCTGCACGCTCTGCAGAGCCTTCTTCCGACGTCCCAAAGCTCGGTGGCAGGCGCCACACAATGTCGCCCGGACCGGCATCGTCGGCTGGGTTCGCATTGACCTCACTCGACTCTTCCAGTTCGAACCCGGCAGCCTCGAAAGCTTCGACCACGAAGCTGGTCTTCAGATATCCTGCATTTCCATCGGCCCACTCATCCGGCGTGTCTTCCGACGCGCGATGCTGGACCACGCCGACGACGCCGCCTGGCTTCAGAATGCGATACGTCTCAGCAATGGTAGCTGAAAACGTGCCAAGCTCTGCTTCGGTCCGGTAGAGATTGTGCAATGCGCGAATGAACAATGCGGCGTCGGCCTTCTCGGCCTTGTCGTCCGGCAGTGTCGTCAGCTTGTAGTCATAGACTTTCGCGCCATTCTCGCCAGCCCAGCCTTCTGCGGTCTCGGTCCAGCCTTCAAGCTGGGCCAGGATGCCCGCGACGCGTTCCTCGTCAGCGCCTGGAAGGATGCGGATCCACATCTCGTCCGGATAGTGCGCGCCGATCAGCTTGCCCTCAGGGCCGAGATAAGGAAGCAGGATCTTGGAGTACCAGCCACGGCCCGGCAGGGCCTCGACGACCGTCATACCCGGCTCAATGCCGAAGAACTCCAGCGTCGCACCCGGATTGCGCGCCTCGTAGCGGGCCTGAACGTCTTCGGGCTGCGATGCGAGCGCCGCGGCAAGCGCGACAGACGAGGAAACATCCATCGCCTCATCAGCTGTCTCGGCCATCTCCGCCATCTCGGCTTCGGCAGACTGGTCAATTTCCACTGACCCTTCAGCTTCCATCACCCTTTCCACCTCGATCGTCTCTTCGGCGGTCAGGTTGTCTGACATATCGTCAGCCGGTGCGGTCTGACAGGCGGCCAGCAAGGCCATGCCAGCAACGCTCGCGAGCAACAAATTGGGTTTCATAATGTCCTCCTCAATCAGGTCAGTTTTCTCTTGAAGTTCCCCTGTTCGGCGAACCTACCCCAATCTTCCTGCAAATGCGATCACGTGTTCGTGTATCCTGCTTGAAGCCTTTGTGGCGGATGCAGTGAAACCTCGCCCTGCGGCGTCGTCAGACTTGATCTGACGCCCCCACACACCCTATGCAGACGCGAACCAGACCCGGATGACCTTCCTATGCCATCAGACAGTCTCACCACCGCCCTGCTGGCCATTGCCCGCCGCCAGCCGCTGGACATCGCTACGCTTGAGGGGGCTTTCGACAAGCTCCTGTCCGGCGGGGCGGCGCCTGAAGAAATCGGTGCGTTCCTCATGGGCCTGACCGTGCGGGGCGAGACAGCTGATGAGCTCGCGGCCGGGGCCCGCATCATGCGACAGCATGCCCGCAAGGTGCATGTGGAAGGGCCTGTCCTCGATACATGCGGCACAGGCGGCCTGCCCTGGAAGAGCCTGAACACCTCCACCGCCAGCGCCATCGTCATCGCGGCGGCGGGTGGACGGGTCGCCAAGCATGGCAATCGCTCGGTGCCGCCCAAGACCGGCTCGGCCGACGTGCTCGAAGCCCTCGGCGTCAATCTCGACATGGACGAAGAAACCTTCCTCGACTGCCTGAATGGCTGCGGTGTGGCCTTCATGTTCGCGCGCAGCCATCACAGCGCCATGCGCCATGTCGCGCCGGTGCGCGCAAAACTCGGCATCCGCACCATCTTCAATCTGCTCGGCCCACTCAGCAATCCGGCCGGCGCCGAATACCAGGTTCTGGGCGTATTCGCGCCCGAATGGGTGCGACCAATGGCCGAGACCCTGTCGCGTCTCGGCACCAAGCGCGCCTGGGTCGTGCACGGCCTGGACGGCATCGACGAGATCTCCATCGCCGGCACAACGAAAGTCTGTGAAGTGGCGGGCGACGATTTACACGAATTCGAGCTGACCCCCGCCGATGCCGGACTGGAAACGAGCCCGCTTTCGACCCTGGAGGGCGGAGGCGTGGAAGACAATGCGCTCGCCATCACCGAATTGCTGGAGGGCCAGGAAGGCCCGTTCCGCGATGTCGTGCTGCTCAACGCAGCCGCTGGCCTCCACATATATGGTAAGGCCGACACGCTCAAACAGGGCGCCGCCATGGCCGTCGAGGCCATCGATAGCGGCAAGGCCCGGCAAACCCTGCGAGCACTGGCCGCCCTCTCCAACGGGCAGGACCCGGAATGAGCACCGCCCTTGATCGCATCATCGCCTACAAGGTCGATGAAGTCGCCGCCGCCAAGCGCGAGACCCCGCTGACCGCGCTGGAGTCACGCCTGCCCGAGGCCAGCCCGCCGCGCGGCTTCGCTCAATCCATGTCCATGATTGCCGGCCTCGACGAGAACGCACTGATCTGCGAGCTGAAGCGCAAGAGCCCGTCCGCCGGGGACATCCTGCCGGGCGCGGACCCTATCCAGATTGCCCGCGAATATGAATCCGGTGGCGCGGCCTGCCTCTCTGTCCTGACGGATGGGCCGAGCTTTGGCGGCAGCCTGGAGGATTTCGTTCAAATTCGCTCCGCTGTCGGCCTGCCCATGCTGCGCAAGGATTTCATGATCGATCCCTATCAGGTGATCGAATCCCGCGTGCATGGCGCCGATTGCGTCCTGGTCATCATGGCCTGCCTCAGCGACGCTCAGGCCAGCGAGATGACGGATACGGCACTCGACCTCGGCATGGACGTCCTGCTCGAGACCCACAATGAGGAAGAGCTGGCACGCGCGCTCGATCTGCCGTCTCCGCTCATTGGCATCAACAATCGGGACTTGAAGCGCATGGTCACCGATCTGGGCACAACCGAGCGCCTCGCGCCGCTGGTCCCGGCTGAGAAGGTGCTGATTTCCGAAAGTGGCGTCTCATCGCCCGAACATATCAAAAGATTGCGCGAAACAGGCGCCCGGCGCTTTCTTATCGGGGAAAGCCTTATGAAAATGGGCATAAACCGCCACAAAAGCGTTACACAAATGAGGGTAGCTGGCACGAATTGACCCGAAGCATGAACACATGTAGAACATAAGTGAACATAGATTCGCCCGAAGGGAGTCACCCGTGCTGACTAGTAAACAAAAGGAATTGCTGCTCTTCATCAATGAGCGCATTCAGGAAACCGGCGTTTCGCCATCCTTTGACGAGATGAAGGATGCGCTGAACCTGGCGTCCAAATCCGGCATCCACCGTCTTATCACAGCGCTTGAAGAGCGCGGGTTCATCCGGCGTCTTGCGCATCGGGCCCGCGCCCTTGAAGTGCTGAAACTACCGGAATCGGTTTCGCCCGGCGCCCCTCGCGGCCGCAAGGAGTTCAAGCCGGCACTCGTATCCTCCGGTCAGCCCGCCCCGACTCAGAGCGCACATACCGTGCCGCTGATCGGCCGTATCGCCGCTGGCCTGCCGATTTCTGCGATCCAGCAGGACAATGGTCACGTCAACGCGCCGGATGGCCTGACCGATGGGGAAGAACACTTCGCCCTCGAAGTTCAGGGCGACTCGATGATCGACGCGGGTATCCTTGAAGGTGACATCGTGGTCTGCCGCCGCACGGATACAGCCAATACCGGCGACATCGTCGTCGCGCTGGTCGACGGTGAGGAGGCCACACTGAAGCGGCTTCGCCGCAAAGGCGCCTCCGTGGCGCTTGAAGCCGCCAACCCGGCGTTTGAAACACGCATTTTCGGGCCAGACCGGGTGCAGGTTCAGGGCCGCCTCGTCGCTCTGATCCGTCGCTACGACTAATCGGTTTCCACACCGCAAGGTTTCCAGGGCCGCGCTTTACAAGGCGCGGTCTTTTTTGATGGCGCACCTTTCGTGTTGAGAGTGATGGCACCTGTCCGGACCACGTCAGACCACAAGACAGGCTCAGCGCAACTGACGGATCGTTCGCCCGTATCCGTCAGGGCGTGTGGGACAAGTTCATACGCGGCATCGGCGCGAGGATGACAGGCTGTGGCATCGGCGTCGGGGCGCGGCAGCGCTATCCGGCCGATCTCGGCATCCAGAATGCACGGCCAGTCTGCACACAGGCCTGACGGCTCCAACGTGCTGAACCGCATCGGCGACAAACCATCGCCATCGATGTAGCGGATCTTGTGCACCTCGCCGCCAGCCAGCCGCACGAACACGTCGCCCGAAGCCGACCAATGCAGCGCCATGGCCGGGGCCGCGATCCAGAGCCAGATTGCCGGCCCGCTGAGGGCCACCACAAACAGCCAGCGCCATATGCCCCTTGCAACCACAGCCAGTCCCAACGCCGCACTGAACAGGACGAGTGAGACACCCGGCATCTGCTTGCCGGGAGACAGCCCGCCTGGTGCCTGTTCGGTACACGTCTGGGCGATCCAGAGAATGGCCTCCAGCGAATAGCCAAAGACACGCAAGCCCAGATCTCCGTATCCAAATGGTGTGAGGATCAGCGCGGCCGCAGCGGCGGGCGCGCTCACGAACGTGATCACCGGCATGGCTGCGAGATTGGCCAGCAGGCCGAGCCCCGCGAGCCGGTCAAAATGGTAGAGTGCATACGGGGCCGTTGCCGTGCCGGCGACGAGAGACGTGACCGCGAGCGAGGCCCAGCTATAGCTGAAGCTGCCCAGCATCTTGTCAGAAGCGGATCGGCGCGCTGTCCACGCCTCGTAGGTGGCGATCAGGGCGCCTGACGCTGCGAACGACATCTGGAAGCCGGGCGTCATGACGCTTTCCGGCTGCAACAGGATCACCAGGATCATCGCAATTGCAAAGGAGCGCAGGCTAAGCGCTGCCCGGTCGAACAGGACCGCGCCGAACACGACCGCCAGCATGATGAAAGCCCGCTGGGTGGAAACGCCCGCGCCGGAAAGGATGAGATAAGCCAAACTCGCCGCGAGTGCGATGATCGCTGCGGGTTTCTGCACCGCCACGCGCAGCGCCAATGGCTCGATACAGGCGAGCAGTCGCCGCATGAGGTAGAAAACCAGCCCGCCCACAATCGCCATATGGAGACCGGAGATTGCCAGAAGGTGCGCCAGGCCGGAATTACGCAGGGCGACCTGATCCTCCACGCGCATATAGCTGCGGTCGCCCGAAACGAGCGCAGCCGCGAAGCCACCCGCCCGATCACCCGCGGCAATGTTTACATGCGCCGCCAATTGCCTGCGAAAGGCTGCGACCTTCATCCGGATATCTGGCAGTATTCCATCCGGCGCGCCAAGCGTGCCACCCCGGCAGCGGCCCTGCACATAGCCGACGCCTCCAAGTTGTTCGAACCATGCCTGCCGCCGGAAATCATATTCCCCCTCCATGCTCGGGGCGGGCGGCGGCCTCAGCACACCCCAGCATCGTACAAAGCGTCCGGAGGAAACCTCCAGCCGGGAGCGATGCGTCAGGCGCACGGTCTTGGGTGTCGTTTCCGGCGTCAGCCCTGCGATGGCGTGCACATCGATGCGCAAACGGGGTCCCTTGGCGCCAGTCTCGATTTCCGACAGCCAGCCCTCGACCATGACCGGCCCGGTCTCTGCAACGATCACGGGCGCTGCGACCAGCCGCGCCCGCAATGCTGCAGAACTCATCCCAAGCGCCGCGCCGAAGGCAAGCCACACGCAAAGTTGAAGCAGGGATGGCAACAGGAATCGTCGCCCCAGCGCGATCAGGATCGACATGGCAAGCGGCGCCAGCAATACCGGTTCAAAGTCTGGTTCAGCGGGAGCCAGAAAATACGCCCCAGCGCCGCTTGCCATAGCAAAGGCGAGCAACAGGGGCAGTGCATCGACGGTCGCAATTGACCATATCTGACGTGGCTGCGCTGCATCCTGCGCGGCGCGCCCCTTGCCTTTGGCAGGGGAGTTGTGTTTCTGCGGCGCAAGAGCCTCACCCGCGTCCATCAATCGGAGCCTGCCTGTCCCATGAGCGTCATCACGCGTTTTGCCCCCTCTCCCACTGGCATGCTGCACATTGGAGGGGCAAGGACGGCACTTTTCAACTACCTCTTCGCGAAACGGCACAACGGGAAGTTTCTTTTGCGGATCGAGGATACCGACCGCGCCCGTTCATCTGACGAGGCGACAACCGCCATTCTGGAAGGCATGGAGTGGCTGGGCCTGACACCGGACGCCCCTCCGGTCATGCAGTTTGACCAAGCCGCGCGCCACACGGAAATTGCCCTCGACATGATCGCGCGCGGCACCGCCTTCCGATGCTATGCGACGCCCGAAGAACTGCAAGCGCGCCGCAACCTCGGTGAGGAGAAACGCCAAGCTGCCAAGGCCGACGGTATTTCAGAAGATGCGAAAGCTGCGCTGCTGACCGAGGCCAACGAATTGCTCGCCCCCTATCGCTCTCCGTGGCGCAACGGTGCGCCGGCGCCTTCCGAGGATGCGCCCTATACCGTGCGCCTGCGCGCGCCGGATGGCGGCGACCGAATACTTGAGGATGGCGTTCAGGGTCGCGTGACCATTCAGGCGAGTGAATTGGACGACATGATCCTGCTGCGCGCCGACGGCACCCCGACCTACATGCTGGCCGTGGTGGTGGATGACCACAATATGGGCGTGACGCATGTGATCCGGGGCGATGACCATCTGAGGAATGCTTTCCGCCAGATCCCGATCTATGAGGCGATGGGCTGGGATATCCCCAAATTCGCTCACGTCTCCCTGATCCATGGACCGGACGGGGCGAAACTGTCCAAGCGCCACGGCGCCCTTTCGACGCTGGCCTATCGCGAGATGGGTTATCTGCCGGAAGCCATGAAAGCCTACCTGCTCCGCCTTGGCTGGAGCCATGGTGACCAGGAAATCTTCACCGAAGCCGAAGCGACGGCACTTTTCGATATCGAGGGTATCAACAAGGCGCCCGCCCGGCTGGACCTTGAAAAGCTGGGTCAGATCAACTCCCATTTCATGCGCGCGACCGATGACGCGCGCCTCTTCGATCTTCTATTGCCCTATCTTGAATCCAATTCCCCAATGAGCGACGCCGAGACTGTTCGCATCCGCGCTGCGATGGCCGGCCTGAAGGATCGCGGCACGACGCTCCCCGAACTGGCTGAGGCGTTCGCGTTCCTGCGCGACATCCGGCCAATCCAGATGAACAAGAAAGCGCGAAAGCCGCTGTCAGAAGAAGGACTTGACCGGCTCGCCGGTCTGCGCGACGAACTGCAGCAATTGCGCCAATGGACGGCAGAAACTATATCGCACGTCATAAGTTCCTATTGCGCTGACCACGACCTCTCCATGGGACAGGTGGGTCAACCGCTAAGGGCTGCGCTGACAGGCGGCTTGCCCGCGCCAGACATTGCACCGGTCCTTGAATGGCTCGGACAGGATGAGGCGCTGGGACGTATTGAAGATCAAACGGCGAAGGCAAGGGATTAAACTCCCACGCCGCGCTGGACAAAAACATGATTTGGAAGGGCTAAAGCTGATGGAAAACAAGACCAAAGACGCTGGTACAGCGAAGATCGAAATTGACGGCAAATCGTATGACATGCCCGTCCTGTCCGGTACGCATGGGCCGAACGTCATGGATGTGCGCAAATTCTACGCGCAATCCGGCCAGTTCACCTTTGACCCGGGCTTCACCTCCACGGCGAGCTGTGAAAGCCAGATCACATTCATTGACGGGGAAGAAGGCGTCCTGCTGCACCGCGGCTATCCGATTGGCCAGCTGGCTGCGCAAGCGACTTTCCCCGAAGTCTGCCACCTGATCCTGAATGGCGAACTGCCTTCCAAGGCCGAACTCGACAGCTTCAATGACGAAATCAAGCAGCACACGCTGCTTCACACCCAGATGGACCGCTTCTTCGAAGGGTTCCGTCGTGACAGCCACCCAATGGCCATGCTGACCGGAACGGTTGGCGCGATGGCGTCATTTTATCCTGGCGCCATGGACAGCGAAGATCCGGAAGAGCGCCGCCTCGCCTCGATCCGCCTGATCGCGAAGATGCCGACGCTCTGCGCTCGCATCCTGAAGTACAATATGGGCCAGAAATTCGTCGATCCGCGCAACGAGCTGTCCTATGCTGAGAACTTCCTCAGCATGTGCTTCTCGGTCTCCGCTGAAGACTACAAGGTTGATCCGAAGATTGCGAAAGCAATGGACCGCTTCTTCATCCTGCACGCCGACCACGAGCAGAATGCCTCGACCTCGACCGTGCGTCTTGCCGGCTCGTCGGGCGCGCACCCATTCGCGGCCGTGGCCGCTGGCGTGGCCTGTCTCTGGGGCCCGAGCCATGGCGGCGCAAACGAAGCCTGCCTCAATATGCTGCACGAAATCGGCACCGTGGACCGCATTCCGGAGTTCATCGAAAAGGCCAAGGACAAATCTGACCCGTTCCGCCTGATGGGCTTCGGTCACCGCGTCTACAAGAACTACGATCCGCGCGCGACCGTGATGCGCGAGTCGGCGCACGAAGTGCTCGACCTGCTGGGTCTGAAGGATCAGCCGATTCTGAAAGTCGCCATGGAGCTGGAACGGATTGCCCTGGAAGATGAGTACTTCGCCGAGAAGAAACTCTACCCGAATGTCGACTTCTATTCCGGCATCATTCTCGACGCGATCGGATTCCCGAAGCAGATGTTCACCGTCCTGTTCTCGCTGGCCCGTACGGTTGGCTGGATTGCCCAGCTCAACGAGATGCTGGTCGACCCGACCCAGCGCATTGGTCGCCCGCGCCAGATCTATACCGGCGCTGCCCAGCGCGATTATGTACCAATGGATCAGCGTTAATCCGCCCTCCACTATTCAGAAAGCCCCGGCAGCGTCCGGGGCTTTTTTTGGTTTCGGGACAGGCAATACCGCAAATGCCTGTTCCCTTTTCACCCGACTCCCTGCTAAAGGCCTGCGCATGAAAACCGCTGTGATTGTCTTCCCCGGATCGAACTGCGACCGCGACGCGCATGACGCCCTCGCCGAGGTAACAGGCCAGGCGCCGGCCATGGTCTGGCACAAGGATGGCACGATCCCGGAGGGCACTGACCTCGTCATGGTTCCCGGTGGCTTCTCCTATGGCGATTACCTGCGTTGCGGCGCGATGGCAGGCAATTCACCCGTGATCTCGCAATTGCACGATCATGCCGCGCGCGGCGGCTATGTGCTCGGCGTCTGCAACGGCTTCCAGATCCTTTGCGAAACGGGTCTCCTGCCCGGCGCGCTTATGCGCAATGCCTCGCTCCACTTTGTCTGCCGCCCTCAGGCCCTGAAGATCGAGTCGACGAACACGGCCTATACAAGCGCCTATTCCGGCGCATCGAATGTGGTGATCCCCGTCGCCCATCATGACGGCAATTATTTTGCTGACGACACCACGCTCAATACGCTGGAAGGCGAAGGCCGCGTGGCCTTCCGCTATGCCAGCGGCCAGAACCCGAACGGCTCTGCGCGGGACATCGCCGGCATTCTCAGCGAAAATGGCCGCATCCTCGGCATGATGCCCCATCCAGAGCGCGCCATTGGCGGGCATGAAGGCGGCACCGACGGTCTTGGCGTGTTCGAGAGCCTGCTCAGCGCGGCCTGACCCTGGGCCTCCCTGACGGCCCGCCCCCACCCAAGATTATTCTTGACGCGATAAGCGCATGAATATATCGATAATCAATAATTCTGGGGCTGCTGGGAAACACCATGACATATCTTGAAGAAAGCCAGGCTGCGGGCCGCGAAATCTTTCCTGACCTTGCGCGCGCATGGGCACTGTTCGGCATCGCGCTGGTCAATGTCGGCGTCCTGTCCTGGCCCATGATGAGCAGCTATCATGCCGATGGTGCAACGGTGAGCGGCATCGATGACGCGGCCTGGTTCGGCGTCAACGCCCTGTTCCTGATGAAGTCCTACTCACTGTTCTCCTTCATGTTCGGGGTCGGCTTCGCCTATCAGATTCAGTCCGCTGAACGGCGCGGGGTCGGGTTCGCAGGGCGGTACTGGCGTCGCATCGTGGGCCTGCTGGCCTTTGGTGCGTTGAACATTGCCTGCTTCTTCATCGGCGACATTCTCGTGATCTATGCGGTGCTCGGCTCAATCCTGTTCCTGTTCCGCAATGCGTCGCAGAAGACGCTGATCGTCTGGGGCTGCATCATCTACGCAATCCAGATCCTGCTCGTCTCAGCGATTGCGCTCATGATGTATCTAGGGGTCACCTTTGCACCAGAGGAAATGGTGGCGGTCACGGAAGAGTTCGCAGTGGCAGACGCCAAGGCGCTGGAAATCTTCGGGTCTGCCGGTTTTGCCGAGACCGCGGCCTATCGCGTGTCTGAATATCTCTCAGGCTTCCCTTTCATGATCATGTTCCAGGGATTTGGTGCGTTCGCCTTCTTCCTGTTTGGCCTTGCGGCCGTACGCAGCGGCATCATCGCCCGCGCCTCGGCCCCTATCTGGAAACCTGCGCGCCGTTACGCACTGCCTGTCGGTTTGCTGCTCAGCAGCGCAGGCGGCTGGTTGCTGGTCGACAGCCACGGCATGACCGATCCGAGAATGCTGCTCGGCCTCGTCCTGGTCACGATCGGCAGTCCGTTCTCGACTTTCGGATATCTCGGCGTGATCGCGAAATGGGCCGAAGGTACACCGGGGCCCGTCACGGTTTTCTTCGCACGGGGCGGCACGTCCTCGCTCACCGCCTACCTGATGCAGGGCCTGATCTTCTCGTTGCTGTTCACCGCGTATGGCTTTGGTTACTTCGCGAGCCTGACCGCGGCACAGACCATTGGCGTTGCCTTCCTCACCGCACTCTTCAGCGTCGCCTTTGTCAGCCTCTGGCGGGTGAAGTTCCAGCGCGGCCCGATGGAGGCCATCCTGCGCAACTGGACCTATCTCGGCGCACGTTAGCCGCGTTCGACCGGTTGCCCTTCGCGTCCGATGCGGTTCTATGGGACTGACCCGACAGGAGGCTTCCATGACCGCCCATAAAGATCTCATCGCGCGCTTGCCCAAGGCTGAGCTGCACCTGCACATCGAAGGCAGTTTCGAACCGGAGATGATGATGGCGCTGGCCGAGCGCAATCAGATCGAGATTCCGTTCAAGACGCTGGAAGAGGCCAAGGCGGCCTATGATTTCAACAATCTTCAGGAATTCCTGGACCTTTATTATCAGGGCATGAATGTGCTGCGCACCGAGCAGGACTTCCATGACATGACTTTCGCGTATCTGAAGCGCGCCAAGGAAGACAATGTCGTCCATGTCGAGATGTTCTTCGACCCGCAGGCGCATACAGAGCGCGGCGTGGCGTTTGGAACTGTCGCTGATGGTACAATCTCGGCGCTGAAGCGCGGCGAGGAAGAGCTGGGCATCACATCCGAACTCATCATGAGCTTCCTGCGCCATCTGAGCGAAGAGGATGGGTTTGCCCTGCTGGAAGAATCCGCACCCTGGCACGACCATTTTGTCGGCGTGGGCCTCGACAGTTCCGAGGTCGGGCATCCACCGTCGAAATTCCAGAAACTGTTTGCGCGTTGCCGCGAGCTTGGCTTCAAACTCTGCCTGCATGCCGGCGAGGAAGGCCCTCCGGAATATGTGCGAGAGGCCCTTCTGGACATCGGTGCGGACCGGATCGATCATGGTAACCGCGCGATGGAAGATCCCGCGCTCATCGCCGTATTGCGCGACACCCAAACGCCGCTCACCAACTGCCCCTTGTCAAACCTGTCGCTCTGCGTGCTCGACGACCTGCGCAAGAGCCCGGTGAAACGTCAGCTGGAAGAAGGCTTGCTGGTGTGCGTGAACTCTGACGATCCGGCCTATTTCGGCGGCTATATCGGCCAGAATTACGAGGCCATCACCGAAGCGCTGGACCTGTCGGCCGATCAGATCGTCCAGCTGGCCCGCAATAGCTTCACCGGCTCGTTCCTGAGCGACGCCGACAAAAGCCGGCACCTTTCAGAAATCGACCGGGTGCGGGATAGCTAACCCAGGTTCGATCCGTCCATTCCAACATTCAAGGAAATCCGCAATGCTCAAGAAATTCATTTTCGGTTCGGCCGCGCTTGCGATTTCCGCTTGTGGAAACGACGCCGGCTCAGTGACTGACGCCCCAGCGGACCCACCTATTGAGCCGTCTGCCTTCGCGGTGAATGACTATTCCGATACGGCGAACTGGCTTTGTCATCCGGACAAGAGTGACGATGCCTGCTCCATCGACCTGACAGCCACCGAAATATTGGCGGACGGCACCACGACCCGATTGCCCCACACCCCGGCGGCTGAACCCGCCTTCGACTGCTTCTACATCTACCCAACAGTCTCTTTCGACGTGACGCCAAACAGCGACATGATTGCCGGGCCTGAAGAGTTGAACGTTGTTGCCAATCAGTTCGCCCGATACGGCGAAACGTGCCGGCTCTTCGCCCCGATCTACCGACAGACCACATTGCTGGAACTGCAAAAGCAGATGACCAGCGGTCAAACAGGGGCGGACGACGCGATGCGCTACGCCGATGTGATCGGCAGCTGGAACACCTACCTGGCCAAAGAGAACAATGGACGCGGTGTCGTCCTGATCGGCCACTCCCAAGGTGCCAGCATGATCTACCAGATGCTGGAGAATGACATCGTCGGCTCGCCTGCCGAGGAAAAGCTGATCGCAGTCCACGCAATCGGCTATGAAACTGTGATCGATCCCAGCACCGGGCGCGCATCCGGTCTGCCAGTCTGTTCCTCCCCGTCCGAAACCGGATGCATCGTGAGTTTCGCCAGTTTCCGCGGAGCCTCGCCACCGCCCGAAGATTCCTTTTTCGGCAAGGCGCAGGACGGCAAACGCGCGGTCTGTACGAATCCGGCGGCGCTCGGCGGTGGCCAGGGTGATTTGAAAGCCTACATGCCCCGCCAAAGCCTTGGAAGACTTGCTCCAAATGACTACGGCGTCGCGGTCGACACACCTTTTGTTTCGCTACCCGGCCTGCTCTCAGCCCAATGCCTGGCCAACGACACCCATGACTGGCTGGCTGTCACGATTCACGCTGATCCAGCGGATCCGCGCGCCGATGACATTCCAGGCGATCTTGTTTTCAACGGCAAAGTGGTCCCCGATTGGGGCCTGCACCTTGTCGACATGAATCTCGCAATGGGCAACCTCGTGGGCCTTGCCAGAACGCAAGGGCAGGCCTGGTTGGACGCCCAAAACGCAGAGTGAGCACAATGAGGCTGGCGACTCGTGGCAATTGCCGCTAAAGCGCCGGTCATGACTGACAAAACTGCGATCCTCGCCCACCTCACCGCCGAGCAGGATGACACTGCCGGCCTGGAACATGGCATCAAGGCCGACGAATGGGAGCGCCTCGTCACGCGGCTCGGGCGCAAGCCGAACCTCGTCGAACTCGGCATCTATTCGGTAATGTGGTCAGAGCATTGCTCGTACAAATCCTCGCGCCGTCATCTGTCTAAATTCCCGACCAAGAATGACCGCGTCATCCAGGGCCCCGGCGAGAATGCCGGCGTCATCGACATTGGTGACGGCCAGGCTGCCATCTTCAAGATGGAGAGCCACAACCACCCGTCCTATATCGAGCCTTATCAGGGCGCGGCGACGGGCGTGGGCGGCATCCTGCGCGATGTCTTCACCATGGGCGCGCGCCCGATCGCGCTGGTCAATGCATTGCGCTTCGGCTCCCCGGACCATCCCAAGACCCGCAGCCTCGTGGCGGGCGTCGTGGCGGGTATTGGCGGATACGGCAATTGCGTTGGCGTGCCGACCGTGGCCGGGGAAACCCAGTTCGACGAAGGCTATAATGGCAACATCCTCGTCAATGCGATGGCCGTCGGCCTCGCCGATCAGGACAAGATTTTCTATGCCCGCGGCGCGACGCCCGGAAATCCGATCTTCTATGTCGGATCGAAGACCGGGCGCGACGGCATCCATGGCGCGACCATGGCGTCTGCCGAATTCTCCGAGGGCGACGAGGAGAAGCGCCCTACCGTGCAGGTTGGCGACCCGTTCACCGAGAAGCTTCTGATCGAGGCCTGCCTCGAACTGATGGCGACAGACGCCATTCAGGCAATCCAGGACATGGGCGCTGCTGGCCTGACCTCCTCCTCGGTCGAGATGGCCGCCAGCGGCGGCGAGAATGGCGAAGGCATCGGCGTGGTCATGGACCTCGACAAGGTGCCCCAGCGCGAAGAAGGCATGACAGCCTACGAGATCATGCTGTCGGAGAGCCAGGAGCGCATGCTCATGGTGCTGTATCCTGACAAGATCGATGTCGCGAAAGCGGTGTTCGACAAGTATGACCTTTCCGCAGAAGTCATTGGTCACACGACCGATACCGGCCATCTCGTGCTGACGCAGTTTGGTGAAACAGTTTGTGACATCCCCGTCGCCCCACTCGCCGAAGACGCACCGAATTATGACCGCCCCTGGACAGAGCCGCCGAAGCGCGCGCCTTTGGACATTTCAAAATATCCCGAGCCTGAAGATTACGGCGAAGTGCTGCTCAAGCTGATTTCGTCGCCTGACATGGCGTCAAAGCGCTGGATCTGGGAACAATATGACCGGCACGTCATGGGCGACACGGTGGACAGCTCGCAGTCGCAAGGCGACGCAGCCATTGTCCGCATCCACGGCACGAACAAGGCGCTCGCCATCTGTTCCGACTGCAACCCGCATTATGTCGCCGCTGACCCGTATGAAGGCGGCAAGGCCGCCGTGGCCGAGGCTTACCGAAACCTCTCCGCCGTCGGCGCGACGCCGATTGCAATCACGGACAATCTCAATTTCGGTAACCCGGAAAAGCCGGCCACGATGGGCTATATCGTGAAGGCCATCGAAGGCATGGCCGAAGCCTGCCGCGAACTCGATTTCCCGGTCGTGTCGGGCAACGTGTCCCTCTACAATGAGACCGATGGCATTGCCATTCCGCCGACACCCGTTGTGGGCGGCGTGGGCCTGATTGAGGATTTGTCAAAGGTGGCGACGCTCAACGGCGCGCAGCCCGGGGACACCCTGGTTGTAGTCGGCGAAACAAAGGGTCATCTTGGCGCTTCGCTCTACGCTCGGGAATGGCTCGGACTCAAGGGTGACGATCTAGGTACTCCGCCGCAAGTGAACCTCGCGATTGAAGCAAAGAATGCAGCATTCGTTCGCGAGATGATACGACAAGCGAAAGTCACCTCCGCTCACGACGTGAGCGAGGGTGGTTTGATATGTGCCGCCATCGATATGGCGCTGGCCACCGGAATTGGAATCATCATTGATCCAACTATTCACAAAGACCTTACGAATTGCACTTGGTTGTTTGGCGAAGATCAGGCGCGAACCCTCGTTTCCGTCTCCGAGGACTGTTTATCAGATCTAATTGGAAGAGCGGCAGTCGCTGACGTTCACGTAGACGTACTTGGCCAGCTCACCGAGTCCCCAGACGATGACCTGTTGGTCCTAGGAACATACGGCGTGGTTTCCGTCGGAGAGCTAAGAAAAGCCCATGAGGGGTGGCTGCCGGCCTATATGAATTCCGTGGACTGAACGAGAAACACCCCTTCTGCATTCTGCAAAAGGGGTGCTCACTCTGGTGACTTTATGTCAGGCTAAAACTTGTAGCCAACGCCCAGCATCACACCATTCGTGTCGGTATCTTCGAACGAATAGTAGGTGTAGTCGCCGCGAAGCTCCCAATTTTCGGTCAGGTCATAGGTAAGACCTGCACCGATGGCCGGGCCTTCCTCGGAATCCTCAACCGTAATCGGCGTACCGCCCGGCGTGGCCAGCGACGCATCAAGATCGATATATGCATAACCGGCGCGACCGAAGGCGCTCAGGCGCTCCGTAAGCGGCACATCTGCGCGGCCATACAGGCCAACCAGATAGTTCAGGCCGATGTCGCCGGAAGCGCCGATCAAGTCGTTGAAGTCGCCATCATTGTTGTCGTCGAGATTGAATTCGTCTTCGTCAACATTGTAGTCGAATTCGCCATCATCGATGCCCGAGGCCAGTTCACCTTCAAGGCTAAAGACATTGTTGAACTTGTAGCCGAGACGCGCGGCGATGCCGTTCGTGTCAACACCCTGCTCTGCACCATCGGGTTCGATTTCCAGGTACTGGTACCCGCCATCAAGATAGAAGCCCGTGTCGCTCTCATAGGACTGCGCCTGAGCGGACACAGCCAGACCCGTGGCTGCAGATGCGATCAGAAAATACTTAAACATGTGGTCTCCTTTAAAGACGTGTTCAGCTCCCGCCAGATCGGCGAGACCACAAGAAAACCGTGTCTGAACTGTGTCTGTTCCCATGACAAATCCGCAACCCTCAGCAGTTGCCGGAAAGTCACATGTTCTTAATGCGGATTAACCACCCTTACCGTTGTTTTATTTATTGAAATACGGTGCTCAGAGACTTTCGTGCAGCATTGCAAATCGGTGACACACAGTGGGTTTGGAACCAACCCGCGGTGCCGACGTTCTCACGCCCCTTTCCTCCTTGAGAGGATTAGTTTTCCTGCCGCTTGGACGAGATGAGCCAGGCATCCACCGCCTTCACCGCCATAACAAGCGTGTCGCCCGCCCGCACAAAGAAATCATGTGTCAGATCGCCATAATCATCCGAAGGGGCGTGATATCCGGGATGGTCTTCGACCCCAAAATACAGAAATGGAATGCCGATCTCGTGAAAGACGGCATGATCGGACTGGTTGGTCCAGTCATCCTGTCCGAGTTCAGGCGAGTCATGTCCTGTGAGCAGGGTTACCGGCACTAGGGTGGCCAAATCATCAATCATGGGCTTCAGCTGCGGGTAAGGCGTGGTGCCAGCGACATAGAGTTCTCCCGCGTCGGATCGCCCAACCATGTCGAAATTCATGTTCAATGCGACCCGCCCAAGATCAATCAGCCCAGATTCGACCAGAGCCTTTGCGCCCTGATAGCCGATTTCTTCGGCGTCCAGCGCGGCAAAGACGATGTCATGTGTGGGAGGATTTCGCTCGAAATATTCTGCGACACCGACAAGCGCGGCCACACCAGAGGCATTGTCATCAGCGCCATTATATATTTCTCCGTCAACGATGCCGAGATGGTCATAATGGGCCGTAACCACGAGCATGGGGCCCCGCCCCGGCGTCTCCCCGGCGATCCAGCCAACAATATTCACACCGTCTGCCGGTTCCGATAGCCCGTCCATTGGCCCCGGCAGGATTGGAAAGGCGTACTCGTATGTTCCGTGGAACCTGCGCAGCTCCATCGTCTCGAACCGCTTCAGAATGAACCCCCGTGCGGCGGCATTGCCCGATGATCCCGCAGCACGGCCTTCCAGTGCGTCCGAGGAAAGTGTTTCCGTCAGGTTCAGCATGGCTGGGCCATCTATATAAATCGCGCGATACTCCGTGAGACGGTCCGCCACGTCGTCATCGCGGTTCATGTAGAAGAAGACGCCCGCGACAATCATCACAATGAAAAGAACTTCGGCGAGAATGAAGGCGCGCATTCTGGTCATGGGGGCGAATCCAATAATGATTTCTGGTATCTCCACTTTAGAGTTGCCCTCCTGATGTCACAATCGGTTCAGCCGGATGCTTGACGTCGCAGGTGCTAAACGCCAGTTCTGCCACGCAACTGGAAGGAACTGCCCATGGCCATGTCACGCGAGACGCTGCTCGGATACCTCACCGACGCTTTCCCGGAAGCCGAGATCACGCTGACCGATCTGGCGGGCGACGACAATCACTGGCAGGCCGAAATCGTCAGCAGCCAGTTCGCAGGCATTCCCCGCGTGAAGCAGCACCAATTGGTCTATTCTGCCCTGAAAGGCACGATGGGGGGCGAACTTCATGCGCTGGCCCTGAAAACGCGGGCACCGGATTCCTGAATCTGACGCATTGACGATACGGTCGGTTCGTTATTGTTTCATCCGCAACCAAGGATGAGGAAACGACCCCATGAAACGCCTGACCTTAACCACCAGCGCCATCGCGCTGAGCTTCATGATTGCGGCCTGCGCCGCGCCTGAAGCTTCAGATGAAACAACTCTCGACACCGCGCCTGAAGTGGTCGCTGAAGTTGATCATTCCGTAGAAATCGCAGAGGCCCGCGCCTTCCTGGAGCGCGCCGAAGCTGAACTCGCCGCGCAGAGCCGTATTGCCGCGCAAGCCTATTGGAACCAGGCCACGAACATCACGCCCGAAACCAACGCGCTCGCAGCTGAAGCTGGTGCGGCATCGACCATCCTCGCCGTTTCACTCGCGAATGAGTCCAAGCAGTTCGATGTCAGCGTCCTGCCAGCTGATTTGGCGCGCAAGATGACCATGTTGCGTACCGGGATCACGATCCCTGCCCCGTCGACGCCGGGCGCAGCCGAGGAGCTTTCGCAGATCACCACCAATCTCGACGCGACCTACGGCACCGGGAAATTCACCTATAAGGGCGACGCGCTGAACCTCGACCAATTGTCGACGATCATTGAAACCAGCCGCGACCCGGAAGAGCTCAAAGCTGTCTGGGAAGGCTGGCGCACGATCTCCGTGCCGATGAAGGACGATTATGCCCGCATGGTCGAGATCGCCAATGAAGGCGCAAATGAGCTTGGCTTCGAAAGCCTCGATCAGATGTGGTTGTCCGGCTACGACATGGCACCGGAAGAGATGGAAGCTGAAGTGCAACGTCTGTGGACGCAGGTGGAGCCGCTTTATGAAGAGCTGCACTGCTTCACCCGCGCCAAACTGAATGAAGAATACGGCGACGATGTGCAGCCGCGCACCGGCCCGATCCGCGCTGACCTGTTGGGTAATATGTGGGCCCAGCAATGGTCATCCATCTATGACGTCGTGAAGCCTGACGTGCCGGGACCAAGCTACGACCTGACCGAACGCCTCAACGAAAAGGGCTATGACGCCATTAAAATGGTCGAGACAGGCGAAACCTTCTTCACCTCCCTCGGCCTCGAGCCGCTGCCGGAAACTTTCTGGGAGCGCTCCATGATCGTGCGCCCAGAGGGCCGCGAAGTCGTTTGCCACGCCTCAGCCTGGGATCTGGACGATGAGGAAGATGTACGCATCAAGATGTGTACCGAAGTGAACTCGGAAGACTTCTATACGGTCCATCACGAACTGGGTCACAATTTCTACCATCGCGCCTACAAGGATCAGGACTACTTGTACAAAACCGGCGCACATGATGGCTTCCATGAGGCCATCGGCGACTTTGTCGGCCTGTCGATCACACCGGAATACCTCGAACAGATCAATCTGATCACCGCTGAGGAAAAGCCGGGCGCTGATGCCGACACGGCACTTCTGATGCAGACCGCGCTCGACAAGATCGCCTTCCTGCCGTTTGCGCTGACCGTTGATGGCTGGCGCTGGGATGTCCTGTCTGGTGAAACTGCGCCAGAGGCCTACAACACGTCATGGTGGGATCTCCGCCTGAAAAATCAGGGCCTCGTACCACCGGCCCCGCGCCCGGCAGACGCCTTCGATCCCGGCGCGAAGTACCACATTCCGGGCAACACGCCCTATTTGCGCTACTTCCTGAGCTACATCCTGCAGTTCCAGTTCCACAAGGCCGCTTGTGAGCAGGCTGGCTGGGAAGGACCGCTGCATCGCTGCTCGATCTATGACAACAAGGAAGTGGGCAAACGCTTCAATGCCATGCTGGAAGCTGGCGCGTCACAGCCTTGGCCGGACACGCTGGAAGAATTCACCGGCACTCGCGAAATGGATGGCAGCGCGATCATCGAGTATTTCGATCCGCTGATGCTCTATATGAAAGACCAGAACGCCACCGAGAGCTGCGGCTGGTAGCAGAAACATGCCCGGCAGCATCAAAGCTTGACGCTGCCGGGTATCCACCACACATGCTGTGACAACAGCGGAGATACCAGAATGACCGATCAAGCCACGCTCGACGCCATCGAAAAGGCCGTCAAAGCCAATGACGTCGTACTTTTCATGAAAGGTACACCGACGTTCCCGCAGTGCGGGTTCTCATCAGTTGTGGTGCAGGTTCTGGACTATCTTGGCGTGGAGTATGTCTCGACGAACGTTCTGGAAGATCAGGCCGTGCGGGAAGGCATCAAGGCCTATTCGGAATGGCCGACCATTCCACAGCTCTATGTAAAGGGCGAATTCGTTGGCGGCTGTGACATCGTCAAAGAGATGTTTGAAAGCGGCGAACTGCGCGACTTCATGAAGGACAAGGGTGTCGAGCTGGAAGACGCCTGAGGCTCAGGCCTGAAAGAATCCTGTGATGCTGGCCTGGATCATGTGTCCGTCAGCATGCACCAGCGCTGGTGACGCAACAAACATGACGCTGAAGGCTAGCCCGCTCAAATAGCCCTTACGACGCCTGAACGGCATCGGATGGCAGGCCCGCGCGGCTCGACGCCACTTAATCAGCGTATATATGACCAGATAGATGCCCAGCATGGCCGCCCCCCAGGCTGCGGTAAGAATCATCAGGTGCGTCATGGGTCTCCCCTCCCTTAACTACCGGTTCCCAGATTACGCGACCTGCATTTCCGGGTGTCAAATATTTGCTGGAAATTTGCTCTAGTGAGCGAAAGGGTTTGGTAACTGAAAAAAACGGCCCGATGTGCGCCCGACCTTTCCAGTTCGCAGCATTCGTTATAGCAGGGCGATCATGACCACGACATCCCTTGCCCCTGCTCCGATCCGGCCTGCCAAGGCCCCCAAGGTCGGCATCGTTTCCCTCGGCTGCCCGAAAGCCCTGGTCGATTCCGAGCGGATCATCACGCGCCTGCGCGCAGAAGGCTACCAGATCGCCCCGGACTATTCCGGCGCAGACCTGGTTCTGGTGAACACTTGCGGATTTCTGGATTCCGCGCGTGATGAGAGCCTTGAGGCGATCGGTGAAGCGATTGAAGCGAATGGCAAGGTCATCGTTACAGGCTGTCTTGGCGCCGAACCGGACGTGATCGAGAAAGCGCATCCCAAAGTGCTCGCGATCACCGGGCCTCACCAGTATGAGGCCGTGATGGACGCGGTCCACACGCACCTCACCCCGCCGCACAATCCTCACACCGACCTGGTGCCTGAAAGTGGCCTGCGCCTGACACCGCGCCATTACGCATATTTGAAGATCTCGGAGGGCTGCAACAATCGGTGCAGCTTCTGCATTATTCCGAAACTTCGCGGCGATCTTGCCTCCCGCCCGATCCGTCATGTGCTGACCGAAGCCGAACAACTGGTCCGGGCCGGCGTGAAGGAATTGCTCGTGATCAGTCAGGACACGTCCGCCTATGGACTGGACGTGCGCTACAAGCCGGAAACTTGGCGTGGCACGGAATACCAGACGCGCTTCCTCGATCTGGCCAAGGGGCTGGGCAGCCTCGGCGTGTGGACGCGGATGCATTATGTCTATCCCTATCCGCATGTGGACCAGGTTATTCCGCTGATGGCCGAAGGCCTGATTACACCCTATCTCGACATTCCATTCCAGCACGCCTCCGCGCCGGTGCTGAAGGCCATGAAACGGCCCGCCAAACAGGACCGCGTACTTGAACGCATCCTTCAGTGGCGCCGGGATGTGCCTGACCTCGCCATCCGCTCAACCTTTATCGTTGGGTTTCCGGGCGAGACCGAAGAGGATTTCGAGATCTTGCTGGACTTCATCCGCGAAGCGAAGATCGATCGCGCAGGGTGCTTCCAATACGAAAACGTCGCCCATGCTGACAGCCGTGACCTGCCCAGTCATGTGCCAGATGAGGTCAAGGAAGCGCGCTGGCACCGCTTCATGGAAGTGCAGGCGAAAGTGTCTGCTGATCGCGCCGCTGCGCAGGTCGGAACGGTTCAGGACGTCATAATTGACGGCCCATCTGACTCGACCGGCGAAATGATAGGCCGCACCAAGGCTGATGCGCCGGAAGTCGATGCCGTGGTCTATCTGGAAAATGCAAGTCACCTGAAAGCGGGCGACATCGTCTCGGCGGCAATCACTGGAGCAGATGATTACGACCTGTTCGGACAGCTTGCCAGCAAGGACGGCTAACCCCTTAATCGTCGTCAACTTGTCTTCTGCAATGCCGACACCGGGTAACAGAGCACACGCACGGGTTTTTTGTATTATTGAAAAACAATATGTTGACTTATCGTTATTCGATACATCATACTTGCCTCATCAAATTGGAGGCACCCCCATGAAACGCGCGCTCATATCCCTGTCCGCCCTGTCCATCGCAGCCTTGCCGGCTCTGGCCGAGACTAAGGACTTCCCAGTCGGCTCCTTCTCCAGCATTGATGTGAATGGTGGTATCAAGGTCCTGTACGAAACCGGCGCTGAGACCACAGTCATCGTTGAACAGGCCGAAGGCGACTTTTCAGATATCAGCATCGAAACTGATGATGGAGAGCTGCAAATCAGCCGTGAAAGCCTCGGCTTCCTGAAATCCTTACGGGCCAACCTTCACGTGGATCTCGTCGAAGGCGACTTGCGGGTGAAGGTGAACGGAAAGCGCATGCCGTCCTACACGGTACGTGTAACGTCGCCGAGCATTTCCGAACTGGACGTGGCGCAATCCTCAATTCTTGAAGCCTCCGGGATCGATGCGGGAGAAATCGAACTGGACGCTTCTTCGAGCGCTAAACTGATCGTTTCCGGTCGCGCCGCTTCGGCCGACATGGACGCATCGTCTTCCTCCAGTATCGACGCATCCGACTTCATTGTCGGGGCAATAACAATCGAGGCAACATCTAGCGCGGATGTGATCGCCCATGCGGTCACCAATAGTCGAGCCAGAATCGACGCTTCCTCCAGCTCTGACGTTAAGCTGGTTCTGGAAAGCACAACAGATATCGATGTCGATGCCTCATCCAGCACCGATATTGTGCTCACCGGAACATGCGACGAGATTACTGTGGATGCATCGTCATCCGCCGACGTTGAAGCCAAGGATCTGTTGTGCAAGTCCGCCGAGATCGACGCATCCAGTAGCGCGGACGTGTCCGTCAGCGTGACTGAAGCGCTGGAAGCCAAAGCGTCCAGTGGCGCCGACATCAACGTTCACGGCGCACCGACCCAGGTCGATATCACCGAGTCGAGCGGCGGCGATATTTCCATAAAATCCTGACACCGAGCATTATAGGAATCAGACCATGAGAAAATCAGTTATCATCGCATCCAGCATTGCTGCGTTTGCTCTGTCCGCGTCACTCTACAGCGCGTCCGCCGACACAACCCAAGTGTACAATCTTTCCGGATTTGATGAACTCGATATCTCCGCCGGTGTCTCCGTCAAATTCGTGCGTGCACCTCAGCATTCGATCACCGCTGACTTTGAACGGGGTGGCCCTGAAGATGTCAAAGTGCGCCTCGATGGAGACCGCCTGTATCTGTCCCGGAAATCCACAAAGGGGTGGGGTAACAAGGTGCGCGTCAAGTTCACGGTGACCGGCCCGGAGCTCAACGAGATCGAAGCCAGCTCTGGCTCGTCCCTGCTCGCGGAAGGATTGGAGTCCGGCCCTATGGAGATAGACGTTTCCAGCGGCGCAGCGGTTTCCGTCCACGGCGTATGCACACGCCTTGAGGTAAAAGCCTCGTCTGGCGGCAGTGCCAACGCAAAAGGGCTCACCTGTGAAACTGTGCAGGCCAAGGCCAGCAGCGGCGGATCAGTCAAGGCATATGCCAGCGACGCCGCATCGAGCAAGACGTCCAGCGGTGGCGGCGTCGATATCTACGGCAATCCCGAGTCGCGCTCGGCCAACAAGTCCATGAGCGGCGGATCTACCGCGTTCCATGGCGGCTGATCGAGTTAAGTATCGGAGGGAAACAAGTCCCTCCGGTCCTACCCGATGTCGAAGTCTTCCGGGTTAAATCCAGGATTTGGCCATTCAAGGTTCAAATCTTCCAGCGCGCCACGTACGAGACGGGCGATCATGGCATTTCGACGAGTCCGGCTGTCTGCGGGCACAACATACCAAGGCGCATGCGGTGTCGAGCATCGCTCAACGGCGGTCTCATAGGCCGACATGAATTTTGCCCAATCCTTGCGATCATCCAGATCCGCCGGATTGAATTTCCAAAGTTTGTGAGGCTCGACAAGGCGCTCTGCTAGCCGGACGCCTTGTTCCTCATACCCTACATTCAGCATGCATTTGACGATGACGACGCCGTTCTCCGTCATGTGTTTTTCGAACGCATTGATTTGCTCGTACCGCCGTTCCACGTCTTCCGGGCTGGCGAAGCCACGCACTTTCACGACCAGCACGTCTTCATAGTGCGAACGATCAAAGATGCCGACATTGCCCTTTTTGGGCACGGCATTGTGAACGCGCCAGAGATAGTCGCGGGCCAGTTCGTTCTTGCTTGGCGCCTTGAACGCCTTCACCTCCATGCCAAGCGGCGTGGTGTCGGCGAAGACATTGCGAATGGTGCCCGACTTGCCTGCCGTATCCATGCCCTGCAGCACGACAAGCACGGACTGCTTCTTGTGGGCGTAGAGCATGTCCTTCAATTCGTTGATGACGGCCGCGTCCTTTTTCAGGCTGGTTTTGGCGTCTTCCTTGTCAGCAAAGAGATCAGGGTCCCGGGTCGGCCGCGCTGCCAGCGAGAAGGGTTCGCCCGGCTTGGCAATGAGGTGCTGGCGGACTTGCGCGATATCGGGAATGTTCATTCGGTCTGTATCTCCAAAAACAAAGGCCGCACCAGTCTGGCGCGGCCTTCTAGAATGTTCAAGGAATTCAGTCCTCTTACGAGGAGTAGAATTCGACCACCTGAGCTGGTTCCATCTGGACCGGATACGGCACGTCAGACAGTTCAGGAACGCGGACATAAGTCGCGCTCATGGCTTTAGGGTCGACGTCCACATATTCCGGGATGTCGCGCTCGGCACTGCCGAGAGCTTCCAGAACGAGGGCCATGTTGCGAGATTTCTCACGAATCTGGACAACGTCGCCCGGCTTCACGCGCGCGGAGCCGATGTTACAGCGGCGGCCATTGATCATGACGTGGCCGTGGTTGACGAACTGGCGGGCTGCGAAGATCGTCGGCACGAATTTGGCGCGGTAGACGATGGAATCGAGACGCGATTCCAGCAGGCCGATAAGGTTCTCGGACGTGTTGCCCTTCATGCGGTTCGCTTCTTCATAGATGCGAAGGAACTGCTTTTCCGTGATGTCGCCGTAGTAGCCTTTCAGCTT
>MRWG01002709.1_pt1 | contig 31238 bp, 26 predicted proteins | sample 1013341 | NCBI WGS metagenome assembly MRWG01 (sample SAMN06117577, study PRJNA244670) | biofilm metagenome | biome: Water; feature: Cathode Biofilm; material: Biofilm; isolation source: microbial consortium enriched at the cathode of a solar microbial fuel cell | place: USA: District of Columbia ... | reverse complement strand
ATAGCATTTGCCATCGGCTGGACACCCTGTATAGGTCCCATACTCGGGGCTATATTGGCGCTCAGCTCCACCCATGCCAATGCCGAGGCGGGTATGCTTTATCTTGCTGCCTATTCTTTAGGGCTGGCTATCCCGTTCCTTGGCACCGCCCTCTTCATTGAGCACTTTCGACAACGAGTGCGCTGGCTCAGTCGCTGGAGTCGACTGCTGAGAGTGTTTGCAGGCCTGGTACTCGTTGTCATGGGCGTGTTGGTGCTCACCGGTCAGATGACTCTATTCGCCTCGTGGATGTTGTCGACGTTTCCAGTTCTTGGAAGGCTTGGCTGATCCTCTCTAATTCTTTAATTCGTGGGGATCGTTTCAGTGGGTGCTATCCTGACGCAGCCAGTGTAGCTGAGTGTAAAAAGCCTATCCGGCCCTGGGCGCTGAGCGAGTCTGCCGGTGTTCAGGATTACGTGTTAGATGGGATATTCCTGTAAGGAAGGCGAGGCCAGGCTCGACCTCAGTGCCATGCCCGCGGTCATGTTTACCGATCCTCAAGTCGCCACCGTTGGCCTCTCTGAAGCCGAAGCAGTTGCTCGGGGTGCAGGTTGTCGCAGCGGAAGGCGGTGAAATTATCCAAACGGCGGTGATGGCGTTACGAGCAGGTTTGACCGTTCAGGAAATCGGCGATGACTTGTTCCCCTATCTGACCATGGTTGAAGGACTCAAGCTCTGTGCGCAAACGTTCACCAAGGATGTAAAACAGTTGTCATGCTGTGCCGGATAAATCATTTGAACGCGGCTCTGGGGTTTCTTGACCGAGATCACAATCTGATTCGGTTTAAGCCGGTGATTCATTTTGGATTCAGGTAGATATGCTCTGATGATCTGGATGGCGCTTATGCTGGGTGTTCGTCTGCCTGATAAAAGCTCCGGTTGGCCAATTAAGGAAAGGGGACCAAGGAATGAAAAATACCGTCGTGGAGATCCGCGGCTTGCTATCGGCACTGAGTGCCCGGGGCGTGGAGAAACAGTTGTTGAGATTGCCCGGCGTTAAGAAAGCCGAGGTCAACTATGTGGCCGGCAGCGCGACCGTCACCTATGACGAGGCGACGGTGGACCTTGAGGCTATCAAGGCCCGGATACACGAGTGCGGCTATCACTGTTCCGGAGAACAGTTGCCCAGGCACGTTTGCGACCCGGGGGACCCGCCGACCGAAGCCGGGGCTGTGTCCACGCCCGTCCACGATGGCCATGCCTCCCACACCGGCCACGACGATACCGCGCATCCTGCTGAACACGGCGAACATACTGGCGCAAAGGACGAGATGGCTCACGAGATGGGCCACGGCGGCAGCATGGACATGCAGGCAATGGTGCGCGACATGCGCAACCGTTTCTGGGTCTGCCTGATCTTCAGCCTCCCGATTTTCATTTATTCGCCCATGGGTGGGCTGTTCGAACCGCCAGCACCGCCCTTCGGGCTGCGGCTAGACCTATGGTTGCTATTACTGGCAAGCATCGCCGTGCTCTGGCCAAGCTGGCCGTTCTTTGTTGCCGCCTGGCGCGCGCTGAAAAACGGCGTGCTCAACATGGCTGTGCTGGTCGTTCTCTCGGTGGGTACTGGCTACCTGTTCAGCGTCGGTTCCACGCTCTTTTTCCCGGGTGTGCAGTTTTTCGAGGCGGTGGCGGTGCTGCTGGTGTTCATCCTGCTCGGCCATTGGCTGGAGATGCGCGCCCGTGCCGGTGCCTCCGACGCCATCCGCTCGCTGATGGATCTCGCGCCGCCCAAGGCCACGGTGTTGCGTGATGGCCAGGAACGGGAGGTTCCCACCGCTGAGGTTCTGAAGGACGACATCGTCGTGATCCGCCCCGGCAATAAGATTCCGGTGGACGGCGAGGTTCTAGAGGGCGAGTCCCAGGTGGATGAGTCCATGCTCACTGGCGAGTCCATGCCGGTGGAAAAAAAGCCCGGCGATAAGGTGATCGGCGCCACCATTAACAAGAGCGGCAGCTTCAGGTATCGCGCCACCAAGGTAGGTTCCGACACCGCGTTAGCGCAGATCGTCAAGCTGGTGCAGGAGGCGCAGAACTCCAAGGCCCCGGCGCAGCTGCTGGCGGACAAAGCGTCACAGTGGCTGGTGGTGATTGCCATCGTAATCGGCCTGCTCACCTTCGCCGTCTGGTTCTGGTGGATCGGCCAAAGCCTGCTGCTTGCCGTGACCCTGACTATCACCGTGTTCGTGATCGCCTGTCCGGATGCCCTCGGCCTTGCAACGCCCATGGCGGTGATGGTGGGCACCGGCCTCGGCGCCAGGAACGGCATCTTGTTCAAGAATGCCTCTGCACTTGAGGATGCCACCCGGCTGGATATTGTGGTCTTCGACAAGACCGGCACCCTGACCATGGGCGAGCCGCAGGTGGTCGAGGTGGTCGTGGTGGCGGGCAGCACCGAGGAGGCGGTCCTCGCACTGGCGGGGACGGTGGAGCAGGGCTCGGACCATCCTCTGGCCCAGGCGATACAAAGTAAGGCCGAAGGCTTGCAGCTTGATCCGCTGACCGGCTTCACCAACATCGAGGGCAAGGGCGCGCGGGCGGAGATTGGCAGCAAGACCGTGCTGCTCGGCAACCGCCGGCTGATGGACGAAGAGAAGGTCGACATGGCGAGCCTGAAGGACGAGGCCGCGCGTCTGCAGAGCGCGGGCCAGACCGTGGTGCACGTCGCCCAGGACGGGAAGCTGGTCGGCCTTATCGCCATTGCCGATGCGCCGCGCCCCACCGCTACTGCAATGGTCAAAAAGATGCGTGAACGCGGGGTGGAGGTGGCGATGCTCACCGGCGACAACCAGGCCACCGCCGAGCGCATCGCCCGGGAACTCGGCATTGAGATGGTGATCGCCGATGTCCTTCCGGGGCAGAAAGCAGACAAGATCAAGGAGCTCCAGGCTCAGGGCAAGAAGGTTGGCATGGTGGGCGACGGTGTCAATGACGCCCCGGCACTGACCCAGGCGGAGGTGGGTTTCGCCATCGGTGCCGGCACCGATGTGGCTATTGAGAGCGCTGACGTGGTGCTGATGAAGAGCGACCCCTACGATGTGCTGGGAGCCATCGAGCTGTCGCGCGCTACCCTGCGCAAGATGCATCAGAACCTTTTCTGGGCGGTGGGCTATAACGTCATCGCCTTTCCCGCGGCGGCAGGCGTGTTCTATCCGTTGGTGATAAGCCCAGAAGTAGCGGCGCTCGCAATGTCTGGAAGCTCCGCTCTTGTTGCGGTAAATGCACTCCTGTTAAAGCGCACCCAACTGGACGGCTTAGGGTAGACGAACACTTCCAATTGGAAAAATTGATGTTCATCAAGCCCACGCTATTGAGCGACTCTTTTTGCATCTTTTGTTGGGGTTTTTCAGTGTGAATTCAGGCTTATGAGTTTAAGTGGTAGGTAATTGCTGTTTGCTGACATGATTAATGACAACAAGGGGGAACGGGTAAATGGACATCAAAACCTTTGGAGAACTTATTAGCTGGACACGGGATTTGCATGCTCACCTTGCAAGGTGTATGTCACATTGCGCTACGAAGAATGAACAAAGCATTGGAGACAAGGGTCTACGACTACCTGTCTCACCATCCCATTAAGACCCACAGAACCTGCGATGAGCCCTACGCACAGCTGGATTTTGAGGGCATATGCAGAGAAGTATTCGATTTCCATGATCAGATAGAGGACCTTTATCGCACCATGGCCGACAAAGCCGAGATTCCCGAGGCGAAAGAATTACTGCAATCGTTGCTAACCATGGAAGAGAACGAAGCTATGCGATTGGCCAGGCAGATAGGGCGTATGAACGACCTCTGATCAGAACACTGAAATTATTCTTCGACGCAGAAAAGGATGTTGATACATGGTGGCGTCTTCCAGTCAGTTACGGGTTTTCAAGATGGGTATCAATACTCATCAGGAGCCTGTCGTCTACATGCGTGGTGATTGTGATGTGTGCCTTTCAGAAGGATTCGCCGCCAGTTCCAGGGTGGGAATTTCCTCGCAGGGACGTTCCATCATCGCAACTCTCAATATTTCGTCTGATGAAACGGTTCCCAAGGGGTATGCGGGGCTTTCAGATATCGCCATAGAGCGGCTCGGGGTGGCTCAGTCTGACCTGGTTTCAGTACATCATGCGCCCTATATCGAATCCTTGAGTCTGGTTCGTCGGAAAGTATTCGGACACAGCTTGCTTCCGGCTGAGATGGCCCGCATTGTCTCCGATATCTCCGCACACAAATACAGCGATGTCGAAATAGCCTGTTTCCTGAGCGCTTGTGCGGGTGGCAGATTAGGTTTCGATGAGATTGTTGCTTTGACCCAGGCGATGGTGAATTGCGGACAACAGCTCGATTGGCCAGGCGTGGATCGTGTGTTCGACAAACACTGTGTTGGAGGCCTGCCGGGCAACCGGACCACGCCGCTGGTTGTGTCGATCGTCAGCGCAGCAGGCTTAGTAATGCCTAAAACCTCCTCCCGTGCCATCACCTCACCGGCGGGAACAGCGGACACCATGGAAGCGCTGACCAATGTGAGGCTTGGGCTGAACGAGATTCGCCGTGTGGTCAGAGAAACCGGTGCCTGTCTCGCCTGGGGTGGGGCGATGAACCTCAGCCCGGCTGATGACCTGTTGATTCGCATCGAGAGAGCGCTGGACCTTGATGGTGAGGGCCAGCTCGTGGCCTCGGTGCTGTCCAAGAAGATTGCTGCCGGTTCCACCCATGCGGTGATTGATATTCCGGTGGGGGAGACGGCCAAGGTTCGAACGCCCGGCGATGCCGACCGGCTGGCCTCTCTTTTCACAAGCGTTGGGGCGGCCTGTGGGCTGAAGGTACGCTGCATCGCGACAGACGGCAGCAAGCCGGTTGGTGCAGGGATCGGGCCGACAGAGGAGGCCCGTGATGTTTTGGCCGTGTTGCAGGGAAAGCGGGGTGCGCCGGAGGATCTACGGAGCCGCGCCATCATGCTGGCTGGCCATTTGTTCGATCTGGCTGATGGTCGTGGCGTGAAAGAGGGGATGGTCAAAGCAGAACGACTACTTCAAAACGGCTCTGCCTGGGGGCAGTTCAAGCGTATAATAGAGGCTCAGGGAGGGCAGAGGAGCTTAGGTGAAGCCCGTTTTAGGCGCCCAGTTCTGTGCTCGGAATCCGGAACAATCGTGTCTATCGACAATCGTCGGCTTGCCCGTGTCGCCAAGCTGGCAGGTGCACCTGCCAGCTCTACCGCAGGGCTGCGGCTACTGGCGACCGTCGGTGATAGAGTCACTAAGGGAGAGCCTCTCTATGAATTGCTCAGTGACAGTCCGGGGCAGCAGGATTATGCGCTGGCGTTTAACGATATGGGGCCGGCAATCTTCACTGTAAAGCGAGAGGAATGATTGTGGGCATTACTGAAAAAAGTGTGTTGTTCAGCCTTGCTCCCCATCCATTACGGGAAAAACTTTGTGATCGGCTCAATCTGGAGCCGGGAAGTTTGGAGGTGCGGAGGTTCCCTGATGGTGAGTCCTACTTACGTGTGCTCACATCAGTCAAAGGTGCGAACTGCGTAATATTGGCCGACCTAACGCATCCAGACACCAAATACCTTGCTCTCCTGTTTCTCTTTGAAACTCTCCGGGAACTCGGTGCCAGGTCGATTGGGTTGGTGGCGCCCTATCTTTGCTATATGCGCCAGGATCGACGCTTCGAAGAAGGGGAGGCGGTCACTTCCAGGGTGTTTGCCCAGTCTTTGTCTTTACATATCGACTGGCTGATCACCGTTGATCCACATTTGCACAGGTACCAGTCTCTTGACGAAATCTACAGCATACCCACGCAAGTTGTTCAGGGAGCACCGGCGCTGGCGGATTGGCTACGGGGGCAAAACGGTCTGTTGCTGGTAGGTCCGGACGCGGAAAGTGAGCAATGGGTATCAAGTATCGCGCAGGCCAGTAACCATCCTTATGTCATTGGCACCAAGCAGCGTCTGGGTGACCGGCGCGTTGAAGTCACCTTGCCGGATATCTCGGCGTATAACGGCCGGAAAGCCGTCATCATTGATGACGTTATTTCCAGCGGCCGCACCATTGGCGAGTGTGTCAGGGCACTTAAGGCACAAGGCACGGAGGCCATCCTGTGTGCGGCGGTGCATGGCATTTTTGCGGAGGCCTCGGACACCTACCTTCTGGGTACCGGCCTGCAGACGCTGGTGACCACCAACACGGTTCCACACAGCAGCAATGAGATCGATGTCAGCGAGTTGCTGGTGCCGCCGGTCAGGCATTTTCTCAATCAGGTGGAGGATGAGCGCCGATGAACATTACATTTCTGGGTGGCACGGAAACCGTGACCGGCTCCAAGTTCCTGGTTGAAACCGGCCAGACACGTGTATTGGTCGATTGCGGCCTGTTTCAGGGGTACAAGTGGCTGAGAAAGCGCAACCGGCAACCGTTGCCGCTCGATATTGCCTCGCTGGATGCCGTGCTTCTGACCCATGCCCATCTGGATCATTCAGGCTACATCCCCGTGTTGTACAAGCAGGGCTTCCGGGGGGCGGTTTATACCCATCATGCCACCCGAGAGCTATGCAGCATATTGCTGGCCGATAGCGGCCATCTTCAGGAAGAGGAGGCACATTACCTCGGCCGCCATAAGCTGAGCAGGCATGAGAATCCGGAGCCCCTGTATGATCAGGAGGATGCAGAAGCCTGCATGGAGCTGTTTCAGTCGGTGGACTTTCACCAAGTGATCCAGCTCGGTGATATACGCTTTCATCTGCGACCGGTCGGGCACATTCTCGGGGCGGCCTGTGTCATCATCGAGGCGGAAGGTAAACGCGTCGGTTTTTCCGGCGATGTGGGCCGCCTCAATGATATTTTCATGAGGCCACCGGCACCCCTGCCAGCACTCGACATGCTGATGCTGGAATCAACATATGGCGATCGTCGCCACGAAGACGTGGATTTGCCGTCACAATTGGCGGACATCGTCAACGAAACGGTCGACAAAGGGGGCAATATACTGATTCCAGCCTTTGCCGTGGGCAGAGCGCAGGTCTTGCAACATATGCTCACCGACCTGATGAAGGCGGGACGAATTCCAAGGTTGCCAGTTTATCTGGATAGCCCCATGGCGATTGATGTTTCTGAGATTTACTGCCGCTACGAAGATCAGCATCGGTTGAGCAGTTCAGAATGCCACGAAATGTGCAGCACCGTTCATTATAGCCGCAGCGTCCAGGACTCCAAGGCGCTGGCTGATCAGGCCTACCCGCACGTAATTATTGCAGGCAGCGGTATGGCAACGGGCGGTCGCATTCTTCATCACTTCAAGCGTCTCCTCGGCCAGCACCGCACAACCGTTATCTTTGCCGGTTATCAGGCAGGGGGGACACGAGGCGCCAAAATGGTTAATGGAGCGGAAAGGATCAAGATCCACGGCGACTGGATTCCGGTCAAGGCCCGGCTGGAGGTGTTGAGTGGGCTTTCCGGACATGGAGATTTCACAGAGATCGAACAGTGGCTGGCTCAAAGTGACTTAGCCCCCGAAACGCCGATCAACTTGATTCATGGAGACCCTGATGCGCTGGAGGCCATGAAGGATCACTTGCGTCAGAACACCCGGTTTGAGGTGGATGTGGCAGGCTACCAATCCATTTTGCGTCTTTGATGTGAGACCGGGCAAATACCCGGGGTAATCCGGATATTTACGGCGAGGATTTCTAGTAGGCCACCATTAACGTCAGTAGAGTTATCAGGGAGAGATCATGAACGGCTATTCCATTGAGGATTCACATCGAATCCAGCAGCGTGCTGCCCAATACCGGCAGCGTTACCCCCAGTTTGCCAACTGGGCAAAAGGGCGCGGGGTGATCGAACATACCGATTTGACCCAGGTGCGCGTGTTCGACCTGTGCCAGGAACTCGTTTGTGCCGGGCGTTATGACTCGCTCGACGATGCCCTGATTATTTTCGAGGCTGCAGACACCCTCACCAACGCGGCCATGTGGCTGGTAGCCCACATGACTTATGCCAGCAGAGTGGACCTGTCCGGACAGCCGCTGGCGGCGGATGACTTCAAGGAAAATCCTCAGGGGCATACCGGTGGTTCGCTGAACATGGTGCCTGCCTATCTTGGCTACACGGCCGCCAACGCGTTGGCGGGGCTGACCCGTAGCTGGCTGATGGGGCAGGGGCACTGTGTGGCGGCTATCGAAAGCGTCAACATACTGCTCGGCAATCTGCATCCAGAACAGCAGGATCGGTACACGCTCGACGAGGCGGGGCTGTCCCGGCTGGTGAGTGACTTTTACAGCTACGCCGTCACTCCGGATGGCACACCGGGGGTTCCCCTGGGCAGTCACGTCAACCCCCACACTGCCGGCGGGCTGATCGAGGGCGGATACCTGGGCTTTGCGGAACTGCAATACACCCATATGCCGCTGCCGGGGGAGCGTCTGGTCGCGTTTCTCAGTGATGGGGCATTTGAGGAGCAGCGGGGCAGCGACTGGGCAAGCCGCTGGTGGCGAGCCGAGGACTGTGGCCTGGTGACCCCGGTGATGATTGCTAACGGGCGCCGCATTGATCAACGGTCAACCATCTTTCTGCAAGGAGGCACGGACTGGTTCCGGCAACACCTGGAACTCAATGGCTTTTACCCCATACTCATTGATGGCCGCGATCCTGCGGCCTTTATCTGGGGCATCTTCGAGGCCGAATCGAGGCTTCAGGCGTGCAGCGAACAGGTCAGCGCCGGCCACATGAGGTACCCTGTAAAGCTCCCCTATCTGATTGCCGAGACGGTCAAAGGCTATGGTTTCTATGGTGCTGGCTCAAACGCGGCGCATGGTACCCCGCTTCCGGCAATACCGAGATTTGATGAGGTCTCGCGCAGGCACTTTAACGAATCCATTGCCCGTTTGTTTGTGCCCGAGATCGAGATTCACGGCGCCCGCGACGTGCTGGCAACTCACCGGGCAGACGATCGGCCTGCGGAAAAGGATCATCCGCTGAGCTGTCGTGACGTCAAGCTGCAAACTGTGCCCGAACCGGTCTGGTTGCAAACGGCGGTATCAGAGTCGCCCATGGTTGCGATTGATCGGCAGTTTGTTGCCCTTGTAAAGGCCAACCCGGCGCTTCGTATTCGCCTGGGGAACCCGGATGAATTGCGTAGTAATCAGATGAACCAGTCGCTTGACCTTCTGAAGCATCGCACCCTGACGCCCGAGCCCGGCCTTGCGGAATCCCTTCACGGCTCGGTAATCACAGCCCTGAATGAGGAGGCCGTTGTCAGCGCCGCTCTGGGTAATAAGGGAGGTATGAATCTGGTGGTGTCCTACGAAGCGTTTGCCATGAAAATGATTGGCGCTCTTCGGCAGGAAATTATTTTTGCGCGACACCAGAAAAGTCTCGGTCGGCCCGCCCGATGGTTATCCGTGCCGGTCATTGCGACGTCGCACCTCTGGGAAAACGGCAAGAACGAGCAGTCTCATCAGGACCCGGCCTTCGGCGAAGTCCTGATGGGAGAAATGAGTGACACTGCCCGCGTTGTCTATCCTCCCGACTGCAATAGTGCTGTGGCGTGCCTTAACGAGTGTTTTCGAACCCAGGGGCAGTTCTGGGCCATGACGGTTCCCAAGGCAAAACTGCCTGCCGTTTTTGACGGCCGTCAGGCTGTGCAATTGCTCCGGGATGGTGCCATCGCTCTTGGTGAAGCCGGTGATGTGCAGTTGATCGCTGTCGGCGCCTATCAACTCCGGGTTTGCCTTGAGGTTGCCGAAGCGCTGGCTCAGAGAGGGCTTTCGAGTGGTGTGGTCTGCCTTCTCGAGCCCGGTCGATTCCGGAGTCCCCGGGATCCAATCGAGTCAGGACATCAGTCTGGTACTTCTTACAGGGCCGAGCTGTTTCCCCACGATACAAAACTCAGAGTGTTCGTCTGCCATATGCGCCCAGAGGCCTTGCTGGGAATCTGCCGTCCTCTCGATCTCGGGCCCGACCGGACGCTGGCGTTTGGCTATGAAAACCATGGTGGCACCCTGGATACATCGGGGCTGCTGCAGGCCAACAAATGTGATGCCCATTCGATAGTGCAGGCGATCCTGTCAAAAAGTGGCTCCTCAGGCGCTGATAAGGCGACATTGTAGCGATGGAGCGCGAGGATCGACTTACAACAGTCTTTACGGGGAAAAGTAAAGCGTTGGTGATCACCGTACTGATTCTCACACTAAAACAATCCGGGCGGCAACCGATTCAGCTAGCCGCCCCACATACAGGTCAATCATGCTATGAATGAATCGTTCAATCACGCTGGGGCCTGGGGCATCACACTGATCGTTATCGTTCTGGTGTCCTGGTTCTTTTACCGTTATTTCGCGCCGAAAAACTGGCGGGAATGGGCCGGCGCCGGAGTGGTGCAGGCCTTCATCATTGCGCTTTATGCGGAAATGTACGGTTTTCCGCTCACTATTTATCTGTTGGTGCGTTTTTTTGGCCTCGACAGTGAGTATGTCAGCGCCAGCTTGTGGTCGACCCTGGTAGGGCTGGGCGAAACCGGGATGTTGGTCTCAATGTTGCTCGGCTATGCGCTCGCGTTCACCGGGATCGGCCTCTTTATTCAGGGGTGGCGTCAGGTCCACAAGGCGCGAGGTGAAAACCGTTTGGTGAAAGACGGCTTGTATGCGTATGTGCGGCATCCGCAGTATACGGGGCTATTCATCGCTCTGTTTGGAGAAGGTGTGGTGCACTGGCCGACGCTGTTCTCGGTCGGCCTTTTTCCGGTGATCGTGCTTGTCTACACATGGCTGGCTCGGCGTGAGGAACGGCAGGTGCTCAAGGAGTTCGGTGAGGAGTACCGTGCCTACCAGCGGCAGGTGCCGATGTTCATCCCCCGCTGGGGGCGGTGGCGGCAGCTCGCCGCTGCGTCACGAAATAGTAGTGAAAATGATACGGTGTGACGCAGGTATTGGTTTTGCCGGTCGACTGGTTCGCATCAGGCTCGATTCCGTTGAGACGGCGTACAGGAGCGATCATTCCCGGGTGTCTGACTATACTGCGTGGCGCCCCCACATACGGTGCTGGCTCAATCTCATGATATCCGGCCATTGTAAAAACTGACTTGCATCAGGCTTTATTCGAAAGCCTTTTCCGGAACAGCTATATACGTCTCTTCATCTAACCCAGAAGGGTGCACCTATGAAAAAACTCCATTTTATCAAGCTGTCGCTTGCGGCCTCCGTACTCGCCAGCGGGACTGCAATCGCAAACGAAGATACTTAGTCAAAAATTGCCAACCTTGAGTCGCAGATGGCGGCACTGCGGGAGGATGTAAAGAGCAACAACCTCGATACGCTGTCCAAGCTGCACATGGCCGGATACGCCAACGTTGATGCCATAGCGGGCTCTGATCGACAGGAAGACGGTTTTACGGCAGCACGATTTGCGCCGATCTTTCATTTTCAGTTTTCCGACAGGGTGCTGTTTGAAGGCGAACTTGAAATCGAGACGAATGCAGACGGTGAAACCGAAATCGCAACAGAATATGCGACCATCGATCTTATCCTGAACGATTACATGGCACTGGTGGCGGGCAAGTTCCTGAGCCCGATCGGCCAGTTCCGCCAGAATATCCACCCAAGCTGGATCAACAAGCTGCCGACCGCGCCCGTGGGCTTTGGTCACGGGGGCGCGGCCCCGCTCTCTGATCTGGGTGTTCAGTTGCGTGGCGGCATCCCGTTGAGCGGGTCGATGCGCGCCAACTATGCGCTTTTTACCTCTAACGGCCCGACGCTGCTTGTCGATGGGCATGGTGATGAGGTTGAGCTGGAAATGGAAACCGAAGCTGCTTCATCGAATGCCGATGGCAATTTTGTCTACGGTGGCCGCATAGGCTTGGAGAGCCGGACCGTGACTACACCGTTCTGGGTGCGGACGCCGTTTACAACCTTGACACCCTGCAGCTGCGCGGTGAATTCATCCAGCAGACCGTGGGAAGCGAAGCCGGCAGCACAATTGCTGATGGTGAGGTGACCGGGGAACTTGACTTTACAGCCTGGTATGCGCAGGCGGCCTACCGGCTGCCGGATACCAAGTGGGAAGGTGTTGCCCGCATAGGTGACCTGGACACCCCGAATGCCGATGGAAACCGCTCCCAGTGGTCCGTTGGGGTGAATTACCTGTTCGCAAACCACGTTATCATCAAGGCGGCCTACACCGTGGACGATTACGACGACAACGCTATCGACGATGACGAGCGCTTCAACATTCAGTTGGCTTACGGCTTTTAAGAGGGTATTAACATGAAACTAATGAACCGCAACCTCATCAGCAATGCTGCACTCATGGCCGCGCTTTTCATCGGTGGCGCAGGTTCAGCCGCTGCCCAGGACGCCGACGACCCCATGGCGTTCGTCCGGGGCGCCCAGTCATGGGCTGACAGCTGCGCACGGTGCCATAACATGCGCGACCCGGCCGAGTTCCGTGACGATGTCTGGGAGCCAACCGTGCTTCACATGCGCATCCGAGCGGGCTTAACCGGGCAGGAAACAAGGGATATCCTGACCTTCCTCCAGAAAGCCAATGATCCGGCAGATAATAAGGGGGAGAATAAATGAAACGATCATCTTTTCTGGTCGCCAGCCTGGTCGCCGGGAGCTTTGCCTACTCAGGCGGAGCCGCGGCTCAGGCGGACAGCGTGGAAGCCGGCGAAAAGCTCTATAACTCCACCTGCGTTGCCTGCCATGGCGCAGACGGAAAGGGCAAGCTGCCCGGCGTTCCTGACTTCACAAAGAGCGATGGCCGGCTGACCAAGAGTGACGATGTATTGGTTACCAATATCATGGAGGGTTTCAAGAGCCCCGGCTCATCCATGGCGATGCCCGCCAAGGGTGGCATCAGCTCATTGACCAAGGAGCAGGCGGGAGCCATCGTTCAATACATGCGCCAGGCCTTTGCCAGCAATTAGTAGTTGAAGTAGGGCAACTCGAAACTCCTTGTTGCCCTACTTCTTAGCATGCGTCGTTATCGCAGAACAGCTCATACAGAACTTCTATGATCCGGCGCGCCTCCTCTCCCGCCAGGGAGTAGTGTATGGTCCGCGCTTCGCGGCGCGCAGATACCAGGCCGTCCTTGCGCAGCAGGGCGAGTTGCTGGGAGACGGCCGCCTGGCGCATCTCCAGTGCATCCGCAAGTTCGCTCACCGCCTGCTCGCCGTCGACCAGTTGGCAGAGGATCATCAGCCGGCTCCGCCCGGAGAGGGCCTTTAGCAGATTGGTGGCCTGATCCGCCGCTTCCGACATCTGATTTTTATTCATACATTCATAGCTCTGCAATCGTGAACATGTTAGGCTTGGTTCAGATGATCGGCTGCTCTTGGCCAGGTAGTCAAGTGTTGCCCGTCGTCGTCTGGCAGGCCCCGGCTCTCCATGGTCCGGCACGTGGCCATGCCAGGTATTGTGTACGGGTGCTTTCAGTGCAGCCAGCGCAGTGCGCAATCTGCTGAAAGTGCCGGAACGCGCTACTATAACAGGAGGGGCATATGTCTATCGACCGCCTTGTACTCGCCTTCGCAGGATCTTTCATTCTTGTAAGTCTGGCTCTCTCCCAGCTCCACTCACCTTACTGGTTGTGGTTCACCGCGTTTGTGGGCGCCAACATGCTGCAGGCTGCCTTCAGCGGATTCTGCCCTCTGGCGAAGATCCTCAAGGCCCTGGGCAAGAAGCCCGGCGCCGCCTTCGACTGACTTGCGGAGGCACTGTAAATGTCTGAAAACACCGAGAGTTCGTGGCTACAGTTCGCCACTGACCGTCCTCGACTGACCGTTTGGGCCATGGTGGTTGCCACGCTGGCGCTGGTGGCGCTGGCGGCGCTGCCAAGCGTCTGGCCCGAGCGGTTTGGTCTGCTTAATCCGCTGACCATCGATACCGACCCCGAGAACATGCTCTCTTCCGACGAACCCGTGCGCGTTTTCCACGACGACATGAAGGAGCAATTCTCGCTTTATGACATGGTCGTGGTGGGTGTGGTCAACGAAAGCAACCCTGACGGGGTATTCAATGTCGGTTCGCTGCGGCGCATCTATGAGCTGACGGAGTATGCCAGTACGCTCAGGTGGCCCGATCCGGACAACCCGGGCCGGCAGGAGGGCGTGGTTGAGGAGGATATGCTCGCGCTCTCGCGGGTCGACAACATTGAGCAAGAGGGGGTCGGCTCGGTTCGTTTCAGCTGGCTCATGCCAGAGCCGCCGGATACCCGCAACCAGGCGCTCGCTATTCTTGAGCGGGCGCAACGCATTCCGCTGTTCGACAATACCCTGGTCAGCGCCGATGGTAAGGCAGTCGCCCTTTACCTGCCGCTGACCAGCAAGGACATGAGTTACCGGGTCCGCGAAGCCCTGCTTGACAAAGTCGCTGGCTGGAAGGATACCGGCGATCAGGTCTACATCACCGGGCTGCCCGTGGCGGAGGACACGTTCGGTGTGCAGATGTTCTATCAGATGGCGATCTCGGCGCCACTGGCAATGCTGGTCATCGTGATCAGCGGCAGCACCGTCCACATCATGAGCTCGATGATCCCCGTATTCATCATGCCCATTGCGGTGCTGGACGCGGTGCATATCCTCTCGGAATTCTTCGACCGCTATCCCCTGCATCGTGACCGCCACCGGGCCATCCGGGAGGTTATGGGGATACTGTTCAAACCGATGCTGTTCACCACCCTGACGACGATGGCGGGGTTTGCCTCACTGGCACTCACCCCGATCCCGCCCGTTCAGGTGTTCGGCATCTTTATCGCGATTGGTGTGTTCCTGGCCTGGTTGTGCACGGTGACCTTCATTCCGGCTTACATCATGCTGATGCCGGAGCGGCGGCTCACCGGCTTCGGTCACGCCGCCGGGGACCCGGACCAGGATACGGTCATGGGGCGCTGGCTGCGTCGCCTCGGCGAGGGCGTGGTCAGCCACGCCAGGGCGGTGCTGGTGGTTACCATGGTCGTGGTGGTGGCCGCCGGTTATGGCATCAGCCTGATCCGCATCAACGATAACCCGGTCAAGTGGTTCGAGCCCGAGCACCCCATCCGGGTGGCAGACCGGGTGCTCAACGAACATTTCGGCGGCACCTACATGGCCTATCTGGCGCTGGTTCCGGAGGGGGATAACGCGGCCCAGGACAACCAGATCTTCAAACGCCCCGAAGTCCTGCGCTACATCGCCAGGTTGCAGCAGCGGCTGGGCGAGACCGGCGTGGTCGGCAAGTCCAACTCCGTCGCCGATCTGGTCAAAACCGTTCACCGCGAACTGCTGGGCGGCGATGCCGGAGCCTTTCGCATTCCGGACAGTCCGGCGGCGGTTGCGCAGACCCTGCTCACCTACCAGAATGGCCACCGCCCCCAGGATCTCTGGCACTTCGTTACCCCCGACTACCGCCGTGCCAGCATCTGGGTTCAGCTTACCAGTGGCGACAACCGGGATATGAGCCGGGTGGTTCAGGCGCTCGACGACTTCATCGCGGCCAACCCTCCGCCTGCGTCGATCCAGGCACGCTGGTTTGGTCTTAACTATATCAATGTGGTCTGGCAGGACAAAATGGTCAGCGGCATGGCCATGGCCCTGTTCGGCAGTTTCGTGGTCGTGCTCCTGCTGATGGCCTTATTGTTCCGCTCTTTGCTCTGGGGACTGTTGTGCATGATTCCCCTGACTGTGACCATCGGGGCCATCTACGGTCTGATCGGTATCATCGGCAAGAACTACGATATGCCGGTCGCCGTGCTGAGCGCCCTGAGTCTGGGACTCGCCGTGGACTACGCCATCCACTTCCTGGCCCGCGCCCGCGCCACCCAGGCTGAGACAGGCTCCTGGCGTCGCTCGGTGGCGCCGATGTTCGGCGAGCCGGCACGGGCGATAACCCGCAACGCCATCGTGCTTGGCGTTGGTTTCCTGCCGCTGCTGGCCGCACCGCTCGTGCCCTACCAGACGGTGGGGGTATTTATCGCGGCCATTCTGTTGACCGCCGGCCTGAGCACACTGCTGATCCTGCCGGCACTGGTAACCCTGCTGCAACGATGGCTGTTTCCCGGTGCCCGCAGGGCCGCCCCGAATCCGCAAAACCAAGAGGAAGGCGTGCAATGAGTAGATACTGGCCTGTTACCCTGTTCCAAAAGCTGGCTGATTGAAACCACGGACAACTACTACGTAGTGCGCAACAAACCCAAGAGGCCCGGGGAGGTTGAGTTCGCCTACTACGATGTCTATATTCACAAGCAGTCGTTCCTGCCGGTTCGCACCGAGTATGTCGACGACAGTGGCAACCTCTACCGGCGTTACACCGCGCTGGCGGTGGAGAAGGTGCAGGGTTACCCCACGGTCGTCAAGGCGAGGATGGAGAACCTGCGCAGCGGCGGCACCACGGAGCTGACCTACACTGGCATTGACTATGACCTGAGCCTGCCGGAAGACGTGTTTTCGGAGCGGTATCTGCGCCGGGCACCGAGGGAGTACTTGCAGTGACCACCGGTGCACTGAGGGCAGGAGGGCGTGGATGAACACCAGAAGCCTGCTCTGGGGCATGTTGCTGGCGGGTATCGGTCTCGGTGCAGCGCCCGGGGCGCTATGGGCGGCCGCGCCCGAGCTGCCGGAGGGGCTGGGTGCGCCAGCCAGTGATACCGCAGAACCGGCCCTGCCAGCGGGCCTCGGGGGTGAGACCGGAGCAGAACAGACCACCGACCGATCGGCTGCGGCGGCGCTGCCATTTCGTCTGCGCGGCTTCTGGGAGGCCCGCGGCGGAACCCGGCTGGGCGATGATCCTCACCAGCGCGATCTCTCCATCGCCGAAACCCGGTTGCAGCTCGAGGCGGAGAAGTATTTCAAGGGAGTAACGCTGCGCCTTACCGGCGATTTTCTCTATGACGACCTGGACGATGATCGGTCGGTGGACCTGGAATCGGGTGAGGGCGCCTTCGACCTGCGCGAGGCCAGCCTGGTGTTTTCGCCGAGCGCGGACACCGATGTCAAGCTGGGGCGCCAGATACTAACCTGGGGAACCGGCGACCTGGTGTTCATCAACGATCTGTTTCCCAAGGACTGGGTCTCGTTTTTTATCGGCCGCGATGTGGAGTACCTCAAGGCGCCCTCGGACGCGCTGAAGGTCTCGGCTTTTTCCAGCTGGGCCAATCTTGACCTTGTCTACACCCCCCGGTTTGACGCGGATCGCTTCATCGACGGCCGCCGTCTCTCTTTCTTCAACACAGGGCAAGGGCGGCTGACCGGGCGCAATGCGGTTGTACTGGCGGGCCGCCCGGCGGACGCGTTCGAAGACGACGAGTGGGCCGCCCGGCTGTACCGTAACCTTGGCGCCTACGAGGTCGCGCTCTACGGCTACGACGGCTTCTGGAAGAGCCCGGCCGGGGCTGATCCGGCCAGCGGTCGGGCCAGGTTTCCTCCGCTGTCGGTGCTCGGCGCCAGCCTGCGCGGGCCGGTGGGGCCCGGCATCGGCAACGTCGAGCTGGGCTATTACGATTCCCGCGCCGACCGCGATGGCGACGATCCCACGGTGCGCAACAGCGAGCTGCGCCTGCTGCTCGGCTATGAGCAGGAAATTGCCCGTAACCTGACCCTGGGCCTGCAATACTACCTGTTCTACTCGCCCTCGGACCGGGACGCGTACCTGCGCCCCCGGGTGGGCTATCAGGTTGATGACCATCTCTCTGTTGAAGCCGGCGGAAACCTGTTTTTCGGCGCCCAGGAGGAAACCTTCTTCGGTCAGTTTGAGGACAACAATAACCTGTATCTGGGGGTACGCTATGGGTTCTGAAAAGGTTAGATGTTGATATCGAAGGGCTGGCTACTGTAGGCCTTACTCGGTTTACCTAAAGAAAAGGAGATGTATATGTCTTACACAATGAATCGCGTAATTCAGAATGTGGATTTCGAGACCGTGGATGAGCGAACCCGTAAGGCCCTGGCCGATCAGGGATTCGGGGTTTTGACGGAGATAGACGTCAAGGCCACCATGAAAAAGAAACTGGACAAGGACATGCTCGCCTACCGAATTCTCGGTGCCTGCAATCCGGCCATGGCCTGGGAAGCGATTGGCGTGGAACCCCGGGTAGGCGCTATGTTGCCGTGCAATGTCATACTGCGCGAGACCCCGGAGGGCGTTGAAGTCAGTGCGGTTGATCCCGTGTTATCCATGACAGCGATCGAAAATGGGCAACTCAAGCATATTGCGGGTGAGGTGAGAGATAGGCTGTCGGAGATTATCAAGGCGGTATGACTCGACTCGCACCAAAGCACTCGCTGTGTCTTTAATCATTGCCGCACCGGGTGGCTGGGCCCCTGGTTCGGCATACCAGGCAAGTTGAGCCCCGATCTAAGTCGGCCCACGTCAAAGCCACTTGCGTAGCAACAGGCCAAGCGTGTCATACACGGCTTTTATGAAGCCGCGGTGTTTCCAGGCGATGCCAGTGATTTCACTGGCATCCTGCAAGTCAGTTACGAACTCGTTTCTTAACTGGCCATTCAAGGCTTCGTTTGTGGAAATCAGCGTCAGTTCATAGTTAATAAACAAACTTCTGTAGTCGAAGTTCGCGGTCCCTATGCTGCCCCAGACATCGTCAACGAGCAGCACTTTGGAATGCATTAGCCGGGGCGTGTACTCGAATATGCGAACGCCGTGTTCCAACAGTTCTCCGTAAATGGCGCGGGCCGCCCATTGTGCGGGGGTCGAGTCGGTCTTTTCGGTGGTCAGGATCCGCACATCGACTCCACGGCGGGCCGCGAGAGCAAGTTGTTTGCGTAATCCCCGGTCCGGTACGAAATAGGGCGTCGCCAGCCAGATTTTGTCGGATGCTCCAGCCAGTTGGTCTTTGATGGAGCACCGCAGCTGGATGCGGCAGGCGCGTGTGGTATTGGGAGTGATCCGGCTGTCACCGATGGTATGACTCTGTGGGCTCCAGTCAGGGTGACCGCACCAGAAGGCGTCAAACAGAGCGTCAGCCTCCGCCGCCAGAGGCCCCTCGAAGCACACATGCACGTCGCGCCAACGCTTTGGGCCGTAATAGCGCCTCGAGCCTTCGCGATGAATGTTGAAGCCGCCGAGGTACGCTGTTTTGCCGTCAATGACCAGCAGCTTGCGATGGTCGCGACGGTTGTAACGCATCGGTTGCCGCCAGCTCCAGCGGTGAAAGCGCTGTAGACGGACGCCGGCGGCCCTGAGCTGGCGCCGGTGCAGCCGCGTAAGGACGCCACTTGAGCCCAGCGCATCAACGTGAATTCGCACGTCGAGGCCGTGGCGGGACTGCTTCATCAGTTCATCGAGCAGTTCAGTCCCCACCTCGTCCGCCGCGAGGATATACGAAGCAAGAAAGATACGCTGGGTGGCAGCACGGACCGAGCGAATCATCTCCGCATAGAGTTCGTCTCCCTCACCGAACAGCCTGAACACACCCTTCACGGCCCCGCCCTCGGGTTCACAGGCGACGTCGCCGGGGTTGCCGTCCATATCTATAACCCCAAAGAGCCGATACCCAGGCTGTCGTTGGTGTCTCTGATCGACGTTTCCGCATCGGGTTCGGCCCCGGTCAGTGCGCGTATGGCATCGATGGTTTCCGGAACAACAATCGCCTGGTTGTCGACCATATAGGCATAAAACAGCTCATTGCCCTGCACTTTGAGCATGTCTTCCCAAAGCGCGACTTCATACAGGCTGTCGTGAGGTCGGCCAAGGTCGGCCATCAACTCCTTGACGCTGTTGATCGCGCTTAGCCCGTCGCTGTTCCGGAGGAAAACAATGCGGGAGGAGGTGCGGAACGCATCGAGCACTTCGTCCTTGCTCGCCTCACGTGTCAGTTGAACGGACCAGTAGTGCAGGTGGGCCAGTGTCTCCGGAACCTTGACCGCCATGGTTACCACATCCAGGTCCGGGTCGACACTTTGGGCATCCGGGCCCTGGTGACTGGGAATCTCCGGCTCTGGCACGACGGTATTCATGATCCCGCCCTGGTGGCTCTCCCAGGGATCGGTGGCCCGGCGCAGAAGGGTTCCCCGTGCCCGGTCCAGCAAGCCGTGGCGTTTGAGCGCTGACAGGGTACGAATGATCGACGTCGTGTTGCACGATACGACGCGCGTGCAGTCACGGCCGACAGCGCTGGCGTAGTTGGCCTCGGCAACGAATGAATGGCCCGTGCTTTGATGTTTCTCGCCGCCATGAACGATGAACCTGATACCGAGCCGCCGGTAGGTTTCGATGTTCTTGCTGGCCAGGTGTTTCGGTGTACAGTCCACCACGATGTCCGCGGCTTCAAGTAAGTCATCCAGTGTGCCGGAAACATCAAGCCCGGCTGCGCCCATGGATAACGCCATAACCGTTGACCGCGACGCGAATAATTCTCTGACCGACCATCTTTTGTATCTCCAGCTTCTGAAAAGGGGCGAGCGAACTGTTATGTTGCTTAAGTGACCAGATTATAGACAAAGACTGAATTTCAGCTGAAAGTCCGGTTTGACGTGTACCTCAGGGCAATAGCTTTACCGAAAAGTTGATGGTGATCAAAAAAATGCAAAGCGCAGAAGTGCTTTTCAGGTTCAGTTCAGCCGGGTGTAGTGGAATGGGGTGCAGTAGAGGGCAACTACATTGCTTATGACCAGGTCGAACCTTGAGAGGCTCGAATGGTATGAAACCATCGAAAGGATGATCGGAAGATGTCTGCCAAAGAAAATAGTTCTGCTATCAAAGATAGTGCTGGGAAGGAGTCGGAGGGCCAGTATACCTGCCCGATGCATCCGGAGGTCATATCTGATGAGCCTGGGAATTGCCCGAAATGCGGGATGCACCTTGTGCCTCTGGAAAACAATAAAGTGAGTTCTCATTCAGATCACTCTCACCATTGTTCTGGAGATCATGAAAAACCGTCAGGCGACGATCGAACATATGACCGTGTACCACCCGGGTATTCGGGGGTGGTTTACACTTGTCCCATGCACCCTCAAGTCCGACAGACAAAGCCCGGGGCATGTCCTCTGTGCGGTATGGGACTGGAGCAGGAATCGGCCACCGCGGAAGATGAGGGGCCCAACCCGGAGTTGGTGGACTTTTCTCATCGGCTCTGGGTTGCCCTGGCATTTTCAGTGCCCTTGCTGATTTTGACCATGACTCCCTATATCGGTGTCATGGCGGTTCGCGACTTCTTCGGTGAGCGTTTGTCACTCTGGATTGAACTGGTGCTTGCTACTCCTGTAATCCTATGGTCCGGCTGGGTGCCAGGGATCTTCCCGGAAGGCTTCCGGGATTCTGGAGGAAACGTCGGCGTTTATTTTGAGGCGGCAGCCGTTATCGTCACGCTGGTCCTGCTGGGCCAGGTGATGGAACTGAGGGCCCGTGAGGGCACCGGTAAAGCCATACGTGCGTTGCTGGATATGGCCGCCAAAACGGCGCGCCTGATCCGGCCCGATGGAACCGAAACAGAGGTTGCTCTGGAGGATGTGAAGGTCGGTGATCACCTGCGGGTGCGGCCTGGTGACAAGGTGCCGGTGGATGGTGTTGTTGTTGAAGGCCGGTCTTCCGTTGATGAATCTATGATTTCGGGGGAGCCGGTTCCGGTAGAGAAAGTGGAGGGAGACAAAGTAACCGGGGCCACCATCAACGGTACCGGAAGCCTTGTTATGGAGGCGACCCGGGTTGGCGCGGATACTACGCTCAGTCAAATCGTCGAGATGGTTGCCAATGCCCAGCGCAGCCGCGCGCCTATCCAGAAGTTTGCCGATATGGTGGCCGGCAAGTTCGTACCAGCGGTTATTGCCGTGGCGGCCCTGTCCTTTGTGGCGTGGGCCATCTGGGGGCCGGTACCAGCTTTGTCGTATGCGCTCGTGTCTGCGGTTGCGGTGCTTATCATCGCTTGCCCTTGCGCATTGGGGTTGGCTACGCCTATGTCGATCATGACGGCTACGGGGCGCGGTGCCCAGTTAGGTGTGCTGATTAAGAACGCCGAAGCGCTGGAGCGTTTTGCCAAGGTGGATACCCTGATTGTCGATAAAACCGGCACCCTGACAGAAGGCAAGCCAAAGCTGGTGGCCGTGCTGCCGGAATCGAATCATGACGAGACCGAAGTCCTGAGGCTGGCGGCCACGCTGGAGAAGGGGTCGGAGCACCCGCTTGCCGAAGCCATTGTTGCCGGTGCCGAGGCGCGCAACGTGACACTCGGCAAGGCCGACGACTTTGAAGCGGTCACGGGCAAAGGGGTTAAAGGGGTTGTTGATGGCAAGCCGGTGGCACTGGGCAATGCCAGGCTGCTGGAAGAACTGGGGCTGGACGGCGGCCATCTGATGGAGGTTGCCAATGCCAGGCGCGACGAGGGTGAAACGGTTATGTTTGTGGTGCTTGAGGGCGCCGTTGCGGGCCTTGTAAGCGTTGCCGACCCCGTCAAGGAAACAACGCCTGCCGCGCTGAGGGCGCTACATGCCGCGGGATTCCGCGTCATCATGGCAACGGGTGACAATGAGCGCACAGCTAAGGCAGTGGCGGGCAAACTCGGTATTGATGAGATTCGCGCCGACGTGCTGCCAGAAGATAAGGCCAGTATCATTCGCGAGCTTCAGAGCCAGGGACGCAAGGTGGCGATGGCAGGGGATGGGGTCAATGACGCGCCTGCCCTGGCCCAGGTGTGCTGAGGTCGGAGTAAAAATGAGTTTGGCCAGGGAAAGCTAATGAAAATTGTGTTCTTTGAGGCAGAGAAGTGGGAGTGCGATATTTTGCAGCAGGCCTGCTGCAATCATGAGGTTGTTTTCACGGACGAGGAACTCGGAAGATAGGATTCGAACCTATGACCTTTGCCTCCGGAGGGCACCCTCAAAGGTAGGCAGCAACCGGTTTAAATCGGTGAAAAATCCCAAAGATCAAATGCCTAAAGCAAAAACCGCTAGCCTCCAAAACCCCGATATATCAGCATTTTAAGCCAATTAACACCTAAGTGTGGCACACATCTGTCAGGTAACTGATGTCCGGAAACAGGACATTTGATCGGTGCCCCCCAAGCACTCTGAATGGATATTTCGAGCCGATGTTGTCAGTTCGAGGAATGCAGAATTGTCAGGATTTTGGTGTCCGGAAACCGGACATCTTTTAAGGTCTGGGGAAGATTAGATCGTTGAATTAAATAAACAATAACATCCTTGTCATCTTGTTTCGATAAACCTTGTTGAGCACGATCCGCTCGGAGAAATGCTTCTGCGCGGCTTATCACTTTGCTCCACGATTTCTCGGTAAATGAGATCCCTGAGTTCAGAAACTGTGCATCTCCAATCAGATCAAGTGCTCGGAACGATGAGCTAATACAGTAGCTTGCTAGGTATTCAGCGGAAAGACCTTGCGTCCCGTTGCATGAAACAGTTCAAAGACGGAACTGTTTTATTTTCCGGTAGAGGGTTGCTCGGGTTATCCCTAATTCTCGCGCCGCAGCGCTAACATTATTGTTGTGATTTTCTAGCACTACTTGCACTACCTCACGTTCGGCATCTGCTAGCTTACCCCCTTCAGCAACACTCATCTCGTCAGGGGCAATTTGGGCGCTGATTTCCTCGGGTAGATGATCTACATCGATAATACCTTTGCTACAGAGTGCTCGCCCAAGATTCAATGCTTGCTGAAGCTCCCTGATATTTCCCTTCCAAGAATGACGCTTTAACAAGCTGCGGGCTTCCGATGTTAGTAACAATGGCGAATCAGAAGGTGACATTGATGCCAGAAGATGGTCGATCATTTCATCCATGTCTCCACGCTCCTGCAGAGCAGGCAGATATACCTTCAGGCCATTGATCCGGTAGTAGAGATCACTTCGAAAATCTCCATTTTTCATCAATTCATCAAGATCCCGATGGGTCGCACAGACCAGGGAAAAAGAGACCGAGCGAGGCTTCTCCTCTCCAAGCCGGGTCACCGTGCGTTCTTGTATGACTCGCAACAAGCGTGCTTGGAATTCCACTGGCATATCGCCTATCTCATCAAGGAAAAGCGTGCCCCCGCACGCCTCCTCAAACTTGCCCTTAGCACCACCGCGGCGAGCACCAGTGAAAGCCCCGTCGGCATAGCCGAACAACTCTGACTCAATCAATCCCGCCGGAATAGCGGAACAATTCACTGCGACGAATGGGCCTTTTGAAGAGGGTCCATTAGCGTGTAATGATCGCGCCAGGACTTCCTTGCCCGTACCGGTTTCTCCGTTGATCAAAACGGGAACCCCGAACTGAAATGCACGATGTGCCTTGTCAAAAAGAGGCTTTGTTGGTGCCCCCACATAAAATGACGGAACAGATTCCGACTTCTTTTCTAGGGGCAACACGTTAACGGCAACAGGCTTTCTACGGCGACTTTCGACTCTTAGATAGAGTTTTGATCCATTGTGGCAATCAACCTCAATAGGGCTCTTCTGTAATCCCTCCATCTCTGCAGCTCGACAGGAAAACAAGTCTTTGAAACAAACCCCGTCCTGATTCTGTTCCAGAGAGTCAAGATCCAACATTTGACGGGCCGAGGGATTTGCTCCCAATACCTCGCCATCCTCGCTGAAATGTATCAGGCCACGCATTGGTGAATCGGTAAGTTCTGGGCGATAGTGAAGCGCTACGACAAGTGCGCCGCACAAATCCCCAACCATTCGGTTTTCAACGGCTCGGCTTGTTAGCGCAACCGACTCAAGAATCCCGACTGGACGGCCATCGTAGGGTTTCGAAGCATTCAAGGCGCCAACCAATGCGCCTGCTGGATCAAAAATGGGCACAGCAACGCAAGAAAGATCACGTAGTGCATGCAAAAAATGCTCACTACCACAGACAACTGAGGGCCTTCGTTCGATTAATGCACATCCGGGAGCGTTAGTTCCGGCTACACCTTCCGAAAGATCAATGCCGGCATTTAGGGCGGCACCAAGCACTTTATAGTAAGGGCTATCATTACCAAAATACTTGATACTATGACCTTGTCGTTCCACGCATGCCAAAACCCAACCGGCAGAACCCAATGACCTAAACAACCGTTGCATTTCCGGCTCAGCATATCGCATGAGCCGCTGATGTTGTTCACGGATTTGAGATAGTTCACTTCGGCGCGCGGCGTCGTGTAAAACCTGATTACTGGGGGAAACGCCTTGAGTCCTGGAACGCGACCAAGAACGCAAAACTGCATCCCGCACCCACTGCGAGGGTACGTCCCGCCCTTCATCGAATAGTGCACGAGCTTGCTGAACCTGAGTGTTCAGATCAACGTCCTTTCTTTGCATAACCGTACCTATTACTGCGTATTGTTATTGTCCATCAGCACACACTGAGTGTATTGAAACGATCCAGTTTTTTCCAAAAATTTAAAAACTATCGTTCTTCTTGAGTTTATCTAATTGTTTTGTAGGTATTTTTTTGAAAAAAACAACCTGGCACGCAATCTGCTGATGCACATAGGCGATACCAACAAAACTAATAAGGAATCTGCACTATGTCATCTGTATTAAGCTACGACCAAAAAATGTTGCTCTCCTCTCGGCAGCGAAATAGGAGTATTGCTCCAGTTGCCTTAGCTGCATTGCTACTTTCTTCAGGCTCTGCACTGGCTATTGACGTAGATGCCGGAGACTACACCGCACTGCCCGCGGGCACTAACCTCGGACTGCTTTACTACCAATATGCCACTGCCGACGAGTTGTATGCAGACGGTGACAAAGCGCCGATTGATGCTGGACTAGACTCACAAATTGGAATTCTTCGTGGCATTCATTTCACCGAGATTGGCGGGTACACAGTCGATCCTCAATTCCTCCTTCCATTTGGCAAAGTTGAGGGAAAGGACGATACATCCGCGCTGGGAGATACCAGTGGTATCGGCGACCTCATACTTGCAGCCACGGTGTGGCTTGTTAACGAGCCTGAAAGTAATACCTATTTCGGTATTACTCCTTTCCTTTATGTTCCGGTAGGAAGTTACGATCGAAATGATCCATTGAATCTTGGCGAAAACCGATGGAAATATGCATTACAGGCCGGCTACATAACCGGTCTTACATCCAAAATCACGTTAGACTTGATCGGCGACGTGACTTTATATGGAAAAAATGATGAGCTCGGCGCTTCCAAAGCCACACTAGAACAAGACCCCTTATATCAGTTCCAAGGCTTTCTTCGGTATAACATAAACCCACAATGGGATCTTCGCACAGGCATTTCACATACATTTGGAGGAGAAACTCAGATAAACGATGTCAATCAAGACAATGAGTTAGCAACCACAAAAATGACGATAGGGACGGCATGGTTCGCCAATCCGGGGCTGCAGCTGATCGCGAATTATGGAAGAGATTTATCGGTAGAAAACGGATTTAAGGAGCAGCATCGACTCAACTTTCGTGTTTTAAAAGCTTTTTAAAATCAGAAAACAGTAATAAAAATGAAAGGACTTTAAAATGACGCTGATAAATAAGTACCCTAAAACCTGGCTCGTGAAGAAAGCATTATCTACATCATTGGTTTCTTGTTTAGTACTCGGAGCTAGTAATGTTAGCGCCGCTGATCAGGTTAACGAAAACTATATCATTGAAAATGCCAAAACAGGTAAAGACTGGCCCACCCATGGTTTCGATCACGCAGAAACCCGCTTTAGTCCTCTTTCAAAAATTTCATCTGATAACGTCGAAAACCTTGGGCTTGCTTGGTCCTATAACTTGGCGTCCATCCGTGGTGTCGAGGCTACGCCTATCGTTGTTGATGGCGTGATGTACGTCACTGCCTCTTGGAGCGTTGTACACGCACTCAATGCAAAAACCGGCGAGAAACTTTGGACTTACGATCCAGAAGTGCCAGGTGAAGCCGGTGCTTGGGGGTGTTGTGACGTTGTGAATCGTGGAGTAGCGCTTCATGAGGGCAACGTCTACGTTGCATCTTACGATGGCCGACTGATTGCTATTAATGCAAAAAATGGCAAAAAGGTCTGGGAAAAAAATACTCTGCCCGATAATGACATGAGTTACACGATAACCGGGGCACCTAGAGTAGTTAACGGCAACGTCATCATAGGAAATGGTGGCGCCGATCTTGGGGTTAGGGGTTACATTACTGCGTACGACGCCAAAACCGGTCAACAAAAATGGCGCTGGTATACCGTACCAGGAGACCCAAACGAGCCGTTTGAAAACGAAGCTATGGAGAGAGCCGCCAAAACCTGGGACCCGAGCGGGAAATACTGGGAAACTGGTGGCGGTGGTACAGTGTGGGACTCTATCGTTTTTGATCCGGACCTCAATCTCTTGTACATCGGTACAGGCAACGGATCTCCGTGGTCCCATAAAAAGCGTAGCCCAGAGGGGGGCGACAACCTTTACTTGGCTTCTATCGTAGCACTCAACCCGGATACTGGTGAGTATGTGTGGCATTACCAGGCTACACCTGGTGATAACTGGGACTATACCTCTACACAGGACATGATTCTTACCGATCTCATGATTGATGGTGAGATGCGAAAAGTTATCATGCAAGCTCCTAAAAACGGCTTCTTTTTTGTTCTCGACCGGACCGATGGAGAGTTCATCTCCGCCGAAAATTACGTCGACGTCAACTGGGCCGAAGGATACGACAGCGATGGTCGCCCCATTGAAGTTGCTGCCGCGCGAAACATGGATGAGCCTTTCGACATCATTCCAGGACCCTTCGGCGGGCATAATTGGCACTCAATGTCTTTTAACCCTCAAACAGGGCTAGCTTATTTCCCGTCTCAGCACATTCCCATCACGATGGTCGAAGACCCGACCTGGGAGGGCGTGGACAGCAATGAGCCCGGACAACCAATGAGTGGCGTTGGTTGGAATACAGCATTTAGGCTCAACGCAGCGCCACCCTCAAGCAAACCGTTTGGACGTCTAACTGCCTGGAATCCCGTTACTCAGAAGGAAGCTTGGCGCTATGAGCATGTCTCTCCATGGAACGGCGGCACTCTCTCAACGGCTGGCGATCTGGTGTTTCAAGGAACTGCAGATGCCCGATTTATGGCATTCAACGCACAAACAGGCCAGCCTCTCTGGGAATCCCCAATGGGTACCGGCGTTATCGCCGCACCGGTCACTTACGAAGTCGATGGCACTCAATACGTGTCCATTGCAGCGGGCTGGGGAGGAGTTTACGGGAAATCTCAGAGAGCTTCTGATCTGAAAACCGCCGGCACCGTTTATACATTTGCCCTGAACGGAGATGCCGAGATGCCTGAGTTCACCAAATACCAGCTGAACTCTCTTATATCGGGTGTTGAGTACAATCCGGAATTCGTCGAAGAAGGCACTGCTCTTTACGTCAGTAATTGCGTGTTTTGTCATGGTGTGCCCGGTGTAGACAAGGGCGGCAATATTCCAAATTTAGGTTATTCCCAAAAGTCAGTCATTGAAAACCTGGATGTTATGGTGTTTGAGGGCCCCCTGCTATCTAGTGGAATGCCTCATTTCACCGGAAAACTGAGCGAAATGGATGTCGAGAAAATAAAGGCATTCATCCAGGGAACTGCTGACGCTATTCGCCCCAAGACACAGTGAATTGAGGAAAAACAATGAATGACATGACACAACGAACGTCTAATTTAGACTCTAAAACGCAAGCGTTCCTGGCTCGTCAAACTCATCGTATGCTGATTGGCGGAGATTGGGTTGATGCTCTGGATGACAAACGCATTCAGGTAGAAAACCCGGCCGAAGAAACGATTATCGGAAGCATTCCATCAGCCCATTCGGATGATGTGCACAAAGCAGTGAGCTGTGCAAAGAATGCACTGAGCCAGGATGATTGGGGGCGGATGAGGCCCTCGGCCCGCCAAAATATGCTCTTGAAACTTGCTGATCTGATTGAAAGAGATGCCCGAACTATTGCGGAGTTAGAGGCTATCGACAATGGCAAGTCTGCTGCTGTGGCTCAGGCTGTTGACGTAGGCTTGGGGCTTGAATTTTTCCGCTATATGGCCGGATGGGCAACAAAAATTGAAGGATCTACGCTTGACGTGTCCATGCCCTTCCTACCTCCCGAAGCTGAATTTTCCGCATACACTCGTCGTGAACCAGTAGGCGTTGTTGCTGCAATTATACCGTGGAACTTTCCATTTCTGATGGCCTGCTGGAAGTTAGCTCCAGCACTCGCAGCAGGCTGCACGATCGTTCTAAAGCCTGCAGAGCAAACATCTCTCTCAGCACTTTACTTGGGTGAATTGATTGGAGAAGCAGGCTTTCCTGACGGGGTCGTAAATATCGTTACTGGCGATGGTCAGACCACTGGTTCGGCCTTAGTAAGTCATCCTGATGTGAATAAGATTAGCTTCACTGGGTCAACAGAAGTTGGTCAAATTATAGGCCGTGCTGCTATGGATAACATGGCCCGGGTAACTCTGGAGCTCGGCGGAAAATCGCCAATGATTGTGCTTGCGGATTGCGATCCGGAAAAAGCCGCGCAAGGCACAGCAGCAGCCATCTTTTTCAATCAGGGGCAAACATGTAGCGCCGGCTCACGGGTTTATATCCACCGAAGTATCTTTGATACGGTCGTTGACAGACTTGCGGAGTTAGCTGAAGCCATTCCCCTGGGATCAGGTTTAGACCCAGATGCACAAATGGGACCTCTTGTATCCCAAATACAGCTAGACAGGGTTTGCAGCTATATCGAGAAGGGCCGGCAGGAGGGGGCGCGATTGGTCACCGGAGGCGAAAGGGCTGACCGTAAAGGGTATTACGTGAAGCCTACCATCTTTGTCAGCGAAGATGACTCTATTGTCATCGCCAAAGAAGAGATTTTTGGCCCAGTGCTGGTAGCTATTCCGTTTGACAATGTTGACGACGCCGTGGACCGCGCCAATGACAGTCGATATGGCCTGGCGGCAAGCATCTGGTCAAATGACCTATCGCAAGTGCAAACCTTAATCCCGAAGTTGAAAGCAGGCACTGTTTGGGTGAATGGGCACAATATGCTTGACGCAAACATGCCATTCGGAGGCTATAAACTCTCCGGGGTTGGGCGTGATATGGGTAAGCAGTCACTTGACTCGTACCTTGAAACCAAGGCTGTTGTCATGGCCCTTTAGAGCCTGTGCTAAACCCCGGATCTTTTACGCCGGGGTTTAGCCCCCCATAGCCTCTCAACTTTATTAAAGTAGATATCCCTTTCCTCATAGAAGGGGCATGAGTATCTTCGAAGATCCATCTGGCTTTTTGGGGATGCAGCTGAGGTTAGTTAGTCCAATCGTGCCATGACGATGAGCGGAACACGGGACAGCCTATGTACAGTTTGGCGAGGAATAACTGATGCTAAAAGAAGCCGAAAACCTTAGACGATTGGAGAAATGCCAGGCTACGCAGCAGACGCTCGCAGTTCGTGACGTTGGGCGATCAGAAATCGAAGTGGCGCGATTACCCAAGGCTATGATCGCTGATCATCAGCCGCTATTTCGTGAGGCCCTACGAGACATTATTTTTAAAATTCATGATTGCGAACATATTTTCGAGGCATCTAGCTTGAAAGATGCCATTGAAATAATGAGTGCGCATGACAGCCTTGGTCTTTTTTTCCTCGATCTTGACATGCCGGAAATGCATGGGCTCGGAGGTCTGGATAGCTTAAATGAGATAGCACCTTCGCTACCCATCATAGTTATGTCAGCTAGAGTAAATAGGTATGTTGCTTCACAGGCGATCAGTCGCGGGGCCATGGGGTTCATAGCGAAATCCGCGTCACGAAATGAAATTGTCGACGCTATTCGACAGGTTTTGGGTGGCAAGATTTGTATTTGTGCTGGGTCTGGCGTATTCGAAAGCGGGATAGGTAGTGGAGCTGGTCGCCTGGGCTCGGAATCAGCGATTGATCCGGGCCAGTTTCAGCCCCTGACGAAGCGACAGCTGATCGTTTTAGAGAGAATGACGTTTGGTGAGTCCAACAAACAGATTGCCTATAAATTACACCTGGCCGAAACGACAGTTAAAGCTCATGTTTCGGCTGTCCTCCGTAAGCTTAATGTTCAGAACCGAGGGCAGGCGATCATTGCAGCGAGTTGTTTGGAGATAGTTTCTCAAATGCGCAAAGAGTGATTGTCAATAGCGTTAGTTTCGTCAGGACCCACGACCAGTTGATTCGCTGGAAACGCCTCGATAGCAAGGTAATGCTGGAACCTTGAGGTGGACCCCATCAGTTGGACAGCTTGAAGGTGCGGTTAAGCTCTGATCCAGTTTTATTCCCGGTTCAAGCTGCCAGGGTCATGG